>ERZ651776.1193-NODE-1193-length-32163-cov-5.094496_pt1 | contig 32163 bp, 17 predicted proteins | sample MGYA00514761_ERZ651776 | MGnify/ENA metagenome assembly ERZ651776
CCATGCTAAAATATTAAACCCACCCCACCCTTTTACACGAATAGCATCAACTCAACTAAATGTCATTTTTTGAATTTAGGTTATTCAAATGTTTTTTGATTCAAAATTTATTTAATTACATTATTTATATATATATTTTATATTTTGAATGAACTAATTTTCAAAACATTAATTATTTATATATTTAATTTTTGATAATAAAATTTTTTAAAATTTAAATATACAAAATTATAATATATTTGGTAAAATTATTTTAAAATTTTATTTTTCAGCAATTTTTGATTAATGTATCTATATAATATTATGAAAGGAAATTGTATTACAAAAATGTATTTAAGTAAACGAAATAAAAATCCCAAAAAGTGTTAGATGCAGGACGCTGATTATTATTATCTAACAGGGGTGTGTGTGGTTATTGTCTATGTTATATTACTAAAGCTAAAGCAAGAGGACGCTGATTATTATCTAACAGGGGGGTGTGTGGTTATTGTTACATTATTATCTAACATCGACTAAGGTAAGTCAAGTTAACAACATTATCTAACAGGGGGCTGTGTGGTTATTGTTAAATTATTATCTTCGGAGTGAACGGCAAGGAAGGGGCCTGCTCTGAGCTGTTTTTGACAAGGTTATGATGCAACAGGGGCTCATTATTCTGTCCTGTAGGTAAGTGCGGATCGTAAACGTCGGTGGGTCTCCCTTTATTGTTCTTGTACACATACAAGCAAGCGAAGATCTGAATATGCATGACACAGAAGATTACAAGCTGGCTCACACCTGCTACGGAAATATCTCTGCACATGGTAGATGTTATGTCGGTACTGTCAGTACTATCGTTCCAGTAAATAAGCTCGTTGTAGTAAGCATAATAGTACTGGTACATGAAATTATAGCAACCATCGCCATCTTTACTAATAAGGTTGGTAGGAAAAGAACCGTCGGTCCACAGACTGTTCTGAGCCATTGTCTTAAGGTTACCCACAACTGACGGGTAGCTCAAGGCGACATGAAGGATCGCAGCGACGCTTGCGAGCCTAAATGCACTCGTACTCTGCCTGCTTGTACCGCGAATGACACTCATACCGCTGACAATAAGCATAATTGTAGCGATATCCACTGTTCCCTGGGCAAAGGGGAAAATGTATGTAGCCGACTCGGGAGCAAATTGAGATTTACTAGGATTGCGAATTTGATCCAACACAGTGATGCTAGCAGAAGCCTTGGCAACGACCATAGCAGTATATCCGCAGAGAGCAACAGCAGAGAGAGCCACAGGGACTTTATATCCACTTAAGGGAGGTAGCTGGTTGTTGCTTGGATACCTCATCCTGATGAAGTTTGCCTTGAGGGCAACAACCAGTAGCAGCAAAACAACTGCGACACTGACGTATTGAATGACAAGAAACGCGAGGTTAAAATGGTAAGCTTTGTCGCAGTTCGGGTATTCGTTGTCGTCATCGTCGTCATCATACATGTCTTTGTACATGTCATGGCGAATGTAGGCAGTCATGCTAGCCACGGTGGCTGGAGTCTGGTGGGGGAGAGGAATGAAAGGGTTGAATGAATAGTAGGCCACTACGCCCAATACAGCATACAGCATGAACGCAATTGTACTGGGAAGCCATTCGTAGTGGCATAAGGAGCGAAACATGACCGCGAAGGCAAGCCAAGTGTACACAAGTGTTTGCTGACCAAGAAAGGCCATAGAAGTGGGGAAGTTGCTAACCATATTGCCCATATCAGCTAAACCCCCCGCATTGTTGGCCTGAACATAACAAGTCTGCCAATCGCTTTTCAAGTCATAGTACGTGCAGGTTTGCTTGGAGAGGCAAGCCCCAGAGATATAACTGTAGTAGCTACAAAAGTAAGTATTGGCAACCGATACAATAAAGAGGAAAGCACCAAGAAAAAGGACTCGGCGGCGGAACTTTGGGCCCTCCTGTTGAATGGAAGGCCCGCGTGCTCCTGCATTTGTGAAAAGGTGTCCAAGATTTCAAAGATTCAAGGTTAGACATTGGAATTAAAAATTGCTAAAAATTATACACACACTCACCGTCGATGTCATAGGTGCTACGACGGGTCTGTGAAGTTGGCATAGTAATAAAGGATTTATTATTCACTTGCAAGAAAGTATACCTCTTTTTTGTCCAATCCCATCCATCGAAGACTCCGTTTTCCTCTGGACTCTGGCGTATTCATTCACCCACAGTCATTCATAAATAAAAAAAAAGAAGGAAAGAAAGAGCCCCCGGACTCTGCGCGAACAAAATACCAGAAGAGTTGGAAGTCGATTATTGAGCGAAAAAAGTCTAAAAACAACTTAGGCTCGTTCTCAACTTTCAGGATCGTTCATCACCCCCTCTCACACCGAACGGAATGGTTATCTCAGTAGTTGAGAAGAAATTTTCCCGCAAGCCACTAGTAGCAAACGCAGGCGTTGTGAAGACGGTGCTGGTGATGCTCTTCAGCCATCTTTCTATAGGGTTACTTTGTGTGAACGTCATGTTTGACCTTTTTGTCCTAGGTGCACCGGCCTACTTGGTGAAATGGTTCGCATCCACATCCCTTTTCCGAAATTACATGACCGTTTTGATTGATTGGACCACACCAATTGTTTTCAACCTCCCATTTTGTTGGTCGGGGACGACAATATATGTTGAAGACCCTTCCAAGCTTGCCAAGTCTAAGTCAGACAACAGTCTGATGCTCAGCAATCACGGGAGCAGAATCGATTGGATGGTGGGAATGTACGTCGGGTACTCAAAAAATGTGTGCGAAGCTTTTAGTAAAGTCCGCCGTTCCCGTGTAGGCTTTGTTTGCGAAGGGATCATCCAGTATATGCCGTTGATAGGCTGGTACCGCCGCCTTGTCTGTGAGGACGTTTTCGTCATGCGCAGTTTCAAGCAAGATGCTCAGGTAATTAGAGACAATTGCAATACCTTCCATGCAGTCGGGACCAAGAGAATGCTCTTTTCAAGTCCCGAGGGTGTGGTGGTTGACTTTGGGGAGAGGGATAGAAAATACATCATGGATTGCCAGAAATTCTGCAAGGATTTGGGTTACAAGCCATTTGAGTACGTTCTTACCCCGCGATACAAGGGGATCACCTGTCTTGTTGAGCAAGTAAAACACGGAGGCTCCATATTTAGCGTGTGTATGGCTTTCGTACGTGACGGTAAGCTGCTCAACATACAAATGACCTCAATGGATCGTGAAATTCCCGATATGTACTCTCTTCTTCAGGGGATTGGCGGCTCCCCAATCGATATATATATCAACATGGAAGAGCTTTTCTTCTCTGAAGACGACGATATCAAGTCTATCATCATGAAGGACTACGTCAGGAAGGACAAATTGTTGAAAGAATGGCATATGGAGCTGCAAGGTTGCGGGCCTGAAAACTTCCAGAAAAAGTTCACTGTATGTGAGACGAATAATTGGATGGTGCAGTTTTCTCAAGTGATGCACACCGTGTTAATGGTTGTTTTGGCCAAGCATTTTGACTTCTTGTTGCATTTGCTCTTTTTCTGTACCAGTCTGGTGCTGATAATCGCCATAGTTCACACTTTAGGATGGGTGCTCAATGCTACCAGCATGGAGAGTGTTCCTTTCGAAACCGGAATTAAGGCAGTTGTCATGTTGGTGTTTGGGAGCAAGCATAAATCGAGCGAGGATAATAAGAAACGAGTTTAATAACTAGAAGAGGGTTTGTTCGAAAATTACACAGTTCGGGTTACACAAGTTCGTTCTCTCATAGAAATATAACAGAATGGAACACTTCTACTGAACGTGGTTCCCAATGCTTACTCAATTGTAGAAGCTTCCATTGTTGATGCCCCGCTTACCATGGTGTTCCCCTCGTAGTTGCTCTCCATCGTGGATGCTCCGCTTACCATGGTGTTCCCCTCGTAGTTGCTCTCCATCGTGGATGCTCCGCTTACCATGGTGTTCCCCTCGTAGGTGCTCCCCTCAACAGTAGTGGCATTGTCGAAGCCAGCATCTTCGTCCTCAACGACTGTCTTGTCGCTGAAGCCAGCGTTGTCGTCGTCTCCCTCAACGACAGTTTGATTACCAAACTCACTCGCCATCGACTGCTCGCTCTGCACCTTGCTCTTTCGGAACATTGCCATGCTGCTTTTCCTGGAAGAGTCAGCAGAGCTGGCAGTGCTGGTAGTGCTGGCGGCAGACTGGAATGCGCTACTGTTGGCACTCTTCATGCTGGAGCGACCACTCTTGCTGCTCATCATAGAACTCTTCATACCGAGGAACTTTTTGGTCGCTGCTGGGGCGGCTTGGTTCTTTTTCACTCCCCACTTTTCCCTGGTCGCCTGCATACGGATGATAACTTCCTTCCTCCGGCAATCATCAGCCCCAGTCTTGGGATCTGTTCTATAAAGCAGAAAGAATCCGATGGCCAGCACAATGGCGATGTAAATCATGGCCTTTCGCATACTTCCCGTCAACTCGTATAATGTTCCCGTGATAAAAGGACCCATCCAGCTGCTTCCGCGATCTGAGATCTCAAAGACACCAAAGTACTCGGACTCGCGACCAGGAGGGATAAGATCTGTGAACATGGTTCGGGAGTAGGATTGCACGGGTCCAAGGCACATTCCGTAGATGATACAAACAAGATATAGCTCGTTCTTCTGAATTAGGCCGAAGGGAGCGTTCGGGATGAGCCCAATGAAGCCCCAGTAGGGCACAAACATCATGCCGAAGAGGGACACCAAAAGCATCCTCTTTGTGGCGGTACCGTACCTGACCTGGTGCCAGCGGAAGAACTTCATCCCGACGGCGCCGAACAGAGGAGACTCAGCAGCCAAAATGATTAAGTCAGTCGTGTTCATTCCGAGCTCATCAAGGCCAAAAAGAATCGCAACATTGGCACAAGTGTTGTATCCGTCTGAGTAGAAGAAGAATGAAGCCAGGAAACGGAGTGTGTGGGGAATGTGCGTTAAAGCGGCCATACCGGCAAATATTCTCCTCCAACTGAAACTCATCGCCAGGAGTATATTCTTAGCAGGATTATCCGTATTGAGCTCATCTGGAAAAGGAGGGCCCGGCCGGATGCCCAAGAAAAGGAAACTGGGGATCGCAAAACAAAACCAGAAGCACCCGCACATACTAACGATGAAGGTGAGTCCCGTAAAGGAAGCATCAGTCATGATAACGAAGATGGAGACAAAGCAGACTCCACTTCCAGACACGTAGCCCCAAAAGTAGCCGTTACTACTGATCTCATCTTGCACATCCAGGTATGTAAGAAGAAGTTTCTTCGATGCCGCTCCCACACCTGATGCCTGCGCATTTCTCACGTTCTTGTAGTCAAACTTTGCGTCCAAAAAACGCTTGTGGCAACGCGCAATGTAGGGAAGAAAAGCTGAGTACATAACTTGGGATGCCCCGTAGAAGATGTTACTGACGATACTGATAGCGCCTGCGTTGGCGTATTTCTGTGGATCAGCACACGTGAACATCATGGAAGTTGTCAAGCTTCCAATAAGGGAAAAGTAACACAGCAGAAGCTTCCGCCAAGGTCCATAGTCACCGAAGGCAGAGACGGAGAAAAAAACCATGGACTGAAAAAGCACTCCCATAGACGAGCAGTAGGCCGTAAATGTGATGGGACTAATAGTGAAGATTAAGAAATCGACCTTGAAAGGGCAGCTGTCAGCGTCCACACCGGTAACAGTTAAGTCAGCCGTGCCACTGTCTCCATTCACTTGATCCGTGAACTTAACCTGAAGAGTCGATGCCCCACGGCGAAACTGGATATTCGGGAGGACGACCTTGATCGTGTTGCCTTCGACAGAAGAGACAGGTAATAAAGCACTTTGGTCATGTACTGGGATCATCTCAGGATTGGATGAATCCACAACAAGCCACGTTACATCGTCAGTGGTGCAGGCTTCGGTATTTTTGCCACACTGGGGCAGGTCAACATCTTCACCATCGAGCATTTCCTTAACTGTGAACTCTGCATAGAAGAATTTGTCCTCGGGTTCACCATAAGCTGTTGACCAGATTCTAGCCTTTTCGTCCTGAAGATAGTAAAGAGAGTTCTCAAATGTGCTGTAAATAGACATGTTCAGAACTGCGCATGTAAGGTGTGCGTTTTTTGAAGGTGTAAGGAAACGTGCGTTTTTTGAAAGGTGTAAGTAACTTGCCTGAACCTTGTGAGGGTCTCAACTCCCAACTCAACAAAAAGTAAAACTCACCAGGTTCAAATTCCCACTCCCCCCCATACTTATCCGAATAACTACCGCAGTCAACATACGGCATAATCGCACTCCCTGGTAGATAATGATTTCTATCCACCCAAAACTCCTCCAATGTAGGGTCAAAGTGAGTTTGCATGTGTTTCTCAAAGATGGGATTCCCGAAATCGCCGTTACCAGTCTGTGCAAACCAAAAATTATGTTCAAAATCGGTCCTGTCCTTATCTTGCAAGGGTCCACCTTCGAAGTCGATTTTGGTGCGATTGAGAGTACAGGTAGTCGTCGCATTGAACCAGCCATCCCACACACTGTCAATTTCAGAAGCATTTACCACACCACTGTCTGCCCAATCTGGATAGTTCTCGTATGGACAAGCCTTCCACTTCGCTAGAGAAGAGAGAAGGATGGGCATAAACATTGACACACAAACAGAAGAGTACACGGAATTGGCGAAATCGTACCCTACATGTCGGTGTATTCGTATAGCGTAACGTTGTGTGGGGGTTAGGTTGGGTTGGGTGAATGTCAAGAGGAGAGAGTTCAGTCAGTCAGGCCGGGGAGACAAAGTCAGCAGGGGAGAGGGAGGGACACAAAAAAATCCACGGTGGAAGCCGAATACAGGAGAAAGCAACCTAAACTCACCATACCAACTGTATTCCTCTCTTGTAGTCAGAATGTCCTCTGATGCGTCAAACTCCTTCCTCAGCTCAATAGATTTCCTGTCAGCCTCCAGCTGCTCTTCATACTTCTCACGCTCAAAGGCTGTCATTTTTGACACATCAAGCTTTTTTTCGATGCCACTATCCCTTCTGGATTTTGAACGCTCTGCGTCGCCATTTGCGACCTTCGTAGATTTTTTACCAAACAGTCCCATCTCAGAAGGGTCTTAAAAGCTAAGAAGAGCCAACGGAACACATGCATTAGATTCGTGTTAGATTAATACATTTGCAATGAAAACCACGAAATTGGACTTACACTGTTGATAAGACGCTCGACCGACAGTAAAATACCCGTTTAACAATTCCAAGGAGGTTTTATAATCCTGGTGTGTCTGGGGGTTGAAAAAACAGTTGGCCTTTTTCTTTCTCCTTTTCTCCCATTTCCACGGACATTTGGCATTTTTGGGAAGGATTGTGATAGGGTAATTAAAAATCATACCCGGGTAACGAAAGAAAAATTGCACCATAAAATGAAATTCGTCCTCGCTACTTCTATCATGACCGCCGCTTCAGCGGTAAATTCTGAAGGGTTTCTGAACCGCCTTGGTGCTATTGGAGACCAGCACAAGATTCTCCATGCAAGAGCTTCTGACCCCTCTGATGAACTCTTTGTCCATGCTCCTAAGTTCAACGGAAACTTGGATGACATCCCGGATGAATTTGACTCCGCAACCAATCCAGAATGGTCCGCTTGCTCGAAGGTGATCGGAGATATCCGTGACCAATCAAATTGTGGATGCTGCTGGGCCTTTGGTGCAGCGTCAGCTGCCAGTGACCGTGCTTGCATTTCCACCAACGGAACCATTGCCCTCCCATTCTCTGCGCAAGACACTTGCTTCAACGCACAGCGCGCCGGCTGCAACGGTGGCCAGCTTGACACTCCTTGGGAGTTTTTCAAGAGCACAGGTGTTGTGACTGGCACACAATCCCTTGAGGACAAAGCTGATACTCCTAACGATCCCTTCTTCGGCGCCAATTTATGTAGCGCGTATTCGCTACCCCACTGCCATCATCACGGACCTGAAGGTCATGGTGGAGACCCCTATCCTTCTGAAGGAGAATCCGGTTGTGAATCACAGACCACGCCCGCTGGGCCCACGGAGTGTGATTCAACCGCCGAACAGCCTCACAATGACTTTAAGAGCGATAAGTATAGTTTTAAGGGAACTGTTGAGTTCTACCCGAACGACGTGCCCACTATCCAGCAAGCGATTATGACCGCAGGGCCTGTTGAGACTGCCTTCACCGTCTACGAAGACTTTGAAGATTATGAGGGAGGAGTTTACGAGCACACTACCACGACCAGTGTTGGTGGCCATGCTGTCCGTATCGTCGGATGGGGAACCGACGACGAAACTGGCAAAGACTACTGGAAGGTCGCTAACAGCTGGAACAAGTACTGGGGCGAGGATGGCTATTTTCGCATCATCAGGGGAGTCAACGAGGGAGGAATCGAGAGCCAGTGCGTCGCCTCTTCTGCTGACTCTACCTGGGCGAAGGCTAGCGAACTTTAACCCTAAACTAGCGAACTTTAACCCTAAACCTATAATGACTAAATAAAGGAAAAGGATGGAGCGAATTTTCGGAAGAGGATAGAAAGTCAACCGAGTTCTTTACTTACTGCTTCTCACTTATTCGCGAGCTGGTATTGAATGTTCACGGTTACAAACTCAGCAAGTCTCAGAGCCTCGATGGCGACGTCTATCGTGGCAACGCCCTCAGCAGTTTCATCGCTCTTGAGCGCGCTGATGACACGGTCTTTCAGCACCCAATAGTCCTCGCTATTTGAGAAAAAGTAAGGCATCATCTCAGGGTCTGCAAGACACTTCTTCTTCATCTCTTCTTCCTCTTTTTTGTCCTTGGGAATGTTGAAGCGTTTGACCTCCTTCAATGACTTGGGGCTCCGCACTATGGCCGTGCTGACATCACCTCCGCATCTGTCCGCTTTCACGCTGACCCTAACACCGCTCAGTGACTCGATTGTGAACCTAATCTTTCTGAAGTCCTTCCTTCCCCTGAGCTCAAGGAGCTCTGTCTCTTTTCTGTCCACATGAATGGAGCGGACTGTCGACTCGCGGATCCCAAAGAAGGAAACCAAAAGAGCGAGCTCGTGTATGGCCATATTCTTCAGAATTCCCTCTGAGTTGCGCTCGAAACATTCTCCCAGGCTCTCCTCGCTGTCTTGGTAGCTATTATTGTGCACGAACTCCAAGTGTCCAGCTCCAGGAAGCGACGAAGAGAACCCCATCGCCTCCCTGACGTATTTCGTCACATTCTTGTTGTAACCGAGATAAACCTTGCAGGGAATAGTTCTCGATGCCGCAAGATCTCTCATCCTCGTCAACGTTTGCACGTCCGGCGCGCCCGGCTTCTCGAGGTAAATCGTTTTACAGCCCTTGTCAAGGCACTGCTCAAAAAAGCTCGGGTTGTCTTGGGTCCTTCCCGCGATGAGGCAAATAGTGTCAGGCTCGAGGTCGGGGACCTCGCTGAGGCTTTCGCACAAGACTATCCCACGTCGGTTCATGTCCTCGGCGAAAGATTTGAAGGGGGCCGGGAGGGAAGATGACGATGACGATGACGATGACGATGACGATGACGTGGAAGATGACGATGACGTGGAAGTTGACGTTGACGATGACGCGGACCGGAGAAGCTTGACAAAGAAAGGTTCCACAAGGTGAGTCACTGTCACGTCACTTCGCTCCAAAAGTTGCGTGAGGTGGTACCAACCCATGGATTTCTTGGGCATTCCGACGCCGCACAAAACGACTTTCACCTCCTTGAAGACCCTCCTGGTGCGAGCACCGTCGTGATCGCCCTTGGTCAGGCTGAGGAGGATCTTCAGGGAGAGGAAGAAGGAGAGCAGGATAGTCACGTGAAAGACGTATTCATAGGATAGCGCTTTCACATCTTCCGAAGATCGGACAAGCGCAATGATTTTCAGCAGAAATGGAGTGTCTGAAGTAGTGCTTGTCGAGCACTGGGAGATCCCAGTTGTCTTTGCGGAGGTTGTCTTCGTTGGGGAAGTTGTCTTGGTGGAAGTTGTCTTGGTGGAAGTTGTCTTGGTGGAGGTTGTCTTCGTCGGCTCCGAACGGTGCGACGTGGGGGCCGGGGATCGGGACCGGGAGAACAAGTGCTTGAGACTGAGAGCAGATGCACCGGTGGGGGATTGCCCAATCGATGTCACGGAAAGGGCCAGGAGAAGGCCTATAGCCCAGAGCCGTGTAGCTTTTAAAGGCATAAAGGCGAGGCGATTGCGTCGTGTACTAATTGTTGTCGGTATCACAAACAATTTCCCCCCCTTTTCACTCACGTTTAGTGTTTTTGTTTTTTGTTTTCTCGATTTTCTCTCGTCTCATATCTACAAATCAACTACGGATGCTAAAAAGAAAGTGACCCTTCCACCTCAATATCCCTCAGTCGCCACAGATAGCAAACAATTGCTTGTCCTTCCTCTCGTTTCTTTTCCCCTCTCCCTCTTATGACCTTGCTCCCCCTCCTCCTCCTCCTCACCACCCCAATGCGTCTCGCCTCCTACACAACGACGACCTTCTCGTCCTTCGGCCTCCTCCGCACAACCCGGCTGGGTTTCTCTCCCAACAACAACGCCCACCGCACGACGACACCGGGAAGAAGGTTGACGGGAAGGATGTCGTTCGGTGGGGTTGGAACGCCTTCGTCGTCGTCGTCGTCGTCGTCGTCGTTGGTGCGGGGGGTGGGTGGGGGCGGTACGACTCCGGCTCCCGTTACGATTTGTCGGAGCGTGTCCGGTGAATCGTCCCACGGTGAATCGTCCCACTCCGACGGATCGTCCGACGGAAGAAGCGGCGGGTTCGATTCGCACCAGCAGCACCCGTTTACCCTGTCCGCTTTACAGCCGCACGTGTGCCGAGCGTTGAACGAGTTTATCTCCGACAGTTTTCCCCGCATCAACGACGAGGACGAGGACCTCCTCCTACCCACTTTCCACCCTTTGAACTCCACCTGCTCGATACCCGACAATGTCAAGCGGTTCGGGGACTTTCAGATTACCGCGGGATTTCAGCTGGGGAGGAAGAAGGAGAAGAAGAAGAAGAAGAAGGAGGAGGAGGAGGGTGGAAAGGGGGAGGGTAAGCCATCGTCGGGAAATCAATCGTCGGGGAATGAATCGTCGGGGAATCCATCGCTCTCAACCCGTTTAAACATGTCCCCCTCGGAAGTATCCAACGGCATAATCGCCACCCTCCTATCCACCTCCCCCTCCCTCTTCTCCCCCCTGGGCCCCCGCCCCCCCATCCTCCGACCCCCCACGTTCTCCCCCCCAGGATTCATACAGATATCATACACCGACTCGTACCTCGGATGGTTCGTCGGCGGAGGAGGATGCGGCGGCCGCGATGATGTCGTCGTCGAAGGAAACGACATCGCTCCGCGTCGTCCCAACGACGATCGTCACCGCCATTCCTCCACGGTCCTCGTGGACTACTCCTCCCCGAACATCGCGAAGCCGCTCCACGTGGGTCACCTGAGGTCGACGATAATCGGGGACGTCCTCGCGTCCCTCCTCGAGCACAACGGTTGGGGGAGGGTGCTGAGGAGGAACCACGTCGGGGACTTTGGGACGCAGTTCGGGATGCTCACGGAGTACCTCAAGGAGGTGGAGGAATCGGAGGAGGAGGAGGGGGAGGAGGGGGAGACACGGGCAACGACAAAAAAGACTAAAAATGCCACCGTCGACGATCTCGTTCGGTTCTACCAGGAGAGCAAGAAGAGGTTCGACGCGGACGAGGGTTTCCGCAACCGTTCCAGGATGAACGTCGTCTCCCTCCAATCCCCGTCCGCGGAGTCGGACGACGTGCGACGCCGCTGGGAGGACCTCAAGGTAATCAGCCGCCGTTCGTACGACCGAGTGTACGCGGCCCTCGGCGTCGAGACGGCCACGGACGAGGAGGAGGGGGACAGGAACGGGATGCTCGTAGAGAGGGGGGAGAGCAGCTACGGGGGTCTCTGCGAGATGGTTTGCGAGAGGCTGAGGGAGGAGGGGGTGGCGGAGGTTAGCGAGGGGGCGCTGGCGGTTTTTCCCGAGGGGTGGAAAGGTGAAGAAGAAGAAGGCGGAGAAGAAGGCGAAGGCGAAGAAGAAGGCGAAGGCTCAGGCTCAGACTCAGGCTCAGGCTCGAAGTCGAACTCTAACTCTCACTCTCAAGTCACGCCGCTCCTGATAAAAAAGGGCGACAGCGCCTTCCTCTACGCCACCACCGACCTCTCCGCGGTCTACGAGCGCACGTCCCTCACCGGCGTCTCCAAGGTCCTCTACGTGACGGACTCCGGCCAGGCGTCCCACTTCGCGTCCGTCTTCTCCGCGGCTCGTCGGGGGGGGCTGGCGCCGGAGACGGCGGAGCTCGTACACGTCCCGTTCGGGCTCGTGAAGAGCGGGGAGACGGGGAAGAAATTCGCGACGAGAGAAGGGACAACGGTTAAGCTGATGGACCTTCTGGACGAGGCGGTCAAGAGGGCGACGGAGGACCTTAGGAGGAGGGTCAGGGGTGGCACGGAGGGTGAGGGGGAGGGGCACCACGTCGACGACGACGGGTATTACACCGACGACCGCATCGCCTCCATCGGTCGCAGCGTCGGCATCGGCGCGGTCAAGTACGCCGACCTCTCCGTCAACCGCGTAAGGGACTACGAGTTCTCCTACGATAGAATGCTCTCCCTGCAGGGGAACACCGCGCCGTACATGATGTACGCGTACGCTAGGCTGTGCGGTATACTCAGGAAGATTGACGCGGACGGGGATGGGGATAAGGATGCGGATGCAGATGCGGACGCGGACGCGGACGCTCAGGCCGTGTCGCTGACCACCCCCGCGGAGCTCTCGCTCGCTCGGTCAATTTTGATGTGCAGCACCATGCTGGAAAGCGCGGAGGACTCCCTCTCGCCCCACATCCTAACCGGGTACCTCTACGACCTCTCCAAGGCCTTCAACCAGTTCTACGAGAACTGCCCCGTGAGGGACGAACGGAGGCCGGAGGTTAAGAGGGCGAGGATATTGCTTATTAAGAAGACGAGGAAGGTCATCGAAACTATTATGGGCATTTTGGGAATTGATTTGTTGGAGAGGATGTGAAAAAGAAGGCGTTGAATTTATTAATATGATGATGATGATGATGATGATGATGATGATGATGATGATGATGATGATGATGATGATGATGATGATGATTATGATGATGATGATGATGATGATGATGATGATTATGATGATGAAAGAAACATAAAACAGGAAAAGCGAAGTGCTGATTTTAGGTGAACTATGACTAAATTTGGGTTGTTATGTTGCCCTTAATTAATCAATCAAGTACTCCCTTTCAACGACCTCTGAAAAAATAATAAAAAATCTCGGAGAAGGAGAAAAAGGGCTCCCCTTGATTACGGTCAAAATCCTATCTATTTCGAAGTCTTTTCGTGTGCCCCCCCGCCTCCTCGCTGTAGAAAGCTCGTTCAGAGGGAGACAAACCGCAGCTCCTTCCCCCCCCTCTTCTAAGAGCCTGATAAAACACATACTCGTGTTTTTTTTTTCATGTCTACCACTGCATGCACCCTGCCCGAGTCCTTGTCTCTCTTGTCGCAGGCTCTGCGACAGGCACACACGCTATCCACATCATCTCAGCCTTCAGCTGCGACTGCCCAGTATGCGCAAAAATATGCTGAGTCCAAGCGTCTTCTGTTTGCCACTATGGCAACCCTTGAGACCTCCACGAGAAAGAATATTCACGCGACGGTCTCACAGGAGACTCGGGAGGAAGAAGACCGGCGCAAGAAAAAAGCCTCGTCTTCATCAACCCCCCAAAAGAAGAAGCTAACGCTTGAGTGCCACGATACCCTGGCATCAACTTTTACTCTGAATGACCTTCATGTTCCGCCTGGTGTCCCATCTTACCTCTCCTCCCTCCCCTTGCTCATGTCTCTGACAGCAACCTACACACTCCTATTTACCTCCGCCACAAACCTCGATGTTTATTCTGTGATTCGCGACTGCATCTCCAATCTAGAGAAGCCCAGCAAGCTACGTGCCGCGGAGATCACCAAGAAAGTACTGGAATCATCCCACGAGAAACGCAAGAAGGAGGGGAAAACGAACGCTATAACGACTTCCAGTCTCGAAGTCGCCGTACACTCCCGAATTTTTTCGGCTCTACTTCTCGGAAGCCTCGTGTCCCGAGTGGAAATTTTAGGCAGGATTGGGGGCCTGTCAGAGGACGTGATAGTTGCCCTCTGCAAAGTTTGCAGGCAGCTGAAAGACGAGCCGATAGAGCTCCGCAACGAGTGTGGTCGCTCCGTAGCGGCAATTTTCTCGGGTCTCCAAATCTTTCGCAATGGCACCCGCAAATTTCACGTCCCCATCAAGACTCCCAACGACAACAATAGATGTTACCACATCTCCCCTGGCAATCCCTCTTCCTTTGTCGTCGACGGCTGCAGCGAAGCGACCGCGACGACCGTAATTAAGACGTTAAAAAAAATGCAAACAGACGCCAATACCAACTTGCGTTACGTCGCTGGTTGTATCGCGGCGAGCTTTGCCCCTTTTGCCGCTTTGGCGAAAGAGCACTCGAGGGACAAAAAAGCCCTGGCAAAACCCTACTCCTTCCTCGACGACTTGATCGGCATTACCCTCGATTATTTGGATGACGTTGGGGGAAGTGGAAAGAACGCAACGCAGTGGGGAAAGGCGCTGAGCTCATGCGTGGTTTCCGCTGTTGGGATTGGTAGAAGGGTCGAGAGAGAGGAGATGGTGAAAGGTGCGAAGCGAGAGGAGGCAGAGGCTGATTCCGACTCCCACGATGGAGCCGGAAATAAGAAGAAATTCAATCAATTCAATCAATTCAAAAGTTCTAAGAAAAGTAACGAGGATGATGGCGAGAATACGAGCGATCCAGGCGCGCACTCAAATTCACACACGCCGTCCAACAAATCTAGCGGTGTCAAGATAAATCTTCCCAAGTTCTCCGTTGGCTCGTCTTCCAGCACCAATGCGCCACCTCATCACACGCAATACCAAAACCTTACCCCCTGCTTATCTCTTCACACATCCATTCGATTCCTTGGCGGTTCCTTCTTGAAGGCCGGGGGGGAGACAGGCGTCGGCTCCTCTTCCCCTTTCTCTCCATCATATTCTTCCCTCTCCGGCGGAGGTCGCGCCTTCCGTGGGAGTGTTGCAATCGCTGTTGGTCATTTGCTCGCAGAACTTGCAGCTAACCAGACCATTACAAAGAGTGGCAGCACGATGAAACAGATTATCGGAAGCGTCTTGGATTGGGTCGGAAACGATTTTTACAACTTCACCAAGCAGGCTAATTCGTCATCTCACATGACGGGAGGAGGAGGCTTGGGTTCCCCGGTAAAACAACCGCACAGTAGCAGCACTAGTACCATTAGCGGCAATTTTAACATCAGTAACAGCAACACTGAGACCTCAGATGTTTCCAACTCAAACAACCAGCACTTGACTGACCTGACCATGGGAAAGATCGCTGTGGGTATCACTCTCCGCAGTCTAGGGCAGGCAGTTAACGAGTCTCTCCAGCAGCGCTATTTATCTGAGCTCATCGACATTCTCACGACAGGCACGGCAAAAGAGGGAATAACAAGCGCAAATTTGAACCAATCCCAGCTACAGGTAGTATTAACAGAGATTTCCCACCTGATTCCGTCGCTTTCGGAGGCCTCAAAATCGTATCTCGAGGCACTTCTTCCAGCTCTCCACGAGTGCTTTGAGCACCCCGAGCACGGTGTTCGCTTTGAGGCCGCTACTTGCCTAGCATCTGTCTGCTCGGTGTTCCCCATGACCCACATCCAGCCACTCCTAACTGAGGCTCTCCAGCGCATCGAAGAGAACCACAATATCATTGGCGACTTTGCCGCGACCCAAAGTGATGCGACGAAAGAGGTTCACTCTGCAATGTGTAAGCTGCATGCTTATACGTCCTTTACTGCGATGATGTTCCATTCGAAGGCTTCGAAATGGTTAGTGACCAAGGACCAGTATCGACATGTCTTTGCCATAGCCGAATCTCTCGCAAACAGGCAGTGGGACGAGCAGATGTCGTCCGTGTCGGTGTCACTGGTGTGTACGTGTGTTAAGGCTGCGTATACTCTTTTGTCGGCTCTATTGACCTTCGGACCGGCCAAGTCGTCGAGATATGTGGGGAAACTCTTCAGAATCTGGCAAAATTGCATCGAGGCTGCCAAGTCAGGTACCAACCCACCTACGATGGATGCTTCTCACGAACTAGTGGTTTTAGACGCTGTCACAGCCTCGATACTTATTTTTTTGAGGTGCTGTCCGTCTCTTCTTCTATCCATCCCGGACGCTTTAACGAGGTCCTGCCTTTTGCTGGAGAACTTATTGGGAATAGTGTCTGACGGAGGGCGCCTCGCAAACCCCCCAACTATCTCTGGTGCAGCTCGCCTTGATTTAATCAAGGCAAGCCTTCTGGAGGCATTCAGCTGGCTCCCCCCAGGCTCCTTCCCACTTTCGGCCGATCAGCTTTTCGCCTGGGCATGCGACCATATCAAAACTGGAGGCGAGGCCAATGTCACCACCTCGCTGTTGCCAACGCTTCTTTCGGAGGAGGATGATTGCCTGGATTCTAATTCCGAGAATAGCAATCTCTTGACGATGCAGATATTTTTATCCTCATCTGCAATTGATCACAGCGAAAGGGAGGCCATGTTACATGTTAATGGGGATACGGTATCCGAAGGGGGCGGCGATGGAGGGGAGTGTGAGGATGGTGGAGGAGGAAGTCTGGGTGTTACGACGATGCAAATAAATGCGTCCGCTCTGATTACGCCTTTGAAATCCGCCCCTTTAACTCCCAACACCCGTCGTTGGAGCGAAGAAAAGATACAGCCCCCCCCGACACCGCTGCACGCTGCTGGGAACTGGAAAAAACCTCAAAGCCCCTTTGGATCTGCGCCGACGCGCTTGCTGGACGCGTCCATTCACATATTCGCGTGCCTTTTCGGACTGCAGGATGGACTGGCGCAAGCGAAAGCGATAAACACGCTCGCGAGCTTGTTACCGAAAGAGCTGCAGGTCGGGAACAGCCAGAAGGTATCTTTAGGCTTGGGCAATTTGCAGCAGACTTTCATGTCGGAAAGCGAGCGACAGGAGATAAAAAAGAATTCCCTCCGAAGAGTGATGCTCGTGGTCACTTCTTTACTGGAGTGTCTGCAGGCTTTGCCCGACCACCAGGGGGGCTTCGCTGCTTCGCAAGATTGGGTGAAGAAAACAAGGGAGATCTTGCTCACAACACTGTCAGCGAGCGATACTCAAACGAGGCGTGGAGCGGCTTATGGTTTAGGCCTGTTGTGCAGCCGCATAAGAGGGAATAACTTAACCGCTGAGACGGTCACCAATTTGGAATATATATGCGCAGGGAAATCAAGCTCGGGGAAAGCTCGAAAGGGGGGATGGGAGGCCATAGTTGCTGGGAAATGCGGCGCACTTTTGGGCCTGGCAAGTATTGGGCGTTATTCGGGCGATGGCGGAGGCGGTGTTGGTGGAGGAAGCGGTTCCAGCAACAGCAACGTTCAGACTCTCCTCGACGCGGCCTTGAAATGCGTCGGAGTGGATAGTGTAGGTGTGGGGGGAGAGGGGGGTGCTGTCTGCTGCTGGGCGCTTCATGCAGTTGGGATTTTGGCTGATAAAATGGACTTCGGGACCGACAACCAGTCTATTCGAAAGCACCTTACATTGTTGCAGGACGTGGTCGATAGACTTGAGGTCTTTATGTTCGGTGTCGACGGCGATTTACAAGAGGGATTTGGAGTGTCGTCGATGAAACTCATGAATACTCTACTCCCCCTTTTCTTTGAAATCGACCCTACGCACCCGTGCATTGGGCGACTGGCCATGTTCGCACAATCCGCATACACGAGACACAAGAATGGTGGTCACCCTCAGGTGACAACTTTATATTTGACGTTTGTAGAGATGCTGTGTTTGTTCGACAGCAAGAAAATCGATGTCCCATCGCAACTTTCAAACATTTTGTTTGAGATTCTTCCCGTCGAAAATTGTGCCAAGATTTTAAGAAAGGGGATTGGCTGTGTTAAAGGTTTGGCAAGGGTTGCCACTGACGAAGTCTTGACTTCTGTTAGTCTGCACGCGCACCTACTGTCGTTGCTAGAGAAAACAATCACAAAACAGTGCTACGGTAAACGTTTTCGTGGGGTTGCATTCGCTCGTGATATGGAGATTAAAACGACGAACAACAACGCTACCGTAGAAAACGAAATTCAATCTGCGCTAGAAGCTCTCATGAATATTGACGGTCGCAACTTGCACTGGCTTCTATTCGCCCGCTTTGTCATGACGAGCCACAACAGTGACGGCAGTGATAGCAGCAACAACGCAACTGCGCCGGATGATGACGATGGCGAGGATACCCCCTCCATTTCCTCAATTATCAAGTCAGCCCAGTGCCTTGCCAGATACGATGCCTTCATTGTCAAGTCTTCTCGATGGCAGATTAAGCTTCTCGCCACTCAGATAGCCATAATAATCCTCCAGCGAATCGATACTTCCCTCCCCACAAACTTTGATATCAAGGAAGCTCATATTTACCTTCAGAATGCGCTAGCTAACAACCACACGCCGAGTTCTTACGTTGCGCTTCACTTTGAGGAACTGGTCAGTGCCGCTTGCAGTACATCTACTGCTAGCAGTGCCGGCGAAGAACTCGATACTCTGCAAACCAGCGGTCTCGCCATGCTTCGCATTGTAATCGATCGCTTCGTCGACGCCAAGGACCCCGACAGCATCGACGATGACCAATATGTTATCAGCAACCTTCTCTCGCAAATCACGGCGGCCATCCGCCCGAGTTTGCAGCGAAACACCAGGAACAAGAACGAACTTCTCGAAAATGCCTGCAGAGCTCTGCTCTCAATCGCACCGAGGTTATCACCTGGGGGGCTCAAGCGTTTGCTAAAGCCCCTGCAACCCACATCCAAGGCTTTGTGCGAAGATAATTTTGAAAAATTCCAAGCCACTGTTCTTAAGATAGCGACCATCAGCCAAATTTTCGTTGACCAGGGGCACGTCTCAGCTAGGAGTCTAGTTGACAGCGACCTGACATACGAGTACTGCGCGATATGTGCTTTTGATGCTGTCAAGTGCCTAAAGTGGTTTGAACAGTCACAGCCCCCGATGAAGTTGATTTTGTGGGCGGGGGGCGGCTTGGGGAAAGGGAGAAAGTTGGATAACAAAATGCTCTCGAAAAACATCTATAACTTCGCGTACGCCGCGGCCAACTGCTCCGAGGTGCTCAGCAAGGAATACACCGTCGGGGTCTTCCACATTTTGCTCATCGGATTGCGAAAGGCGCTTGAGGGAGGGGGGGGAGAGAAAAACGACGCTTGGCTATACATTTGTCTGAAGGGAATCATTTTAATTCTCAAAGAGAGTTTTAAAAAGCTGACAAATGACACAACCAAAGGCGACCCAATCAATAGCGAAGGCAACGTAGATGACAGCGACAAAGATGAGCTCGTGAATGCAATTAACCAAGCTGGGGAAAAGCTCATTCACGCAGTGTATGAGAGAGAGAGTGATGGTATCTTTTTCTCTCGTGTCGCCGACTTTCTTACTCATGACAGCCTCGCTGGACTATTGACAATTTGTGAAACGAATCTCCTCTACCTTTCCAAGCAATCTGCCGTACACGGAGCTTGGGATTCTTTTTTCTCTTTTGTTGGGTTGATGAATGACGACGGGACGAAAATTGAGTGCGCCCGAGCAGCGTGGGAATCAAACGACGGATTTCCGGTGCATCGATTGGAAGTCGACGTTGGGGTGGTAATGAACCTCTTGGGGGCAAAGATTATTGCCAAATTCCGTGAATGCGTTAAGGAAACAGATACGAAACAGTGTGCTGGGCTTATGAGAGTCTTATTGCAGGGTTATAGGGAGCTCGTAGATAGTGGGAAGGAGGAGGGAGAGGAGGATGGTGTTGGCATACTGCTCGGTATCTTGTTGCCCTTGTTTGTCGAGGCCATTGAAAAGCACGGGTTACCTAATGGATACCTTGCTGGGGTTGGATTTGGCGATCCACAAATAGGAAAGATGGCGTCACAGGCTCTGCTACACTTCATGAAGACCTCACAGAATGAGTTTAAGAGCGCAATGGTGAATATTGGCGAGCAGAAGAGAGTAATTGAAACTGCTGTGAGGGGGGAGATGTCGAATTATAGTGGTGGCGGCGTCGGCGGTACCACAGAGAATAAGCCCAAAAAACTCTCGCTGTCTAACCTGAGTGCGTACGGAAAATGATTTTAGAAAATTTGCAGAAGAAGAAGAAAGGAAACCTTTTTTTGTAGCAAAAAATGTCGAGCTTTCTATTGCCAACAATAATCAAGTACAAAACCGAAACAATAATCATCCAACATTCATCACTTTCTCCCTCTTTTTCTCTCCCGTCTCTCCTTCTCCTTGATCATGCCCTCCCGGGCAGCTGACATCGCCTCCTCCAGAAGCTGCTGGTTCTCCTCAGTTTCGAAATCACGAACTTCGTATTGCCGAGCCGGCGGAAAGATAGGAACTTGAGGGCTGGGCATGTTGTTGCTCATGGCCGAAGATTTGACAGCCGGAGGCAGGAGATTCTTTTTCGCAATGCCTGCAACGGAAACCTTTTTCTTTTTCAAGTTACTGTCAAGTCGCTCGAGTGCACTGTCACCGTCGACAGCTTTCTGTTTCGCGATGCTACTACTCCTTCTCCGCCCTGCTTTGCTGTTTGCAGCAATACTCGAAGCCCCTCCTTTGCTCTCTTCTAAACCATCCTCAAGCATGCCCTTGCTGCCGGCAACGCGCGGAGCAGCAGGAATGGCCGAGTCGCCCGCAATTTTTTTCTTTTCTTCCCTAAAAGAACCCCGCTTCTGCGATGACCGCTTGCTCTTCCGGTCAATTATTTCCTCCTCGTTATCGTCATCCTCGAACGCCTCATCCTCTTCTGCGTACTCGTCGTCATCCTCGAAGTCACCCTCGCTATACACGTCGCTCACGCCACTCGCACTCTTTCCCAATTTTTTTCTTGCCATTTCTCCCGCCGCGCTGGCCTTATATGCTTCGTAAATCTTCATCTCCTCAATTGGACTCAATTTGGGGATCATACCTCCCTTCTTCATACTTGTTAGCTTTGAGAATTCATTAACAACAACCGCCTCCCCCAACTTATTGCCATTTTCCTCACTATCTTTGGCAATAAAGTTACTGTCGACTGGGTTGGGTTGGGGAGGAGGCAAATTAAAGGCAGCCTTCCCCGCCTTATATTTCTCATATTGAATGGTGAGCAACCCCCCCTTAACGAGCGCAATCCTAGCCAAATATTCGTTGTGATCTTCCTCGTTTCCATAATGGGCGTCTAGTGGAGGAGGCAGGTGGGTGAGTTCATCCTCGGGAAAATCTTCTTCGTGCTGCTTGTCAACGATGATGCCAGTCTGCACTGCCATTTTGAGCTTCCGCATAAGGGATTTGCCATTGCCATCGGCGACTTTCTCTTCGTGTTTACTATCTTCATTTAAATCGGCCAGTTTTGATGTTGAGTTCGGAGACCCAATCACGGTATTCATGGCCAGCAGAGACTTGACGGTTCCCCCTTCTACTTTAGCGCAAGCGGACAGGTTTCCGAGTCCGATTGCGCAGTACTTGCGCGTGATGTTGTTAGGGTTATCAGCGAGGTGGATTAGACAATCAACCGCACCGTCTTTAACTGTTTGTTCTCGAGAGCGCTTGGATTTGCTAATGTTACATATGGCAGCGGCGCAAAATTGCTTGCCTGCGTCGTTTGCTATGCTCGAGAGCTTGTGGACAATCTTGACGCCACCCTGCAAGCACACTTCATAGCGAATAGCTGGAGACAAAGACATGTGGTAGACAATTGCACTCATACGCCAAATTAGCTCCTTGTTCTCCTTGATGAGATTATGATCGACGATAGTGGCTAAAGCGCTGACGATTCCCCCCTCAATAAGATGTGGGCGCAGTTCTTCGACAGCTGACAGATTCGCGAAGGCAACTGCACAGCTCTCAGCAACTTCTCGGTCTTTCTTCACCGAATCCTGGTGGCTAGCTAAAATGAGCTGCGTCAACAGCCTGGCCGCTCCATCCTCAACCACTCGGACTCGAGAACTCTTACTCCAGCTAAAGTTTTGGAGTGCCTGAGCAACAAGCGCGTTGACGATGCTATCTTCTCTGACTCTCTTGGCCAGCACAATAAGCGCCGGGACAGCATGAGCAGTGACCATTTTTGCCCTATTAGGCGAGTCAAAGGAAAGGTAGGTCAGAATTCGGGCAAAATCTTCGCTGCTAGATCCCAAATACTGCCCAGATAAAACGAGCCATACGACGGTAGTGACAACTCCAGTTTCAATCATGTTATTGCGAAGAGACTTATGGAAGGCGAACGCCACAAGCGCTCGCACCGCTGCGATTGCGGACGAGTCGTTGCTACTTTGACAGAGCATAACCAGGACAGTGCAGATATTCTCATTAAGGATATGTTCGTGGCACTTGTCCTCATTAACAACATCGACCAAGGTTGCGCAGAACTTCGTCTCACAAGCATGTTTCATGTCCCGTAGTTCCGCGTGGCGAGCTTCCACAACATCATCGCCGACGTTGGTGGCCGCGAGTTCTGCCACATCGTTGCAATAGTCATCAAGGGTGGTCAGAATTCTGAGGACGGTCAACCCGCCACTGTTGGCGGTAATTGTCCTACTCGAGTCACAGCCCATGAGATTTGTGACTGCCTTCGCGCAGAAAAGCTGCGTTTCGCGGCAGGAAGAGCGAATGAGAGAGAAGAGACCGCTCAGAGTCTTTCTACGATGGACAATGTGTCCCCTCCCGGATTTTGTTGTGCTACAAACGCAAAGCACACGAGCACAGGTCGAAAGCATGGTCTCATCATCCTCCAAACAGAATTGGCCGATAGTCTGCAAGATACCTTCGTCCAGAATCTCCTCCATTGACTCCTCATTCAATAAGTTTAGCATACTCTTGGCGCAATATTGATTTGTGAGCGGGTCAACGGCGCGAACCATGGCTATCATCATTATTGCCTGAATTGCTCCCTGCTTTTGCAACTTCAAGACGGCTGATTCTACACTGGTTAGATTACAGAGACACTTGGCGCAGTCTTGCTGAGCCTCTTCGCTGTAAGTATTGGACAGCTTAGCCAAAACCTCCACAATCTTGACCTCTTCTTTCAGCATCTTCTCCAGACCTGCGTCGGTTGCGGAAATGTTGCAGAGAGAAACAGCACAGTGCTGGCGAGTCAAAGTCGACTTCTCCTGAGAAAGTCGTATGACAGCGGGCAGGCCGTCGCAATCAATTAGCTTCTGAAGCGATTCTTCGCCAAAACTGAGAACGCTCAGAACAACCGCACAGATTTGTTTTGTCTCCGTGTCTGTAGAAAAGTTCCCCAGGCCAACGAGGGTTTCGATGCAGCCTCGCTTGACAATTGTAGGGTGGCTCGCGGGGTCGTGCGCCACAATTGCAAGAGCGGTCACACACTGCTGCGTCACCTCGGGCATCGACTTGATTTCCTCCTTGTCATCCATCATGTTCACGATGGCCTCCAACACGTTCTGCTTGATCATCATCTGCACGATCGTCTCGTTGTTTGACTCATCTACGTATTTGGACAACGCTAAATTGCACACAGCAGCGGCGACGCGCTCACGTATCATCAATGATTCGTGTTCGCTAAATTTAACGAGGCACTTGATGACACCCCCCTTGATAACGGCTGTTATGGCATGAATACCGCCGCAAGAAATGTTATATAGCGCATAGGCCAAGCTCGTTGCGAGCTCGAGGTCCCCAGCCATGTGCTCGTCCAACGAGAGTGTCATGAGGGGTCCGAGAGCACCAGCCTCGATGATCATGGGGTGGCACCGCTCCTCTTTGAGGACGTTGCAAAATGCCGTTCCACAATAGTGTTTCGCGTCAAGGTTTGTGCCTCCGCAGAGACTTACCAGCATCTTGATCCCGTTACTATTAACAAGAGTCTCAATGAGGTCAGGGAAGGTGGAGAGATTGGCGAGTGTCTCAGCACAACGTGTGTGCACTCGGTCGTTGCCCTTTTGACTGAGCATTCTTTGTAAAGCTTCGAATGCGCCATCGTCAGCCATCCTGTGGCGGCTCGATCGATCCATAGATAGTTTTGCGAGAGTTGAAGCGCAGAAGAAATGGATTTCCTCGTTGTCTTCCCTCGTAAGCCGGTTGATGGTTTTCATCGCTCCCTTTACCACAATATCGGAGCGACAATTTCTGCTACACGAGAGCAAATAAAATACCTGGCTGCAAACAGTTTTGCTAGTAATATCTTGGCTCATGTGATTAACGAAGGTATCCATAATTTGGACACAACCCTCTTCTATCAGGCGAGGGCGCAACCTGTATACCAGAGCACAGTTGAGCATGGCCTTACAAACGGTCGGGCGGGGGTCTATTTTTTTTGTAAAGGGTAAATTAATAATCGACTTGATCACCTTATCGGTGTTGTGCCAACTCTCGCCCCCGCCGCACGTTAGGTTGAAGAGTCCCTGGACACAGACAGGGGCAACCTCGCTGGCTCCGAGGGACATAAGGGATACAAAAGCAGCTACGGCTCCGCCGTTGACCAAAACTTCCTCACTCGAGTCGCACAAGGTAAGTTTTACCATCGCCTCGGCGCAGTCGAAACCTCGTTTGGGCGACTTCAGGGTGTAGGCTAACGAGACGAGCGCAGGGACGACATCACGCTTCAGGAGAATTTCCCTGACAGACAGAGAAGCACAAAGGCGATTGAAGGCTTGGGCACAATTTTTCTTGATCTTTCGGTCTTCCTCAGTAGATAAGGATACCAGTTTCTCAAGGCCACCTTCTTCAAGCATGTAGGACGTGTTCTCTTCATCCACACACCAGTTGTTGAGAGTCTGAGCAAGACGTTGGCGATCTTCTGCCTTGCTGCTCTTACCAGTCAACCCTCTTGTGTCTGTGTCGGATCCCCCCGAATCGCTGGTTTCACTCCAGTAGCCCATCTCGCTATCGAATATAGATATTTTCTCAGAATCACCCTCGATCTTGTTGACCGAAGAGGGATTCATCCGCTGGGCCACCTCGGGACTTCCTGAGCCAAAGTTCTGGGCCCTACTAGCGTACAACATCCCCTCTTCGTTCTGGTTGTTACCGAAGAGATCACCACATATATTTTGCTTGAACTTGTACAGTGAACGCGCTCTGACTTTGCCTACTGCTTTTGCAATGCCCTTGAACTTACGGGTAGACTTTCGCTGCTTCGGTGATATGGATGCATCCTCCCCCTCCCGGACGCTAGAAGACAGGCTCGAGGATTCCTTACCATCACTTCTATTCACATCGTCATCTTCTAACTCGAAATCCTCATAGTCCTCGTCATAATTGTGGTCAGTCTGGGGGTTTAATGTGTAAATAGGAGACCCCATGGGGCTGCGGGCCCCTGCCAGTGCTTTGGGTAAAGTGGACTGCGTCAGGCGACCCTGAGAGGATGTCGGCCGACTCATGAGACGAATGTAGGGGGTTGTTGTACACTACTGTCTATCCCGTTGTGTCTGTCAGGGGTTGCTCGAGTTATTGTTGCGAAGTGGTTGTTAGATGTCGGAAAAAGGAGAGAGGGGACTGAAACAAATTTAGTCCCCCAAAACGTGACACTGCGTGGATAGGATAGGCGGGTGCGCAAGAAGAGAGAGTTATAACTTTCCTTTTTGCCTGAGATTTTATTTGTTCATCGGGGGGGGTCGGAGTTGTTTTCTCAACTACCATATCTATTCCTGAAAAAAGTGAACGGGCGAATAAACGACTGCAACACTCTTCCACCACTAATTTGTATCACCAAGAACAGTGCTGTATCATTGTTGTTTGTTCAGAACAATTCGTCAGCTCAACACCTGATCCCACCTGATCCCTACCCGACACCCACTACACACCTGACTACACCTGACTTCAAGCTAAGTATTCAACCGAAGTTACAGTTTCGTCGTCAGCACAAGATGCCTGATATGATGTCTGATGAGACGCCGACTGCATCCCCTGCACGGAAGAGGCGCATGACTGAGGCTCAGTTATCGACTCTGAGGAGAAAGTACACCAACTTCACTGTCGAACGAGAGAAATTTTTATACGGCGTGAAAGTGGACCAGAGTATAGCAAGCACCGCTATGCCTTCTTTGGGATCGCAACCAAGCATCAATCTGCCTGCCGATATGGAAGACCCATCTCAATATATTTTGGACCCTCTCCATCTGGAAGATGATGGCTGGATCGACGACCAGAAAATGGAGTTGATGAAGCTGAAGGTAAAGAGAGGGGATATTGGCGCAATTAAGGCGATGCCAGGAATGACAGTCAAGTTTGAAAGGCAGTCGCAGCGGCCATCAACCGCCCCTGTGTTAAACAATTATTCCGATTTCTCTCCCAAAAATTCACCTCCGCGCAAAAGCGCTACACCGAGTTATGCCCTGAGTAGCAAGGATATAAGACTGATGAAAAAAAACAAGAAGGCACAAAACAAATCGCAAGTGGACGAGATGCTCGAACAGCTGAAGGAGCAGGGGAGTACTAAGCTGAGAGGAGATAGCTGCTATGAGCCCATGGTGGGCAAGGGTCGATGCGGCCTGTGCGAAATGTTTTTCGACAAAAAGTCTCTTCGCGGTGTCATTAGCATGAAGAGCATCCTCGACCTTCGGAAGTCTTGGGGTGTAGAGATCGATAACAAGCGTTGCAAGTCGGCGTCATTTCTGTACACAAAGCGGGCTCTTTGCTTGTTCTGCAGTCAACAATTCGACACTAAAGGAGTGAAGCAGCGCAAATATTGCACAAAATTCTTGGAACAGGACGACAAAGAGAAAGGAGTGAAAGAGGTCATCGCAAATCAGATAAAACTAACAAGTTTGATATCCGAGAAGGAGATCGATGAGGAGATGGCGAGGAATTTGGCTGTTGGGGGCACAGCCAGTCAGAGCAGTACTGTTGACGGCAAGCTAGCTACCAGGGCTATCACCGGAACAGCAGGGCCGAAACCGCCAAGCGAGTGCAGCATGACCCGCCGAGAGTACGAATCGTGGTTTGAGGTGGACCTCGGGAAGGAATATTCCATCAAGAGTGTTGTGATTCACCACCGCCAGGACTCAGAGGGGGAGAACCACAGCTATTCCCTAAGCCCCTTTTGGATTTTCGTAGCTATGGACACATTTGGTTCCAGCCAACTCAGCGAGAGCAAGAGGAGGGCTCATTGCGCAGCATGCGTTAGAGAACACGACGCGAAAACCGTCTGGAAACTCCCCGTAAATACTTCGGGGAGGTGCGTGCGTGTGCAGTGTGAAGGGATCAAGAGCCTGCAGATTGCGCAGATCGAGGTGTTGAAGGGAGGTTTTGTCAACGCCAAGGAGGAGGGGACAAAGGGGACAAAGGGGGGCGTAACGACAAAGGCAAATTTAACCATCATGACAACGACGCTAGACGGTATTATGGGGGAGAATAAAAGTCCCCGTTTATTGGCAGTTCCTGAAATGCTAGATAGCCCTAAGAACTCTCCAAATGTGGAGACCTTCACTTACGAGTACTTAAACGCTCCTCCTAGCCAGCGACGGCCTAACACTGCGCCCGCTCAAGCGAAGACGAGAGCGATGGATGGTTTTGGTTCTGCTCGGCCGTCTACAAGTGGTGGTGTTCGGAAGACGTTGGCCAGTAAAATTTACCGCGCAAATAATGGCGTTTTAAAAAAACGGACGATCAACAAAGAGGCGACGATTGATAGTGTAATGGGGCTTATTGCGTCTACAAATACCAGCTACATGAACAAGAGGAAGCAGGATGCCCACAATGACCTCGTTTTGAAACAGTTCAGCCTCAAGGAGGTGGAAGCTTTGAAGCGGAACTTTTTGTTTTTCAGTGACGTTCGAGGTGTTCCTTCTCGGACATTGCCTACCCCACGCTTCGCCAATACTTTCCAGGAACTTGTGGAACAAAATCACCTCAACTGCCAGCAGGCAGTCAATGCATTCGCTGCGTTACGGGAGGCAGGCACGAACGGACCAAAGAGCCAGAAAACGAAGTATTTTGGGAGGTGGGACCTAGAGAGTGACGTGGGGGGGGAATCGGCTTTAGATAGCCAGGGGGGCAGCAAGCTGTCAGGGCCCGCAAGTGAAGGTGTTGTTGCGGAACAGAGCGTCGTTAGCATGACCAACATCAGTACGGCCTACATGAACTTTATCAATAGCTACGCACTCAATGACTTATCCGCTGCATTGGTCGAGATAAGCAGGTGTACAGAAAGTCCTCTTAGAGTGAACTGGGATAATTATGTAGAGATTGTGCGATGTTGCATGCGGAAAGACTTGCTCTATCTGACCAAGGTCTTTGACACCCCCTTCGCAAAAATTAAGACCGGGATAAGATTTGGAGGCGGAGGCAGAGCCGAGGAGAAGAAAGAAGATCTAACAGGCGGAAGTGCTTTAGAAGACGACAGCGTTGTAACCGAAGGAAGCAGCAAGTCCTGGAGAACATTGAGAGCAAAATCTATGGCTCTTACAACGTTCGGTGCCACCATGGGTTCCACGATGGGCTTTGACAGCCGTGATGGTGATGGTGATGGTGATGGAGATGACGGGGAAAATAAACCGCACAGGAGGACCCCACATAAACTCGCAGTCTTGACTCTAAGCCAAAGTTTGGCTGAGTTTGGCACAGCCGAGGCTGCCAGAAGCTCACCAAAGCGAAGCTTCGAAATGACCGACAAACAGAATGCAAGACTGACGGCACACAGTGATGCAATGACCCCAACAATGATGAGAACGACAACCGAGCGACCGAAAACTACGCAAGGAATGAGAAACAAGCGCCTCATGAGGAGCGAAAATGTATTTAACTCGCTGGTGAATAAAATCGCTGGAGATATTGAGGTTAATCTTGATGGCATGGAGTACGTCAGAAAGTTGGACGACAGGAGGACAAGAATGCAGGAGCTCCTTGCCGATCAACCGAAACCCAAGGAATCGCCAGCTCTTAATCGGAAGAACTGCGCTATATGCTTTAGGAACTTTCCGCTCGATGCACTCGCTGGCAGCATCACAATTAAGTGCATGAAAGCTCTCGCGAAGAAATGGACAATTGAAGTTTCAAAATTTGGACAGCTCGGAAGCGACAGCTCGCTTTTGATGCAGCACAGAGTTCCAATCTGCGTCTTCTGCAACCAGTTTTTTGATCCAGACCAGATTGACGGACTCGCTCACTACAAGTCGGCCCCGTGCGCCAATTATTTACCCTTCTTCGATGACAACTTTCCTGATCAATACAATGAGCAAAAGGGATACGAGAAAACAGAAAATTCAAGGAGGGCTCAAGAACGTAAACAAACTTTGCAAATTGATTTGGAAATCCGTACATCGAAGAAAATGGCCTACAACAACTACGATCCAGAAGAAAATTTCAAAGCAATTGAACAGTGGGATGACAACGTAAACCAGCGTGAAGACGATCTCGAGAATGTACACGTGTAACTGTGATAAATTTTGTAAGAACGATGTAGCAAGTTTGCGTGCTAAGGCTGAAGCAACAAGTGCACAAAGCGTTAAACATTTATATTGCTGTCAGTAAACATTTATCAATATCAGTCGCTATCATATGTGTACTTTGTACTACGAATTACTTCGTCAATCCTGCCTCCGTTTTTGGCCATGCCATTGTAGCTTCTCTTTCTTTTAGTCTTTTCGTGCCTAAAATCTTTGCCCCGTACAGTGACCAATTTAGCACTAGCAGTATGTCCAAAGCCTCCGGCTCCAAACGTCCCTGCATAGCTGTTGTCTTTATTGGCATCTTCTTTGATTTCGGATGCCCAGTGGTCGTCGTCAACCCTACTGAACGGCTTTCCAGCACGTCCGATAGCCGCTGCACCATCACTTCCTCTCGTCGTGACGATTTCCACCGGGACAGCACGAGGCGGCGAAGGTGTCCAGTTTTCGGCGGCCCGCTTCGCTGCTTTCGCCTTTTTCTCAGCCTCCAATTTCTTCTGCTGGATTCGGGCAGCTCGCTCGGCGGGCCCTTCGATTGATGATTCATCGGAGGAGGAGGAGGAGTCCGAGTCCGAAGAGTCCGAGTCCGAAGATTCAGAGTCCGAAGATTCAGAGTCCGAAGAGTCAGAGTCGGACTCGGACGAGTCACTACCACCCTTGTCATCCGCCTTATTGTCACCGTCATCGTCACTGTCATCATCAGAACTGCTTACATCAGTATCAGAGACATCACTGACTTCACTGACATCACTATCGCTGCTGTCGCCACTGCTGTCATCGTTGGTGGTATCATTAGTAGATTTTTCGGCCGTCTTCGCCTTCTTGGCGGGGGTTGCATCTTCTGCAAGAGCTTCGAACTTTCTCTTGTTCGTCACTGTCTCGTTTTTGCTGATGCCCTTTACTTTTTGTTCTTTATTGCTTTTCTCAGCCTTTTCTTCCTTCTCATCTTCATTCTCACTTTCGCTGCAGTCACTGCTTTCATCGTCACTATCGCTGTCACTGCTACTACCTTCGTTACTACTGTCGCTACTGTCGCTACTATCACTACTGTCACTACTGTTGGTAACTGCGACGAGGAGCTCATCTTGTGCCTTCTTCAAAAACACCAAAACCTTTTCATGCATCTGCATAGCCTTCAACATGTCTGTATCTTTTTTTCCTTCAGGTCCAAGAGTATTTTTGAACTTCTTCGCGATGGCCGGCCGCGTTGTCATCAGGTGGTGGAGACACACGAGATCCATCATGTTATCACTCATCAGAACGATTGCCTCAGGGATAAGAATGCGGAAAGGACAAGAAATTTAAAGAGTGTTAACTCGACCTAGACAGCCACAGAATCTTCCTTCTCGCCGATGAATCGAAAAATAAAAGAAAAACCAGATGTTTAAGACAGGGGAAGTCCTTAAAAAAATATGAGGAAAAACTCGTGGTCCGGAAATAGGTTCACATTTATTCTTCGTTTTCCGGCTCAAATTTTTCGCTAGCACGAGAAGAAATTGCAAATTCCTCGCCTTGACCGTAAATTTAACCTCAGCTTTCTTTCTCCTCTGCCCTCCGGACCGTCCTATCGGCGCTGCCTATCGGCTTTGGCGCCCCGGGCCCGTACCGTACTACGCCGTTTTTAACCATGGCTGACTTGGTCGTCGCCCGCATCAGGGACTTGTCCAAGCACGATCCCAAGTTTCCCATTTACGTTGCCGCCACCGTCGCCGGCCTGGTCACGTCCGTGCTTGTCCTCCGACGATTGACTGGTGGGACGGGCAACGACGAGCCCCTAGACGATTTTGATGACGATGGCAATGGCAATGATAATGATAATGGTAATGATAATGATAATGATGACCGGAACAACGGCGTTGACAAGGTTTCACCCTCATCGAGTGTACCTAAAGCTGCCGCCACTGCTTCCACTGCTTCCACTGCTTCCACTGCTTCCACTACACAACAAGCACCTTCCTCTTCCTCTTCCTCTTCCTCCACCTCCACCTCCGCTGCCACCACTGCCACCACTGCTCCACCAACAGAAGTCTCCTCCAAAGCCCACAAGAAATCCCTCGAGGAGAAACTAACGTCGGCGGACAAGGAGGGCAAGAAGCTCTTCAAGGAGAACAACGACCCCCTTGGCGCCGCGGTCCACTTCACCTCCGCCATCCTCGCGTGCGATTCGATCCAGTCCCTCTACCCCTCGTCTAACCTCCAGAAGCAGAAGATAACCCTCCTCAACAACCGCTCCGCCATGTACGAGAAGGGCGGGGAGGAGACCCTCGCCATGGAGGACTGCGACGCCGTCCTCCGCATCGACGCGGGACACGTCAAGGCTCGGCAGAAGAAGGCGAGGATGTACGAGAGGAGGGGGGAGTACTTCAGCGCCCTCGCGGAGCTCACGGCCCTCTCCCTCGACCACCTCCACAAGAACGCCGGCAGGATAATGCGGGGCGAGTCCGTGGGACCGGGACCCGTAGACGAGAGGAAGAACGAGGAGCTCGTCAAACAGTGCAAGCTCCTCGAGATCGACGAGGCGAAGAAGATGAAGGACGAGTGGGAGAGGGAGAACGCGGGCAGCCCCGCGGCGAGGCTCCCGAGCAAGCACAGCACGCTGAGCTACTTGCAGGGATTCGTGAGCTACGGCGTGTGGATGGAGGAGTCCA
>ERZ651776.1202-NODE-1202-length-31977-cov-4.961442_pt1 | contig 31977 bp, 18 predicted proteins | sample MGYA00514761_ERZ651776 | MGnify/ENA metagenome assembly ERZ651776
TATCTGCATAACCTGCAGCGTCCATCTCAAAAACTTGATTGCAGTGTGGGCAGCTTACTTCTTTCATAATTTATCTAAATATTTGAAAGTATATAAACTGATTACAGTATTCGATATTCCCCATTTCAAGAAAATTTTTCAGAATCATTTTAGATAATAATAAAATTAACTTACCAGTATAGAGGTTAATAAAATGAAAGAACAAAAAAATAAACAATGGTCGTTAATTCTATTTAGAAAGGAAGCAAAGATGGAAATCGATAATATAAATAGTGCTGAATTCATATTTGGTAGAACGAAAAAAGAAGTACTAGCGAACACGATTATAGAGAGGGTACCGAAAGGCCTAATTTCAATAATTAAATCTAACAACTTGGAAGATGATATCATGGAGACGGGTTTTGTAATCGAATTTACTACTAAGAACCCTAATAGTGACAAATATTCAGAGATTGAACGTTTAGTTAGTATTTCAGGAACTTTTGAAAGATATGGTCAAGCATTATATGCAGTAGATGGAGAAGATAGCCCTTTGAGATTCATTGACGTAAGTAAGCCATGTGAAGCCCCTGCAGTAATGCCGAGTAGAATATGGCTTTCCATTAGGCCTTTATCCCTACATGAAATATCATGGGGCTTAGAGAATAATATATTTACCAATGGTTCCAAAAATGTACATGAAGGTGAGCAGTTTACTTTGAATGATTGTGGTTTTAAAATTGAGAGAAGTGAAAGAGAAATAGCAACAAAAATAAAGAAGACTAATGAATTACCATTCCCAGGGCCTTCAGAAGTAAAATATAATTTTCTAAATTAATAAATCATATATTTGGAATTTAAGATTTTTTCTGAATCCCAATCGCTCAAATCTATTTCCATCTGAGGGGCATTTTTGCCCCTCATTTGTTTTAGCCACCAATTGATATCACGATCTTTGTGCATATTGTAAAAAGTATCTCTTGCAGTATCGATTAATTTTTGCATGTCACATGCGTGAGTTCCAAATGCATCATGTATTGATAAAAAGCTGAGATTTTCTATTTCATCATCCATTTCGTTAATGATGGAACGCATATGATAAGCATCTAGTGAATGAATAAAATTAGGAGTAATAGAAGATAAAATTCTATTTAATTTCTTTTGAGTTAATCGCTCATCCTCGGACTCTTTATACCTTGGAATGGAATAATTAAATCTTAATAGAACTCGTTCGATTTCACGAATAGATTGCAGGTCCTCTGGTTTATGGTCTTTTTTTGATTCTTTATCTAAAAAAGAGAGAAGTTCTTCCCAATAATTCCCCTTAGAGAAATGCAGATTAAAAACAGCTAATTTTTTAGGAATATTATCAATTTTGCTTTTTATAGGTTTTATTGATTTCTCCTTAAAAACAAAAGCTAATTTAGGAATATTATCAATTTTGCTTTTTATACGTTTTATTGATTTCTCCGGGGAAAAATTATTTTCTTCATTTCTTTTAACAGTAGTATACCAGATCGGATCTATAGAGGAATAAGAACTATTGCGTTTTGTAGGTCCTCCGCTTCCACTAGTATCATTTCCAAAGGTGTCAATATAATAATTTCTAACTACAAATCCATCTTCTAATTCCCATTTTATGATATTTTCATGTTTCATAATTTCTCGATATTCTTTGTAGTCCTTCCCCCATTTTGCTGGTTTAATCGTCTTCGTAAGTATAGGTAATGATTTTTCAGCTTCATCATCGTACAATACTGCTTTTTTTAAACACTTAATTACTTCTTTAAAAACAGAATGAGTAACTTTATTTATTGATTTTTTATAGATTGATGCCAAATGCCTAGTAGTCAAAGAATTTAATGTATATAAGTTTTTTAATTCTTCTTTTATTTTCTTTAATTCTTTTAATTCTTCTTTGGTTTTGTCTTGAGACTTACAAAATTCTTCTTTGGTTTTAATATCTTCAGACCAACAATCAAATTTATGACCTATAGTATTTTTATTTGAATCTACTATTTTTTCATACAAGTGAGAATCCTTTGCCCATATTTGTACTATTTTTTCATTTTTCAAAAGACCTATCCAGAATTTAATATATTTTTTATTTCTTTTTTTAATATTTTTATTTCTTTTTTTCGTTTTTTTATCTTTATTAATATAGAATTGCTTAGATAGATCTGCAAATTGATAATATCTATAATTGATTTTTTCCTTATTTTTCCAGTTAGCATATCCTTCTTTTATTTCCTGTGGTAAGTCTTCTTTACGACTCCAATCCTTGTTTGACCATTCCCGATCTATAATTTTATGTCCAGGCTTACCTTTGCCACCAGACCTTCCAGAAAGTGCCCTTACGATGTCTTTTGAACCATAACCTGTTGTAACTACTGGTTGCTTTGATAAACTTCTTTGAAAGAAGTAATCTTCTTTTTCAATTAATTCCATCTCTTCTTTTGAAAAATGATTTTTTAAAAGTTTTTTGAGATTATCATTCTTATTGTTTCGGTAATAAGAACTCGCATCCTCAGAAATATCCGAATAGAGATCTTGTATTTCATCATCCTTAGATGGTAAAATATTTACTAAAGTTGCTAATTCTTTATTCCTGACTAATGTAGAAATATGCTGAAAACCATTACAAGAAGCGTCAAGCCAAATTGGTAAACCAGTAGTTATTTCACTAAAATCAATATCATTTTTTTCTTTTTCTTTCCATATTCTATCTAGTTCTAAAATACTAGATAATCTTTGAAATGATTCGCTTTTGCTTTTACTTATTTTATCTAAACCAAGAATTTTTTTATTCGAGGGCAGATGTGGTTTCTGAGCAATCTTCCTAAGTTGCTCTACATTTTTTTTCACCCATGCTTCTCTTGCTTCAAATGATTCTCTTTTTACTGGCGTACCTCCAATCCAGTTTTTATTTTCTACACCATTAAACAAATTGTGGATGAATACATATAGCCATTTTAAACCATCATCACCTAATTTTTTCCATTCTTTGAATCTTATGAGTGACTTATCTATATCAGATCCTTGAGGGCTCAATTGGTTGCTTTTTGTATAAATTCTACCTCTAAAATCGGATATCCATGTATGCCAAAAAACATTAGCATTATGCTCAATTATTCTTTTGCAATAGGATAGGGAAGTTAGTCTTTCGAAATTAGATGGATGTGTATTTTCAAGATGTAAAAATGCATCTTTGAAATCTTGTTTTATTCTTATATCAGTTATATATCCTTTTTTATCTAGAATTTTTTCCTTTAGAAGGGATGTGTCACCGTTTTCTTCAACTAACGTAATATCGCATATTGTTTCAAGTAAGTGTAAATTTATTTCCCATTGGGTATTTTGAAGAATATTTATCGCATTTATTATGCGTTCACTAGGATCTGCTTTTGGCGTCTTAAATTCTTCATAAATCTCATTATTAGTAATTAAATCTTGAATCTCTTTGGAAAGAAAACCTCCTTTTATTATTTCTGATTTAGAAAATTCATGCAATAATGGGGGGCAATACATATATCTATTTCTTTCATGACGAAACCACCTAAAAATGGCAGGTAAATCTTCTGAAGCAGCATTTTTCTTATCATATATTTTGTCTACAAAATTATCACTAAAAGTCAATAGATGAGGATAACTGCTTTTAGCATTATTTTTAGTTGCCCCAGAACCATCAGCTTTACTAAAATTATTTTCGTAGTCTAAAGCCGACATTTTTTTAATATTTAATACAGACGATCTCTTTGACCTAAAACTTCCTGTTTTTGATCTTGGTCCTATTGCTTTTGCCATAGTAGGCCGATCATCCTCTTTAACAAGTAATTCATTCAGAATATTATATGCTAATTTAACGCAACTGGTATTGGTATTTTTAGAATCTGCTGTTTTTGTATTATTTTTAAGAGGCGCAAAACCTTTAGATTTAAGGCTATCAATTTGCTTCTTGTCATGATCATCTAAATGTATTTTATCTTTATTTTTATCATAAATGGATATAACTTCTAACCTATATCGATTAATTGTTTTTTCAAGTTCATCTGATAGATTTTTCAAGAATTGGTTTCCTGGAATTTCAAATTCATTTTTCCCTCCTTCGTTTTTTATTTTGCATTCTCTTATCAATACTTTGATTATATCCGTATATATCCAAGTCATCAAAGATTTATCCCTTGTAGTAAAGGTTAGAAGTTTTATATCTTCCACATAATCAACGGGATTAAATTTCTTTTCGTCTTTCCAAGGCATATTTTTTGGGTCAATTTTCTCCTGTTCTTTTTCTATCTTATCCCATATATATATCAAGTCCATTAGAAAAAGTTGCCTTAAATTCTTACCTTTAGCGAATGAAGTGTCTATATTGAAAAGATTGGACTCTAATAAGTTGGATAGATAATCGTCCCCCAAGCGATATAGCGCATCTATGGCTTGATCCCTTTCATCCTCGGGACCATGTCCTTTTTCTCTCCAAAGAATCCGATAAGATTTTTTTCCCAAAGATGAGTCTTCAACTTGTTTTTGTAGCCAAACCTTGAATTCTAAGTGATTAGGATCATTTGCCATCTCTTCTCTTAATCTAAATCTAGGTTTATCAATTAATTCGTCTTTAGGATTATATTGGCCTTTTTTATTTTCTTCATCGCTTTTTAATTTCTTCAGAATTTCTTCAGAAGTAGTATCAAATACTACTTTTTCCCCTTCCTTATAATTTCTTTTGAGATAAGTGGCAAAGCTTTCTTTCCATTCTTTGGCAGCCATCTTCTTATGTTCAAGATGATTTGAATATAACTATTCCCATGACCTCCCTACGGATATATTATTACAATTTTAAATAATAACTTACCAGTATAGAGGATAAATAATGTGGATATTTACAACTGAAGGATTTTTGAGCATAGTACAACATAAAAGTAAAATGGGTTATTTTCAAGTGAGATCTAGAACTATTGAGCCTTTGAAAATATATTGGCCTAATTTACAAGTTGAAGTTATTGACTGGGCAGACTATAGATACAGAATAACAATGAGAAAAGAAGATGCTATGCCAGTATTAATAGATTTAATTCTATCAATTGAGTATACAAATTTTAAGAATGCATGTGATGATTATCAATATAGAGTATTATTAGGTAATATATGGCGCCTATTGTTTGAATACCAAAGTAGAATAGAAAGTAATTTATTTAAAGATGATAAAGTTTCAATAGGAGAATTTGATAATGAATGAACACATAATAGATGAAAAAAGGAAAGAAATTGAAAACTCAATACTATCAGAGAAACTTATTTTATCAATGCCTGATAACGAATATAAGGGATTTGAGTGGTTAATAGACATTTTAGGATCTACTAAATTATGTGAAGCAAATAATCAAACAATAGAAATAAAATATTCAAGCAATATAATAATAATATTAGATGTAGGCCGTAGTATTCGAAATAGAATGCTGGGTGATTCGCACCTAGGATGTAAGATAGTTTGCCTCGATTCTAATCAAGAAGCTAAGACTGTATGCATTAGAGCTACAGGACCTGGAACAGCAACAGATGCGTGTGCAACTTTCATACTATGGGCAGAAAATAAATTCGATGATTTTACCACCCCTAAAGACATTAAAAAAGTAATTTTAGATGTTATAGATTCATTTCTATCAAAAAAAGAGGAAATAGATGCTGGGCCAGAATTAACTACAATTGTAAATAGTAAAATCTCGATTATGCAAGAAAAACGTAGACAGTATTTCTCGAAAGCAAAGGAAATAAGATACAAGACCAATGGAAGATGAAGTGGATAATTTGAGTTGAGAATAAGAACTATTCAAAAAAAATCCATTCTGCCGTGTTTACTTCTTATCTCTATTTTTTCCCACCTATCATCACGCCTTACTCTCAGGTTTAATCTTCCATTCTCTATAGAAAGGGCAGTTGGAACAAAAACGTCTGAAGAAGGATTAGGGTCATAACTCTCTAAATTCTTACCACTTAATGTTAACCAAGAGTTCCCGAGGTCATTATTCCATCTTTCAATCCATTCAGCATTTGTGAAATTTATTCTCCTCATAGAACACAACATCTCTCCCTTACTACTCCTTCTACGAAAATGAGCCCAAGAGAGAAATTTGTGAGTACTTAATTCATGGAGGCATAACATTGGATGTAATCTACTATTTTCTAACTCTGATGGCCCATATCTAGCCATATCAACATTAGTTGCAACCTCTATAGAATAAAGTAATTTTTTCCAGTCAATATTCTTTGCCTGTTGTTTATTATTAATCATTTTCATCAGTCCCCTGTAGGGAATGGAGATTTGCTTTCCATCTAGATAAAATGAGCCCCTCATCCAACATAAATGAGAGTTGTCTGGTAAAAGTCCACCAATTTGTAAATCTCTTATCATATGATTCCAACTTTCTGAATAATCATAAGAATCAAGAAAATCCATACATTCTGAAGAAATTGACCATTTTGGTAAATTATAATTTAAGCTTTGGTCAATATTTCTTTCAAAATCAGGAGTTTTATAATTAAGATCCACCCATCTAATATCATCATCAGACTTATCCATTTTTCTGATTTTTTCCCATATATGCAGTGGCTTCATTGAAGTAAGGCCAATCTTATTACGTATCTTATCAATATATTCTTTTTTATAAATTATATTATATCTATGGCCTAAAACGTGTGGCACAATGATATTGCATAAAGAACAGTAAATATCTTCAGATTTTGCATTACAAATCTGACAACTGAATTTCATAATAAAGAATCTTCTCTAGAGTATATTAACTTACAATTATATCATTACATAATTAATAATAACAAAAACCCGCAACAAAATCCTACCGGACCACCAAATAAAATCAATCCCCCTATAAAAAGTGCGTAAACTAAAGCTCCCATAGATGTAAATAATACTGAGAGTACTTGAATGTAAAATAATTTAGCCATTCAAATATAAATATCTAGTAAATTTCAACAGTTAAGATTATTTGTAAAGGCAATATCTCAAATTCATGGGAATATTTTATTGCAGAAAATGCGGACAACCTCTCATAGAAGGTTAACGTGCAGAAAGATATTGTAAGCCCTTATCAGTTCCTCATAATATGAAACACTTCCAGATGGTTTAGTTCCAAAGAAAACTCCTCCATTAACACTTCCTGGTCCTCCAGATTTTAGATATCATTTCTTTGGAGATTGAATCAATTGGTAGCGAATACGCCGTATAGCAGTACAACATAGAGAAGTTGATGCATATCTCATTAACCCACCCCCATGTGGATGTATATGGATGAGTCTTCGGAAGGCGTTGTCAGTAATGACTTATGGTGGACCGAAGAAGATGAGAGCCGATATTATGTCATAAAGAAGAGCTACTTCTTCCTCTTTCTATCGATATTTCTCTACATTCTAGCTGTCATTAATGCCCTAGATGGGACCGTCGTCGAATTATCTTATGTGTGGTCTATTGCTGGGACTGTTAGTCTTTTTATCCAATATCTGGTTAATATTGGATTAGTCCAAGCTGGGGATTACCAAGCACCCTGATGTATGCGTAAACTAGAGTACTCTATCATTCACATTACATCATAGGGGTACCCATCCAACTGACGTCTCACATGTGGGTGAAGGATGAGGTAGGAGAGACAAGAATTCGTGTTATTATGCGATTACACCTGCTGCGATAATCAACAGCAACAACATGAGATTCATTCCTACGGCGAGGGAATTAAAGACTAATGAAAACGCGACTCGAATACCCTTCTTTTCGGCTCTATTGTAAGGATACAGTTTGTTGACTTCTTCCTTTCCACCCTTGATGCCGAACAAGGGTCGGAAAAGAGATGCTCGTCTAGCGATTTCAAAGCAAATCATCACGCCCACAAAGACGACTATGGTGCCGATGACCATCGATATGTAATATCCCAACCCGATCAAAGCGAACAAAGCAATCGGGAGGAATGTTAAGTGCATGTGGACAATGTAGGTTGGATAGACCGCCTCATTGAGGTAGGCGAGCCATTTGCTTGGTTTGTTGAGAAGTTTGGACGCCCAACTGAACACCATGAGGCACCAGAACCAGGCATGGAAGGACTGAATCAGCGCAGCGATGGTTGGTTCAAGGGCAAATGCATTGTATCCCTCCGCCACCCACCCTCCATCGTAAATGTGCGGTGTAGCGAACATCTCGCCACTCTTGAACCAAACAACGGCTAGAATAGGGGTGATGACGGTGAGAGGGATTCGAATCCGGTCGAGAGCTGGAAAGTAATCCTCCATAGCTGCGATCATTAAGTATCCAAACAGGAAATAAAGCATGTAACGGGGGAATTCCCACCACATCCCCACTTCTCCAAATCCCCACGGCTTGAACAAAACATTGCTGAGCGTGAGAACGAGAGGAGGTAACAAAAGAAGCCCCATGCCGTGGCGAACATTTAGTAACGAGCGAGTCGTTTGGACGATTTTACCATCGGGATTGTTGCGAACGTGCGAGAACAAGGGTGTCAGAAGAACGGAGTAAATCAAGAGGTTGTAAATGAACCAAAGGTGGCCGTATGGCATATTGTCTTGACCGGGGAAGAGTTCGAAGAGCCGAGCTGTTGTTCCCAACGGATCAAAGATGCCAAAGAAGAGGATGTAGGTTCCAAACAACAGGGGAATTCCGAGACGTGAAAAGCGTTCTTTGACATAAACACCCCAAGTTCGCCTTCGAAAAGCGAACGCTGTGCCCATACCTGAGATGACAAACAAAGCCGCCAGTCGCCACTGATGCATCACGCCGATGATGAAGAACAACGGGAGATTAAACATCTCCATGCTGCTATCTTCACCTTCGAGTGTGCCGAGCGAAAAAACAGCGTAATGAAACCAAATAAGTAAGCCAAAAAGGATGATTCTCAACCAGTCAATATCATAACGTCGCACGTTACTTTCTACCCTCTGATTATCTAATAGTTTTTCTTCTCAAAAATTGAGTACTCTTTACGATTTTTTACTTCAGTCTCAACCACTGTTCCTGATTTTACTATAGTAACCGTTGCAATGCAATACAGCGTATTCGCTACCGTTCCGACAGGAGTTTACGAGTAGGAATAATCGTACCGCAGGGAAAAGAGTTGTAAACTCTAACAATTAGAGAAGGTTGTGATAGGTGAGTTGTTGTTTGATTGGGTAACCGATTTCATCCTGGATATGATACCGAAAAGGATTCGGAAAGTAGCCGGCATTATTCTGATTATAATTGGAATTGTCATATCTTTAATTGCTATACCTTTTTCTCTATTAATAGGGGCGGAAGATACAGATGCCGGTCTTTTAATAGCTATAATATTGGCAATCCCAATTGTATTTAGTTTCCTTGCTGGATTTGTTTTGATTTTAAGTACAAAAGACAATAGAAGTATGAGAATTATTTGAAGCAAAGGGTACCGTTCGTATACCCGTCTGTACAGTGGGGCCGTTTGTATTACTTTCACCACATCACTTAAATTGTTCAAATGATAGGGGTGAAATATGCTTCAAATGGCCATTCTTATCGTTCACATTTTTGCAGGTTCTATCGCATTATGTACTGCGGCTGGTGCTTTCATGACCAAGAAAGGAAGGGCTTGGCACGCTCGCATCGGGAAAATATATTCTTTCGCAATGATGATGGTGGCATTATCATCATTTATGTTAGTGGTTTTAGGTGCGCCATTTTTCTTATTGATGATTGGAATATTTTCCGGATATATTGTCGCAGTAGGCTGGAGGAGAGCTGTAAATCGAAAGGGTGAAGTTGTCAAAATCGACCGCATTTTAATAGCGATTGGGATTATTGGAGCGCTAGGGTTATTTGTAACGAGCGCAGTAATCTTTTCAGGTAGCAATTTGATAAAATCAAATGGCGAAGGCCGTATATTTGGAATTGTGCCGCTGGTCTTTGCGGGAATCTGTGGGGGACTTGTTTGGGTTCAGACTCGTGTTGATGAAAAAGGATTAGCGCCCCGAGGAAAACTTCGGATCACACAGCATGTCATATTCATGGGCTCTGGAACAATTGCAACTGTTACCGCATTCCTTCTTACTGCAGTATCAAACAGTGTGTTTCTTTGGATAATTCCTACGATTGTTGGTACCGCTGGAATAATGTTCTGGACTAGAAAGGTTAACCATGGAAAAATCACTTCTCAGAAAAACAAGCAACAAAAACATAGCACCGACGAATCGTCAAGGATAGATATCAAGAGGTTGCAGTGAGTCGACACAGGCGTTAGCAAATACGCTTTATGCAGTACAACGGTTAGTATACTCAAATCTGAACCATTGGATTTTCCATCGTAGCCCATTAGTTATTTCAAATAAGTAAAGGGGAGCGCTATAGTTTCAGTATTACTCTATGTCCGTCCAACCTATGCTCTTTTTGCTATTCCCAATATTGTGTCAGCCCCTTCTTCCCTTCTTTCCAAAGATTTTTGTTCTCCAATCCAATTGCTGGAGATGAAAATCGAGAGGAGGTCTTGCTCTTATCATCGTCTGAAGGCATGAGTTTTCGATAACGTTGAGCCCAATAAGTCCTCTGAATGCTACGAGAATCAGAGAGGCCTCTTCAAGACAAATTGTGAGTTCGGCCAACTGCCGACACCACCAGCAACGACTTCCCATCCTTCCTGTCCCAGTTTGTTCAATTGTTCTTCTAGCTTCTTGTTATTCGTAGTACCTACTACCTTGTACTCCCACACGGTCATGCTATGCCATAGGGGTGTGATATGTAAATTGTGTAGTAAATGGGATCTCTCTGATCAGCAAATACCTCATGGTGTAGCGAATTCGCAACCCCCTGTTTCGCTACACCATATCAATGCTCATCGCATTGGAGGAGCATATTGTAACCCTCCTTCCGATTCGAGAGCGTTCAACGTACCACTCCTGGGCATGAGACAAGCTGACATAGATTCTGATCCACTATATCCGTCATAGCCACCGTCGCAGAATGCATCATCGTAGGCCTCGCCGTAGTTCCCGACAGAACTCAGGACAGACTGCATCCAAGTGTTATCCAAGGGATTCAGTTGGGTTCCAAGGCCTAGATTCTCGTTTAGGAACCTATCTATCGAAGGATTGCTAGTGTCCGCACTTTGATAGTTATGTGAGGTGATTCCGAATTCCTCTGCAGTAACCATTCCATACCATACCCATGACACAACCTCGTTCCACTCCGAATCATAGTCCCTAGTTACAGAAGCCAAAGGCTCCTTCGATATCACCTCGGGCATTATCGCCATTTCGAAATCCGCTGAACCATCCTGCTCGAATTGCCACTTCATGGAGACTAGGCCGGACATGTCTCCGGTAACGGCATCGCAATCCTCGTTCGCGAAGTCCGGTCCGTCGTTCCAGGAGCTTACCGCTTGGTACTCCATATCATTCTCCACGAAGTAGTCCTCGATGTTTCCTGCTGAGGTGCTGCCAATCGCTACACAAATACTCGCACCATCCAAATCTAGTGCCGAATCCGCATTGGGAAACTCATCGAGATTGACCATGATGCCCTGGCCATCGAAGAAGTTGATTGCTCCGAAGTCAAAATTCAAGTCGGCATCCCTGCTGGCTGTCCAAGTAGTGGTGCGAATCAAAACGTCCACGCTGCCATTGCTCAGTAGTTCGAATCTGTCCGAATTAGTATATATATACTCGATATCAGAGTCCGGATTGAATCCGATAGCGGCGGCGATGGCCATGCAATAGGATATGTCCAGGCCCGATAATTCTCCTGTATCTTCGTCATAGTAACCCATTCCGTACTGGCCCCCCTTGACCCCACACTTCAGAAAACCCCTCTCAATAACTACGTCCAAGGTGCTGGACCAGTTCACGGATGAGGGTGGTGAATTTTCGAGTTCTGCTATCGTCTCGAGGAGTCCAGAAATAGTCGAGTTGAGTGAGGCTGCAATTTCTTGGAGATCCGATATCTCGTCTGCCGAGTTTGCGTTCGTGGCAACCAGTTCCTGATTGGCAGCGGTCAGTGAGGCTACCTGCGCTTCGAGGGATGCCTTCAAAGTCTCGAGTGACGATATCTGAGAGGTCAGGGACGACCTGGTGGTTTCCAGGACTACCACTTCCGACTCCAATCTGGTCATGGATTCGTTCAATGTGAATATCAAGGATGAAAGTTGATCTATTTCCATTGTCATGGAGCCATTATGCTTGTTCAATGCCGTGATATCGGAGATGTGCTGCAATATTTGGCCATCGAGGCTTCCGATCTGTCCGTTTAGTGACTCGATCGTGGTGTTCAGCAGCGCCATGTCTCTCTGCAAGGCATCTAGAGTCTGGTTGAGCGATTCCATCATTCCTTCATGGGTTGCGGCATCTTGCTCGAGTTGATCAATCAACTCTTCGCTTTCGTCACCCGCACAGCCCGCGAGAGCGGCGGTTACCATCAGTAGCATCATCAACACAGCATTCGCTTTCATGATATTCGATGTGCGTACCCCCACATAAACAAAGTCCCTGCACTAGAGCAGTGATGATTGATACGCTACGTTTTTCATCACTAAACGCATCGGTACCTCATCCATCTGTATACGAATCATGGTTACTTTTACCAAGAAGTATAAAGAATTACCATTTCAAGCAAACACGTATTTAAGATTGAGTTTCTCAACTATAATATAACTTGTTTGAGGTTTTGTGTGTGGTTTCAAATAAATTCAAAATTTTTGCGAATAAACCTTCATTCAATTTGTGGTATCATCCGTTGTACACAGATGGAATTCATGATAAAGCACGTTTCCCAAAATATCGCTATCAAATGGTACTGAAGATGCTCAAACAATCAAAAGAATTTAAAAAAATGTCAATCCAAAAACCTGATCCAATCTCAAGAAAATCATTACTACTTGCTCATGATGAAAATTATGTTGATGCATTCCTCAAAGGAAAGTTAAATGAAAAAGAGATGAGAAGAATTGGCCTTACTCCTTGGACTCCAAAGATGATAGAACGAACACTTTGCCTGACCGGTGGAGCTGTTAAAGCAACAATTCATGCCATAAAGCACGGTGGAATCACAGGAAATATGGCAGGAGGAACTCATCATGCTCACAGAGATTTCGGCTCAGGTTACTGTGTGTTCAACGATCTCGCCATCAGCGCGAAGTACGCCCTTGAAAATCAAGGATTGAAACGTGTAGTAATTCTAGATCTTGATGTACATCAAGGCGATGGAACAGCAACAATACTGGCTAATGATATTCGAACTCGTACTATTTCAGTACACTGTTCTACGAACTTTCCATTCCGAAAATCTGTGAGTGATTTTGATTTGCCTATCGAGCCAGAATCAGGTGATGATTTGTACCTTGAAAAAGTTCGTGAGGCTGTCAAATTAAGTCTAGATTTTGAGCCAGATATCCTTCTTTTCCAAGCAGGGGTTGACGGACTCGAGCATGACCATTTGGGAAAGCTCAATATTACTAAAGAAGGGATGAAAATAAGAAATCAGTACGTTTTTGAGAAGATGCTTGATTACAGAATTCCGACGGTCATTTTCATGGGTGGAGGCTATTCTAAACCAATTGAGCACACGATTGATTCATTTTATGATTTATTCATTGATGCGTCGATTTGGAATGAGCGCTGGTGGAACCAGTCGATTTAATACAAAACAGTAATTTGAAATCATTTCTCATGTTGAGTTACCGATAATGATTAAGAAATAATTGATCACAACTCTTCAGGATTACAGGAAATTGGTAGTCCCTCCCGGATTCGAACCAGGGTCATGGGATCCAGAACCCCACATGATGGACCACTACACTAAGGGACTATGGCCTTTGGGAGATAGGCTGAGTTTTAATAATCAATTGATGTCACGAAATCTCTGATTAATCAAATCTAAACTTGCAGGAGTAGGTCTACCTTCTTCCAAACTTAGTTTAGACAATGGAGTATCTGTAAGGCCAAGAGTTTCAGTAGCAGTAGGTATCTCTCCGTTATAATAAAGTAATCCCGTTACATGCTTATTCTGACTTTCAGCCCTATGAACTGCCCCTAATGCAGATACAATATCTGTTGTATCATGTGATGAACCTATTGTTTCAAGGACAATTTTGGATCCATCAAACAATTCTATTTCTCTATACTGGCCTTCTGGTATATCCACTTCTTCAAGAGGAGAAAAGTGCGAGATATAATCAACGATATGCAATACTTCATCATTTTCTTTCACATAATTATATGATCTATATGATTCATCATTATTTGCAAAAGTAACACAAGGCGAAATTACATCAATTATCGCCATTCCTTTATGACTCATAGCCGCACGTAGTAACGCGGTTAGTTGCTTTTTACTGCCAGAAAATGATCTTGCCACAAAACTACATCCGAGATTCAAAGCCATTGCACATAGATCAATAGGATTTTGACTATTTATTGCTCCCTTTTTCTTCTTGGATCCTTTCTCAACCGTGGCACTGTATTGGCCCTTTGTTAGTCCATAGACACCATTATTCTCTATGATGTAAACCATATCCAAATTTCTACGTATGGCATGGATAAATTGCCCTATTCCAATACTTGCAGTATCTCCATCTCCTGAAACTGCAATAAATGACAAATCCTTGTTAATCATATTAGCTCCAGTTGTGACTGAAGGCATTCTACCATGAACTGTGTTGAATCCATGACTTTTACCTAGGAAGTATGCTGGAGTCTTGGATGAGCATCCAATACCACTCATTTTAGCTATACCTTCGGGAGGTAGACCATTTTCCCAAGCAGCCTGGATTATCACATTTGAAATCTGGTCATGCCCGCATCCAGGGCAAAGAGACGATTTACCTCCTTTATATTCCGATTTATCTAAATCTATTACATTCAATTTTAATATGGACATTATATTTCCTCCAATAATTCTAGAATTTTCTCTGAATATAATCTTGCTCGAGGAGGCATACCATCGCTATATGCAACGCTATGAACTTTACTTAGTAATTCTAGAGGAAGCTCCTTTCTTAAAATTCCAAATAATTGTCCATCTCTATTCATTTCTAGAACTATATTTTTATCATGCTTAGAAATAAACTCTTCTAAATTGGAATGATATGGCAAAGCCCTGACTCTACAAGTACTAACAGATAAACCAGTTCTTTCTAAGATATCATCTATTTCTTCAATGGTATTTTGCATAGATCCATAAAATATTATTCCTACTTCCTTGATTTCTTCTTCAATTATGACTGGAGAGGGTAAATTATCTCGTGATCCATCGATCTTCCCACGTAGTCTCATCATAGTTTTTTGATAAACAGCAGGATCTTCAGAATAAACTCCATCTTCGTCATGCCCTGTTCCTCGATATAGAATAGGATCAAGTCCACTTCCTGGTAATGTCCTGTAAGGTATTCCATCTCCATCTACATCTCGGTATCTTCCGTAATTCTGAATGGAATCTAGTTGCTCCTGAGTGTAAATAACTTTACCTCTATCCATTTGCTTATCCGGATAAACAAACCCTTCAGTAGACCACCTATTCATACCTAAATCTAAATCACTAAATCCGAATACCATGGTCTGATATCTCTCAGCATAATCAAAAGCCCTCCATCCAAATTCAAAACATTCATTTACAGTTCCAGGAATAAGTACAATATGTTGCGTATCGCCATGACTTGCTTCATATAGCATTGACAAATCTCCTTGTTGGGTCCTTGTGGGAAGGCCTGTTGAAGGGCCTACGCGATTTACATCCCATATCACTCCGGGTACTTCTGCAAAGTAAGACAATCCAATAAATTCTGACATCAAAGAAATACCTGGGCCACTGGTGCAAGTCATACCTCGTCCTCCTGCCCAACCAGCGCCTATTACCATTCCAACTGCGGCTAACTCATCTTCTGCTTGAATGACGGCACAAGTAGTACCTCCATCCTTTGCAGTTCTAAGTTCTGGTAGCCATTTTATTATTCCTTCTGCAACTGAAGATGAAGGCGTTATTGGATACCAAGCTAGCATATTTATTCCTCCATATACAGAACCCAAAGCAGTTGCTTCATTACCTTCTATTAGATATGTATCAGGATTTTTTTCTAATTTTTCTACTCTAAATGTTGTTGTATTCTCCCAATTTTCTTGTGCATGAGCGATACCTTCACCAATTGCCCGTAAATTCATTTCAATTGCCTTTTCTTTACCTTTGAATTGAGAATGAACGGCTTTTTCCATATCTGTAAGATTTATTCCAAGTAAATATGCAAGCCCACCAACATAATACATATTGGCCATCATTTTTGCGAATTTTGGCGCTATACCTCTTGCCATCTTTGTCATTGGCATACTGAATACTATACAATCATCTCTTCCAACGGGAAGTTTTACATCTTCATTGTAAATAACGACTGTACCCGGCTCCATTTTATCAATATCATCTTGCCAAGTATCTTTATTCATCAAAATTTGAATGTCAGTTTTGTCACCAGGGGCTTGATATCCGTATTCACTAGCTCGAATTATGAACCATGTCGGTAAGCCCGAAATATTACTTGGGAACAAATTTTTGCCACTTACTGGGACTCCCATTTCAAACATGGTATGTAATATAATTAGATTCGAAGATTGGGAACCAGTCCCATTAGCAGTGGCGATATTAATTACAAAATTATTGACATCAGATTCCATCTTTTTACGTAACTCCACAATTTGACGCTGAACAGTTCCTTGCCCAGTAAGTAACTTGCGAGCATATTAAGTCTTTAGCCATTACCATTACTCACTTCTTTTGTGACCTTAATTATAATTTGTTTCCGTTGCCATTTTGAATGAGTAGTATCTCGCATACTATGATGTCCGTACCGGAGACTCTGCAAAAGGCATGGGATGATGCTAATACATTAATAGAAAAGATAGAGCCAGAAAAAGCTTTAGACATTCTTAGAGATGTAGCATGGAAAGAATGTAAAAGTGATGCTCAAAGAGCAAAAACATCTAGATATGCTGCAGATGCAGGATGCCTTTGGGGAGAGATAGACTCTAATTCTCAAAAGAAACGTTGGCAAAAAGCATATAATAATTATAAGACCGCTTTAAATTTTGATCCCAAAGACAAGGAAACACGCAGACGTATGAATAAATTAGCATCGATGATGGATGAAAATTCTATTTCAATAAAAGGGGGTTTTCAGATGTTTGACGAAGGTAACCCCACTCCTAGCGGAATGTTTGTTATTTTTGTTACTATTATGTTATTCCTTGTATCATTTAAAGTTATTACGGATACTGTTGATCCCGATGGAGTAGGCCTTTGGAATGCTATAAAGGGAGAAAATCAAACATCTGAACTATTAAATGGAACTGTTATGATGGAAGTATCATACGTGGATTCTGATGGAGAACGAATCGATGCTACAATTGAAATTTTATTAAATTCTGATTTTGCGCCAAAACATGTTGAAAACTTCCTACAGTTAACAAATGATCTTAGATATGATAGTACGGAATTTCATAGAGTTATAGATGGTTTTATGATTCAAGGCGGCGATATAGATCACCTAAGTGGAATGGGTGGATATGCCGGTAAATGGTTCGGTTATTGTAATGGCCAAGCTTCCAATTCTCCATCAGATTGTGACTCGAGTGAATGGACAATACCTGATGAAACATCCTCAGAAACTCCTGGATTACTCCATGAATCATGTACAATTTCTATGGCAAAAACCTCCGCACCTAATACAGGAGGTTCTCAATTCTTCTTGATTCCTCAGGATAGTGAGCCCCATCATTTGGATGGAGTTCATACTGTATTTGGGCAAATAATTAATGGTTGTGAGCATGTAACGGCTATCAGCAATATTGAAACTGACTCAAGTGACAAACCTGTTAATACAGTAATGCTGAAAAAAGCATATTTAAAAGTTTGATTTTATTTTAATTTTAGTAGGGTTAAAAGGACCCTGCCTACTCGAAAGAATGTAGGTATCTATATGATTGCTAATTCTCCCTTTGATTCGTTATCAAAATTTATCACTTCCGAAGGTAAAGAGTCTTACTACATGAGTTTACAAGCATTAGAAAATAAAGGAATTTGTAAATTAAATGATTTACCATTTACCATAAGAATTCTATTGGAGTCAGCATTAAGGAATTGCGATGGTTTTCTAATATCCGAAGAAGATGTTTTGCGAATTGCTTCTTGGAGTCCTGATATGACGCCCAAGGAAATCCCATTCAGTCCAAGTAGAGTATTGCTTCAAGATTTTACAGGAGTTCCCGCAGTAGTAGATATTGCTGCATTAAGGGATGCAATGGTTGGATTAGGGGGCGATCCGGAAAAAGTAAATCCTCAAGTCCCAGTGGACTTAGTTATCGACCACTCTGTTCAAGTCGATTATTCTGGATTATTCAAAGATGCCAAAGAACGTAACCTAGATATCGAATACGAGAGAAATATGGAACGTTATAAATTTTTAAAATGGGGGCAAAATAGTCTTGATAATTTTCGAGCCGTACCTCCAGGAAGGGGAATTGTACACCAAGTAAATCTAGAATGGATTGCATCTGTAGCGAGGAAAGACGATGACGATGTATGGTTTCCGGACTCATTAGTTGGCACCGATTCTCATACTACAATGATAAACGGACTTGGAGTTTTAGGATGGGGAGTAGGAGGGATAGAGGCCGAAGCAGTTATGCTTGGTCAACCAATATATATGTTATTGCCAAAAGTTGTAGGGTTTGAATTAACTGGAAAATTAAATCCTGGAGTAACTGCTACTGATATGGCTCTAAGAATTGTTGAAATGTTACGTAAACATGACTGCGTTGGTAAATTTGTAGAATTTTATGGCGCCGGAATTTCTAACCTCAGCCTACCAGACAGGGCTACAATTGCTAATATGGCACCTGAATATGGAGCTACTTGTGGATTCTTTCCTGTTGATGATAAAACATTAGACTACATGATTCTTTCAGGAAGGGACCCAAAACATGTCGATAATGTGAAATTGTATCTTAAAAAACAAGGACTTTTTGCGGATTCTAATACTATTGCTCCTAATTTTACATCTTCATTATCATTGGATTTATCAAATGTTGATCCGGCGATGGCAGGACCAAAAAGACCTCAAGATAGAGTCGATTTATCAAAAATGAAGGTACATTTCAAAAAATCACTAAACAGTGATTTAGGGCCCCATGGTCATGGTATTGAAATATCTAGCAATGATGACATGGCAAAAATATCTGGGACTTCAGAATATTTAAAACATGGAGATGTTGTTATTGCAGCCATTACAAGTTGCACCAATACTAGTAACCCAAGTGTAATGATGGCCGCAGGCTTATTGGCAAGAAATGCAAGATCAAAAGGGCTTAAAATTAAACCATGGGTTAAGCCGAGTTTGGCTCCAGGAAGTAGAGTAGTTACTGAATATTTTGATGCCGCAGAACTTACTGAAGATCTATCTCATCTTGGTTTTAATGTTGTAGGGTATGGTTGCACTACGTGTATTGGGAACTCTGGGCCATTGGATAAAGCCATAGAGGGAGCAATAGACGAATCAAATTTAATTGTTGGAAGTGTATTATCAGGTAATAGAAATTTTGAGGGAAGAATTCATCAAAAGGTGAAAGCCAATTATTTGGCAAGTCCACCTTTAGTTGTAGCATATGCTTTGGCCGGAACTCTTAATGTTAATTTTAGCGAAGATCCACTAGGATTTTCTGATTCTGGAGATCCGATAATGCTCTCTGATATTTGGCCATCAGATGAAGAAATACAAGAAGTTATTTCAAAGGCAATAAGTCCAGAAATGTTCAGAGAAAGATATCTTGATGTATTGGAAGAACCCAGATGGGAATCAATACCTAGTCAAAATTCAGCACTATATGATTGGGATGAATCATCAACATATGTCCGTCTACCGACATTCTTTGAGGGAATTAAAAAAGAACCGGACCCGATAATTCCAATTACAAATGCAAGAGTTCTTTTGAAACTTGGCGATTCAATAACCACTGACCACATAAGTCCTGCTGGAGCATTTCCTCAATCTGGACCGGCTGGCGTTTATCTAATCAACAAAGGAGTAGGCCCAAGGGACTTCAACTCCTTTGGAAGTAGGCGTGGAAATCATGAGGTTATGATGAGGGGCACATTTGCCAATGTTAGAATAAGAAACGAAATGGCGCCAGGCACAGAAGGAGGATTCACAACTCATCTACCTTCAAATGAAGTAACTTCAATTTTTGATGCCAGCCAGAAATATCTGACAGAACAAACTCCTCTAGTAGTACTTGCGGGATCACAATATGGAACTGGCAGTAGTAGGGATTGGGCTGCTAAAGGGACGCTTTTATTAGGTATAAAGGCAGTTATAGCAACCTCATACGAAAGAATCCATAGATCAAATTTAGTTGGAATGGGAGTGTTACCTCTAACTTTCCTAGAAGGGCAAGATGCCAATAGTTTAGGATTAGATGGGACTGAATTTTATGATATACCAATATCGGCTAATCTAGAACCTTTGTCTCTGATTAATGTAATAGCAAAAAAAGATGATGGAAGTATAATAAATTTTCATGCCAAAGTACGATTAGATACTTCAGTAGAAGTTGAATACTTCAGGAACGGCGGAATTTTACAAACCGTATTACGTAATCTTGCAAAAAAATAAATTTAGAGAACTTTATGTTAAGGACCCCAGCAGAGGCAATTGTGAGTGAAGAAGAGGATGTTGTAGATGTGCCTACTTTACCAGGTCCTCCACCAAATCCTTCAAGTATCCCATCAGTAGTAAGAGCAGTCGGAAACCTCGATTTAGATTTGAGAGTAGAAGAATTGGGCTTCTCTAAAAAAACTGAACCAAATTTAAACGCTATAATTGAATTTTTGAATGAAGTAGAAATCCCTGAACCACTTTCAAATAATCTTTCGGGAGATCCCCAAGCAGAAGCATGGTTACAATTACTGATGACTCTGGTCGTTAGAGAACACGGGCATTCATCTCTGCCAATAAGTTCTATTGAGAAGGCGCTTGGTGAAAAAATGAATCGCGAAGATGCTGATTTGGAGATATTTTTGGATAGATTATGGATTATGGGGAGATTGGAAAGAATCTATGGCGGTGCGGAAGTTCAATATTCTCCTAACCCTAGTTGGTTGGAATCTCAATAATCATTAATTTTTACCTATCAATTTATCTTATTTAAAAATATTTTGAAGCCCACGAGTCAATAAGGCATAATAACAAGGCGAATGTCCCAAGTATCATGTTTAATAGACCGAATAAAGAAAGTGGCCGTGATATCGCCATAGGAAAAGCATTGGGAATAGTAATTCTCATGGTGTCTTCAACATTAATTACCTTAGTTCCCACAGTTTATGGCTCTCATACGACTCAATATGCAGTTCAAAGAGATCCTTCTGCAATTGCAGTCGGAGACTTAGATTGTGATGGAGATAATGATATCATTGCAGCAAGCACCATGGGGCATTTCCTAAGTGTTCTTTATAATGATGGTTTTGGAAATGCAGAAAGTACTCCTACGGGTTCCTTTGCAGATAGACAAGACATATATATCTCGAATAATGATACACGGCGTGCTGGTTTTAGAGATACTGCCGACGGAACTAGAGCCGAAATAGCCGATGTGGATGGCGATGAAATAAATGATATAATCTATTATCAACAAAATATAAGATTTGTAGGGGAATCATTTGTTAGGCCAGCAAATCTAACTGTATTGAAGGGAGTTTGTGACGATAGGGTCAACCTGTGGGAAGACATGGCTTCAATCACAGTCACAAATCCTTACTTGCAAGACTTAGATGTTGCAGATATTAATGGCGATGGTAATGCAGATACTGTTTTCGTAACTACGGACAGTACTGGTGCAAATCAGTACATACAGGTTTACATGGGCCCAGATTACACTCTTCCAATTAACCAACAAACCATCCCTGTTCCATTAACAAACGGAATTTACACTGATGTGATGTTAGGCCACTGGGGAGAAACTGTTCAAGGTGGAGGCATTGGCATACCAACCACTGGTGATTGTGAAGATTTAGATTTATGGCTACTACGTACTCCTCCGTCAAATGTAGGGGTAGGTTACTCTGCAGGGCATTTCGATAATATGACAGTACTAGAATTCAATTGCCTGCCTACTGCAGGAAACGTTTTTTATCCGAATCCAATGGACCCTGCAGCCCAGGGAATGCATGAATTTAAACTAAATGTTGAGCATAATTATCCACTCTATGGTATAGATATTTCAGACACTACTCCTGATGATGATGTTAATGAAATAGATCTGATTGCAGCCATAGATGGAATCGAAGGCAGAGTCCATTATGCTACAAAATCTGGAACTAGTTGGAATACTAATAATTATGTCAATGAATTAGGAAATTACTTGGGAGCATCATTGACAATAGCTGATGTCAATGGAGACGGTGATATGGATTTCTTTATTCCCACTGAATTAACATTGGAAATAATTCAAGACTCATCCTCTCAAAATCAGACTTATCTTTCCTTGGAGAATTTAAGGGCTACAAATACAGTTGAGATTATACTTGGCGATGGTTCTGGTGGATATTTACCCTCTCTTTCATTTGATGTGGGAAGAAGGCCAAGTGTTGCAATGCCAGGGCAATTACAAGGGGGAGATGACAGTGCCCTAGAAATAATAATAGGGCAGAAAGATTACGCATACAGGTTTGCAAATAATGCTATGTGGCTTGATACGCAAGGATGGCCAGGTGCAAGTGATTATCTATCAGTTTTGACTTTAGATAATTTTGATTTAGGACTAACTGGAGTTACTATTGAACCTTCTTCTGTAGATCCCTCAACAGGTAGGGCAATGCTAGGCGAAGGTAATCGATGGGTCAATGTTACTGTAAGAAATACTGGACTAAATGCTATAAATTCTGGAAGCGTTGACGTCAATTTAGAAGTTAAAGAAGTATTGGGAGGTTCAGATACAGTAGTGTATTCACACGATTTTGAAACTAGTAATCCTCTCATAAATATTGGTAATGCTCAATTGTCAAGTTATTCATATACGGGCGAATATTCAGAAGGAGAGTCCTCATGGCATTTAGAAACAAATTCTACTGCTGATTCAGAAAACGTCTCTTGGTACGAAGCAGATAGTAATCCAACAAATTACTACTGGGCTGGAATGGATTATGATGATGGTACAAATAACTCTGCTGAAGAAAAATCTGGTTATGTTAATCATATGGATGAAGCAATTATTCTTGAGAATATAGATTTGACTGGTTCAGATGCTGCATTCATGGATATTTCTATGATGTGCAGTGCAGGATTTTTCGAACTTTTCCTTGCCGAAGCATATTCTGTTGTTGAAAGATGGCTTTACGAAGATGCATGCGGTATAGAAGTATGGAGTGAAGGAAATGGTTGGCAGGAAGTATCTAGAATGGGTGGATGGGATAATGAACGACTCATAAGATTATACGCGTTCGATCAAGATCCAGAATATAATAATTATAACGTTAATTTTGGAGGAAGTAATTATGCCTCAGGATGGATAAATTATACTGAAGACGGAGGAATTTCGGATGATCCTTCGGAGACGGAATCAATTGATTTAACTCCCTATGCAGGTGAAATAATTGATATTAGATTTAGATTTAGAAGCGGTTTAGAAGGTACTGTAGGGCCTGCAGGTTCATCATCTGGATCAGGATTAGATGGTTTCGCTTTTGATAACTTAACTATTAGGAAGAGGAATGTTGAATTTGGAAATGTCACTGATGCTAGCCAAGAAATTTCTTTCACTGATTTGGCTGCTGGTGAAAATAGGATAGTACAGCTTAGTGCAGATTTCGTCAACAACACTACATATTATATTTCTACATCTCTAAATGATGTGACAATTACAAATCCATCTGGCAATAGCGATCAAGACTCTACAAATGATGAGATTAAATTCCAATTAACTGTAAAGAACCTCTTTGATCCAGGACTTGCTGAAAAGGCATGGCCGAGTTTAGAAAATGGTCAAAGATATGCTTCTGGTACAAGAGATATTGAAGTAAGGGTTCAAAATTGGGGCAACACTATCGTCGACTTTGAAGTTCAGGCAAAAATTCAAAACGCAGAGCCAGATTTAATTGCCATTGAAGATTTTTCAGGATTTGAGCCTATTTGGTCTGATGATAATGATGAAATAGGCCATGAAAATGGTAGTAAATTAGACGACTCGTCTGGAACTAACTCAATGTTGCCACAGAATGTTGGAATTTTCAATAGTGGTGCATACTGGCTGGGACATCCTGATACCGGATATGGAGATAATTGGAATGAATCATTTTCAATTGACCCTATCGCAGTTGGAGGCTCAGGTGCTGATTTTACTTATCTTACATTCGATTACTTTGCTGAGGGCGATTCTTTGAAAAATAATCAAGGCCAAGTATTGGCAGAAAGGGATGTAGCATTTTTAGAAATAGAATGGTCTAAAGATGGTGAATTATACAATGGTATTGTTTACGGAAGTTGGACAGATTTGAATGAAAATGGATTACTATTGGCACAAGGATCTGGAGGTAATTTATATCATTACTGTGAAGATTTTGATGGTAATGGTTATGATGAAGTAGAATACTTTGGAGACTATTCTGATCAGTATGATTCTGTTTCATGGTATGATTCTGAAAGCTTAATGAAGTCAGTAACATTAGATTTAACACATATAACTGTACTTAATCAAACTAACTCTGATTCTTTCACATGGACTACTGAATGCACTACATTGGCTAATTCTGATGTATCATTGACATGGAGATTCCAATCCAACAGTGACGGAGTAAATGGAAATGCGGGATTGGCAGGATTTGCAGTTGATAATATTCGTGTTGAGGAGTTTACCTTCGAAGATGATGGCACTTACTCAGTACCAGTTAACGGCATGGACTCAACTGAACAACAAACTGTGACTGTAACCAATCATGATTTTAATAGTGGAATTTACAAAATAGATGTTGAAACTATTTTTAATAATTCAATACCTGACACTCCTTGGTTTAACAATGATGAAGTAAATGTTGCAAACAATTTTTCTTCAATTATTTTGAGTATTGCAAGCGCTGATATTACATTGATGCAACCAAATGTGTTGGACTGTGCTTCAGATATAACGCTCAAATGTGTTTATCCGACTAATCCTGATGGCACATCTTCCAATTCTCATAGTTTTTCCTTACCATTGCTTAATGGAGTTATTGCTGGCGACTATATTCTAACCATGAGTATAGTTGACATTACAAATGGTAATACTGTGTATCAACAAAATGCGGATAATGGACCATTTACTTTGGACCCTCATTCGAGGGCAACTGCAAATTGGTCTAGCCCATATTCTGAATGGATAGGTGGCCATACTTACAATATTAGTTTCTCAGCAACTTTGGGTTCTGATGGTGAAAAATCTGGAAATGATAGATATTTCGAGATATTATTCATGGATGATATTGATGTTCTAATTCTATCAAATCCAACTGATCAAAATCGCCTTCAAAGAGTTAAACAAGATCTTGAATCAATGGGTAAAACTTATACTCAACTAAGAGTAAATGATTGGGAAACTTACGCTACTCCTGACTGGGTAGAGCATTATGAAAAAGTATTACTTCCATGGCAAACAGATTATAATGTAGAATATGGTGATTATTATCAATTAATGGGCCAAACTAGAGATACAGATGGGTTGAGTTTAACTGAAACTTTGGAAAATTATATGCAAACTGGAGGAACTGTTCAAATGCATTTAGGACCATATAGAAATGATTTTATGCCTGAGAGATTACCTTTTGGGATCGATATTGCAATGAGAAATCAATTTAACTCAACAATGGATAATAGGATTGGCTATGATAATATATCTATTATCGACCCTTTCCATCCAATAATGAGTGATGTAGACTCTTCTGCATTTGCCGCTGTACATGGAGGTGCTTATGTTGCATTATCAGGACTTGATATATCTCAAGTAACATCAACTCAAATTCCACAAGTATGCGGTGGGCGTATTAATAGCCCTACAGGAACTTTCCATACTCTAATTAAAGATCAAGATAATCCTACACAATCATTAATGTCAGTTTGTAATTATTATCAAGGAGGATTGATAGTTACGACCATGGATGTTGAAAATCCTAGTCTCTCAGAAAGTTATGGTGGCTCTACGATACCATTACTCTCAAGTATTCTAGATTTCCACTTTACTCCTTATCCAATGGATTTCGGAATCGCCGGAGAAGGGTTCGATATGACTATTGATGGAAAGGCCCCTTCAATAGATGCCTTGTCTGGAAATTATGTAACGACTGCAATCAGAAGTAACTCTGAATTAGAATTCAGCTTTACTACTGATGTCGAAGGAATATTTGCTGACTGGACTCTAGAATCAGGAAATAATGATTCAGTAACTGGTTGGGATGGAAATATTTTGGATGCAGGTAAATTAAGTTCAATTCATCAAGAAGTAAAAGATATTCCTGTAAATGCAACTTTGTGTGTATCGGATGCAAATTCGGAATCTGGTTGTAAAATAGATGCTCAATGGATATTGAAATTATATTTACATGATGAATACGGGCATACTCGTTTAACGCAAATCACTCTCTACACCAATGATGTTGATGCTGATAACTCTAGGCCTATCGCAAATGCATCTATTGTCAGGGACGAAATTGTTACTGCAGGAAATCTTGAGTTTTCTGAGACTAAGCGAGTTCCAATAGGGATTGACTCTTCAGGGGATCCGGTATATGCATATTATCCAGTATATACTGTACGTTTGTCAGAATCGGGAGATACTTCTATATCATTTACTGCCGAAAATAGCAGTGACGTAGGTACTGGAATAAAGACATACACTTGGACAATAGTTGATGATGTGCAAGTAGATATGGTGGGCCAAGTATCTGATACTAAACACTCGTTTGTCCGCCCATCGGGAGCAGGCCCAGAATGGAGTTATGCTTTCAAGAATGTAACTGCAAACAATATTCAAACTAATCAAATAAGATTGGAATTAGTTGTTACTGATTTCAAAGGACTTCAAAGTGAAAAATTCAGAATGTTTTTCGTTGTAGTTGGTGAATTATTTGGGGATGATCCGCCTGTAGTGGATTCTGATAATCTATTTACTACGGATGGACAAAGATTTGATGCATTAGATGCATTAGATATTCTGGCCATAACTGGGCAAGTAACAAGTGGTGCCGAGGAAGATTGCAATGTAGTAGTTGAAATTTCATTAAATGATATTTCAATTTTTGACAAAGGCGAAGCATCAAAGTCAACTCAGAAAGAATTTGGTTTTTATGATAAGATAATCGGTCTTTGTGATGGTGATGATTATAACTTAGCTCTAAACATTTCACATTTATATGATGAAAATGATGGAAATACTGGAGATATATTTATTAGAATTTCTGAAGGTAGTTACGTTATTGATGATAAAATTACTATATTCACTTTACCTAGGCCTTTAGAAGATGTATCTAATGAAGGCGAAAGCGATAGTATGGTGATTGTATATGGAGGTTTAGCAGCCCTAATCTTACTTCTGGTAGTCGGAGCAACCTTTGTTCTGAGAAATCGAAGTTCTGATAGCGATTCTAAAGAAGACTCAATCGAAACTTTTGGAGGCGTTGAACAGATGGATCCTATTGAAGCATACGTACAACAAATGGTTGGCCAGGGTTATGAAGAAAGCGTAGCGAGAAAATATGCAGAAGAATATTATGCGCAATATTATGAGCAACAGCGGCAAAGCGGAAGTTAATTATTGGACTTAATATGATTATAAACTGAGATTTAAAATATTATTCTAATTCTCTACTTATTATCAATCGCTGTATTTGACTAGAACCCTCGAATATTTGGTAAACTTTTGCACCTCGCATTCTCCTGGCCACTGGGTACTCTTCTGAGTATCCATATCCTCCAAATACTTGGACTGCATCTGTTGTCACTTCCATGCAAATATCTCCTGCAAATCTTTTAGCATGCGCCGCTTCAAGCGTATTTCTATTCCCTTCGTCTAATGTCATGGCTGCCTTCCAACACAATAGTCTAGCAGCTTCTATTTTAGTTGCCATATCTGCTATCATAAATGAAATAGCTTGATGCTTAAAAATTGGTTTACCCATTGTTTTTCTTTCCTTTGAATATGCCAAAGACTCCTCCATCGCACCTCTGGCATTACCTACTGCATGCGCCGAGATAGCGGGCCTAGAATGATCGAACGCTAACATTGCGTTCATCCAACCTTCATTTTCTTTTCCACCAATTAGATTTTCTACAGGAACTCTGACATTATTGAATGTTACAGAACGCGTGTCTGAACACCTCTGACCCATGTTCGACTCTTTTTTTCCAAGCTCAATTCCCTTGCTATCTGCATCAATGATGAATCCACTCATGCCATGATATCCAGACTCTTTTTCTGTATATGCCAATACAAAGAACCACTCTGCATGCATGGCCCCAGTTATCCACATCTTACTGCCATTGATAATATATTCATCTCCCTCTTTTATTGCTTCAGTTTTGATTGCCCTTACGTCACTTCCAGCATCTGGTTCTGTAACGCAATATGACGCAATGATGCCATCAGCAGTTTTTGAAAGATATTTTTCCTTTTGTTCTTCAGTTCCGCCAGTAATTATTGGGTACGATGCAAGTATGCTACTTCCGGCAGCAGTAGCAAAACCGGGATCTCCTCTTCCTATTTCTTCCGCGATTATTACGTCTTCAATAGAGCCCATCCCTCCGCCGCCATATCTTTCAGGAATCTTTACAGTCAATAATCCATAATCATTAGCCTTCTTTATGGTTTCTTTAGGATAGATTCCATTCATATCCCATTTCTGAGCATTAGGAATTACTTCTTCATTAACAAAATCTCTAGCAAGATCCTGTAACATTTTTTGTTCTTCGGATAATCTAAAGCTTACCATGTTTTATGCTAAGAGTCATCTCTTTTAGAGATGCAGGAGAAATTTTTATTAAACAATATTTTGTTTAAGTATTCAGTTCTTTTTTACATTGATTGCATTAGGACCCTTTGGACCTTCTCCAACCTCGAATTCGACAGAATCACCATCAGTGATCTCTCCTTCGACTTGTGACTTATGTACGAATAAGTCATCTCCGTCTTCTCTTTCGATGAATCCGAATCCCTTTGTTCGATTAAACCACTTTACTGTACCTTGTGCCATATTATTCTGTAAGCGCTAGCGTATAGTATTTCATGTTACCCTATTTTTTGATTATATCTACATGTTTCTTCTAAATTTACCACCAGTCTCAAATAAAGCCTGTGTTACTTGTCCAACTGTACAATATTCAACAATTTCCATCATAACTTCGAATAAATTCCCACCTTCTCTTGCAACCTTCTTCAGTTTTGCCAAACCCTCATCTGATTTTTTCCTATGTGTTTCTTTGAAGGCCGTATTTCTATCGATGACCATCATCCTCTCTGTTTTATCTGATCTTGTAACTTCAATATTGAAACCTTCTACAGATAACGATGAATTTGCGTCTTCTTCAAACATATTAACTCCAATAATCGGCAATTCTCCAGAATGCTTCTTATGCTCATAAATCATTGATTCATCTTGTATTCGATTACGTTGATAATTGACTTCAAGCGAACCTAGTACTCCGCCTCGTCTATGCATTTCTTCAAATATTTTCAGAATTTCATTTTCTACAGAATCTGTTAACCATCCAGCTATATATGAGCCTTGTAATGGATTTTCATTTTGTAACCATCCATATTCTTTTGAAAGAATTAACTGAATTGCAACCGCATCCCTTACAGTGTCTTCTGTCGGAGTACCAAAAGCCTCATCACGAGAGTTAGTATGTAATGAATTGGCATTATCTGCAAGTGCATAAAGCGCCTGTAATGTAGTTCTATAATCATTCCAAGTATATTCTTGCGCGTGTAAAGATCTGCCGCTACTCTGTATATGATATTTTAATTTCTGGCCCCTTTCATCAACTTCATACAAATCACGCATAGCAATAGACCAAATTCTCCTACAAACCCTGCCTATCACTGCATATTCTGGGTCCATGCCATTGGAGAAGAACCAACTAAAATTCCTTAAAAATTTATTTGCGTCAAGGCCCCTGGATCGAAACAACTCTACGTATGTTAATCCATTTGACAGTGTTAACGCAGCCTGGGAGATAGGATTGGCCCCAGCTTCAGCAATATGGTACCCAGAAATTGAAACAAAATAATGATTGCGTATATCATTATTTACATAAAACTCTGCAACATCGCCCATCATCCTTAATGCCGTATCTAGGTTAAATACAAGTGTATTTTGACCCATTGATTCTTTTAGTTGATCTGCTTGCACAGTCCCCCTTACTGTTTTAAGAGTTCTAGATTTTATATTGCCATATTCATCTTCAGACGGCTTTCGAGAATTTATATCTTCGAATTTTTTCACCTGCTGCCTAATTGCCACATTAAAGAATGCAGCCAAGTGCCACCAATAATTTCCATTTATCGTTTTAGATACTGAGGTATTTGCTGCACATAAATCAAATCCTTCGAACAACTTTTCCATTTCATCAATTGTGCTTATTGAAACTCCACTTTCACAAACTTTTCCAAAGATATCTAATCTTTCCTTGGGATCGTTACCATACAAACTTGGTGAATCAAATGCTACGGAAAGCCTATTAAAATCTTGATCTTTTGAAAGAAAATGATATCGTTTATTCGTTCTTTCTGCACTACCTTCTCCTGCAAACATTCTTACAGGTAATTCATCTTGCCTCTTAAATGGAAAAACACCTCCAGTATATGGAAATGAACCTGGGATATTTTCCTTTCTAATCCACTCTAAAGTATCTCCCCAATCGCTAAAATCAGGTAGTGCCACTCTAGGTAAATCTAATCCAGAAAGAGTGGTTCGAGTAGTTTTAACGGCAATATCTTTATTCCGAACTGTGTAATTAGTTGCTCCGGATCGATATTGTTCTACTTTGATATTAAATTCATCTATTTCATTCCAAGTGGTTTCCGGAATTTCCAATCTGATGATCGAAGCTTCCTCATTAAGCATTTTAGCAACATTTTCATTATCCTTTGATTTCATTAGTTTAGCAGCGGCTTCTAATTGTTGACATTCACGTATTTTTGAGGCTATTTTTTTAGTTTTTAAATGATAATTTCTAATGTAACTCGATACTTCTGCCAAATATCCTTGCCTTTCTGAGGGTATTGGCGAAATTCTACTTGGCAAACCATCATTTCCCATTATTGGTTCAGTCGAAACAAATTTCTTTCCATGGTTCTGATTAAGAAGCAAAGAAAGTTTTTGCCATAACTGATCGACTCCTGCATCTGCAAATTGACTTGCAACAGTGGGAACTATTGGCAATTCAGAATCATTTACATCCCACATTTCTTTATTTCGCTTAAATTGCTTACGAATTTCGATTAAAGCATCTTCTGCCCCCGGTCTGTCAAATTTATTTAATACTACAATATCCGCAGAGTCTAACATTTGTAATTTTTCCAATTGACTGGGAGCTCCATATTCTCTAGTAGTAATATACAATGAAATATCAGCTACTTCGGTTATTGCATCATTTCCTTGTCCTATTCCACTTGTTTCAACAATTATTATGTCAAAACCTACGGCTTTACAAACTTCTATCGATCGCCCTATGCAATCTGCAATCTCTCTGCCACTATCTCTACTTGCAAACGAACGCATGAAGAGATTATCATCCGAAAGGGAATTCATTCTAATCCTGTCACCTAATAATGCACCGCCTGTTCTTTTTCGCGTAGGATCAGTTGCAAGTAAGGCAATTTTAGTGCCAGGATTATCTCTTTGTATTCTCAACATTAGTTCATCAGTAAGGCTAGATTTACCAGCACCTCCTGTACCGGTTAGTCCTACTACCGGGCAATTTAAAT
>ERZ651776.1203-NODE-1203-length-31933-cov-3.500910_pt1 | contig 31933 bp, 35 predicted proteins | sample MGYA00514761_ERZ651776 | MGnify/ENA metagenome assembly ERZ651776
GAATTCTTATCAAAAACACTTTTATCTTTCTTTATTGAAACTGAAGGTTTTTTCTCTTTTGCAAGATCTACCTCTATAACGTTAAAAATCAGCCTATCAATAATAATTCCTTCTTTTTTGAAACCTTCATGAATCTTTTGCCCATAATTCCGTTGAACCCAATTTCCCATAAAAACAGTTGGTGCGATAAACTTAGCTATTGATCCTTCGACATCACACAACTTAAGAGGGTCTATCCAGCTCTTATAAGCACTAGAACCTATTTCACTTTCTACGTTCAGACAAATTCTAGTCCACTGTTCCTCTAGCATTTCAACCCTTTAATTCCATGTCATTCATTGAGTCGTCAAACTCGCACCAAGCTAATCCAGAACCTTTCCAACCACTAGTTTTTCCCAGATTGAAAATCTTATTTGTATTCCCTTCAAAGCCATCAAATATATTTATACAGTTAATTTTCAATTCCCGTTCTTCTAACTTTACCCTTGTAAACTCTAGAGCTTCTTGAGAGCGGACCCCAGCAGCACAAATAAAGTAAAGGTTATCAATTTTACTAATATCCATCTTTTTGAGTAACTCATCAAAGAAATTTTCATTTATATTCATTGAGGGATAACTTCTCCACTCACAGAGTACCATTCTATTATTAGATAATGAAAGGTCTACTACTCCACTTATGCACCACTCCCTGTTTGATCTAACATCTACAAGGCACCCTTTGGAGTCTTGTGACACAAGTTCAGAATATGCATCTTTAGCACTTTTTTGATCTTTAAAACTCATTTTACAAAACTATCTTAACTATTAATCATACGAATATTTTTTAAAATTTAGATGCCAATAAGCCAACACTAGGTATCCAAAGATACTTTCCTATTTAGGTCTGCATATTCTGATAGGAATCAGGGTCTAAAACTTAAATATTTATAATATCGTAACGCTGCTATAAGATTCGTTCAATAGGTCTGAAACGCGAACATCGATTAAATTTAAATTTTTTTTGTTGTTAAGCCGATACAGCTTTGACACGCTTTAACAATCTTGACAATTTTCGGCTCGCAGTGTTCTTATGAAAAATACCTTTAGTCACACCACGTTGGATTTCAGGCTGAGCAATTTTAAATGCATTCTTAGCTTCGCTACTATCACCAGCCAAAATCGATTCTTCTACCTTCTTTATAAAAGTTTTAATCCGAGACCGCCTCGCCTTGTTCACTTCTGTTTTTCGTTCTAACTGTCTTACTCTTTTTTTTGCAGAAGGCGTATTTGCCATTGTGAGACCTCAAGTTAAATTATTGCTCAATAATATAAAGATTTCATTATACTTGGTAAAAGAATAAGTCAATTGCAAAAGACCATTCCTCTGTAACTCTTACTTGTCACGAAATCGAGGAGATCGCTTTTCAACAAAAGCAGACATCCCTTCCAATTGATCTTCTGTGGAAAACAATGATTGAAAGGCACGCCTTTCAAACAAAAGACCCTTAGAAAGCGATGTTTCAAAAGATTGGTTCACTGCTTCTTTAATTAGCATACTAGAAAGCAATGATTTTGACGCAATTTTTAATGCAATTTCTCTGACTTCTTGAAGAAAATCCTTTGATGGAAATATTTGAGAAACCAGGCCAGATCTCTCAGCTTCAACAGCATCCATAAATCGCCCTGTTAAGTTCATTTCCATGGACTTAGATTTTCCCACTGCTTGGGTTAATCTTTGGGTTCCTCCAATTCCAGCCATGACACCAAGATTGACTTCTGGTTGACCAAATTTAGCTGTTTCAGAAGCTATTATGAAGTCACACATCATAGCTAGTTCACAACCCCCTCCTAACGCATACCCAGAAACTGCTGCAATAATTGGTTTTCTAATTTTCATAATTATATTGTGCTCTGCACCAAAAAAATCTGTCATAAACATTTCAACAAAACTTTTTTCAGACATTTCTTTTATATCTGCTCCTGCAGCAAAAACCTTTTCTGACCCTGTTATAATAATTACTCGAACACTTTTATCATTATCTGCTAAGGTAAGTGATGTTATTAACTCTTTGAGTAAAGCAGAGTTAAGTGCATTTAATGCATCAGGACGATCAAGCGTAATTGTGCAAATATTATCACTGTTTTCAACTAATAGAGTTTTGTATGTCATTAATATATCTTTCAATTTTTTTTAATATTTATTCTGTGACTTTCAATTAGTAAACAATCTACTTCTGGCACTTATCACAATAGTAGCTTGTTCTTCCTGATTGCTTTACCCGTCGAATAATTCCGAGGCAATCTTTACCTATACATTTTTGATCAGAACGACCGTATACGCTTAGGCTTTGTTTAAAATATCCTAACTCCCCTCCAACCTGACGAAAATCTTGCAACGAAGTTCCACCCGAGTCAATCGCTGCCGTCAAGACTGACCTAATAGCTACAGTCAATTCCTCGGCCTCAGATATTTTGATCGTATTTGCTATTCGAATTGGTGAGATTCCTGAAAGCCATAAAGATTCTAAAACATATATATTCCCGAGGCCTGAAACTAAGTTCTGATCCATAAGTGCTGCTTTAATAGAGCTATTTTTCTTTTGCAACTTAAGATAAAGATAAACTGATGAGAACTTATTACCAAGAGGTTCTGGTCCAAGATTTGCAAACCATTTGTGACTATTAATTTGTAAGGTTGACACTAGATCCATTGCCCCAAATCGTCTTGGATCATTATAAACAACCCTCATGCCTCCTTCTAAATATATAATGATATGGTCATGTTTATGAATTTTATGGGTATCAAAATTAAAATTGCCAAGCTCTGTGATTGTTTCATCAACATCTCGTAGAGCAAGTAACCTTCCTGACATACCCAAATGAATTATTAATGTTTCCTGGCTTGAAAGTTTTAACAACAAAAATTTAGATCGCCGCACAATGTTTTCAATTACAACATTTTCAAGTCTTTCTGGCATATTTGTTGGTAGAGGCCAACGTAAGTCTGGTCTTCGCTGATCTAACTTTACTATAGTTTTGTTTCTCATGACCGGGATGAGTCCCCGCCTAACTGTCTCAACTTCAGGTAATTCTGGCATAGTTTTAATCCTGACTATTACTTAACAACAGAAGCTCACACGGTATAGATAAAAATCTTCCAAATTCACCACTACAACTAAACTGTTTAGGTTTATCACATTATTAACAGAATGGCTTTAGATTAAAAATTCTGTTTGCAATTCATATTAATGTGGTGTCATGCACCAAATAACGATATCATAAATTAAAGCTTTCACAATATTTGCTACGAAGTTTACAATTTAAAAATTTATTGGAGGTATAAATGACCAAAGAAGAGGTGTCAAAACTCACTTATGAAGAGGCTGTAGACAAATTAGAGGCAGTTGTGACGACTTTAGAGTCAGGGTCGGCAGCATTAGATAAATCAATAGAGTTATACACTCTTGGAGCAATTCTTAAGGACCATTGCCAAGCAAAGCTCAATAGTGCTGAAGAAAAAATTTCTTTGTTAGTGCAAAAAAGTGATGATAGTGGATTAGAACTCAAACCTTTTTCATCATCTTAAAAAGTAATAATATGATAAAATCAAAAGAATAGTATGATAAAATCAAATGAGCTCTTTTTAAAAACTTTAGAAATAAACAGCCATAGAACAAAAACCCATCTAGAGGATCTTTTAACCAAAAATAGTTCTAGTAACGTTTCTGAGGCAATTAGATATGCTCTTCTCAATGGTGGAAAAAGATTACGTGCTTTTCTAGCTATTGAGTCATCGTTAATGTGTGGAGCACCCAAAACTCAAGCTCTTCAGGCAGCGGCTGCAATTGAATGTATGCACTCATATTCACTTGTACACGACGACTTACCAGCTATGGACAATGATGATTTACGAAGAGGAAAACCTACAGTACATAAGAAATGGAACGATGCTACAGCAATTCTAGTTGGTGATGCTTTGCAATCACTGGCATTTGAAATACTTTCGAGTGATGCTACACATCCCAAGGCAGAAGTCAAATTAGATCTGATTAAGAGTATGGCAAAGGCAAGTGGATTGGAAGGAATGGTAGGTGGGCAAGCCATGGATATATCTGCAGAAACCGCTCTAAAACCACTCAGTATTAAAGAAATCGTTGAGTTGCAAAGTTTAAAAACAGGTGCTTTAATTAAATGGTCAGCTGAAGTTGGTGCAAGACTAACGAATCAAAGTGTCATACCTTTTACCACGTATGCAGCCTCAGTTGGATTAGCTTTTCAAATTCAAGATGATATTCTTGATATAATAGGCGAGACAAAACAAACCGGTAAAGCACTTAGGAAGGATGAAAAAGCTGGAAAAGCAACTTTTGTTTCGCTTTTAGGTTTAGATGCTGCGAAGACAAAGGCGAAGCAGCTAGTTTCGGACTCATGCGATTCTGTGGCTATATTTGGTGACAAGGCAACAATGCTTCGTGAACTTGCAAAATTTGTCATAAATAGGTCGTTTTGACTTACAGAGCTTCATCCTTGCTTAGCAGTTTTTCTAGAGCCGTGCAAAGTGCTCTAACGCCTTGCATTAAGCCTCCAATGGGTCTTCCTGGTTTAGTATTAATACTCCATGCGAACACATCAAGATGAACGAAGTTGACTGATTTTTTAACAAACCTCTTTAAAAATAATGCTGCCGTTATGGATCCAGCCATACCAGATTTTGGGGCATTATCAAGATCGGCAATAGATGGTTCAATCATATCTTCATATTCTGAATGAAAAGGTAATCGCCAAACCGGATCACAAGTTGATAACGAGGATTCTATTAAAGTCTTTGAAAAGTCTTCATCATTAGTATAAAATGGAGCTATATCGGGACCCAGTGCAATCCTCGCTGCACCTGTAAGAGTAGCCATGCAGATCAATAAATCAGGACTGTCTTCGTTGCTATAAGATAATGTATCAGCTAAAATTAAACGGCCTTCTGCGTCAGTGTTATTAACTTCAACCGACATTCCACTTCGACTAAGCAGCACATCACCAGGCCTAAAGGACAACGCTGATATTGAGTTCTCCACTATGGGAATAAGAACTTTTAACGATACGTTTAAATTTAAACTTATTATGCAATCAGCCAAGCCCAAAACTGATGCTGCTCCACCCATATCTTTCTTCATCGTTCCCATTGATGACCCCGGTTTTATATTCAGACCTCCAGTATCAAAACAAACTCCTTTTCCCACTAATGTAACTTTATAACCACCCGGGCGAGCCCACTCTAGCTCAACAAGTCTTGGTGGCTCAGTTCCAGCCCTCCCAACTGCATGAATCATTGGGAAGTTTTGGCTAAGAAGCTCATCACCCACTATAGTTCTAAAATTAGCACCTCTTTCCTCAGAAAAACATTTAACTGCTTCTTCAAGTTTATTAGGACCAAGATGTGAGGCTGGGGTATTAATCAAATTTCTAGTAAAAAACTCAGCCCGGGCAAAAGCCTTAACTTTATCAATATTTACACTCTTAGGAGTGCAAAGTTTTACATCAAAGGCTTCTTTTTTATTAAGAAAATCCTGAAATTTATATGATGACAGACAAAAGCCCAGAGCCAATTCAAAAGCGACCTCACTCGTTAGCTCACTTATAATTTTATAAGAACCACTTGGTAAATTTGCTATCTGGTCACCAATAAAAAATCGCATCTTTTGAGACGGCTTGATAATAATTAATTTAACCTTTCCCTCCTCATCCGACAAGAAAACTGTATTAATTTTAGCACGAAAAAACTCTAATGAGCGAATATAAGTTATCTCAGCCTTACTCAACAGATCGGACAAATAATCTTCATTATCAGAAATAACTAAGGGTACAGCATTAGATACATCATCGATTAATGGTACATAATTCTCATATAGTTTATTTTTGAGACTGATATTCAGTTTCTAATCTCCCTTTTTAAGGCACTTTCGTCCCAAGAGTTCTGCTATTTGAACAGCATTTAATGCGGCACCTTTTCGTAAATTATCTGAAACACACCAAAAATTAATTCCATTTTCAACAGTATTATCCTGTCGAATCCTACTAACAAAGGTGGCGTAGTCACCAACGCACTCAATAGGCGTCGTATACCCTCCGGGCTCTCGCTTATCTATAACCATGATTCCTGGAGCCTCACGAAGTATGTCCCTAGCTTCATCATCATCTAGAAACTCCTCAAACTCCACATTTACAGATTCCGAATGACCGACAAAGACAGGGACTCTAACACAAGTGGCAGTTAATTTGATCGCAATATCTAAGATCTTTTTAGTTTCTGCGACCATCTTCCATTCTTCTTTAGTTTGCCCGTCATCTAAAAATTTGTCGATTTGTGGTATCACATTAAAAGCAATCTGTTTTGGGTATACTTCAGGTTCAACATCATTTCCGTAAATAAAAAGAGCTTTCGTTTGATTCCAAAGCTCATCCATAGCCGTTTTACCTGATCCAGAAACCGACTGATAAGTGGATACAACCACTCGTTTTATTGTTGCCCTGTCATGAAGGGGTTTCAGCGCAACTACTAATTGTGCAGTTGAGCAATTAGGATTAGATATTATATAAGTTTTTTTATAGTCCAGAATAGCGTCTGGGTTTACCTCTGGTACGATCAACGGCACGCGTGGATCATACCGAAAGTGAGAAGAATTATCGATCACAACACAACCTGATTTAGTAGCCCTCGGAGCATACTTTTTGGTTGCTTCAGCACCAACAGCAAAGAGGGCTATATCCCAACCTTTGAAATCAAATGTATCAAGGTCCTTAGTTTTTAAAGTTTTCTCACCAAAACCACACTCTGTTCCCAACGACTTTCTACTAGCTAGCACTTCAATTTTTTCAATTGGAAATAGCCTTTCATGAAGAATATTCAAAATTTCACGTCCGACATTACCAGTCGCACCAACAACTACCACACGGTAACCCATCTCTTACTCCTATATTTTTTATTAAAGCGAACTCGACACGGCGATTATCGCATTTCCTCTAGGCTGTTCAGGATCGCATCGCCCATCTGTGAAGTGGACACCTCTTTCCCTTCAGTGCTTTGCATAAGATCTTTTGTTCTTAATCCCTTTAAAAGAACATTTTGAACAGCAGTCTCTAGAAATGTTGCATCACTTCCTTTATCAAATGAATAACGAAGTGCCATAGCAAAACTTAAAATACATGCACAAGGATTGGCCTGCCCCAACCCTGCAATATCAGGAGCTGATCCGTGAACTGGCTCGTAAAGTGCTTTAGGTCTACCCGATTCCATTGGACTGCCTAGACTGGCTGAGGGAAGCATTCCTAAACTGCCCGTTAACATTGCCGCACAGTCAGATAAGATATCACCAAAGAGATTATCAGTTACAATTACGTCAAATTGTTTTGGCCACCTAACTAATTGCATGGCACCTGCATCAGCATACATATGGGAAAGCTCAACGTCAGGATATTCATTTTCATGAACAAACTTTACTTCCTCGCGCCATAAAACCCCACTCTCCATGACGTTAGCTTTTTCCATAGAGCAAAGTCTGTTATCCCGTTTTCTCGCCAATTCAAAGGCCGCACGGGCTACTCGTCTAATTTCATTAGTTGTGTATCTTGTAGTATTGATACCTACTCTATTTTCACCCGAGCCCTCTATCCCCCTCGGTTTACCGAAATAGATCCCAGAAGTTAATTCTCGAACTATCATAATGTCTAAACCAGCGACAATATCCTTTTTTAAAGATGAAAAATCTGCAAGAGCATCAAAACACTGTGCGGGACGTAGGTTAGCAAACAAGTCCATCTCTTTGCGCAGTCTTAAAAGACCTCGCTCAGGTTGACTTTCAAAGTCTAATTTTTCATAAATTGGCCCACCAACTGCACCGAGTAAGACGGCATCAACGTTTTGCGCTTTTTCCATTGTCACGTCTGAAAGTGGTTTTCCATGCATATCATAGGCACAACCACCCACCAAGTCCTCTTCAACATCAAACTTAATCTTCCGCCGCCGCTCAAACCACTCAATTACTCTAGAAACTTCTGCCATGACCTCAGGACCAATACCGTCCCCGGGAAGAATTAATAATGAAAAATTGTTCATGCTTCTCCAATCTAATAATAGTTAATGAACTTAAAGCCACGGAAATTTTTGTTCTGTTGTTATTTCAAAGGAATCAATTTCTGACTTCTTGTCTAAAGTAACTGCAATGTCATCTAAACCCTCAGTTAAACAATGCTTTTTATATTCATCAATAAAAAATGATACTTTCACTCCGTTTGGCCGACTGATTTCTTGATTTTCCAAATCGACTGTTATTCTCGCATTAGAACCATTCTCAGCGTCTCTCAAAAGATCGTCTCTCGTGTCACTATCAACAATAATTGGTAAAATACCGTTTTTAAAACAATTATTATAGAATATATCCGCAAAACTCGTAGAAATAACTACTCTAATTCCAAAATCTAATAATGCCCAAGGAGCATGCTCTCTACTGGAGCCACAACCAAAATTATCGCCAGCAATTAATATTTCTGCTGTTCGGTAAGCAGGTTTATTTAGTACAAACGCATCAATCTCTTTGCCACTTTCATCATATCGCATTTCACTAAAAAGATGTATTCCCAAACCTGTCCTCTTAATAGTTTTTAAAAACTGTTTGGGAATGAGCATATCAGTATCGATGTTGATCAAGGGGATTGGTGCTGCCACACCAGTTAATCTTTTAAATTTCTCCAATGTTATAGCCTTTCATTATAACTGACGGACATCGGTTAATCGGCCTGTAATGGCGGCCGCAGCAGCCATTGCGGGGCTCATTAAATGAGTTCGGCCTCCTCTACCTTGACGCCCTTCAAAGTTTCTGTTTGATGTAGCTGCACATCTTTCGCCTGGAGACAATTGGTCAGGATTCATCGCCAAACACATTGAGCACCCAGCCATTCGCCATTCAAACCCAGCTTCAATCAATTTTTGAGCTATTCCCTCATCTTCTGCCTGTTTTTTTACTAGACCAGAACCAGGAACAATCATTGCTCTTAGTCCCTCTTTAACCGACCGACCCTCCATTATTTTCAACACCTGCCTTAAGTCTTCTATCCTTCCATTAGTACAGGAACCAATAAAAACTGTATCAATAGGCACATCTTGTAAGTTATCGCCGGGGTTCAAACCCATGTAATCCAACGAGCGCCGAACAGCCTCTACTTTTCCACCATCAAAATCCTCTGGTCGTGGTATTTTTGCAGAAATTGGAAGCACATCTTCTGGGCTTGTTCCCCACGTCACAACAGGTTCTATCTCTGAGCCATTAATATGTACTATTTGATCAAAAACAGCCCCTTCATCAGTTTTAAGGGTATTCCAATAATTTAAGGCAAGACCCCATTTTTCTCCTGTTGGTGCGTTCGGGCGACCCTGAACGTAATCAAAAGTTTTTTGATCTGGTGCAATTAACCCAGCACGAGCCCCCCCTTCTATAGCCATATTACAAACGGTCATTCTTCCCTCAATTGATAGGTTTTCAATAACATCTCCGCAATACTCTATCACATGACCCGTCCCACCAGCCGTACCAGTTTTGCCAATAACCGAAAGAGTGACATCTTTTGCTGAAACGCCTAAGCCTAGAGTCCCCGAAACTTCCACTTTCATATTCTTTGATTTTTTTTGAATTAAAGTTTGTGTGGCAAGCACATGCTCAACCTCTGACGTTCCAATTCCATGAGCCAACGCACCAAAAGCACCGTGTGTTGCTGTGTGGCTATCACCACAGACGACGGTCATACCAGGCAAGGTCCAACCTTGTTCAGGGCCAACTATATGCACAATTCCTTGTCTAATATCGTCCACTGGATAGTAAACTATTCCAAAGTCCTTTGCATTTTTATCTAAGGCCTCAACTTGTATTCTACTTTCCTCATTATCGATACCTTTCGACCGATCACTGGTTGTTGGAACATTATGATCAGGAACAGCTATGGTCTTGCCAGGTGCTCTTACCTGTCTGCCAGCCATTCTCAAACCTTCAAAAGCTTGAGGGCTAGTCACCTCATGAACCAAATGTCTATCAATGTAGATGAGACATGTACCATCATTTTCTTGACTGACTACATGATCATCCCAAATCTTGTCGTAGAGCGTTCTCTGTTTTTTCATAATGTCTCTTTCAACTTCAACAGCTAAATCTATTTATTTACAAAGGTTTCAAACACAAAAAGACTAATTTAATCTTTGCGCCTACTACAATCAGCCTTCTTCATAAATCTAAATTAATTAATGTTTAGATTAAAATACCTCTTCTCGCAAGATAGTAGATTTGTTCATACATGTTTCAGATTAATTTCTTTCCTAAGTCCCAAAACCTATCCGTTGGACTAACGAGACCAGTCACTTGACCATTCCAATTTCTTATCTCACAAAACAACCGTTTTTTCACAGCCGGATGATCCTTAGCCATAACTCCTAACCTTACCAAAATTGATGCTATTGCTAGCTCTGCTGCTCGGGTCGATCCATCTAAAATTTTCAACGCGACCCCAAGCCTCTTTTCTGGTATTATCGCAACGAAAACACCTTCTGCCCCAGTTTTTACAATAGTTAAGGAATTTGCGGCCAGCATAAGCTCAGAGCAGGCCCGACCATCTCCTGCAACAAGATTGGGAAAACTATACATTGATCTTAAAATATTGCTCACCGATTTCGCACGAATGTTCCCTAACTGTTTTGAGTCCGCCAAACGAAACATGGCAGAACCAAGCCCCCTCAAGGAGCACATAAAATTTGGAGCAGAGCAACCATCAATCCCATAATTTTCAATAATTTCACCTGATAACTCTTGCAGGGTGTTTTTAATTTCCTCTTGAATAGGGTGATTAACATTATTATATTCAAGGCTCAATTTATGATAAAGGCAATATGTCAAAAAACCAGCATGCTTTCCTGAACAGTTATTATTTAACTCAGTTGGTCTTTCTCCTAAGTCTCTAAGCTTTTGTCTATGAAGTTTATCGGAAGGTGGTTGTACCCCACATAGCAAAGTTTTTTCTGTTATACCAAGATTGACTAACCAACTTTTTATCAGCGAAGTGTGTAAACTTGAGCCCTGGTGAGAAGAGCACGACAAAGCTATTTGTTCGGAACCAAGGGTATAGCTTTCCGCAGCTCCTGAATCTAAGAGTGGGATTGCTTGTATCATTTTCATAGCTGATCGTGGATAGATCAGTCTATCAATATCTCCACATTCAAAGATTGGTTTTTTGTCAGGCCCAATAACAATAGCACTTCCGAAATGAAGCGACTCAACGTGGTTGTTTCTTAAAACTTCAACCATTGGAAATAAATTTTTTTTCTCAATCATCGGTGCCTCTTAAAACTTTCAAGTCTTCTAATTTCCTCAAAGACTCATAAATTAGTCTTAACCTTGACTTAATCGTACCCAGTGGCTTTTTATACTTTTTTGCCAGTTCTGCATGTGACAACCCCTCAAAAAAAGCTGAAATTAATAACTGCTTACGTTCTGGGCTTAATTGATTCAAAACTGATGTTATTCGCGTATATCGTTCATTTTTTATTAAAATTTGTACAGAGTTCAAATAAGGCTCTGGTACGAAGGTTGGGTCATATTTATCCAAGATGCACCTATTACCTTTTCTAAGTAGATCAACTCTATAATTGCGGGCAATAGTATACACCCATGATGACGCTGTGGATTTTAGCGGATCATATAATTTCGATTTTCGCCATAGAATAGCCATTACTTCTTGCGAAATTTCTTCTGCATCCACATTTTTTGCACCCAATTTAAGCATCAAAAATTTTATTTTTTGAGCATATCGTTTAAAAAACTCTTCAAAAGCTCGTTTATTTTTATTTCCCATTTGAAGTAGCAGTTCAGAATCATTAAAACTGGTATAAAGCTGTTCTGTTTTTTCTATAATTTTTTCTTTCATTTCATATACAATATACTTTATAGAGGTTTATAAACTGGGCTTCAATTTGAAAATTTATAAAATTTAACAAACTAAAGTCTATGACGAAACAATGAAAGAGTCATTATCGGAATGATAATAAAAATGCGAATGTTTAGGATATTAGTAATTAGCTTGTGTACAGTTTTAACTGTGGAAATTGCCCGTGCAGAAGGCTCAAAACCAGAAGAAATTATAAAAAGTTGGAGTGTATTTGAGTGTTACACTGTTTCCGGCGCCATTAAAATGGCTGCCTTTAAGAATGGGGAAAAACTATCAAAGGTTTCCAGAGAAAAGGGTCGCCTTTATATTCAAGCAGATCCACAAAACACTGATGAATTCGCAGTAACCTATTATGCAGGTTTTCCACTTAAAACAGCTTCACAGGCAGTTCTGAAAATAGATAGTGCACAAAAGTTTCTTCTCTACAGTCACCCAGAACCGCAAAACTCTAGAGAAAAAGCTTATGCTTGGTCGCATCCAAATGATGATACCAAAATAATAAACGCTCTAAAAAAAGGAGATAAGGCTGAAATTGAAACAAATTCCCATACCGGAAAAGTAATCAAAGACACCTTTGCTCTCTCCGGTTTTACATCCGCGTTTAATTTTATGAAAAAGAAATGTAAGTAATCAACGCTTCATAAAACAACCTTTAGGAAATAAGATGATTGAGAACCAAATTGGTATTCCCTTAATACCAGATGTGAAACCACTCGAACAAAATAAGAATTTGTTCAAAAGAAACATTGTAGGAATGTCTAGGAGTGAATTAAGTGAGGCACTTTTATCGATTGGTACTGAGGCTAAAAATATAAAAATGCGGCAAAATCAAATATGGAGTTGGGTATATCAAAAAGGCATAAAAGACTTCAACCTGATGAGTAATATCTCAAAAGAATATAGAGGGGTTCTTAATAAATCGTTAACTATTACGAGACCAACGGTTACCAAACAACTTATAAGTAAAGATGGAACTCGGAAATACTTGTTGCGATTACAAGATGGCAACGAAATTGAAGCTGTTTATATCCCAGAAAAAAATAGAGGTACTCTGTGCATTTCAAGCCAAGTGGGGTGTACTCTGAATTGCTCGTTTTGTTATACTGGTACCCAAAAACTAGTTCGAAACTTAACATCAGCTGATATTATTGGTCAAATTTTAGTCGTTAGAGATGATCTAAACGAATGGCCCTACAACTCAATGCCTAAAGATAAAAAACGACAAATATCTAATGTCGTCATGATGGGGATGGGTGAACCGCTTTACAATTATAATTCTGTAAAGGAAGCTTTAAAAATAGTCATGGATAATGAGGGGATAGCACTTTCGAAAAGGCGTATCACTTTATCAACATCTGGCGTGGTACCAGAAATAACAAAGACTGGAAACGAAATAGGCTGCCTCCTAGCAATTAGCTTCCACGCGACAACGGATAGCGTACGGGATAAACTGGTGCCTATAAATAAAAAATGGAATATTAAAAAACTTTTGGCGGCACTTCGGGAATACCCAACTCTTAGCAACTCTCAGAGAATAACATTTGAATATGTAATGCTTAAAGGCGTTAATGATAGTGATGCAGACGCAAAACGACTTGTAAAACTGATAGCCGGTATACCAGCAAAAATAAATTTGATACCGTTTAATCCCTGGCCAGGCTCCCCGTACGAACGATCCACAAAACAGCGTATTAATTCTTTTGCTGACATTGTTAACAAAGCGGGATACGCGAGCCCAGTGCGATCTCCAAGGGGAGAAGATATTATGGCGGCTTGTGGTCAACTTAAATCTGAATCTGCGAAAATAAAAAAAACTTCTTTAAATAGAAATTCTCTAAGTGTTCTACCTATAGAGTAACAATGGTTTTAATCTGTAATTTCGTTGTAAGGTCATGAAATAAATGAAGAATTTTAAACGCCGAAGTGTAATGAAAAGGTTATTTGCCCTAAGCTCTTTATTAGTACCAATATACCCTTCATTAAGCTTAATATCTCAAGCCAAAAGCAATTTATTGTTAGCGAATATGGTTATAATTTGGAAAAAAAAGCGTAGGATGTCTTTATTTCGAAACAAAATACTCCTCAAAACTTACCCAATACGATTAGGGTTTAACCCCATAGGACACAAACAAAAAGAAGGTGACGGAAGAACTCCTGAGGGCAGATACTTTATAACTCATCATAACCCAAAGAGTGCGTATCATAAAAGCTTAGGTATAAGTTATCCTAATGAGCAGGACCTCAAAAACGCAAAAAAAAGAAATCAGTTGCCTGGAAAAGACATTTTTATTCATGGTGGTCCCCAAACTATATTCACTCACCTATTTAGGGACTGGACAGGCGGTTGTATTGCCGTATTTGATAATGAAATAGAAGAAATTTATCAATTAGTTCCAGATGGAACTGTCGTTTACATTTATGCCTAATCTAATTTGTGCTCTGACCTAAAACTTGAACCCACCATATTGTTCCATTCCCATCTTGATACCAACCTAGACCGAGTTGATTTGCCTCATCATCTAGTACGATTTTTGATGCCAGATTGTTTTTAAACCAAACTTGCAAAACCTCAAATTCTCCCTCAAATGTTTCAGACACATTTTCGCCTCTAACAATACCAGAATAATTAGATGCCTCCGCTCTATCTTGCGGTGAAGAATAGTCCGACCCAAAGTTCCACGCTCTCTTTTGATTAGCAATATCAACAGCGTGTGTATCAGCACTAGCATTTAATTCTCTTGAGTAAGATAAATTTTTTAAACCATTTTCTTGCCTTAAAGCATTCACTATATCCAAATGGCGAAGTCTTATTTTTACGGAATCATATGATTTAATGAATCCTGACTTACTAAAACCCAAATATGCATTTGCATTACCTCCAACACAAGAAGTTAAGGTTAAAAATAAAAGACTAATAGTTAAGAAAAATTTCACGGCTATCACACTATTTTACTATGATTTCACAGGGTCTAACCTTTTCCTCTTTTATTTACAATAAAATATCATTAAAATTAAAATTTGATAAATTATAAAAAATTGATAGTGCACCTATGAAACAACCACTGAACAGGCGAAGTTTTCTTTCTAAAAGTATAGCCACCGTTTTAAGTACGAACCTAGTTCTCAAGCCAACAACGGCAACAGCACAAATGGCTGTGGAATTAAATGTGAATGGGGAGCCAACTCATAATATTTTTTCTTACCGCTACCAAAACTGGAAGGAACATTTTAAAGACCTTAAAAAAGGGGCGATTCTAGCTGACATTCAATCCAGATGCCTACATTTCTGGCATGAAAACGAAAAAATTTATAAAGTTTTTCCAACATCCGTACCACTCACAGAAGAACTTACAAAACGAGGAAGCACGACGGTTGTGCAAAAAATTGTTGGGCCAGTTTGGAGGCCTACAAAAGAAATGAAAACTCGGGACCCTCAACTTCCCGAGTTCATGCCGGCGGGACCAGATAATCCATTGGGAAGCCACGCCTTATATCTCGGTTGGCCAAGCTATAGAATTCATGGAACAAGCGATACGCGAAAAATAGGTAGGCAAAGTTCAAGCGGATGCATAGGCCTTTATAATGAACAAATTCAAATACTGTTTGACTGGGTAGAGATTGGGACACAAGTCAAGTTGGTTTAATAACGGCTTTCATTAGTAAAAATACTTTGTAACCCACTTAAATAAGTTGAGTGCTTCAAGGAATAGTTAAGTATTTTGATCAACTTCTTATTTGATACCCTTTTTGACTCTGAGTAAAAACTTTTAGCCATATCGGTTAATTCTGCATCAGAAAAATCAATCTGCGGTAAAGGCTCTACATTCATTATTCTTGTAGCTTCATCAATTACATCACAGCCAGCTGTAGGTAAATCATCTGAAAGATTAAAGACCCCTGAAAGCTGGGGGTTTAAGAGAGCTAAACTTATTACTCCTGCTATATCCTCAACGTGGATCCTATTAAAAAATTGATCTGCTTTAATAATTTTCTGTACTTTCCCTGCTCTTAACCGATCAAAAATACTACGCCTTGGGCCATAGATTCCAGCGATACGAAAAATAAATAAGGGTACATCAATCTGACCTGCAAATTCTTTCCATTTTTTTTCAGCTACTACTCTTGCCTGCCCTTGGATTGTCTTTGTATCAAGCAGGCTATCCTCATTGACCCATCCACCACCCCTATCACCATAAACACCCGTCGATGACATATAACCTAACCAATCAACGTCAACTTTTGTACTGGTTAAAAATTCTGATAGTCGTTCCAACCCTTCATCACGAGACGACTTTGGGGCTATGCTAGTTAAAAGCGAACATCCTCTTATCAAGATATTTTTAATTTTATTCACATCATTCCAAAGCACAGGTTGTATCTTAAACCCTAATAGATCACTAAAATTATCCTCTGAGCGAGTAGTGCCAAAAACTGTCCACCCCTGTGCAACTAAATTTTGAGCAACAGATCTAGCACTATAACCACAACCAAAAATTAAGAGTGTTTTACGCATTTGACTTTTTCAATTCTTTTAACGCCCAATTAGCCGCATCTCTAACTCCATGATCTTGATCTTTCAGCAGAGCTATTAGCTTATCATAAGATTTAATGTTACCAGAATTTCCAATAGCATAAAGCACATTCCTAACGAATCTGTTTCTTCCTATCCTTTTAATTGGAGATCCAGAGAACTTGTCTCTAAACTGTTGATCACTTAACGCCACAAGCTGTTCTAAAGGCTGAAGGTTAAGATTAGATTTTGAATGATATCGAATCTCAGTAGCCTTTTTAGCAAACTTATTCCATGGACAAACCGCCAGACAATCATCACAGCCATAAATGCGATTACCGATTTGACTCCGAAATTTTAAATCAATTGGCCCCTTATGTTCAATTGTTAGATACGAAATGCACTTTCTTGCATCAAGCTTATAAGGCGCCACAAATGCAGAAGTTGGGCAGACATCCAAGCATTTAGAACATCCCCCGCAATGATCGACCTCCTTGTTGTCAGGCTGAATAAATAAGTCAGTAAAAATAGCACCTATAAAGAACCAATTCCCTAAATCTCTACTAACTAAATTTGTATGTTTTCCTTGCCAACCTAATCCTGCTGCTTGTGCGAGAGGTTTTTCCATTACAGGAGCTGTATCAACAAAAACTTTTATTTCAGCACCAGTCTTATTAACTAGCCAACCACCATATTTCTTAAGACGCTTTTTCATTAAATCATGATAATCATTTCCATGTGCGTAGACTGAAATATTTCCGCAGTCTGTGTGCGTTAATCCACTTAATACGTCACCTTTCGGTGTATAGTTTTCAGTTAACATAATTATTGATCGAACATTTGACCAAAGTTTTTTTGGGTCAGATCTCCAGTCTTTTCGCTTTTCCAACCAATCCATCTGGCCCTGAAACCCATTGTTCAAAAAATTTTCTAGTCTCTCCTTAGCTCGTGGAATCGATTCTGGACTCGTAATCATTGCCGCAGAAAAGCCATGCTCCAACGCTTGAGACTTTATAATACTCTTTAAAGTGTCCTCTGACGCTTTTGACATCTTAGAAATCTAAATCTGCATAATGATCTGGTGGGGCAAATCCAGGAAGATAATCCTTTAGAATTGATCGAAATGCTGGTCGACTTTTTATCTTTGAATACCAGATCTTAATAGAATCTGACATCGACCAGTCTATAGCACCAATATAATCCAAAGTTGAAAAATGCGCCGCACCAGCAAAGTCAGCAATGGTCATAGTATCACCCGCTAGCCAACGCCGGTCTTCTAACACCTTGTCTAAATAGTCCAAATGAAACTTTAATTGTGATATACCCGACTTAATTAAAACACTGTCAGGTTGTCCTGTCTTCGAGAGTTTTTTATTCACTCGTTGGTACAATAATTTGGACGTTACACCATTATGAAATGTATCATCAAACCAATTAGTGAACCTTCTAGCTTCCACTTTATCCACTGAATTTTGAGGTAACAAAAGCGTTTGAGAGTATACCTCCTCGAGGTACTCAAAGATTGCATTACTTTCTGAGATAATCAATCCATCGATTTTTAATACTGGCACTTTTGATGCAGGATTCAGTCTAATAAAATCTAACCGCTTTTCCCAAACAGGTTCTTCCAATAGAACCACATCTAGTTTCTTTTCCGATAGAACTAGACGAATTTTTCTACAAAATGGGGATAGAGGAAGATGATATAGGCAGCGCATTTTATGTCACTTTTATTGACAATTTCGGTTAAAATTCTTCATTTATTTATTATATTGGCAACCAACATAAAGTCTTTAATCCATTTGCTATACATTTAACTAGCTAAAGTAAATTTTTAACTTTAAACAATTTTAATTAAATAAATTTATTTTTAATAAAAATCTAAAATCAATTAAAAGGATATATAAATGTTTGGTGTTATCGCTGCCGTACCAACCCCCATAAATAATGATGGAAATCCAATCCTTGATACCTTTCTAGACCATTGTGAGTGGGTCGTACAGAACGGTTGTGATGGTGTAAATATTCTTGGATCAACCGGAGAAGCAAACTCATTTAACTCCCATCAAAGAAAACTAGTTATGGAAAGTGCTTCACAAAATTTAAACAATCAGAAGTTAATGGTAGGGACTGGCACTCCATCAATTTCAGAAACTATACATCTCACTCAAATTGCAGATGACCTAAATTATCAGGTAGCTCTTGTTTTACCACCATTTTATTACAAACCTATAACAAATAATGGTCTTTTTTTATGGTATCAAACATTGCACGAGAAACTTGGCAACCGAAAAATAAAAATCTACTTTTATAACTTCCCACAGATGACAGGACTGATCATTCCAATAGAAGTCATAGAACAACTACACAACCAATGGCCCGATAGATTCTGTGGTATTAAAGACTCCTCTGGCGACCTAAACTATTGCCGCACTCTCTCAAAAAATAAAAACTTTAAAGTCTTTCCCAGTTCTGAGGTATCTATTTCTGAAGCTCATATCTCCAAATTTTCTGGTTGTATATCTGCGACTGCAAATCAAACATTATTTTTAAGCTCCAAGGCTTGGGCAAAAAAAGATGAAAATATTGATCATTTAGTTTCAAAAATAAAGCACCTTAGAGAAGAAATTTCTAAAGATTTTTTAGTTCCATCGATCAAGTTCTTGGTTTCCACAAGAACCAAAAACAAAGATTGGAACAATCTTTTACCACCATTTAATTCACTAAACGAGACACGACAACAAGACCTGATTTCACTTTATGATAAAAACTTATAATAGAAAAAATATTACGTTTTCTTTCTTGGCTGATTATCTAGAACAGTTACAACAGAAGGCCTATTTCTCATCATATTTGCAAAAGATTTCAGTTTAGGTCGATCTTGATAAAGAGCGTTTTTGTAAAGATCCCAGCGTAATAGCATGTATAGATAGAAATCAGCTGCAGTCAAAAGATCTCCACAAATGTAAGGATTTAATTCTTTTTCAATATAATCATATATTTCTGATTGCTCTTTTTGAGCTCTCGCTCTTAAGTCACTTTGAGACTCTTCTTTAACATAATAGCGAGAATGGTGCTGGCGATGGTAAGCTGGATAGATTGAAGTGGCCAAGAGAGAAAGAAATTGCCAATACCTATCAAAGAGAGGGGTTTGGCGATCTGGAACCAGTTTATCATATCTATCAGTAATATGGTTAATGATTGCCAATGTTTCAAATATTAAAACTTGATCAGGACACACCAGTGTTGGTATTTTCCCTTGCGGGTGGGCCGAGCTTAAATCGTCAAGTTTAGATTTTTTGGGATCTACAAAAGTGATTTCATAATTCACACCAATTTCTCTAAACAAAAACTCAGCAATTAAAGAACCCGCCCCAGCTCGACCTAAAATTTTATAATTAATAGAGCCCATTAAAGTTTATCCTCGCAAAGATTTGTTAATTCATAACTTGGGGTAAAATAAAATTTAATTCATTATTATTTTAAAACTCAAGGAAATGGATAACATAATAAGAAGGAGGCCAAAAGAGGCCTCTACTGATTTTTTATAAGTAGAAAGAAATTTAAGCATTGTGGAAGTACTGGCCAAAGTAACCATTGCTATATAAGCTATCGTATCTATGGTTCCAGCAAGAAGTGCCATACCCAAATGTATTACAAATGTCTGTCCAACAATTAAAAACTGACTGAATAAGGAAAGAAAAAAAGCAGCGATTTTTGGATTAAAAATAGCAATTAAAAACCCATCGATAAATCTATTCGGTATCATATTCTTACTTAAAACTTTGGAGCTATCCGCAGTCGTTAAAAAAAGTGTTCTAATTGTCCTAATACCAATAAATAATAAAAATAATGCTCCTAGAAACTGAACTAAAATTAACAGTTGGCTATAAGTATTCAAAATTATACTTAGTCCAGTTGCAGATAATAATGCATAAATAAAAACGCCAAGGCCATGTCCAAATGAAGAAAGGAAACCCGCTTTCCTACCATTTGAAGCTGTAATTGATAGAATTACCATTAAACTAGGCCCAGGAGAAAATGCACCTAATATGCATATGGCGGCTAGAGATAGCCAATCCTGAAAAAGCATTGAATTAAAACCTTATATACAAATATTAACTAACCGTTTTTAATGGAAAAAACTTTTTCTTTTTATTATCATACGTCCATAAAGCACCATGTTCCATATCAAACCACCACCCATGAATTTTTAACTCATTAGCTAACTCAAGAGACCTGACCCATGGAAAAGTCCTAAGGTTTTTTATTGAATTCACAATGGAGGCCTTTTCAACCTTATGAACATCCTTATCTTCTAATTTTGAATCAATCTGATCCATCACCGGCAGTGCTATCTTTATCCACGGCGTAATAAATTCTCGATCGTCTTTCTCTTCACCACGCACATGCGAACACAGCGCTTTTATACCTCCACAAAATGCATGGCCCAGAACAACAATCTCTTTGACCCCAAGGTCACGAATTCCAAACTCTATTGCAGCACTAATACCGTGATAATTATCATCAGGCTGATATGGCGGAACTAAATTAGCCACATTACGAATTACAAATAATTCGCCTGGTCGAGTCCCAAAGAGAATTGCTGGATCAACACGTGAATCAGAGCAGGATATAATTATTGTGTTTGGTGTCTGGCCTCGCTTCGCCAACTGCTCAAAAAAACTTCTATCTGTCCCAAAAAAGTTCTTTTTAAAGTCTGAAAAACCATCTATTAAATTCTTGACCATTGTACCTCATTTTAGGATAACTATTTCTATTAATAAACTTAGCACTCGCTCAATATAACTAAATAACTAAAAAATGTTGTTCAAAGTCAATTAGAACTACAAAAATGTAAAAGGACTAATTTCATTATGAACAAAAGTTGTTGTGGTCCCGGTTATGCATCCCCAATGGATGCAATGCAAGCTCCAAGAGAGAAGCTTTTGTACACGATCGCAATTTATGTTGGGACAGGAATTCAAGCTCCTGACTACTTAGCAACCGTAGATGCTGATCCAAAAAGTGATACGTTTTCACAAGTAATAAGTCGTTGTGAAATGCCTGGAATTGGGGACGAGTTACACCATATGGGTTGGAATGCCTGTTCTTCTTGTTTTGATGATAAAAACATGGAACGAAAGTATTTAATTGTTCCAGGAGTTCGGTCTTCTAACATTCATATTATTGATTGCGCTACTGACCCAAGAGAACCAACAGTATTTAAGGTGATTTCAGGAGAGGAAATTAAGAACAAGACAAACCTGTCTGCTCCTCATACTGTACATTGTTTAGGCTCTGAGATAATTATTTCTATGCTTGGTGACGCCAAAGGTAATGCCCCGGGGGGGTTTTTGCATCTAAATAAAGACTTTGAAATCTTAGGTCGTTGGGAAAATGACCTTGGTGAAATGAAATTTAATTATGACTTTTGGTATCAACCGCGTCATAACGTAATGGTTTCAAGTGAATGGGCCGCACCTAATACATTCATGCCGGGTTTTGATTTAGAGGAAGTTGGCTTATTAAAATATGGTCGAGAAATACACTTTTGGGACTTTAAAGAAAAAAAAATAATAAAGACCCACTATTTAGGTGAAGATGGCCTTGTTCCCCTCGAAGTCAGGTTTCATCATAATCCTGAATCTAGCCATGGTTTTGTTGGCGCTGCCATGTCATCAAATATAATTCATTGGTACAAAAAAGATAATGAATGGATTGTAAAAAAAATAATTGATGTTGAAAATGAGCGCCACCCTGAATGGCCAATTCCTCTACCAGGTTTAATAACTGTGATTCTAATATCTATGGATGATAAATATCTATACCTTTCAAATTGGCTGCATGGAGACTTGAGGCAATACGATATTTCTGATCCGCATAATCCAGTTTTAACAGGGCAAGTGTGGATGGGTGGAATGTTAAAGAAAGCCCCTGTCGTTAATGGCATAGAAATAGCTGGGGGCCCACAAATGATCCAGCTTTCACTCGATGGTAAACGTCTTTACGTCACAACCTCACTCTTTTCAACATGGGATAATCAATTTTATCCTGAGATTCGACATAAAGGAGGAGTTATGATCATGGTTGATTGTGATCATGATAATGGTGGAATGAAAATAAATCCAGATTTTATTGTAGACTTTGGAAAAGAACCTAATGGTCCATCTCGATGTCACGAAACTCGTTATCCCGGCGGAGATTGTACCTCTGATATTTGGCTGTAGGAGACCCTAATGAACCATAAAGAAGATTATCCCGACGGTTATCTATCTGATATCCTAGCATCAGTAAAAACCATTGCTATGGTTGGGGCAAGCCCTGATCCAACCAAATTTAGTTATGGTGTATTACGAGTTCTTCACGAGCAAGGCTTTAATATGATTCCAATAAGTCCAAGACCTGGCCTTGCCGAAATCCGGGGGATCAAGGTGTATCCATCGCTTGATAAAGTGGCTCAACCTATAGATATGGTTCAAGTGTTTAGAAATTCTAGCGCCCTTTATGGTGTAGCTGAAGAAGCTATCGCCGCTGGGGCAAAGGTTTTATGGGGCCAAATCGGTGTATTTAATGAGGACGCTGCAAAATTAGCTGAAAATGCAGGCTTAAAGGTGGTAATGAACAAATGTCCCAAAATTGAATTATTTCGACCTTTTTGGAAACCTAAATTAAACCTTGGTATTTAATGGAAAGCTTACAGACGTATCAAATTACTTTAACAAATAGTAAGACTAAATTTGAGGTTAAGTCAGAGCAATCAATCTATGGTGCTGCTTTAGACACAGGCTTACAATTACCAATAGGCTGTAATTATGGCGGGTGCATAACTTGTGCCGCAAAATTAATCTCAGGTAGTGTAAAGCAACCAGGTGCGACGGCTCTTAATAAAAGACAATCCCAAGCAGGTTACATCCTTTTATGTGTAGCAACACCAACCTCAGATTGTATTATTGAGGAGGGTGTTGAATCCCACGGAGAACTATACCAAAATCCTTTTTTAAGCACTAACCTAACACGTTGATTGGATGAGATTTGAACAATAGTAATAAAAATGAAAAAGAATTTGGGTTTGGCACACAGATTAGAAAATCACCGTTTTTTGAGGCCACAGTAAAATGGGGAGCGAAAGATTTTTCTGTTTATAATCATATGTATATTCCAAGAGATTTTGGAGATCCGGAAGAAAACTTTTGGAATCTAATAAACTCCGCTATCTTATGTGATGTGTCAGTAGAGCGGCAAGTTGAGATAACAGGTCCAGATGCTAGTAAGTTCATTCAATATTTAACTCCAAGGGATCTATCAAAGTGTGCCGTCGGTCAATGCAAATACGTTTTAATTACCAATGAAGAAGGCGGAATTTTAAACGATCCTGTTTTATTACGTCTTGGGACTAATCATTTTTGGCTATCCTTGGCAGATACTGATGTTCTACTGTGGGCAAAAGGAGTAGCAGTAAATTCTGGTATGAATGTAAAAATCAGTGAGCCAGACGTCTCTCCGCTCCAACTCCAGGGGCCAAAATCAAGAGAAATAATAGAAGTACTCTTAGGACAAGAAATTGCTAATCTTCGATACTATTGGCTCAAGGAGGTAAAGCTAATGGGAATTCCTCTCGTAGTCTCCAGAACAGGTTGGTCCAGCGAACTGGGCTATGAGCTTTTCTTAAGGGATAGCTCTAAAGGTTCAGAGCTTTGGGAACTAATTATGGAGGCAGGAAACGAATTTAACATTAAGCCAGGTCATACCTCGACAATTAGACGGATAGAAGGTGGAATGCTTTCTTATCACGCTGATTTAAACTCCCAGAATAATCCATTTGAACTGGGGTTGGATCGCCTAGTAAATTTAGATGTTGATCATGAGTTCATTGGAAAAGCCGCTCTTCGAAAAATAAAAGAAAATGGTGTTGGCCAAAGACAAGTTGGTCTAATTATTAACTCAGCACCTTTAAGTTCACCAAATAAAGAGTTTTGGACTATTTTTAAAAATGAGCGGGTTGTAGGAAAAGTAACTTCAGCCGTTTATTCGCCTAGATTAAAAAAGAATATTGCTTTAGCTTTAATAGATGTAGATTTTTCAGATCTTGGAAAATCTGTAGATGTAGAAATTGATAAGTCTAGGTTTGATTCAACCCTAGTTGACGTTCCATTTTATGACCCGAAAAAGAAACTAGTAAAAACTTAAATTAAACATTTCGAAATTTATAGGATATCGTCATGATAATTTTTAAGATTTCAGAATTCAGCATGTCCCCATTTCTCCGGTCACACGACAAAAATTGGAACTTTAAAAAATAATGAACTACAACTTAACATCAAATAGAATTATCCCTGAAAATAAAATAATTGATTTTCGCAGTGACACCGTCACCCAACCAACAGTCGAGATGCGAGCCACAATGGCTAACGCAAAAGTTGGTGACGATGTTTATGGCGATGATCCTACTGTTAACGAACTGGAAGACCGAGTAGCCACACTTCTTGGAAAGGAAGCAGCTCTATTCGTCACAAGTGGCACTCAATCAAATTTATGCTCGATGCTGGCCCAGTGTCACAGAGGGGAAGAAATTATCACAGGCGATAAATATCATGTCTACATTGATGAAGCGGGAGGTCCATCTGTCTTAGGATCAATAATGATGGCCCCTATACGTACTAATGAGAATGGTAGCATTGATTCTAAAAGTATTGAAAAAGCAGTTAAACCAGATGATCCACATTTTCCTATAAGCAGGCTACTAAGCTTAGAAAATACAGTGGCAGGAAGGGTACAAAGTATAGAAAACATCAATTCCTGCGCTAGACAAGCAAAAGACCTCGGATTATCCGTTCATCTGGATGGAGCTCGACTAATGAATGCTGCAATAAAAATAAACCAACCTCCAAAAGTTATAGTAGAAAGGATGGATTCTGTATCGCTTTGTCTATCTAAAGGTTTAGGGGCTCCAGCTGGGTCAGTATTGGCGAGCTCAAAATCCGTTATTAAGAGGGCTTACAGAATTCGTAAACTTGTTGGTGGTGGCTTAAGGCAAGCCGGTATAATAGCATCGGCAGGAATTTACGCCTTAGATAACAACATAGAGCGCTTAGAAATTGACCACAAAAATGCCTTGATCTTGGCAAAGAAGCTTAAAACTATTCCAAGTATTTCAGTTGACCTTGATGAGGTAGATACCAACATGGTTTTTATAACAATACCTCCAAAAGTAACAGAAAGTTTAAAAAAATACTGTTATGATAATAATATACTTATCAACGCTGATTCTCAGCGAATTAGGTTGGTCACTCATCTCGACATAACTGGCAAAAAAATAGATTTTTTTGTTGATAAAATAAAATCTTTTTTCTCATAATTATGATCAAATAAAGAAAAAAGTTTTTACTTTTATATCATCATCTTAGTTTGTTTATTTGCGATTTCTTAACCAAAATGTAGTGTTTTCACTTCCTGGAAATCCTCTAAACCCATTTTACCGCCTTCTCTTCCATTTCCAGATTGCTTATAGCCGCCAAAAGGTGACCCATAATTAAATCCACCACCATTTATATGAACTGCTCCAGCTCTCAAGCGGCTTGACACTCTCTCAGCACGTTCCTTGTTTCCCGTTTGCAGATAAGCAGCCAACCCGTAGGGTGTATCATTCGCAATATTTATTGCATCTTCTTCATCTTCAAATGGGATCACAACTAAAACTGGGCCAAAAATTTCCTCATGAGATATCCTCATTTCATTCGTCACATTAGAAAAAATCGTAGGTTTGACAAACCAACCTTTATCAAAACCAGAAGGTCGCCCCGTGCCTCCTACTAGTAACTCTGCTCCCTCATCAATTCCAACTTTAATCATATTTTGTACTCGATCGAATTGAATCTTATCAAACAATGGCCCAATGTGATCACCCTCCTCACTTGGGTCTGCGACCTTCTGTGACAATGCAGCTCGTTTAGCTATTTCAAGAACTTCATTGTAACAGCTCTTTTCCACAAGCAACCGCGTTGGAGCATCACAAGACTGACCTGTATTTAAAAAACATTCACGTACTGAGTCTGTGACTCTCTCTTCTAAATTACAATCAGAAAAGATAATATTAGGAGACTTCCCACCAAGTTCTAACGTTACTCTTTTAACAGTATCAGAAGCCCTTCTTGATACATCAGTTCCTGCCCTAGTAGAGCCCGTAAATGACATCATTTGAATATCCTTATGGGCCGCTAATGCGGCACCCACCGTGGGACCATCCCCCTGCACTAAATTAAAGACACCTGGTGGGTATCCACTATCGTGAACTATTTCTGCGTAAATCATTGCTGATATTGGAGTATGCTCTGATGGCTTTAGAACGCAGGTACAGCCAGTAGCAAGAACTGGGATCACTTTTAAGGCTATTTGATTTATTGGCCAGTTCCAAGGCGTGATTAAACCACAGACGCCAATTGGTTCACGAATCAGAATGTCTCCATTGCTGAGTATTTCTCGCTCTACTAAATTCTTAAGTGACTCTATAAAACCTTCTAAGTGACCAATTCCACTATCCGCTTGAGAATCTCGTGACATAGAAATTGGAGCCCCCATCTCATTAGTCATTGCCCAAGCTAAATCTTCAAAGCGATCTTTCGTATTATCCAAAAGCCTTTCTAATAATACAATTCTTTCCGCCTTCGGTGTTTCAGAAAAGTCTTTGAAGGCATCCACAGCTGCAGCAACCGCTTTATCTACATCAACTTGATTTCCAAGTATTGTCACGCCTATTTTTTCTTCTGAGGTTGGGCTCAATATAGGGAATTCTTTTGTTGAATTTGGGTTTACCCAAGCACCGTTTATATAAAACTTTTTAGCATCAGTCATGGGACGTTCCTAACTCCAATTTTCTGAGCACAACCATAATCAAGGCAAATAACAAATCTTGTTCACCAAAAAGGATGCACTACTTATTACAGTTCACAATGCACAAAAAATTAATTAAAGCTACTATTTTTCGGATAAGGCCCAATCCCAGTACATTTCTTTAACTTGCTTTGTAATTGGCCCAATCTGATAACTTCTATCCTCAAATGCTGAGACAGGGGTGACCTTCATCATGTTTCCTGACATAAAGACTTCATCAGCAAGTAAAAAATCTGAAAAAGATAGAACTCTCTCAAAAACTTTAATTCCACTTTCTGTTAAATTTTTAATATGTCTATCACGGGTAATTCCAGCCAAAAAGGTTCCGTTGGGAATTGGTGTCAATACTTCACCGTCCTTAATTAAGAAAATATTTGCAGTTGCCGTTTCTGCTACATTGCCCATAACGTCACACACAAGAGCATTACTAAATCCTTTTTTACGTGCTTCAACTAACATGCGAGCATTATTTGGGTATAAACAGCCAGACTTGGCGTTAACAATATTGTCCTCCAATACAGGTCGCCTAAAAGATGTCTTAGTCAAAGTTGCCGAAGAACCCTGATCAGCCATAGGAATATCTTCTAAGCAAATGGCGAATCCCGTCGAATCTACCTTTGGAACTATCGCTAGATCATCTCCATCAAGAGCCCAATACATTGGGCGAATATAAATCGCCGATTTTGATGGAAAAAGATTAAGACCTTCCCAAATAATTTCAACCATCTGCTCAGCAGTTACAGTGGGTGTAATCATCATCGCATGAGCTGAATTATTTACTCTCTCGCAGTGGGCCCATAAATCTGGCACAACTCCATCAAAATAACGGGCACCATCAAAGACCGTACTTCCTAACCACGACCCATGATCTGCTGCCCTCATAATCGCTACATCATGATCATTCCACTGTCCTTTATAATATGTGCGAACATTTGTTCCAGTAGCCATATTGGTTCCTCCTAGTAGAATAGTAAAATGGAAGTGATAAGAGATCCATATCAAATTTACATTTTTAACAAATCAACTTCCTAAAGTGATTTACTTTAATAAGTAATCTTGTTGTAATAGAGTAACTGAAGTTCAGAAAAAGGCACAAATATATGCACACAAAAACCTGCAAAGACAAAGTCATATTGGATCAATGGCACCCAATTTCTTCAATAGACGAGTTAGAAAATGGCTTAAAACATAATACGATTCTTTTGGACGAACCCATCTCATATAAAAAAGCCTCCAGTAAAGAAATCTTAGTTTGGAAAAGTATTGGTAGATCAAAAAAACTTTTGCCATCCAAATTAGCGTATGGATATTTGTGGACAAGCCTTGGGTTCCCTCCTTCCAAACTATTTTCCTTTCCTGAGTTTCACGAAGTGGACCGCCGAAACGTAGCGACTGGCGCTTTTGGAGTAAATATTTCAGCAGGTAGAGCAATAGAAAATTTTCTTGACATGGGACATTTTCCTTTTGTTCACACAGGGATACTAGGCGAAGAGCCTCATACAGAAGTGAAAGAATATGATGTTTCCATCTCTGAAACTGACGATGAGATATTAGCAACAAGATGCCAATTCTACCAACCACAGGCCGCAGTTGCATCAAACCAGGGGGCTGACGTAGATTATGTTTATCGCGTACCTCATATCAACTGTGCGATATTATATAAGTCAAGTCCGGTTGATGAAACAAGACAAGATGCTATCATTATTTTTGTTCAGCCTGTTGGGCCAGAAACTGTGCGTGCACATACAGGTATGTGCATCATAGATGATGAAAGTGCTGATACTGACATACGTCTTTTTCAACAAACAATTTTTGGACAAGACAAGCCAATTTTAGAAAATCAATTTCCTAAGAAACTTCCCCTAGACTCACGAGCAGAAACCCCCATCCGTGCGGACAAATCAGCAATTGCATATCGAAGATGGTTATCCCAAAAAGGTCTCACTTATGGTGTCATAGTTGATAATAGCTCGTCTGTGAAAAGGGTTAGTTAGTATGGACCCTAACCTGTCTAAATGGTTTCCTGTGGCCACCTCATCCGACGTGCCGATGAGACATGTCTTTCAAGCTCAGTTGCTTGGTAGAGAATTTGCAGTTTGGCGTGCAGATGATGGCAATGTAAACGTATGGGAAAACCGATGTCTTCACAGAGGCGTAAGGCTTTCAATAGGAATTAATGAAGGTTCTGAACTAAAATGTCAATATCACGGTTGGCGTTATGCCAACCGAACTGCTGGGTGTACCTACATACCCGCCCATCCAGCTGATGCTCCAGCACGAACAATATGCAATAATACTTATAAAAACTATGAAAAATTCGGTATGATTTGGACTTGTGAAAACCCTGATAATTCGATGCCGGAAATTGAAGGCTTTACCGCTTATACCGTTTTACGTCCGATACCAATAGACACCTCGTATAAAAATATAGAAGATTTTCTTATAAATTCAGGAATACCAGATCATAACCGCATAGAATCTGAAAAAGAAAGACTGTGGTGTTTCAAGACTAAGCTCGGAACCCTTGTAAGATTTTTTATTCAACCCCAGGATAGTAATATTTCAATTTTAAGAGGAATTTATAACTGTCAAACCCAAGGACAAGATAAAATTGAAATTTTAAAATATTATAACTCAATTATATCTGAAGTAAGGGACAAAATAGAAACAACGTATTCAAGCGTCACAAAAATTCCAAATAGAATACCAGAAATCTCTAGGGTATCAAACGACCTATCAACGCTTCCCAAAAACACAGGACAAAACAAACAAATAAATTTACGTGCTATAGTTTTTGAAAAAACTAAAATATCAAAAAACATTCTAAATATAAAATTCCAAGCAGTTAAAGGACAACTCCCCACATTTCAAGCTGGGGCCCATATTGACATACAACTTCAAAATGGACTAGTGCGACAATACTCTTTAATAAACGGACCAGGCGAAACAGACCACTATAGTATAGCCGTAAAAGTTGAAAAACATGGAACGGGTGGATCAAAAGCAATATCTGAAAACGTTAAAATTGGAGACGTGGTTGCCATATCTGCCCCTCATAATAGCTTTCCACTACAACGAAACTCAAATCATACTATTTTTGTCGCAGGTGGTATCGGCATCACACCATTATTATCAATGGCAAAAACACTCTCTTCAATGAGCTTAAGCTTTGAGTTACATTACTTTGTTCAATCAGAAGATCAGTGTGCTTTTCAAAAAAATATGGATAAGCTTGAAGGTGCGATAAAAACTTATATTGATTTCTCTGTTGATGAAACTTTATCATCAATAACAACAATATTGGAAACCCCGAACCTTCTAAACAAAGTATATGTTTGTGGACCAGAGGCGATGATTCAAAAAACGATAGAAATTGGCATCGCCAAAAAGTGGAACGAATCAAATATTCAGTTCGAATATTTCAAAAATAATAATATAATTGATGATGCCTCAAGTTTTAAAATAGAACTAGCACGCTCTGCACTCAGCCTAGTGGTACCAAGTGGGAAAAGTATTCTTGAAATATTAACAGATAATGGCATAAATATTGAGAGTTCTTGCGAGCAAGGTGCCTGTGGAACATGCAAGGTTAGGGTACTTAAAGGAGAAGTTAACCACCAAGATGTTTTTCTTAACTCTGACGAAAAAGCGCGTGGCGACTTTATATTAACTTGTGTTTCTCGTGCAAAGACTGATCGATTAATTCTAGATGTTTAGGATATAAAATGCTGAAACTCTATGATTATGAATTATCTGGTAATTGTTATAAAGTTCGACTCCTTTTGTCATTTTTAAAACTTCCTTATAAACAAGAGTTAATAGAGTTCTACCCCTCAAAACAGCATAAATCAGAGGCTTTTTTAAGAATCAATCCGTTAGGTCAATTGCCAGTTTTATCAGACGAAGATGTTATAATAAGAGATGCTCAAGCTATACTTATCTATCTTGCACACAAATACGATAAGGAGAAAACTTGGTACCCGATAACGCAAACAGATCTACTAGGTCAAGTTTCAGAGTGGTTATTTTTTGCGAACGAACTCACGTTAACTTCCTCAGCCGCAAGACTTCATGATGGCTTTTTTTATACAGATATTCACATAGAGAAATGTAGAAAATCTGCCCACAAGCTATTTCGAGTTCTTGACGAACAGCTCTATTTTAATGAACAAAACGGGCACTCTTGGATCTGTAAATCATTATCTCCAACAATAGCTGATATAGCATGTTTCCCCTATACTATTTTATCAGAAGAAGGTGGAATATCTCGAATTAATTACCCAGCAATTCGGCGTTGGTGTGACAGATTTAAAAGACTTCCCCACTTTACTGTTATGTCAGGTGTTTTTCCTGCAGGCCCAGAGAAAATAAAAGGGGGGAAACCAATTTAAAAGATATACTATAAAATAACCTAATCTATGTAATTTAGAAAATGATCAAGCCATTAAAAACTTCAATTATAAAATGTGCTACAAACCCAATTTATAGAGAGTAAAATGACAATAAACATTCCAAAAATTATTCTATTAAATGAAGACATGTTTCTAAATATCTTTAAGGATCTTCATGAGAATACTG
>ERZ651776.1204-NODE-1204-length-31902-cov-6.503566_pt1 | contig 31902 bp, 28 predicted proteins | sample MGYA00514761_ERZ651776 | MGnify/ENA metagenome assembly ERZ651776
GATCTGTATGCAATTGATTCAGCAGGCATGGATGTTACAAAATGCACACCAGATACAGAGGTATCGGTGCTAATGAGTAATTTTGAATTGGCTGCAATAACAGCACAATCATCACCAATGGAAAGGTTGATGCCATTGGTAGATAAATAAGAAGTACCTATGCCAGAAAGATACTTCTTGATGATTGAGAATTCTGAATTTATATTAACTTGGGTATCTTTCAAATAAACCAGTTGCGCCCATTCCGCCACCCACACACATGGTTACAATACCAAACTGCTTGTCTTGATTCTTCAGTTCTCTGACGATATGGCCTACTTGTCTGGACCCTGTCATGCCAAAAGGATGGCCAATGGAGATAGAGCCACCATTTACATTCAGTTTATCCATTGGGATGCCTAATTGATCACGACAGTAAGCAACTTGCACCGCAAATGCTTCATTCAACTCCCAAAGATCAATATCATCAACGCTCATGTTGTGTGATTTTAAGAGTTTAGGCACAGAAAATACTGGCCCAATTCCCATTTCATCTGGCTCACAACCCATGGTTGTAAAGCCTCTAAAATATGCCATTGGTTTTAGACCCAATTCAAGGGCTTTATCTTCGCTCATTACCAGAGTTACAGAAGCACCATCTGAAAGTTGAGATGAATTACCTGCAGTCACTGATCCATTCTCAGGATCAAATACGGGCTTAAGTGCTGCCAATGCCTCTAAAGTTGTTCCAGGTCTGTTGCACTCATCCTTATCGACGGTGTAATCGACCTCTTTAGATTCGCCTGTCTCTTTGTTCATAAGCATCATCTTGGTATCCATGGGGATAATTTCATCAACAAACTTGCCTGCTTCTTGAGCAGCCGCTGTTCTTTTTTGACTTTCAAAAGCTATCTCATCCTGGGTCTCTCTTGAAACGTTGTATCTATTAGCAACACATTCAGCAGTAATGCCCATTGGATGGTAAATACCAGGGTGACTCTCGGCCAGCTTTTCATTAACAAAACCATCCATGTTTTGCTTGCCAGAAAGCATGGTAATTTGCTCAACACCGCCAGCTATAACTGTGTCATAACAGCCAGCCATGATCTGACTTGCAGCCATAGAAATTGATTGTAGCCCTGAAGAACAATAACGATTGACAGTAGTTCCTCCGACTGTAAGGGGAAGGTTTGATAAAACTGCCGCATTTCTTCCTATGTTATGCCCCATGGCACCCTCTGGATTTCCGCAACCCATAATGACGTCTTCTACTGCTTCCGGTGGCAAGTTAGGATTTCTTTCTAACATAGCATTTATGATGTGAGCTAACATGTCATCTGGACGAGTCATGTTAAACCCTCCACGATGAGATTTTGCTAAACCAGTTCTTACGCTATCGACGATGACTGCTGTTTTCATATTTGTACTCCAAATTAATTGAAAGGCTAACAATAACTATTGGCATAAAATGTGTCAATAGAATAATTGTATCGAATCTATTCTAAACGATCATCATCATTACTTAAAGACTTGTACCAACTTGGAATTAAGTCAATGTTGTGTTCTTTTGCTTTAGAAAAAATATATGGCAATGTGATTGGGCTAAAGGGCAATATTAAAAGAATACCCAAACCTAAATTTTTTAGAATGTTTTGGAATTGCGTATTTGCTTCCTTCATCTCCGCATCGGTTGCTCGGCCCTCTGTATATCTTATGTATGTATCCAGCATCATTTTGTTTTGCTGATTTTCATTTAAAAATACTTCTTGGACTTTGTTGATGGTCTTAGAAAAGCTCTTGGTAAATATTTTCATAATTTCAAAACAAAAAAGCCCGAATAAATCCGGGCTTTAAATTTTTGGTATTAATTTAGAAATTCATACCGAAGTTAATACCCATAATCTTAGGATCTAATGCTACACCGTTAGCAAATCCACCAATGGTTGGGTCTGAATTGTACTTAGCATAAATATGATTACTGTCACTTAAGTTTCTGATATATGCACTTACATACCAATCAGCATCATTAGGATTGTAAGTCAGAGAAAGATCTACAACGTCATAATCCTCAATGTAATCTCTTTTTCTGTTAAATGTATCAGAGTAAGTGTCTCCTCTGTAGGAGTAATCAACTCTTAATGAATAAGTTCCAGCAGTTGTATCAAAGAATTTTGTCAGACCAAGTCTGTAGTTATCCTCAGCAGAACCAGGCAATCTATTGCCAGCAAGATCTTGCTCTACACCGTCTGTCACTGGGCAAGGAAGTGTTGTGCTGTCAAGACCAAAGTAAGGCTGTGTACATAGACTTGCGAATGATGAAAATACCAATCCGGCATCAGTATTTGCATACTTAACCAATGCACCAAGCTGCGCATTAGAGGCTGCAAGACCTAGCTGACATGAAGCTGAAGGAGCGGCTTGGCCTAGGAAGACAAGAGGATCGCATGTTGCTGCCAAAGGTGCAAAATCTGAGAAGAAGCCAGTTTGACCTTCTGCATATGGCAATCTCATCGTTGCGGCACCAGGGTTCAGTGGATCTACAGACATAAACTCATCAATCGTTGCATCAGTATTAGCATAAAATCCATCCAACATAAGTGTATTAGTTATAAAGAAGGTAAATTCAGCCTCAAAACCTTTAATGGTTGCATCAGCATTTTCATTAATAGAAGACCTTCTGACAATTTTTGAAAGCTGCAAGCCAGTAATTTCATTCTGATAAGCAGACACGTTCAATTGCAGTCTGCCATCCATTAATGTATTTTTCATACCGATTTCAAATACTTCAACTTCTTCAGGGTCATAAGTAGCAACGCCCTCATTATCCCCATCAGTTGGATTTGAGCCTCCTGGCTTAAATCCAGTAGAAAAAGTTGCATATAGAAGTGAATCATCTGTGAGGTTGTGATCTAGACCAAGTTTGAACGTAGATTTATCACCTTCAAATTGTCTTAAAACTGGACTAGGTTGAACTGCCCCATAATAAGCAGCTGCTCTACCAGTAAGATCTGCTAAACCAACATAAGCATTGTCATCAATGGAGTATTCACTGTACCTACCACCGAATGTTAATCTAGTGTCGTCAGATAAGTCGTAATACATCTCACCATAAACAGCAGTTTCTTCTCTGTTCATATTACTGTCATTTCGATAGGTTTTTTGCCAATCTGGAATCCCGCCTGTTCTTCCAGCTCCTGCTGCAACTGCAGCTGCATTTGCCCCAGGAACACCCGGAATAATAACACCACCAGATGCAAGACCAAGAGCGGTTGCCAGAACATCACCAGGACCAATAGCGCCAGCTAGAGCAAGATTGGTTGCTGAAGCCACGCCACCTGGCAATCCACCAAAGAAGGTTACCCAATAAGCAGATCCACCCCGCTCACAAGTTAATGCAAAAATAGCGCAGTGAGGACCGTCACTTGTATTACCATAATAATTTAAACTTGGTGATTTAATATGGTAGTCAGTTTCTGATCCAGTTCTGTTTTCATACATACCAAAAGTAAAATTGAACTTACCATCAAATTGTGAAGAAAACCTTAGTTCGGTTTGTTGCCACTCTGATTCATTGGTTGATTTATCAATATTTGATTCACTAGCATAGGTTCTCATTCCCACACCATTACTTTGACCTGCTTCATATCCTACATTAGTAGTAATGGGTCCAAGTATAAAAGGCACCACAGACACTGAGTGATCATAATCAGCCCAATCTTCATACTCTCGAGTATGGTATGAATATGTAAACACCATGTTAATGTCATCAGTTAGCATGGTATCAATTTCAAACAATGTATTTTGAAGAGTTGTTTCATGGGTAGGAGTAAAATCCAAATCAACTGATCTAATATCGCTAGATGGATTATTTCTACTGTAGGTAAAATCTAACGATGTATAGGTATACATGAAGTAATTAATCCAGTGGAAGTAACCGCCCGGAGAATAGACTGCCTCTTGCCCGGTCTCAAAGGGGCTGCAACCAAAGAAGTCATCTTGTTTACAAAACTGTCTAGCTGCCCTTAATCTATTATCATCGGCTTCAGTTGTCTCATAGATAAGAGAGATAGTAGTATCATCAGAATAATCCCACTCAAATGAAGCACGTCCAGCAAAAGTATTTCTGTCATCTAGAGTACGTCCATCGTAGTTATTAGTTACAAAACCACCTCTTTTAAGGCTTGCAAAAGCAAATCTTGATCTAACTGAATCAGAAAATGGAAGATTGATAGCTCCGGATAATCTAGTGGAGTCGTAATCTGCTACATCAACTTTGAAATTTCCACCAAAATCAGCGCCTGGTCTTTTTGTTTGCATTTGAATTGCTCCACCAGTTGTTCCAGATCCAAACAAGGTTCCTTGGGGTCCTCGAAGAACCTCAATTCGCTCAACATCAAAAAATTCAGCTTCATACAAACCTGACTGAGAAGCAGCTTGACCGTTCCAAAAATAACCAATAGCATTACTTGAAGAGTTTCCAACAGCAAAGTTTCCTATACCTCTTAACGCAACACCAGAGCCTGAATAAGCTCCTTTTGAAAAGGTGAGAGTTGGAACAGCAAATTGCAGATCCTCAAAGTTTTCTAATTGTTTTGTTTCAAGATCTTCTGCTGTGATAGCGGTAATAGTAATCGCAGTATCTTGCAAATTTGATTCTTGTCTTAACGCGGTCACAACAACTTCTTCAACAGATCTTTCGATTTCTTCTTGCGCAAAAGTTGGTGTGAAGGACATGGTAAATACTAGTCCAATTGATAAAATATACTTGTTCATAATCTTCCCCCTTACAGTTGATTAAGTAGAACTAGTTAATCATATACCCAAATCTCGAGTTATGGCAATAATTTTTAGTTCTATAAGGTGCGAACTTGTTGCGTTCTTCAGAATATTCGTGTTGAAAATTTGAGAGAGAATTTAAAGAAATTAAATTACTTAAGATCTTTTGAGCTTTTTTGAAGGACTTGTCTTGCAACTATAAGTTGTTGGATTTGTTGAGTGCCTTCAAAAATGTCTAGAATTTTAGAATCTCGGGAAAATTTTTCTAGCAAATGATCCTCAGAAAAACCCTGCATAGAGCATATTTCAACACATTTCAAAGAGATCATATTACCGATTCTACCTGCCTTCGCCTTGCCCATAGAGGCTTCTTTGGAATTAGGCATCTTGTTATCCATCATCCAAGCTGATTTATAAACAAGCAGTCTGGCTGCCTCTAATTCTGCCTCCAGCATCTCTAATTCTCTTTGAACTGCGGATTGATTGTGCATCGATTCACCAAAATTGTCTTCATAGCCTTCTTCTGCCAATATGGCTCTGGTCATATCTAATGCAGCTTGACCAAGACCAATAGCCATTCCAGCAACCATAGGTCTTGTGTTATCGAAAGTCTGCATAGCGCCACCAAATGATTTTTTTGCAGCATTGATATCGGTCTCTATTTCTTCCTTGCCGCCAAGTAAATTTTCGCGAGGAATTCTACAATTATCAAAAATTAAAGTGGCAGTATCAGATGCTCTGATGCCTAATTTTTTTTCAAGCCTTGCAACAGTAAATCCTGGCGTACCTTTTTCTACAATGAAAGACCGAATAGCAGTTTTGCCCATATCTTTATTGAGTGTTGCCCAAACAACAACACAATCGCATCTATCCCCATCTGTTACATAGATCTTTTCTCCATTTAAAACCCATTCATCTCCATCTAATACAGCTGTTGTAGAAATATTTTTTGAGTCGGACCCAGCGGCTGGCTCTGTAATCGCCATAGCGGCCCATCTTTTTCCCCATAAGGTTTTTTGGTCTGGATTTCCTACTGCCATGATTGCAGCATTTCCTAGACCAGTTCCCGGTCTGGCAAGAAATAGACCAACGTCACCCCAGCACATTTGCTCTAAAGAGATCACGGCCCAAAGGTTTCTACCCCCAAGATCCATTGATTTAACAGAATCATCTCCCATTTCTGTTTCTTTCTTTTGCGCTGCTGCAGCTTGATTGAGTTGCTCCATCTCCACAGGCGGCTCATGCTCTGCCTTATCGTACTTCCTAGAAATAGGACGCAAAATAAATTCTGCAGCCATTCTCATGGTCTCTTGAGTTTTTTGTAATTGATTTGGTAAAAGTGGATGTATCATTTTAAACTCCTGCGCCCCCTTCAAATATTCCGATAGCCCTAAGATTTCTATACCAAAGCTCCACTGGATGCTCATGGGTGAAACCATGACCTCCTAGTAATTGGACGCCGTCAGTACCTATTTTCATACCATGATGCGTTGCAAATCTATATGTAAGTGATGCCTGCTTATGAAAATCTTCCCCTAAATCCTTCAGGGCAGAAGATTTATAAACCATGAGCCTTAAGGCCTCAGTTTCAATAGCCATATCAGCAATCATAAATGCAACCGACTGTCGATTTGAAATAGGCTCATCAAAAGCTACTCTTTCATTGGTATATGGAACAACATAATCTAGAACAGCTTGACAGACTCCGAGCGCTAATGCTGACATGCCAATTCTAGAAGAATCTATTAAGGATTGAAAATTAAGAGAGTAGTTATGTCCACCAAGTTTATTGGACGAATCAATTTTGCAATTTGAGAAATTAATTTGAGAGAGGGGTGCACCCTTTAAGCCCATAAAATCTTTTTCCTCAATCTCAATTCCATCTTGCTCTCTATCAACAAAATACAAATTACATTCCCCTGACTCGTTCGATGCGGAAATTAAAAAAGTATTAGCTTCATCTGCAAAAGCTATGCCAGTTTTAGATCCATTAAGAATAATTTCTTCACCACTCTCTTCTGCATTAACGCTTGATTGATAAGGTTGAGTTGCTAAAGAAGTGTTGTTAATTCCTAAACCTACATTAAATATGGAGCCATTAACAAATTCGGGTAAATATCTAGCTTTCTGCTCTTCACTTCCATGCTCTACAATAATTTTAGCTGTTAACAGAGGAAGTGATACTGACATAGCCAAGGATAAATCCCCATATGCAAGAGCTTCCAGTGACAAAGCATTTGAAACAGAATCTTGCTCTAAGCCCATTCCACCGAATGCCTCAGGAATAATAAGAGAGATGAGATCTAAAGACTTAATTTTCTCAAGTAATTCGTCGCTGGGCCTTCCATCAGTCTCAGCCTGTCTTGCTTGAGGCCTTAATTCAGTTTCAGCAAATTTTCTGAGCATGTCCCAAGTCATTTGCTGCTCTTCAGAGAGCGTAATATCAAACGGATGTTCTGTTTTATAATCTTGCATTAGGTTTTTTAATAAACTTTTGATGGTATTTGATATATGTAAAGATGTTAAATGTCTTAATCAACCAAATCAATGACTATATATTTTACTAATATTTGAAAAATTGAATTATAAAGAGAACATTGAGATTACTAGTTAAACTGCAAGCATGACAAAATCCGAACGGGCTTCAATTGTTACAAAAATTTTAGAGGAATATTATCCTAAAACTCCAGTACCACTTGATCATAACGATAATTTCACTCTTTTAGTTGCAGTCCTATTATCCGCTCAATGCACCGATGAAAGAGTTAATAAGGTTACCCCAAAACTTTTTAAACTTGCCAATAACCCAAAAGACATGAGCGCTAAAAGTCCTGAAGAAATTTATAAAATTATAAAACCTTGTGGCTTGGGTCCTCAAAAATCTAAAGCCATACACAAACTGTCTAAGATTTTATGCAATACATATGCTGGAGAAGTTCCAGAGGATATAAAAGCCCTGGAAAAGCTTCCAGGAGTTGGTCATAAAACAGCATCAGTGGTTATAAGTCAGGGATTTGGTCATCCTGCTTTCCCTGTTGATACCCATATTCATCGATTGGCTCAAAGGTGGGGTCTGACAAAAGGAAAAAATGTTAAGGAAACTGAAAAGGATTTAAAAAAACTTTTTCCTGAGGGCTTATGGAATAAGCTGCATCTTCAAATTATCTTTTGGGGAAGAGAGTTTTGTCAGGCTCAACAGTGCCATGGAATTACTTGCAAGATTTGCAAAGCAACTTTTCCAAAAAGATCACGCCCTTTTTCCCACAAGAAGCCCTAGATAATTTAGAATAAAGTTCTCAAACTTTTTAATTAAAATTATTAATACTTTTGGAGTAACTAATGGAATCTCAAGCTGATTCAATCTTTGCTAATTCACAAAAAATAGAAACATATGATAGCGAACTATGGCAGGCCCTTGATCAAGAGTCTGTTCGTCAAGAGGAGCACATAGAGCTCATAGCATCAGAAAATTATGCCAGTCAAAGAGTGATGGAAGCTCAAGGAGGATTGCTTACTAATAAATATGCAGAAGGCTATCCTCATAAAAGATACTATGGTGGTTGTGAGCATGTAGATATTGCAGAGGAGTTAGCTATCAATAGAGCAAAAGAGCTCTTCAAGGCAGATTATGCCAATGTTCAGCCTCACTCAGGCTCCTCAGCAAACGCAGCCGCATTTCTGGCAATGCTTGAGCCCAATGATACGATTCTGGGCATGAGCCTTGATCAAGGAGGTCATTTGACCCACGGAGCAAAAGTTAATTTTTCAGGAAAAAACTATACAGCGTTTCAATATGGCCTTCATCCTGAAACGCACAACATTGATTACGATCAAGTCCGAGATTTAGCTAAAAAACATAATCCAAAAATGATCATAGCGGGCTTTTCAGCCTTCTCGGGGATTATAGATTGGAAAATTTTTAGAGATATTGCCGATGAGACCGGTTCGTATTTTCTGGTGGACATGGCTCATGTATCTGGGCTTGTAGCAGCTGGCCTATATCCCTCGCCAGTCCCCTATGCTGATGTAGTCACTTCTACAACCCATAAAACTTTAAGAGGCCCAAGATCAGGGATTATCATTGCTAAATCAAATGAAGCTTTAGAAAAAAAATTAAACTCGGCTGTTTTTCCAGGATCTCAAGGTGGGCCTTTAATGCATGTAATCGCAGCAAAAGCTGTGTGTTTTAAGGAAGCTCTTGATCCAGAGTTCAAACTTTACATGCAACAAGTAATTGATAATGCAAAACTGATGTGTAAAGTCATTCAGGACCGTGGCATTGATGTTGTATCTGGTAAAACAGAGAATCATATTGTTTTGATGGATTTAAGAAGCAAAGGATTGACTGGCAAAGATTGCGAATTAGCCTTAGGGCAAGCAAACATAACTGTAAATAAGAACGCGGTTCCCGATGATCCCCAATCACCATTCGTAACCTCAGGCATTCGATTGGGAACGCCTGCTGTTACTACAAGGGGTTTCAAAAGCGGGGAAATAGAAATATTGACTAATTGGATCTGTGATGCAGTTCTTGACTTAGGCAATGCTGAAAAAATTAATTCTATTAAAGATCAAGTAGTTGAAATGTGTAAAAGATTTCCAGTATATAAATAAAAATGTTTTGTCCTTTTTGCCAAGCCCAAGATACCAAAGTGATTGACTCGAGGCTTGTTGGTGATGGCTCGCAGATTAGAAGAAGGAGAGAATGTGAAGTCTGTCATGCAAGGTTTACAACCTTTGAAACTGCTGATCTTGCCCTTCCAAGGATCGTGAAAAGCGACGGTGAAAGACAGCCATTTAATGGTGTTAAATTAAAAGGTGGAATGCTTAGAGCCCTTGAAAAAAGACCCTTGTCTGCTGAGGAAGTTGACGGCGTGTTTGGAAGCATTTTGACTGAAATTCGTCAACTGGGTGAAAGAGAGATAGCTTCGCGTCAACTTGGAGAGATTGTGATGCGAAATCTCAAAAGAGTTGATCAGGTTGCCTATGTAAGATTTGCATCTGTCTATCGTGACTTTCAAGACATCAAAGAGTTTGCCGAAGAAATATCTTCCTTGTCTAAGGAAAAACCAAAAAGAACCAAAAAGAAAAAATGAATGACCTCGACTTTATGGCTAGAGCCATTGAGCTTGCGGCAAGGGGTCGACTAAAAGTTCAACCAAATCCTATGGTTGGTTGTGTCATTGTAAAAAATAACAAGATAATTGGTGAAGGCTGGCATAAGGAATACGGTAAAGATCATGCGGAAATAAATGCCATAAAAAACTGTAAAAGAATTTTTGGAGCAAAAAAAGCCCGTAAATTAATTGCTGGATCAAATGTCTATGTAAACCTTGAGCCATGCTCAATTGAAAAAAATACCCCGCCATGCTCGAATGCATTAATTGAATATCAAATTAAAAGGTTAATCTGCGGAACCCTTGATCCCAATCCAAAAATTAATGGTCGAGGAATTAAGCTGCTTAAGAAAGCTGGAATTGAAACAAGCGTTGGTCTTCTCAAAAAGGATTGTAAAGAATTAAATCGCGTTTTCTTCACAAATCAAAAAAAATCTCGTCCCTACATCATCCTTAAAAGTGCCCAATCACTTGATGGTAAAATTGCTCTTAAAAACGGAGAAAGTAATTGGATTTCAAATCCTCAATCACGCAAAAACAGCCATCACATTCGCTCAACAGTAAAAGGGATCTTGGTTGGAAGAAATACGGCTGAGCAAGATAATCCATCTCTTACAGTCAGATTAACTAATAATGAATTAGGTTTGGGTAAGGGTGAAATAATTCAGCAACCGGTAAAAATTATTCTTGGTAATCTTAAAAGATCAAAAAAAGTTAGTAATATTTTTACTGGCAATTCAAAAGTTATTGTTGGTTCTTCGCAATCATCCAAAAAATCCAAAAATGTAGAATATTTAAAATATAAAAAGAAAAATTTCCTAAAAGAATTCTTGCAAGATCTTCTGGATAGAAATATCTCTAGTATTTTAGTTGAAGGTGGTCAGAAAACTTTAAATGCATTTCTCGTTAATAATTTATTTGATGAGTTGGTGCTATATACTGCACCCATGTTTTTAGGCAAGGAAAGTAAAGATGCCATCAGCGTCAAAGCGCCTGACAAGATAAAGGCATCATTAAAATTACAGATGAAGGGAGTAGAGAAATTTAAAGATGATATTAAAACAACCTACTACAACAAGGATATTTAATTGTGTTTGAGCAGTTAATGCTTATATAAGAAAGATGGAATTTAATACAACCGAAGAAATTATCCAAGATATCGCAGCTGGCAAGATGGTGATTTTGCTTGATGATGAGGATAGAGAAAATGAAGGTGATCTAGTTTGCGCTGCAGAGCTTGTGGATGATAAAAAGATAAATTTCATGATTAGCAAAGCAAAAGGTTTGGTTTGTTTACCTTTATCTCCTCAAAAATGTGATCAGTTAAACCTTCCCATGATGACGAATAATAATAGAGCAAAACATGGAACTGGTTTTACTGTTTCAATTGAAGCTGCAGAGGGAATCTCCACAGGCATTTCTGCTGAAGATAGAGCTAGAACCATAATTGCAGCAGCAAAAAAGAACGCCAAACCAGAAGACATAGTTCAACCTGGCCATATTTTCCCTTTAAGAGCCTTTGAAGGAGGAGTCTTGAGTCGCGCCGGTCACACCGAAGCTGCTTGTGATTTGGCAAGACTGGCAGGCCTTGAGGAAGCTGGAGTTATTTGTGAAATTATGAATGAGGATGGGAGCATGGCCCGAAGAGATGATTTGATGAAATTTTCTTCAACTCATGAAATGAAAATTGGGACAATAGCTGATTTGATTCAGTATCGCGCTCTTAAAGAGAAGTCTGTTCATCTTGAATATTCAAAACCTGTTGAAATTGATGGCTTGGAATTTGAGCTTTCTGCCTGGAGAGATAGCATCTTTGATAACCTCCATTTAGCCTTTATTAAAGGCGATCTTAACTCATCAGATGCCCCGCTTGTTCGGGTTCATATTCCCAATACGTTACACGACTTAATTGGTATTAAAGGTTTTGGTAGAAGGCTCAATCTAGAAAAAGCCCTAGAGCGAATTGGCAAAGAAGAATGCGGTGTTTTGCTTTTAATTGGTAATTATCAAGATGCCAATGAAGTTATGCATGATCTCAAAGGAACAAAATCACAATTAAAACCAGAAACAAAAACTGTGGGTATAGGATCTCAAATTCTTAAAGAACTTGGATTGCAAAAAATTAAATTACTTGGAACTCCGGCGAAATACCCCTCCTTATCTGGGTTCGACCTTGAAGTCACGGGATTTGAACAATGAGCAAGGATGGATTCGCATACACATCAAATAAAATAGATGTTAATAAGAAAATTGTCATAGTTGCATCCAAGTGGAATGCTGAGCTTGTTAATGAATTGGTAGAATCTGGAAGAATGCATTTAGAGTCTCTTGGGTTCACTAGCTTAAAAATTGTATACGTTCCAGGCGCTTGGGAATTGGTCCATGCAGCTCAGAAAGAGTTAGCGCATGCAGATGGGGTCATTGCTTATGGAGTAGTGATTAGAGGAGAAACAACACATTATGAGCTTATTTCTGAAGCATCAACCAATGGATTGATGCAAGTCAGCATCGATTCAAATAAACCCATTGGCTTTGGCTTGATTGCTGCCGAGAATTTATCTCAAGCTCAAGAACGAACTGATTCGTCAAAACTCAATAAAGGTAAAGAGATAGCTCAATCGCTTGTTGAAATGCTCATTGATGATGTCTAAAAATCTCGGAAAGCATAAACAAGAGCTTCAAACGCGCGAGTGCCTAGTTCAGGCTATTTATCAATATATATTTCACGAATCGAATTTAAACTCTCTGATAGATCAATTCCTGAAAGAAAATACTCCAAAAAAAATAAGCTTTAATTACTTTAAACAAAGATTAGAAAATATTTTTGAACAATCAGATGATTTAAAAGAAATTACTAGAGATTTAAAGAATAATGAAGGAGAGCATCTTGAGATAATAGACGAGGCTATTTTATGGCTCGGGATTGTAGAAATACGTGCAAATGAACTGGCTCATCCCGTGGTCATTGATGAGTGCATTCGTTTAGCAAAGAAATTTTCCAATCCAAATTCTTACAAATTTGTAAATGCAAAACTAGACGAGTGGCTCAAGACAAACCAAGCAGATTGGCTCAAGAAGGGTAATTAACATATATTGGGCTAGACCAAGCTCGATGCTCAGCAGGAGCTATACACCCTTCTCTATTCTCATTTACTCCTACTCTACATATTTCAGTTTTGATACATTCACCATTTTCATCAAATTCACACCCTAAGGGATCTGCTGAAAGGGTTGGCGAAGGTTCCTCAATAGCACGGACGTAATAAACAGCATCTCTTCGACCAATCGAGAATTGTTCATCTTCAAATGAGATCTGACAACTAGTGCTATTACAAGGGAATGTCTTCCACGCATCTTCCACTAAACCTTCAACAGGTTCATTCTCATATTGTTGAGGTAAAATTTTAACGACCTCAATTCGAGTAATAACTCTTCTATCATTACTTGGGTTATAACATTCAGAATTACATATCTTCTCTAAACGCTCTTTGCTCAATCCATTATTACTATAATCAGGGCACCCAGGTTTTTGCTTAAGCGAACCAGCTGCTTTTACAGTGAATACTGGAGATTGACTGGTATTAACTTCGGCTCCCATTGCCAATGATTGAGATTGCACTTCTGCATCAAACCATAAAAGAATTCTTGGACCTGAGGTTGCATAAACCTCTTTTCTTTCTAAAGCATTCCAGATGGATTGCCTGTCCCTAGATGATGAGTGGGCAGCAACCAGACCGCCTGACATAAAATAAGCACTTTGTCTTTCAGCATCTGTTGCGATATTTAAATCCAAAATACTGGTTAAAGATGTATTGCCTAGATTTACATAGGAAGGTTCTAATTTTCCCTTAGGGCGTCTCAGGGAACTCAACTTTTCAAACAAAGGATCATTAAAGCCATTAGCTTCAGTGTTATAGAGTCGATCAATTTCTTTATAGCCTGTGCCTGGTCGAGCGCCGTGATTATCACTTGAGCCAATAAACCCAAACTTAAAGCGTTTTGGATTTTCTTTATCGGTAAAATCACTTAAAGCCAAAACATACTGTGCTGAGCCAAGCGGTCTGTAATTAAAAGATGGTAAAAAACAATCATTGCATTGTCCTGCATTTAAAAAATCATCTGGATCAGTTTCATTTACAGCTGCATACCCTGTTGAGCCCATTTGAGCAGAAAATAATTTTGTTTGATCTACAAGATACTTACAAGTCTGTTCATCCATCCCAGAGTCTTCACATCTTTGAGCCATAATATTACCAGCCTGTTGGCAGGTTGGTAAAAAATCTTCGGTTTGCTCAGGACAAAATATTTCTGCTTGTGAATTAATATCTGAATCATTCCATGTTCTGTATTCCTCAGAATTGCCATGGCCTGAATAAATTTCAAACAAAAATTGAGACTCATCATCTTGAAAATCTGTAAGCTGCTTTTTCCAATCTGATGTAGGGGGAGTGTAAAACCCCCAAGTTGTCCCATGAGGAATAACCATGTACGGCGTCTCCCAATCTTTTAATTTCTGAAACAAAAGGTTTGGATTGCTCGCCTCTTCATAGCAATTTACAGGAAGATCTCTCGTATTCACTCCCTCAGGACATATAGGCGTGGCCTTAATTTCCTCAAAAAATTTATCAAATGCAAAGAACCTATCTCTATTTTTTAGATCTAAAGTTGCCGGCAAGGCAGACATGGTCCCGGGTAAACCCAGCCTCATAACCAAAGGAGCCACCCCTCCTGAACCAATGGCTCTTGGGGGAACTAAAGCATCATCAGTTTCCAAAAAAATAACATTTTTATGGCCGTAATGATTATCTGGTGTAGGGTCGACTTGAGTCCATTCCCAACCTAAAAAACTTACCAAGTCATCTGTCCCTTCAGATAAATTATTACATTGCTGAATGCTTTGCTTGGTATCCAACCATTTTCTTGGAGTGCTGGCCTCAGCATGGTCATTAATAGACCAGAAATCTAAAGCTGAACAAAACCTTGCATAATCACATGCATCTGCCAGTGGTGATGCTCCTTTACCATTCATAAAAGGCAAAGACCACATAAATGCATCGGTTGAATATGTCGTATGAACATGAAGATCGCCAAAGAGAATTTGCTTTTCATCCAAGATCTCTAATTCAGATTTAACGGTATTCACTCTGTTGACTCTATCTTCAAGAGCTTTGCCCGGCAGAGCTTTTCCTTCTATGACACCAGGGCCATCCAATGTTCCAAAGACCTTAAAGACTGCGCCTCCAAAAAAAATAGCTAAAGTAAAAATACAAAGCAGAGCGAGTGAAGTTAGAAGGTTTCTCATATCTCTCCCGAATTGATAAAACTAATCTCTATAAATTGTTTGATCTCTTGATGGTCCAACTGAAATGATGCCAACTGGACAATCTAAAGTCTCCTCAATAAATAGTATATAGTCCTGAGCAGCTTTAGGTAAATCGTCGAAAGACCTAGCATTGGACGTATCCTCCTGCCAGCCAGAGAATACTTTATAAATTGGCTGTTGATTTTCATCATAGTCAATGCAAACTTGAATCTCATCAAAACCATCCAGGACGTCTAATTTTGTAATGCAAAGCTTGGTGACAGAGTTGATAAAAACAATGGTTTCTAAAGCTTTTAAATCTAGCCAACCGCATCTCCTTGGACGACCAGTTGTTGCTCCAAACTCATGCCCAACCTTTGCCAGTTGTTCTGCATTGGAATCAAATAACTCAGTTGCAAAAGGCCCTTCGCCTACGCGAGTTGTATATGCCTTAGTGATACCTAAAATAGAATCAATATGCCGCGGACCCACGCCTAAACCAGAAGATAAACCACCTGCAGTTGTGCTGGAAGATGTTACATATGGATAGGTTCCATGATCTATATCTAACATAGAGCCCTGTGCTCCTTCAAAAAGAATATTCTTACCTTCTTTGACCCAAAGCTTTAAAAGTTCCTGAGTTTTAGAATGGTATTTATTGTAAAGATCTAAGTTACTGATAAGCTCATCCAAAACATCTTCAAATGCAATCGATTGGGCATTATATAGATTTTGTAAAATCTGATTGTGATAATTGACCAATTTTGATAATTTGCTCTTGAGATCTTCAAGATCATTTAAATCTCCAAAACGGATTGCGCGCCTGGCAATTTTATCCTCGTATGCAGGACCAATTCCTCTGCCAGTTGTCCCAATGCCCTCTTCTTTATCCCGAACCCTATCTATTGCTATATGGGTAGGGAGTATCAAGGCGCAATCTTCACTGACATAAAAACGATCTTTAAAATCGATGCCGCTATCTTCCAAGCCTTTAATTTCTTCAGCCAAAGCTGGAAGAGATAAAACAAGACCGTTGCCTAAGACGCAATGAACTGAAGGATGCAGAATACCAGATGGAACTAAGTGAAGAACTTTTTGCTCACCATCAACTTTGAGAGTATGTCCTGCGTTGTGACCACCTTGAAAACGACAAACTGCCTCAGAGCTCTCAGCTAAAGCATCTACAATTTTTCCCTTACCTTCATCACCCCACTGTAAGCCCAAGATAAGGGTGTTATTGCTCATATGAAGTTAGTTATTGCCTTTTGATTTATTGAGGTATTTAAAGAAATCAGATTTAGGATCAATTACCAAAACATCTGATTTATTATTAAAAGTAGCATCATAAGCTCTCATGCTTCGAGTAAACTCATAGAATTCTGGATCTTTAGAGAACGCTTCTGCATAAATTGCTGCTGCTCTAGCATCGCCCTCTCCTCGAATTTGCTCGGAAGTTTTGTAAGCTTCTGCCAGAAGAATAACTCTTTGTTTGTCGGCAGCAGATCGAATTTCATTAGAAAGTTCATTTCCTTCAGCACGCAATTCTTCAGCTAACCTATTCCTTTCTGAGCGCATTCTTTCATAAACAGAGTTACTAAGCTCAGGCGGCAAATCAATTCTTTTTACCCTGAAATCGATGATTTCTATCCCAAGATCAGAAACAGAATTTCCTAGATTCTTGCGCATGTCACTCATTAACTGATCTCTTTCGCCTGAAACTAGCTCAGTCACTGTTCTGCGGCCAAATTGATTTTTGAGCTCAAAGGCTGTTCTTTGGCCAAGTAAGTTATTTAAGTTAATAAAGCTTCCACTGGTTGCGTCATAGAAGGTTCGAACATTAGTAATTCGATATTTCACAAACGAATCAACAATAAGATATTTACTCTCTACTGTTAATATTCTATTGGGTTCTTCATCTAAAGTTTGTAGTCGCGAGTCATATTTTTTGACGTTTTGGATGATCGGTAATTTAAAGTTTAAACCGGTCGGGAGGTCAGATTTAATGGCTTCACCAAACTGAAAGACAATTCCATCTTCTTTTTCATCAATAACAAATATGCTGTTAAGTATCAATGCAAGAATAAGTCCTGCAAGAACTAAGAGATTCATTCCTTTAGTCATTAGTCTTCCTCCTGTTGTCTATTTTGTTCAAGGATTTTGTCTAGTGGAAGGTACATTAAATTATTACCTCCTTCGACATCCATCAATACTTTGGTTGAATTACTATAGAGACCCTGCAGAGCATCTAAGTAAAGCCTATCTCGAGTAACTTTCGGTGCCTTTTGGTACTCTGCTAATAGCTTATCAAAACGAGAAGCCTCACCCTCTGCATTAGCGACAACCTCCTCTCTATAAGCTTCAGCTGCCTGAATTCTAGCAAATGCTCGACCACGAGCCTCTGGAACAATAGATAATCCATATCTATCAGCCTCATTTTGTAATTTTTCCTTATCCTCTCTAGCTGCAACAACATCATCAAATGAGGGCTTTACAGCAGAAGGAGGATCAGTTTTTTCTATATTAACTTGTTGGACTACTAGCCCTGTTCCATATAAATCTAAGTAACTTTGCAGTCTTGAGTTAACATCCTGAGCAATCTTTTCACGACCTGTTGTGAGTGTTACATCGAGAGTGTTATCTCCAACAACGTGCCTTAATGAACTTTCTGTAGCTTCTCTTAAGCTACTTTCTGGATCACGAACATTCAAAACAAAATCCTTTAAATTTTTGATTCTGTATTGAATAGAGATCGTAACATCAACTAAATTTTCATCTTTAGTAAGCATATTGACTGTTTGTGAGTAACGTCTAGTTAATGCAACGTTTTCAACATATCTTTCGTCAATTCCAGCCAGCATAAAGTTCAAGCCTTCACCTGTTTCCGCATGATACTCGCCAAACCTTAAAATAACTGCTCTTTCAGGTGAGTCCAGCTGATAAATAGACATACTCGCATAAAGGACTAACAGTCCAAAGAAACCATACAAAAAAGTTTTTTTGGTTGGGAAGTTGAATCCGTTTCCATTAGATGATCCATTAGAGCCTGAACCTTTTTTTCCAGCAAACATGACAGAAAACTTTTTGATTAAATCGTCGAATGAAACTTCATCTTGATCTTTTCTGCCCCAAGGGTCTTGATTATTTTGATTATCCCAATTCACGTAGATACCTATATGTGTAAAGTTGTATTATAAATTCAATTTGGGGGTAAATCCTAAGAATTAAACAGTTTAAAGCAAATTAAGGTGCTTTTTTAGTTGCTCAGTAGCTTCCTCTTCTTGGTGAAGATCAAAATAAGTTAAATTCTCCCAACCTCTCATCCAAGTGCACTGTCTTTTGGCAAATTGGCGGGTAGCATAAAGAGACCTTTCAAATAATTCTGATTTTTCTAACTTTCCCTCTAATACTTGTAATCCCTGCCTATAATTGATTGCTTTCATTGCAGGATGTTCAGCAGAGATTTTAAAAGCATTTTGAATCTGAGTAATTTCCTCAAGCAATCTATCTCCAACCAATGCTCCTTGTCTAGACTCAATTCTTTGATGGAGCTTGCTTCTGTCTGATGGAAAAATTCCAAACTCTATTAAATTATATTTATCTTTTAATTGGCTTGTTGGCAAAGAGGCAAGATTTCCATCCAAACTTATGCCTGTTGAAGTAATAATTTCAATTGCTCTGATAATCCTTTGAGAATCTTGAGGCTTGATATTATCTGCTGCATTTGCATCAAGCTTTTTTAAATCTGCATGCAGAGCCTCCACTCCATTTGTAAGAATTTTTTCTTCGAGCTTCTCTCGAAGCTGCCTATCAGCAGGGGGAAGTTTGCTTATTCCTGTTTTTAACAGATTAAAATACATCATACTTCCGCCAACCATTAATGGAATCTTTTCTCTACTGTGAATATTGTTGATTAGCTCCATTGCAGCAACATAAAAATCTGCAACAGAAAATATAGAGTCTAAAGAAACATGATTAACTAAATGATGAGGATATTTTTCTAAGGTCGCATCAGACGGCTTAGCGGATCCGACATTGCATTCTTTATAAACCATGACAGAGTCTACGCTTATAATTTCAATAGCTTCAAATTGATTGTGCCAGTCAATGGCCCAGTCAGTCTTACCAGATGCAGTAGGGCCTAGGAGAAAGATTATGGGTTTCTTGCTTGGTTTCAAATACTTTTATATTGCGTCTTGACCAGTCTCACCTGTTCTAATTCTGATCACTTGATCTAGTGAAGAGACAAAAATTTTTCCATCTCCAATTTTTCCAGAGCTTGCACTTGAGGAAATTGCATTGATGGCCTCATCAAGCTGGTCAATTGATACAGCAATTTCTATTTTAATTTTGGGCAAAAAATCAATCACATATTCAGCCCCTCGATACAATTCAGTATGACCTTTTTGCCTACCAAAACCTTTCACCTCAGTAATTGTCATGCCAGTAATGCCAATAAGATCAAGTGACTGGCGAACTTCCTCTAATTTAAATGGCTTAATAATTGCAGTAATAAGCTTCAATTTTTTTCTCCTAATTGGTTAATTATATAAGAAGCTTGAAGCTCTGTTGAACCTTTATTTCTTTCGACAACCTCCTTGGCTCTGTGCGCATATTGCTCAGCTATTTTTAAATCACCAATAAAAAAATTCATTGCATCTAATAATTCATCTTCATCAGTAACTCTAATACAAGCATCCTCATTAAGAAATTGCTGAACAATATCTTCAAAATTAAATGTATGAGGGCCTATAATAATTGGGGACCCTAAAGCAGCAGGTTCAATTAAATTATGTCCGCCTCTAGGCACCAAACTACCCCCAACAAAAGATATGAATGAAGCTGCATAAAAGCTAGGTAATAAGCCTATGCTATCGATGATGCAAACATCATAGTTATCTGCGGTAAGGTTTGAAAATAATTGTGCTCTAAATCCCTTAAGGGTTGCTTGCTTTGCTATCTCTTCAGCGCGCTCTGTATGCCTTGGACAAAGAAAGAGCTTGTAATCCTTTTTAACTTCAAGCCGGTTGAATGCATTAAGTAATATTTCTTCCTCTCCAGGATGGGTGCTAGCTCCCAAGATAAAAGGAGCAGCTTCAACTGGCTTAGTATTTGAACTAGAAATATCAAATTTAACTGAACCAACCACATCAATACAATCATTATTAATACCAAGTTTTAAAAAACGATCCTTATGTTTGCTGGTTTGCACAAAGGAAAAAGTAATTTTTTTTAAAATATCTTTTATAAGCCATGATGACATTGCATATGCTCGATAAGACTTGTGGCTAAGTCTGCCGTTTACTAAATAAAGAGGGATATTTTTTTTTGATGCTTGTGAAATCATTGATGGCCATATTTCTGTTTCAAATATTAATATGGCATCAGGCTTATAAAAATTTAGGAACCTATTAATGAAGAAAACAAAGTCCCAAGGGGCGTAATTTATCGCTATATCTGCAGAAAAGAGTTCCTTAGCCCTTCTCAAACCTGTTGGGGTTGAGGTTGTTATCACAATATCGAAGTATTCGGCTAATTTATTAATCAGCATTTGAGAGCCTATGACTTCTCCCAAACTTACTGCATGAAACCAAATAATTTTTTTGTTTGATTGTTTAAACTCACTGAAATTATATCCAAACCTGTTAAGAAAAAGCTTGGTGTAATCTGGATCAGCAAAACTCTTAACAAAGATCCGTAATACAAATACAGGTATAAGTATTAAAATGAAAAAATTATAAATTACCAACTTCATATCAAAGCTATATTTAAATTAATGTAATAATACATTCTTTAATTTTTATGTACTCATAATATTGATTAAGTTAATGATGACATTATGGCAAGGTCTTTGCCATCTCCCAACTTCATGGCATCCAGCAATAGGAAAATTGTGTGGCAAACTCCTGCTTGTTTTTGCTGGTAGCAGGAAAAAAATTGCACAAGCAAATCTTGCATTATGTTTCCCAAATCTTTCAAAAATGGAGCAGCAAAAACTTTTAAGAGATAATTTTTTGCATCTAGGAAGGTCCTTGATTGAAACAGGCATAGCTTGGTTTTGGTCAAATGAAAAAATACAAAGCCAGATTAATTATGAGATAACTGGCTTAGATCTTTTGCTTCCCAAGGGCTCCAATAAAGGTAACTTAATCATTTTTAAGCACTCTCAACACTTAGAGTTAGATGCTCGTCTTTTGGCTATGAATGCCCCAATGTATGGCGTTAGCAGATCACATAATTCTGCTGCAATGAATAAAATTCAAGATAAAGGAAGACTTTCAAGCCTTAATGATACAGCTGATAAAAATAATCCTAGAAAATTTATGAAATGGCTTAAAAGCGGAAAGAATGTTTTGTATGCAATCGATCAAGATTATGGATGGGATCATTCTGTTAGATTAAACTTTTTCCAACAAGAAGCTGCTACGATTACTACAACCAAAAAGATTATTGATGCAACTAATTCAAATTTATTATTCATAAATTCATATTATGAAAATAATAAATTAATTCTTAAGATAGAATTAATTGATCATTTGGATTTAGATTCAACTGCACTAGCCCAAAAAATTAATGACATAATGGAGGAAAAAATTCTTCTGCATCCAGCTGAATATCTATGGATACATAGGCGATTTAAATCGACACTGGGAAAAAACTTTTATAAATAATATGGACTTTGATCAATTAAATAATCTCAAAGGCTTCATGCCCAATCATGAGGGATTAGCATTGACGAAATGGGCAGAAGAGTTTTCTCATTATGGGCCAGCGCTTGAAATAGGTACGTTTGGAGGCAAGTCTGCACTATATATAGCGGCTGGAAGCTCAACCCATAATCAGTTGGTTTATACAGTTGATCATCATTCTGGCTCAGAGGAACATCAGCTTGGTGAAGAATATTTTGATGAAGAAATTTATGATGAAAAGTTAGGCCGAGTCAATACGGTGCCACTAATGCAATCAAATCTTCAGCAATTTGAAGAGAGCAAATGGGTAATTCCAATTCTTGCCAATGCAAATTCTATCGCGCCTTCATGGGGAACAGAATTAGGGCTTTTATTTATTGACGGCAGTCATACTGAAGTATCAGCAATGAACGATTATGATAATTGGAGCTCTAAACTTCATTCTCAAGGCGCATTGGTAATTCATGATATTTATGAGAAACCAGAAGATGGCGGGCAAGCGCCATATCTAGTTTATCAAAAAGCTCTAAAGGAAGGTTTTCAACTATTTGAAAGAGTAGACACAATTGTATGTCTAACTAAGACTTAAATTGCTGTTTAAGAAATAAATCAGCTCCAGAGGTCAGTCGGTTATTCGCATCAGCAGCAAGGATGCATGCTGCAGAGGTCCAAGCAGGAGTTTCGTCTGGCCAGTAAATATTCTCACTAAATTGCCAACCCATATAAGGTATTCCATTACTGTCAACTATAGAAATAGCATTATGAAGTAGCTCTAATGCTATTTTATCTTCTCCAATTTTTTTATATGCAATTGAGCACTCGCTGGTCTCGGCAACCGTTACCCAAGGTTCATCCGATACGCATTTAATTCCAAGGTCTTGGATCCAAAAAGAATCTTTAATTTTCGTCGTTAAAGAATTGATTCTTTGTTTGGAATTAATCCCACCTAGAATTGGATAATACCAATCCATTGAGAATCTACTGCGATCTTTTTTTAAATCAAAAATTCCAGATGGATTTTCAAGTGCTGCTATTAATTTTGAATGTGCAATTCTCCATTCTGATTCATAATTGTGATTGCCTAAAGCTTGGCAAATAGCAATCGCACACTCGAGACTTTTTGCAATAGAACTACAGCCAGTTAAAAGATAGTCCTCATCAATTTTTTCAAATTCATCTATATTCCAAGCAATGGCTCCATTGCTATGTTGAAGAGAAAGAGAAAATAAAATACCATTTTTGACTGGCTCCCAAAACTCTTGAAGAAAGTTAACGTCATTATTGATCAAATAAAAATGCCAAACAGCAACAGAAATGTATGCGGCATAGTTGGTCTGTTTATTGAGTTCCAATGGTTTTTCATCTTGATAAAGGTTATACCAACTTCCATCTTGATTTTGATTGGAAACCATCCAATCCAGACCTTTGAGAGCATGAGTTTTGTATCCCAGAGTAGTTAGGCCCATTACAGCTTCAAGATGATCCCAGGGATCATGCGAACCATCTTGATTTGAGGGAATGGCTCCTGAAAGAAATTGAACATCGACCAAAAACTTACCTAGATGGTTCAGACCGTCAAGAGAGTTTGGATCTATGTGAGATATGTTTGGTAATTTTTTCATTTTTTTTCAAAATAAAATGCAATACTTTTTCCAAAAACAGGATTAAGAATTTTTTCAAAATTATTCAGCCATGCTGGGCTTTGAAGAATTTGATACTCAAGAAATTTTTTATAAATCTTTACAAGATAATTTGAATCTTGGCTCTTCCAAAAAAGACATCTTAGCCACCAATAGGCGCTGTGAAGGCCATGAAATCTTTCAGAGTGACTATACTTAAATCCATGATCTACTATCTCATTAATCACTTGACGTTTAGAAAAGATTCTTACATGGCCGCCAGGCATATTTTGATATCCGGATGAAAGAGACCAGCAAATTTTTTCTGGCCAATATGAAGGAACACTCGGCAAAAATTTGCCCTCAGGTTTTAAAACTCTATAAATTTCATCAATTGCTGCATGGTAATCTTCAAGATGCTCTAGCACCTCTGAGCAAATAACAAGATCAAAAGTACTATCTTCGAATGGTAGTTTGTATACAGAGCCTTGCATAAAAATAGTAGAGCCAGAATTCAGCTCTTCAAAGAACTCCAAACCTTCATTGCATTTATTTAATGAAGGAATATCCTGATCTAGTCCAACGCAATGAATATCTGAAAATTCATACAAAGATCCAAATATATGCCGCCCCTCTCCGCAACCTACATCTAAAACTTTTGAGTTAGGCTTGAGAGCTAGTTTATCTAGGCTAAAAGTTAACATTTAAATTCATCTATCGTTTTAAAAATTAAATCCTCATATAACATAGCAATTTTTTGCCAATCAAAGTTCTCTATTATATGCGTTCTGCCAGCATCTGCTCTCAGTTGATTTGTTTCCGGGTTGGTAAAAATATTTTTAATAGCTACCTCTATTGCATCTGAACTTTCAGCTGGGATCAATTCAGCAAAAGACTGAGTTATTTCCGGGATAGATGCAACATTGGTTGCGATTAGGGGTATTGCACAAGCCATGGCCTCTCCAACAGGAAATCCAAAACCCTCATAGAGGGAGCTAACTATGGCAACATTACTTTTAGCATATTCAACAGCTATCTCATGTCTAGTCAGGTTTGATCTGTAAGAAATATTCTCCTCTATCTGCAGCCTCTTAATTAACCTTTCTGTATGACCGCCTGATCTGGGTGCACCAATAATCACTAATCTTAGCTGTGGATACTCTTCTTTTAATCTAGCAACAGCATGTAAAGTAAAATCCAAACCTTTAAGTGGGACATCTGCACTAGCCGTAGTAATGATTTGCCCTGGAACTCTTTTAACATCCTTTAAGGGAGTAAAACTTGAATAATCAATACCATTAGGTATCACTGAAATATTTCCTTCAGGGACACCAAAATCATTTGCAATGTCTTTTTTTGAATTATGCGATGGTGTTGAAAAAACTTTTAATTTTTGGGAGACCTTTTTTTGCATTTTTAAAAAAGAAAACCATCTCCATTTAGATATTTTTTGAACTATGCCCTTGGAAAATTGCATATCATAACGATAATCTTTTGTGATGGGATGATGAATAATCTCAATTAAGGGTATATTTTTTTGAACCTCGATCATTCCGTAGCTAAGAGATTGGTTGTCAATTACAACATCATAAGAAGTTGTACTCAGTAAATGGCTTGCTCTATTACCAAAAGTCTTCAACTCTGGAAATCCCCCAAACAGTGCCGAAATAAATTCAAACCAATCATCAGTAGATTTATTCTTTTTTTCTAAAAAAATTTTTAATCTTTTTTTGAAGTCAAAAGTACTAAATAAATCTAGCCCTGGAGATTTAATTAAATCAATATCATCTTCAAGGTTTGGATATGGTGGTCCTGAGATAACATCGACATTGTGGCCTAAATTTTTCAAGGCCCTAGATAATTCAAATACAAATATTCCTTGGCCGCCACCAAAAGGTGCACTTCGATAGCTGCATATAGCGATATTTAATTTTTGATTCAATTTTTTTAAAAAGCTAAATTGAAGTTAGCCAATGCGAATAGCTCTTATCTCTTCCGTAAACTATGTCAGAGTAACAGGATTGAAGTTGCTCAGTGATTGACCCAATTGAACCACTGCCTATTTTTACCCCATCAACCATTGTTATAGGAGTGATCTCAACTGCTGTTCCAGAATAAAAAGCTTCATCAGCAGATAATAAATCATCAAAAGTTAAATTCTTCTCTTCTACACTTAACTGAAGATTGTTTGCAATTGTGATGACGCTTTGCCTGGTAATTCCATTCAAACAATAATCTGTTGTTGGCGTCATTAACTTTGAGTTCTTAACTATAAACAAGTTTTCGCCGCTGCCCTCAGAGATAAAACCATTTTTGTCTAGTAATATCGCCTCTTCGGCTCCTTTAGAAATTGCATCATTAACAGCCATGATTGAGTTTACATATGTACCAATAATTTTATTATTTGAATATAGCGGATTGTCATATTGCTTAAATGGAGATTTTACAACTGAGATGCCATTCCTTTTTGCTTCTGGATCCATATACGAAGGCCATTCCCAGCATGCAATTGCAACATTCACTGAAAGTGAATCATGGGATCTTAAGCCCATTGATTCACTTCCTAAAAAAACAATTGGACGAATATAACCTTCACTGAGATTGTTTTTCAGCATTGCTTCTTTCTGAGCTTGGCTAACCTCGTCCATTGAATACGGAATTAAAATATTAATTTTGGATGCTGCATCAAAAAGTCTTTTAGTATGATCTTCGAGTCTAAAGATAGCGCCCCCATCTGCAGTTTCATATGCACGCACGCCCTCAAAAACCCCCATCCCATAATGTAGGGTGTTTGATAAAAGGTGAATGTTTGTTTCATTGAATGGCTGAAAACTTCCATTAAGCCAGATAAATTTTGATTCGGTATTAAGAAACATGTTGTCTATAGTTTTAAAGCTCAGTTATTATGACAAAACAACCCATATAATGAAATTAAAAATTCCCATGATTGATGAATCCATTTTCAGAGAATATGACATTAGAGGAGTGGTTCCCTCTCAAATTAATGAAGCCTCCATTGGTTCTATATCTTATGCAATAGCTAAAAAATGCAAAGATGAGAATATTACTGAAATAGCACTTGGAAGAGATGGAAGACTCTCAGGAGAAGAAATAATAAATCTTCTTTCCAGAGAGCTGCAATCTCTAGGAATAAATATTATCAATATTGGGGTAGTTACTAGCCCACTGCTTTATTACGCTGCCAAACAATTACCTTCAAAGTCCGGAATCATGATTACTGGGAGCCATAACCCAAAAGAATACAATGGTTTTAAAATTGTAATTAATGATTCGCCAATTTCAGGTCTTGAGATCTTAAATTTAATTTCTGAGCCGCCCGTCACTAAAATAAATACTGGTAAGGAAATCCACAAGAAAGATCTCATGGCTGAGTACATTCAAGAAGTATTACAACAAAGTAAAGTCAAACAAAAAAAACTTAAAGTTGTTCTAGATTGTGGGAATGGTTCAGCTGGAGAAATTGCTCCTATGCTGATTCGTTCATTAGGTTATGAGGTAATTGAGCTATTTTGTGAGATTGATGGAAACTTTCCAAATCATCACCCAGATCCAGGAAAAGTTGATAACCTGCAAGATTTAATTAAGGCAGTAAAAGAAAATTCAGCTGATGTAGGGATAGCGTTTGATGGAGATGGAGATAGGCTCGGCGTTATAACTGAGAATGGTGAAATTATTTTCCCTGATCAGCTAATGATGATTTTTGCAAAGGATGTGCTGAAAAATCATCCTGGTAAAGAAATAATTTTTGATGTTAAGTGCACAAATTTACTAAGCAATATTATCCTTGAGGCTGGAGGTATTCCATTGATGTCTCCTACAGGTCATTTTCATATTAAAAATGCCCTCAAAAAAACAAATGCACCACTAGCCGGTGAAATGAGCGGTCACATTTTTTTTAATGATCAATGGCATGGTTTCGATGATGGTCATTACTCTGCCTTTAGACTATTAGAAATTATGGAAAACTTAAATGAGCCTCTTTCCTCTATATTCAACCAACTTCCTAAAGCTTGCTCGACGCCAGAATTAAATATAAATGTAGATGAAAAAATAAAATTTAAAATAATTGAAGATTTTGTCAGCAAATCAGAATTTCAGGATGGCTCTAAAGTTACTATTGATGGTCTTAGGGTAGATTTTAATGATGGATGGGGCTTAATAAGAGCTTCCAATACAACTCCAAAACTTGTCCTTAGATTTGAAGCCAATTCACCCTCAAGACTACAGGAAATAAAAAATATGTTTCTTAATCAATTAAAATTAATTGATGAATCAATTCACATTGATATAAGCTAAAGCTATGTCAAAAGACAGAAAACAAATTATTCTTCAAAGCTTAGCAAAGCTTTTAGAGGAACGAGATGCTACTAAGGTTACAACAGCTGTTCTGGCTGCTGAAAGCGGAGTAACTGAAGCTGCTCTTTATAGACATTTTCCTAGCAAGAGATCAATTTTCTTGGAACTATTCACATTTTGTGATCAGACAATCTTCCAAAAAGTTGGAGAGATAAAAAAAGATGCTGATATTGAAGCAGAGGAAAAAGTAAGATTAATATTCTTTTTTTTCGCAATATTTCTTGAAAAAAATAAAGGTTTTGCTCGAATTTTATCTCGCGAGGCGTTGGGACCGAGCGAGCAAAATGTCATCGACTCCGTAAATCAGTTCTATGAAAGATTAGAGCTTTCAATCAAACAACTACTTTCTGCAAAAAAAGACTCCTTACAATTAACTGCGGGTCAAAGCGCTCATCTGATTACCTCTATAATGGAAGGTATGATTTCTAGGTTCATTAGAAATAAGTTTAAGGAGATTCCTAGTAGTTATATTGAAAATTATTGGTCGCTAATTTCTAACAGCATTTTTAAAAGTTAGTTCTATTCATCTAAAAAAAGCTCGAAGTATGAGTTTTTACTGCTTTCATCAACTGGCCTACCTGTCTCACGATCAACCCTTACATAAGACAGGCCCTTTGGAATTTTCCAATCCTCTTCAGGCAGGCTTACCAATGCTGTTTTCATAAAATCAACCCAAGCAGGCAAAGCAATGCTGGAACCAAATTCATTATCTCCAAGAGAGGAAAAATCATCAGTTCCCACCCAGACAGTTGTTACCAAATCATTGTGAAAACCAGAAAACCAAGTGCTTATTGCATCATTTGTAGTGCCGGTTTTTCCTGCTATATCACTTCTGTTTAAAACTTGGACTTTTCTTCCGTTACTGCCCCTTGAAAGAGCCTCTCGCAATATATCTCTTGTAATAAAAGTTATCCTAGGATCAATTGGTGCTAAAGATTCTTTTTGGATGGGTGGCAATAAATAAAAAGGTTTAATTTCCTCTGTTAACTGAGTTTGAAACCATGGAAAAGCATCGATATTTTTTGTCTTATTTTTTACTTGAGGATTTTGAAAAATAGTTTTTCCGTTTCTGTCCACCACTCTTTCAATAAAAAATAAATCTTTGGGATCATCAGAATTAACCATAATACTGTATGCCCTAACCATCTCAGCAGGAGAAAAGCTTGATGATCCGAGTGCCAGTGATAGATCTGGAGCTAGTCTTGATTTAGAAAAGCCAAACCTTGATAAATAATTTTGAGTCAATGGAATCCCCATTTCTCTTAATAGCTTAATAGAAACTAAATTGACAGACTGAACTAGAGCCTCTCTGAGTCTAATAGGTCCATAAAATTTACCAGTATAATTTTCAGGCCTCCAACTACTCTCCAAATTTGAGTCTTCAAAAATAATAGGGGCATCATTTATTTTGTCAGATGCCTTATAGCCATTTGCAAAAGCAGAGGCATAAATAAATGGCTTGAAGCTTGAGCCAGCTTGAGGGTATGATTGTTTTACCCTATCAAAATTACTTTTTGAGAAATTCAATCCACCTATGTAGGTCTTAATCGCGCCACTAGAAGGATCCGCAGAAATAAATGCTACCTCAGCATCAGGAACTTGATCAAGATAATAATTTCCATTCATCTCAGATAGATATATCAAATCCCCCAAACGAATAATGTCATAGAAATTTTGAGGGCGCGGACCTAATTTATTAATGGTGATTCTTGGTCTAGCCCACTCATAAGCATCATCCCAAAATAAAGTTTCTAATTGAAAAGAATTACTAAGATATATAACTCTTTCAGGCTTTACATCTATGATGATGCCGACTGAATGCCTATCTGAGTTTACGAAATCTTTAAAAAAATCTCTGATTACTGAGATATTTAGCTGTCTCATGCCAAGCTCATCAGGGGTAATTGAATCTTGATACAAAATATCTAAGTTTCCATCTTGCAATTCTTTAAATATAGAGTCAGGTATTTTTGATAAAAGGTTAACAGGTTCCCTCCAACCATGACGTTTATCATATGCATATAAATTCTTTGCAACACTTTCAAGCGCTGCCTGCTGAAGTGAAGAATCTATTGTGGTGATAACCGATAAGCCATCTTTGTATACTGATAATCCATATCTATCGATCATTGCTTGTCTAGTGATTTCAGCAATGTATCGTCCATCCAATGAAAAGTTTGAATCTAATTGAGTTAAGTTGATTGCCTCAGACTTCGCAAGCAAGAACTGTGCTCTACCAATATACCCAAGCTTATACATTCTTCCTAAAATCCAGTTTCGCCTAATTATTGATCTATCAGGAGAGCGTATAGGATTAATTCTGGAAGGAAGCTGTGCTGATGATGCAATTAATGCAGATTCAGCTAGGGTTAACTCATTGATAGATTTAGAAAAATATTTATTTGCCGCAGCCTCAACTCCATATGATCGATTGCCTAAAAAAATAGTATTTAGATATAAAGAAAAAATTTCTTCTTTGCTCGCAGAGCTCTCTAGTTCAAAGGCGAGATAGATCTCTTTGATTTTTCGAATGATTTTTTGATCACGGGATAGCAAGTATCCTCTTACAACTTGCATCGTAATTGTGCCCCCGCCGCTCACGATTTCACCCGATTGAACCATTTGATAAACAGCTCTTATAAGGGAAGTAAGCCTTACGCCGCGGTGCTCTTCGCCGGGTGGACCGAAATGAGCACCCACATAAAACCCGCCGCCTAGGCCGGGTTCAATAGACCCATGGGGTAGTCCGCTCAACACATCAAAGGTTTGTTCGTCATTATCGACGCTACCATTCTTGTTTTCATCGTCGAAATAAGGATACTTCCACCCCAACACGGGTCCTACGGATAGGTGAAGGAATGGCCGGAAATTATCCTCTATTTGAGTTCGGAAAAGTCGCTTTTGTACTCCAATCTGAATAGGTATTTCGAGCAGGAAATTGGCTTTATTTGGGACGTCTCGCTGGCCGAATCGATCAAAAAAAGCGACCTCTCTTTCATCTTTGACCGAGCCGATGCTGAGATTAATGATCATCGAGTAGTCCCCGGGCAACGTGCGGGACACAAACCCACCAAGCCCAAACCCACTATTTGTCAATACGACCTCGGCACCAATGGCTCGCTCGACCAAAAGGGTATCGACCTGTGCCGTGGCGCCACTGACGTGTAGGCACCATAGAATAAACGATATGAGGATTTTGTCTTTCAGGGTATCAACGGGTTTGGCCAGAAAACGGCATCAACGCGTATTGGTTCAAAAATGATATACAGAGGTAAGTCAGAACACCTATTTTGAAGGAATGAACTACCGATTTATGATAGCGCGCCGCTACTTGACCAGCCCACGGTCAGTATCCCTGATTTCTCGTATCACGGGTATTTCTGTCGTGGGTGTCGCTCTTGGAGTCGCGGCCCTCATTGTTGTTTTGTCGGTACTCAATGGTTTTTTTGAGTTTGTTCGGGACATGCTCGTCTCCTACGACCCACACATCCGCATCGTAAGCCTGGAAGAGAGAGGGTTCGAGTCGGCCGACTCTTTGATCGCTCTCTCTCTATCCCATGAACAAGTGAAATCGGCTACCGCCTATGTCGAAGGAAAGGCGATGCTGCTGCATGAGGGTGCAGGAGATGTAAACAAGGTGGTTATCGTACGGGGAGTGGACGATGGTTTTTCGAGCGGTGAAGATGGCGTGGCAGCATCAACGACCATGGGCCAATTTGATGTATCCAGAGTAGATGGTAGGCCTGGAATTGTGATGGGTCGACGGCTGGGCGAGCGCCTCTTGTTGTCACCCGGAGGGGGCTCTGCCGAAGCGAGCCGTGTGGCTCTGTTATCGGCTCCAGCTATCGAGCGTATGTATACCCGCGTCCTTCAAAGCTCACCATTCCGACAATTCGAAGTGAGGGGCCTCTTTCAATTAGAGGCCGTCTTTGATGAGAGTCACGCCTTCATCGACCTAGGCGAAGCCCAACGACTGTTTTCAATGGGTCGTCATGTGTCTGGGGTAGAGTTGCGGCTGCATGACCTAGATCAAGCCGAAGCCGTTA
>ERZ651776.1209-NODE-1209-length-31769-cov-4.760665_pt1 | contig 31769 bp, 29 predicted proteins | sample MGYA00514761_ERZ651776 | MGnify/ENA metagenome assembly ERZ651776
GGGCAAAGCCCGTCCTGCGGCCTGGCGGGGCCGTGACAACTGGGTGGAGGGCGTGAATTTGGGAGGGAACCGCGCGCCTGCGCGTGGGAGGAACCGGAATTCTCGACCGGAACCGACGCCATAGGCGGCGCTTGCCGGTTTTCTCGGCCCTGCCAGGATGGCAGGCGGACCAATAAGATTTAAGAAATGTCACGATTGGGGTGAGCGGGCGTCAGCCCGTCGATCCCCTGCCCTGTCTATCGCTCAAAGCGAGACCGGCACGCTGCCGGGATCACAGGACTTCGATTACGGTCACCGGTTGTGCTTCTGTACGAATAGCCGCTTTCACTTGATCTAGATTTCAAATCCCTCTGGCAGGTCTATGTTCACTCTGATCGCTGCTCCAATAGGCCCGGATCTTCTGTAGACTAAACGTTCTATCAAATCGCTGTCCTCTTGGGAGTAGCGACGGCCAACTTTGCAACGCAATAATAGATCTGCCACCCAGTGCTCTAAGCGCCAATACTCAGCTCCAGATGATTTCTTGACTGAAGAAATTGAGGGCCCGCGTGGACCGCCGTCATCCAGAGATAGTGCTTTTTCGATGGACTCGCTTCGCACCACCCTAGCACCCTCAGGTGGCATACTCACGGATTGGTAAGTTGTCGCAGGCAACTTTGTCTGAAATGGCACGCTGCTCGGATTATACAAAAGATAGAAAACGGCCTCTCCGAATTGGTCATGAAACTGCTTAATCCGATCCAACTGATCGTCTGGGTTATGGATAGCATTGTACCTCGAACCATCGAGAAATTCGTAGTTTCTTTGAAGCTTTGATAACGAGTTGCCCGAGTTTGGCTCGATCAGACCGTTAAGGCCCATTCTGAAAGAAATTGGGTCGTCTTCGTCGACATCAAAGTTTTCGGGGTAGAGGCGTTTCGACTGCAAGAGGCCGATTTTTTGCTCCAGGGGCTTTCCAAACATGGAGACATGCACAACGAAGGCAATGTCTGCGAGTTCCCACTTCCCAAACTGCCGAAGGCCCCCAATGTTGTGAACTTCAAGCATCACGATGGCTCCTGACGGCAAGGCCTTTGGTGCTGCGTAGCGAGAAACATTGTTGATAAATGCATCGTCGAGCGAAGGCTCTCGAACATTGGGCTGGTTCACTAACCGCTCGGTCACCTCGTCATTGCACGACCGCATTATCATTCGAACCCAATCAACAGCGTCCTCAGGTAGGGATTCCCAATCCAAATCAATCTCCAAACTTCAGTATTAGCCAGTTGCTCCAAACCACATTGACCAACGATAGCAGTCATTCGAGTGCGCTGCAGCATTTGAAACTCTGGGCTCGTGGCCGCCTTGCGGCGGCGCAGCATCTCTACCCGTTTCTCATCAAATGACCGACTTAGCCGGGATCACAGGATCAGGTTTCACCGAATGTGGCATATATCGCGTGGTACCGACGATGGGCCGCAGAGTAAAACATGAGATGAATCTTCGAGAACGCGTCGCAAAGAACATCAAGGATCATCGCAAAAGCGTCGGCCTGAGCCAGGAAAACCTGGCGAGGCGCGCGGGTATCAGCCGCGCTTACGTCGGCAAAATCGAGAACGCACGGTTTTCAACGAGCATCGACACAATAGAAAAAATCGCCCGTGCCTTGGACATTGAAGCGGATGTCCTGTTCGAACCCCGATAGTTCAATATTAGGGGCTGCTCTTGAGCAACGGATTCCGACCCGGCTCATGAAGCCTGGACATTGTGATCCGGCATTTCATCGAACAGGATCACGCGCCCGTCCCCTTCTTTCGGATGGTTGACCAGCACGAACGGCACATCCGCCCCGGCCTTCTCATAGATACAACGATATTTTAGCTTTCCGTCGAGCGGATCGCGCACCTGGTCGTAGCGGTAGCTGTGTCCTATACCGTTCTCGATCCACGCCTCGACGCCTGCGCGGGTTACAAGGGACAGCGGCTCACCGTCCAACAATATCGTCTCGCCGACATTCATCACTTCATCCATCTTTCAATCTCCAATGCTTGTTTTCAACTTGGGTCAGTGACCGAGGCCACGGTCACGATCCACCTCCCTGTCGATCTCCTTCTCGCTTTCGACCTCCCGATCCTTCTGCGGTTCGTCCTCGATCTCCAGCCGCTCACGCGGCTTGTTCAACACATCGTCCAAGCGCTCGCGGATCGACGGCTTTGCGCCGTCTTCCGCGCCCGCGTCCCGACCGACCCCTCGATCCTTGTCCAGCGCCTCCCGCAACCGCTCACGCGCATTGCGTGGACGGTCGCGTTCTTCGTCACTCTGCACACCACGTTCCGGCTCCTCCCGGTCTGGATCGTCCCGTCCGGTAATCCGCGCCAACCGCTCCCGGATATCGTCCGAAGCCCCTGCGCCGCGCTCTTTCGATGCCGCAGCCCTGAGTGCCGCCAGACCGGCAGAGACACGCCCCTGCCCTGCCTCCCGCTCCGCGTCATAGGTCTCCCGCGCGATGTCCAGCCGCTCGCGCATGTCGCGGAAGGCTTCGCGGGCCTGACGTGCAGCATGGACCACGGCCCCCCGCTCTGTGACCGGCACATACTCCCGGCCCTCGCGCTCCGCCTTGGCCTTCTCGCGGCGCTCCATCGAGTTGGCGGCTGGCCCCAGTTTCAGCTCCGGGTCGCGGTCCAGCTCGTCGGCGGACAGGGTGTCGCCCTTGTCCAAAGCTGTCTCGCGCTGCTTCTCAAGGGAGCGGTGATCGACCCGTTCAACCTCGCCGACGCGCTCCAGCGCCCGGTTCTGCAATTCAGCCCAGACCCCGCGCATCTGCTCGATCTCGACGCCACCGGTGCGAGCGGAATCGAGAACCCGCGTCTTGGCCGTGAAGCCCTCGGCCTCCAGCCTCCGGGTGCTGGTCAGGACGTGGGCGTGGTGGTTGCGCTGATCGCCCTCACGGTGCGGCGCGTGGATCGCCACATCGACGGCCACGCCATAGCGGCTGACCAGCTCCTCGGCGAATTGGCGGGTGATCTGCGACCGGTCCTCGGCGCTGATTTCGGATGGCAGGGCAAGCTCCCATTCGCGGCCAGTGACGGAGTTACGGCGGGTCTCGTTGGCTTCGGCCTCGTTCCAGAGCCTGGACCGATCCGTGGCCCAGTCCGGGGCAGTCTCGGGGGCGACGATGAACGTCTCCTCGATGCCCTGCTTGCGGGTGTAGTCATGGACGCGGCCCTCGCGCTGGCACTCGATGCGCTCGCCGACACGGTAGGCGGCTGCGGCCACGACAGAGCGTCCGGCACTGCGTTTGATCGTCTTCACGGAGAGGTGGTAGCTGGCCATCAGCGCCCCCCTCGACGGAGACGCAAACGCTGCCGACGTGCGCCGAGGCTGACACCAGCCAATGCCCCGACATTGGCTGTTAGGTCAGCCGTCTTTTCCCCGGAGGCCTGCACCCCGGACCGGGGTGCCTGCTGACACCGCCGGAGCCGGAGGGGAAAAGACAGCCCGTTTGAAGCGGTCCAGCGGACCTCAGAGAACGGAGCTTGCAGAGAACAATCCACAGCCTGCCCAGCCTCATGGGGGGCGGCAGGCTGTGGATTGTTCTCTGCGGTTTGCGACCAGCAAACCAGTCTTGTGTCAGGCGCCGTAGCACCACAGACGCAAGGCTCCCGAAACGGAGACGCCATCGTCAGACCGGCCCCCAACGAGGGGCATCGGTCGAGACGCTGGTGCGAGGTTTCGGGACGCGCTCCAACCGCCAAGGTTGGTCCTAGAGGGTTTGGGAGAGGCGATGCCGTCTCCCATGTCGATGCCCGTGGCATCGAAGGGGTTGGCCATCGGCTGGGGGTTTCCCCCAAGAGGATCGCACGCAAATCTCGAAACCGCAGGTGTAGAGTTTGCATAAGTGCGCCCTTGTCCTTTACAGGCCTACGGGTAATCGCTATCTCTGGTTGTGGCAAGCCTAACCTTTCCACCTGCCCTTTCAAAGATGGAGTCATAGATTGGCCGAGACCGAGCTGGAACGTGCCGAGAAACGATATGCCCAGGCCAAGGCCCGTCTTCAGGGACTGAAGGCGCGTGAGACAACCCGCCAGCGCAAACTGGATACACGGCGCAAGGTGATCCTTGGTGGTGCGTTGCTCGATCTGGCGGAACGGGATTCCAGTGCTGCCGCCATGCTCGACCGGCTGATCCGCAACCTCCCTCGCGCTCAGGATCAGAAAGCCTTCGCGGACTGGACGGCTCCCTCTGCCACGCCCTCCCCTGCCCCCGATGCTGACGGCGCGTCCTGATGCGGGGATTGATGCTCCTCTTCGGCGGTCTGTTCCGGTTTTTCGGTCGGCTGATCTTCACGCCCATTCTGTTGGGATGGCTGATCGGGGCCATGTGTCTCGGCGCGATGATTGGAACACTGATTGCCACCCCGTTCGTCTTCGCCTTCTTCGACCAGAACCCCGGCGAAAGCGCATGGCAGTGGGTCGTCTTTGGTCCGTTCATGTTTGTCGGCACTGTCTTCGGATTTCAGTATTGGCGCATGGCGTCCGGTGCCGATGCCTTCTTTGGCATGAACCGCGACAGTCACGGCTCGGCCCGCTTTGCCAATCGCAAGGAGCTGAAGAAACTTGAACGCGCGGACGGCCTTCTGATCGGACGCAACCCACACACCGGGCGGCTGCTACGCTATGACGGCCCCGCCCATCTGATCACACTCGCCCCAACACGGGCGGGGAAGGGCGTCGGCACCGTCATCCCGAACCTGCTGGCGGCAGAACGCTCGGTTCTGGTGATTGATCCCAAGGGCGAGAATGCCCGGATCGCCGGGGAAGCGCGGCGGCGCTTCGGCACAGTGCATGTCCTCGATCCGTTTGAAGTTTCCGGAATGCCATCATCGGCCTACAACCCGCTGGATCGGCTGACACCGGACAGTCTCGATCTGGGCGAAGATGCGGCCTCACTGACAGAGGCGCTGGTCATGGACCCGCCGGGACAGGTGACGGAGGCGCATTGGAACGAGGAAGCCAAAGCCATCCTCGGCGGGCTGATCATGTTCTGCGTTTGCCATGAGGACCGCCACCGCCGGACCTTGGCGACCGTACGGGAATATCTCACCCTGCCCCCGGATCGGCTGCACGGGCTTCTGGAGCTGATGCAGGACAGTGAAGCGGCGGGCGGGTTGATCGCTCGCGCCGCCAACCGATTTCTCGGCAAGGCGGATCGCGAAGCCGCGTCCGTCATGTCGAACGCACAACGGCACACCCACTTTCTGGACAGCCCGCGCATTGCGAAAGTCCTGTCGCGGTCGGATTTTCACTTCTCAGACCTGCGCCACCGGATCACATCGGTGTTTTTGGTGCTGCCACCCAACCGGATGGACGCCTACAGCCGCTGGCTGCGTCTTCTGGTCTCTCAGGCCCTCCAGGACATCGCACGAGACGCTGAGGCTTCTGTAAGCGCTCAGGGGGCCTCTCAGCGCCCCAAGGCCCCTGCCCTCTTTCTGCTGGATGAGTTCGCGGCTCTGGGCCGTCTGGAGGCCGTGGAACGCGCCATGGGACTGATGGCGGGCTATGGGCTTCAGCTCTGGCCGATTTTGCAGGACATGAGCCAGCTCAAGGACCTCTACGGCGAACGGGCCGGAACCTTCATTGCCAATGCCGGGGTGCAACAGGTCTTTGGCGTGAATGACTTTGAGACCGCCAAATGGCTGAGCCAGATGATGGGCCAGGAAACCACGGGTTATCAGACAGACAGCTACAAGCCGGGGGATGCCCCCAGCTTCAGCAACAATCTCACGGGCCGCGATTTGCTGACTCCGGATGAAATCATGCAGCTCCGCCCTGAAAACCAGCTCCTGCGCGTCCAGGGACAGGCCACGGCAGTCGCCCAAAAGCTGCGCTACTACGCAGACCCTGAATTTGCGGGGCTGTTTGTGCCTCAAGATCATTGATCCGGAAAGGATACCAAAATGACAGACACGCCCCCTGCCCTTCCGGATGATGAGTTGCGTGAAACGCTTGATCTACTCTCCACCGTCATGGCCAGCGTTTCGGATCGTGTGGATGCCAACACTCAAGTGCTGGACCGGCTGAACAAAACTGCGACAGAAGCGCGACAGGCGGCATTCGCGGCAAAGGCTCAAACTGATCCCAAAGCATATGGCGAGTTGGTGGGTGAAACTATCGACGGGAAGATCAACGACAATCTCGTGCGTATGGGGCAGATGTGTGTCGATCTCTTCGAGGCTTCGAACAGGGCGCAAGATGTGCTCAAGAAAGCCGAAGAGGATAAGTCAGTCGCTCTTCGTCGGATCTGGGAACGAGAACAAAAGGCTGATCGGCTGAAGTCCCGCCTGCCTTGGTTTGGTCTGGGTGCTGTCGTGTTGGCTTTAGCAATGACGGTGCTGCTTCCTCGTTTCTTGGTCAGCAACGCTTCAGCTTGCGCTGCCCTCGGTGCGTTCTGGACGACGACGACAACGGGTGTCGATGCCTGTGTGTTCTATGCGGAGTGATGTTCGCCTATTTTGAATGGGTCTATCAGCTGTCGATAAAGGCGAAAGTCATGTATTACCGTTTTGTATCAGATAGTTACGGTATTTTTAGGCGAACCGCTTGCTCGTGCCACGCGTTTAGGCCTCATTGCCATTATCCAATTCGTCACTAGCCTGTTTGTTCCGTCAGATTAGTTATTGTCCGCGGACAATTGTTGGTTCAATTCGCATAGTTCTGCATCGAGGCAAGACGCCGGATTAGTTTTTCGGGGCTAAACCCTTCACTTTTTGAGCCCGTCGTGATTGAGTGAAAGTATGCGCCTACGGCTTTAATTTTGTCATGGAATTGCATGATCGCCCATACCGTCGCTGCAGCTCGTAAGGCACCAAGGCGTTCATGCGCAGCCTCATAACTTTGGTTAGTGATGCCAATCATTGGTGCAAGCGTTCGAGCGTGGGCAATGGCATCATGGATGGTCTCAATCTTTCTTAGTGAGAATTGAGCTGCTTCAGGGCAAGCGGACAGCAACTCTGGGACTGTGATTGGAACATCTTCAATCACGGAAGACGTCTCTTTTTTTAGGTCGGGCTTCTCTTTATCAATATGTTCTTTATTTGACTTATGATGGTGCCGGACAAATTGGCCGTCACTGGCGGTCATAATTGTTGCTAAAGTAGAGCTTTGGTCATCTGCTGCCTCGGCTTCAACTTTAGTGATCGGCAGGTCTGAGAGGATCTGTTCATAGTCTTTGAGCGACAATTTGCGGCGCAGGATACGGAAGATGTTGAGGGCTATTTCGTTATTTGGGTTATCCACGAGGCTTGCATTGGCAGCGGCACGTATTTTGGCGCGCAGGTAATCAATCTGCTCTCGTTCCGCCAGGACCTCAGCAGCCATTGCAGCTATTTCATGAAGACGGGCAAAGAGTGGTGAAAGGTCGAAGCCAAACCGAAGAGCCCTGCCCTCGTTGCCGTTGTGCTTTGTGAAACGCTTCCGATTTGGGCTGTCTCGGCGAACGAGTAGGCCGATTTCTTGCAGCGCTGCCGCGTGTCGTCTGATGGTTCTGTCTGAGATGCCGTTGCGTCGAAACGTGAGTGTTGAGTTTGATGCAAACACTGTGTGGTGATTGCGCTTTGGCGCGAGGCACGAAAGCATCGCGTCTAAGGTCGAAATCACTGATGCGCTGAGACCGAGACGAGGGGCCGCGTTTCGGAGCGTTGCAACGACGATGTGGCGCTCTGGAATGGAATTGTCCGCGGACAATATTTCACTGGTCCGCAGCCCGGTGGGTGCAGTTGCTTGTGTAAATGCCATGTTTTTTCACGACAACCTGATGTGAAAGGCACCAATATCTCTGAAAATCAGAAAAAAGGCCGCAAATCTTCAGCAACCGAATCGGTTGTTGTTGACTGGCGCGGAGAAGCTGGTAAATCTGAAAGTGCAAAGAACAGATTGGGCTCTCCTAGGAACACCTTGGGGGGCTCTTTCTTTTTTGGCTGTTGGTCGTGCTCCTTTTTTAAGTGTTACTGCTCGATCGTATCAGCCAGATTTCTGCTCTGACTGCCACGCCTCATAGAGACGTGTAAGCTCAGCTTCTGCGTTGTTACGCATCCACTGGGCAAACTCTGGGGCCTCAGACTTCGACAGCTTAAATGTCAAAGCGCGGGCCGTTTCTTTCACCTCAGCCAAAGCCGTCCCATCACTAAGTTTGATGGAGAGGGTAGGGGGTGCTGCTGGTTTGTCAGCCGCCCTAGATTTCAGCGCATGAGTGATGGCATCACTGATCATGCTAAAGCGGTCGTCGGCGCTCTTGGCGGTATCAAGCTTAAGCGTCGCGGTGATCTGTTCAAGATCGACGCTATCGCTGCGCGACTGGTCCGCAAGGTCTTCCCAACGTCTCCGTCCAATGCCATGAGCGGAACCGATCTGCTCAATGACTGACTTTGGAATGGACCGTGCAACTTTGGTCATGCGGGATAGCATTGGTTTGTCCACAGCGAGGGCATCCAGAATGATTGCCTGCTCGTAGCCACTTGTGGCCAGCTCAGTAGCGAAAAGCGCTTTTTCAATGAAGCTGGGATCCAAACGCTGGGTGTTCTCTTGTCCCTGGGCGAGAATAGCCTCTTCGTCAGAAAGGGACCTGACAAGTGCCTTCGCGGGGATGCCGAGCGATCGTAAGGCTCGCAATCTGCGGCGACCATAGACGATCTTGTAGTGTCCGGGTTTGTCCACGATGGGGCGCACCATAATCGGTACTTGTTGGCCGTGAGTCTTAATGCTCTCAGCTAGCGTTACTACATCGGCATCGGTGAAAGAGAGACGGTCCTTAGGGCCGTTCTCTTCAATGACATCAACGGAGATTTCTCTCACCGCGTTGCTCGCGACATCCTTCAAAGTGGATTTCACTCCGCTCATCGCGCCCGTATTTGGAAAACGCGCCTTTTGCTCTCCGGCCGGGGCCGCCGAGCTGTCTGTGTCTGGTGGGGGAGGGGGCTGGAACAGGTTTCTGCGGGCCATTAGTCAGTTTCCCTTCCCCAAGCTTGCTGAATCGTCTTTTCGAACTCGTCAGCGACGCCGTTTACACTCTCAAGGATGCGAATCAGTGTTTTCTTGACGACCTGCGAGGGATCCAGCTCATAGATGGTTTGCTGCGTCATCCCAGCGTCGGATATCGCTGTGGATTTGAGCATCGGTGTGGTCAAAACCTGATCAAGGAGAATGGACCGCAAGAAACCCGCCATTTGTGACTGGGGCACGTCCGTTGGCTCATATCGAGCAATCAAGAACTTAAGGAAGTTCCAGTCGATCGGCCCTGCTGCCTCCTCAAGAGTTTGGACAGTTTCTCCAGCCATTTCAAGGAATTGCGCCATAGAAGCGACATCCAACATACTTGGAACGACCGTGATTAGAAGGCCGGTAGACGCTAACAGAGCTGTCATCGTTGTGAAGCCAAGTTGTGGTGGACAATCGATGATGACGAGATCGTAGTTTGCTTCGATTTCGTCGAGCGCAATCGCAAGGCGTTGCGTGAATGGCGGGTCGATTTTGTGCTGCAGTGCGTAGGCTGTTTCGGTCTCATATTCCGATAACAACAGGCCCGCAGGAGCGAGATCAAGATTGTGAAAATAGGTCTTTCGGATGACTTGGCTTAAGGGAACCGGGTCTTCGTATTTTAGCGCGTCATAGACCGTGCCGCTCTCGGCGAATTCGATCTCAGGACGGTATCCGAACATTGTAGTCAAGCTGGCTTGCGGATCCATGTCGATTGCAAGGACCCTATAGCCCCGCAAGGCGTAGCGTTGAGCCAAGTGGATCGCACTGGTCGTTTTGCTTGAGCCACCCTTAAAGTTCACGATAGAAATAACCTGAAGGGCGTCGTTCTCGCGACGTCCAGGCAGATAAGTCTCACCATTCCGACCAGTTTTCGCCATCACATGGCGGATTTGGTCAATCTCCTGCGCGGTGTAGAGCCTGCGACCTCTAGAATCAGTCTCTACATCAGGGAAATCACCCTCCTGATGGCGTGTCCTGAGGTTAGACATGCTTATGCCAGTAAGCTCTGATACCTCAGCAGGATGAAACTTGCGCAGTGCTTTTCTACTATCGGGCTGGAAGCTATTGCGCATATGGTTGCTAAGCGCTTCCGACAGGCGCGCAGCGTTCGCCGCAATGGATGCTGCGATGGAACTAGTTGCTACAGTTTTCATGTCCAAATTCATTCTGCCCTCACGACCTCTTAGTGGGCCATCTGTGTTTCGTCGCTAAACGGCGTGATTTGCGGCAGCTTGCGACAATTGAACTTGTGCCACGCAACTTATCCCCAGACAACACTTTTTTGTTCTTTGCGTGCTTACCAAATATGCGGCGGTAGAGATATCCGAGCAAATCTCGACAATAAGCCTTTGATAAAAAGTGAAATATTGGTTGGCCATAGATATTTCTCAAGATGTTGTAGCGGTGACTCGACCACCCCCAAGAAATGGTCTCCATCCCTACAATTCGAATCAGGCCATCTCTTGGCTTAGAGAGAGACAACAAAACGGCACCCTCGCTTCGCTGCAAACTTGTTTACCGAAAGTCGAAGAGTTAGGTTTGCTAGTAATGGAGACATATCTTGAGAAACACGATTTTGATAAGAACCTGGCGCGATACTATGGCATGTCGGTTCACCCAAACTTGTATGGGGAATGGACGCTACAACGTGAGTGGGGACGGATAGGGCAGGGCGGTCGTATTCGGCTGGACTTGTTTCGTAGCGAGGCGGAAGGCGAACGCGCCGTGAGTGTTATGGAAGGTGTAAAAGAGCGCAGTGCATATCAGCAGGTACGCCATTGACTTATGTGCCATTGACTTATAAATAGATGACGAAATTGCAAACAGTAGTCGAGCTGCCAGAATTTCAGCGCCGGGCAAAAGCCGTCATGTCGGATAGCGAACGGGAAGCCGCTATCCTCTGGATCGCAGGAAATCCAGACGCTGGTGTTCCATTGGGTGGGGGGCTTCGTAAAGTACGGATACCGCGTGAAGGTGGCGGCAAGAGTGGCGGTTTCAGAACGATCTATGTGTTTGGTGGTCACCACATGCCGATCTTTCTGATCACTGTGTTTGCGAAGAACGAAAAGGTTAATCTGACAGCTAAGGAACAGGCGGTTGCTATGGACCTAAGCAAGGAGATCGTCGCTATGTGGAGAGATAAACAATGAGTACATTTGAAAGCATCAAGCAAGGTCTCGAAGAGGCACGCGCTTTCTCGAAAGGGCAGGGGGCCAATGCCCTTGTTCACGAGATTGCAGTTCCAGAAATTGACGTCTCAGAAATCCGCGCACAGACGGGCCTGTCACAAGCAGAGTTCGCCCGCAGCATCGGAGTCGCGAAAGGCACCTTGCTCAACTGGGAACATGGACGGCGCACCCCTAATGGGCCAGCCCAAGTGCTGCTGGCACTGATTGCGCGAAAGCCCTCAGTTGTACAAGATTTGCTTGGGCGCTGAACTGAGTATTCTGGACACTCAAATTGATCCAGTTCAATACCGCCCAATCTGAGAGTAAAAACGCGGCGGGACAGACTATCCTCCTTTAGATTTCATCATCAGAATTTAAGGCATCGACCCCTGTCCTAAAACAGCTTGATTCACTCTAGTAATGCGTCGATGTTGTATCCATCCGAATGACGGAAAAATTTGATCTTGGTCTCGGAGTTTCAAGACAGGCAAAATGGATTAAACAAGAATCAATTGAGTTGTTCCGGGGAATGCATGAGTAACGAAAACTACGGAGGCCATCCTCTGAAACAACTGGCGTCTCGATGGTCGCTCAGGACTCATGTTTCTGGCGAAAGAGCTGACAATCTGTCTGCGCTAGCAATTCTAGAGACGCTGATCGCAGCCTCAATCGGTATATTGCTAACGTACTATGGTTATTTCTGGATGCTTTGGGCTTCAATATTCGTGACACCATTCGTGCATCTACGTTCACCATCGTCCGTCGCGTCAGGCGTCCAACGACTAAACAAATATTGGGGACGAAAGCCAGAGCCGACTAAGCTTGAAAAACTCCTGATCATATTGAGCTTGGCGTTACCTCTTGTAACAACTCAGTTTCTTGGCATTGGCTGGGGCAAAATTGATGTAGTTCTCACTGGTGATCTAGCGATTGGTAGAGTGTTGCTTGGGCTTTGTGTGGTTGGAACACCTTTGGCAATTAGTAGCTGCATTGTTTCGCCAGCCGGGGGCCTGAGTCTTTTTTCGTCGCTTCTGTCTATGATTTGTATTATCGCAACGGCGGTTTGGGTTTTCGAACAAGGGTACGATTACTATGCTATTATCGAAACCGGTCTACCTGCATTGGTTATCAGTGCTTTGATGGTGACTTCGAATGTCGGCGGTCAGAGCACAAGAAACTTTTTATCTCACGGAGTTGTTGTCCTAGCGCTACCAGCAATAATAATCGGAGTCCTTGCTCGATTGCTATTCATTCGAATTGCTGCAACTACTATGCACCTCCGAACAGGAATGACATTTTTTACTAAAAACTGGACAAGTCTAATTTCTAGAACAGATTTTTACACTCCTCCCGAAGTACTGCCTGGCTTACCGGTCGATCACAACCTAAGGGTTGAGAAATGGCGACAACGCACACGAGTTGGAAACGGTAGAACGGTTAGGACTGTGGCGCATTTAATGCAGGCGCTGTTCATCCCTTCCATCGCTTATCGCATAACTCTGAAATCGAGCTTCTTCTTCTATGTTCCTCTGATTTGGATTGCCACCCGCCCAACTAAACTCACCGTCGATGCGAACGGGAATGCAAATTGGAACCGATCACTAGGTCGAACTCCAATCGACCTCGCTTGCTTGTTGACGGCGTTCTTAAGCGCCGCATTGCTGATCTATCGAGCGTGGGATCAAGAGAGCTATTTGGCTGCCACTAAGTGGGCTAATGACGTTGGAGCGCCAAACTTTTGGCCAATGCTTGCCACGGGAATTACGCCCGATAAAGTGTCAATTTGGCATTGGTTACCCGGACTGGCGGCTATGCTTTCACTAGCGGTCTTGTTTTGGTGTTGGAACATATCTTTCCGCATTGAAAAGACGTCTGGAAGCGCAAAGCCATGGGAAGTTTGGTCAATCAGCAAGCTCAATTCTCTAAAGAATACCCTTAGTCTTCTGACCCTCGCAGTCGGCCTACTGGTTGTACTAGCATACAGCCTTGATCCCTGCAGAGTTCCTGACTTGGTAGCGCGCGCCCTTGATTTATTCTTTGGTTCCTCTTGCCAAATAACAGATGATATTAAGACATGATGAGCCAACTACGTTTCAAAAATTTAAACCCAAACGCAAAATCAAAAAATCTACTTGAGAGAAGAAATTAGATGGTTGGTAACCCAACAGAGTTAATGCGGGCGGTCTTAGGAACGGTCTCACTGAACATTCTTTTGTTTGGCCCGCCCATTCGGCGTTTGTCGAACGATCCGGAAGAGCGACCGCTGCAAGACAAGCGCCAAGATATCTACGACGCTTTGACAGCCGCTGGTCATTATGTGAGCTACGCAGAGGATGTTGTTGAGCCCGGGTTCACAACAGCTTTGCCATACGCAACTATGCTGAAAGAGTACGACCTCGTTTTCTCGTATGTTAGTTCATCAACCGGTGTGACAGAAATTGAGATCATTGGCTCGGAGGCTGAAGTTGCTGAGAAATCAATGATTTTCTTGGATGATCGCCAACAAGGCCCAACGGTTGATGGCATGTGCAATGACGCAGTCAATGGAGGAGCTTTTATATTAGACTATTCATACCCAAACGATATTGTTTCATGTAGGTTACTAGGAGAATCTCTTAAGCGCGCAACAAACACCCAGTCCAAGAAACACCTGATCTGATGACATCTTCGTCGACTTTGCGGCGTCTGAATGCCGACCTCTCAGAAAAGAACGATCTGCTTCATTTGGTGAGAAGTGATGAGCTTGGCAACGAGCTTAAAAAATTCGACTATTCGTGGGCCTCCAACAAATTCGAAGCTGGCTCAACGCTCGCCGACCTTTTTGAATCTTATGGCTGGACCAAAGGTGATTGCTCGCTGAGCCGAATTGGTCAACTAGTCTATGGCAGAATTGCAGTTCATTTTACTGATTTGACGGCTGTCGGTGCAACTGTTGGAAGCTATACTATCGAAGAGAAAATTAGGAGTGGCAAAAACTCCGTTGTCTTCACAGCGAGACATCGGGTCTTGGGTCGGGAAGTGGTCTTAAAAATTATTCGACCAGGTGCATCGGACAACATCGAGGAATCATTTCGGAAGCTGTCACGAGCAAACATTCCTGGAAATGTTGTGCTACCCAGTGACATATTCCCCGTTGAAACGACTGATGTTATGGGTGAAAAATTAACCGTAAACTGCTTAGTTTTTCCAAAAATTATTGGACCTACGTTTGCAAAATTCTTGAGACAAGACAGTTTGAAACTAAACCCACTCGTCGTGCGCTCATTTATTGGGCAAATCGGAGGGGCACTCGCCGCAATAGAAAGTGCTGGTGCGTATCATGGAGATCTTCACGATCGAAATATCATCGTTTCGAAGTCCGCAAATGGAGCAATAATATTCAATTTAATTGACATCTCATTTGATGCCGTCGGCAGTCTCGACCTTGAGACTGCCCAGAACAACGATCTCGAAAACTTAGCGACATTGGTTTGGCGGTTGCTAAGTGAGCAGAGGAAAAGCAATCCGCGGGTTTCATTTCGAAAATTCGTCGGATCTGAAATCTTCTTTCCGGTCGAAAAGTTGCTGACAAACGGAGTCACTTCGGTAAATGAGTTGATGTCAGCCTTCAGGTCAAGGAGCGTTTATGAATCTTACATAAATGACAAAGACGCATTTCTCTCAGCACGGTTCAAAGCACCAGACACATTCCGACTTCAAAGATATGAAGAGCTAACTGACCCAACCAAAGCGGTTGAACTCTTCGAACCTTTGCCAGAGTTGATGTCTAAGCTCACTGACTTCGGTAATATCTATGTTTCCGGCAATAGGGGCTGCGGAAAATCGACATACTTGGCGATGCTAGGGTTTTTTCCAAGTGTTGATAGTCCCGTCGTGGACCCAAGAGACATCTTTGGGATCTACTTTCCATGCCGCCAAGGCGATTTTCGAACCCTTTCTGTCCACGAAGTCGGAAAGGTTGTTCCCTCATCCGACTACTACCGACATATACTGATCCTAAAGACCATTCGGCGGACACTTGAAATTATTTCGAAGGCAATCTCTCGTAAGAAGTTGAATGAGCCGAAGTTCTGCGAGTTTCTTCGTAATGCTCTCAATCGCGTTTTGCCTGCACCGGGCATAATTCTCTTGGAAGAAGGTGTCTCTAGTGAACTTGAAAACTTCTTAGCAACGATTACCAAGGCGGAGCTGGCGAGCAGTGCCAATCCAAAGTTTCCGATAGAGGCAGACGGACACTACGCAACTGAAGTCGATCTGATTAGATTTTTCGAAGCAATACGTCATGATTTTTCAGATCTATCGAATACTCGCTTTCACCTTCTTTTTGATGACGCTGGTGAGCCTTATGTTCCAAAGCCAGTTCAATATGCCATAAATGACCTTCTAATTTCCTCCAATCCCTACTTTTGTGTCAAATTCTCCGCCGAAAAGCATACTTTTCAATCAATGACAAGTTCGAAGAAGCCAGTTGAGCCAGGACATGACTATTTTGAACTAGACATATCGCTTAGCCTATTTTTTGGCGCAGGTAGCACTGGTATTCGTGTCGAAGACCTCGAGAAATATTTTCGGGGTATTGTTGAGCGGAGGTTAGAATATTTCGATTACAAGAGTAGGAGCATAGTAGAATACTTGGGCGATGATCGCGGGGCTTACGACAAGTTAGTCCACAAATTGATGGTTGGTGAACGCGACGCTTATTATTTTGGTTGGCACGCTGTATGGAGCATCGCCGATAGAACACCAAGAACTTTGCTCGAGATAGTTTCAGAGATATTTTCGGCAGTTGGCGTTTTGCCAGAAACATCTCCATTCGTTGTTCCCAGAAGAGACCAAGATCGAGCAATAAGGACGATTTCCGAAAAAAGGCTGCAGGCACTAAGCCAAATTTCTGGTCTTTTTTCCTTTGGAGGTCGTCGGAGAAGCCTTGGCCGTCAATTGTATGACGTTACTACAACTATCGGTTCGGCTTTCCATGTCCACCTTCGCAGCCAAGCTCGCGGAAAGCCTGAAGAATACAAAACTCCAAAGCAAAAGCTCGCCATTGAAAGAAACGACATTTATGAAGTCTCTGATGCAGCAGGTTATATACTTCGAAAACTAATTACATTTGGTGTTCTTGATGCCACAAAAGCTTTTGTAGCTAGAGATGATGGACGCAAAAAGGCAATTTACGTACTGAATCGAATCTACTGCCCTGCATTCGCCATTGGTTATCGGCGAGATGATCAATTGGCGCTTTCAAGCTCCAAATTTGAAAAACTTCTAATTTCACCCGATATATTTAGGAAAGGAGGTACTGAATTCTTACGTACTGCTTCCAACGATATGTCCGGAGACCTATTCGATGAGTGAACCGATGCAGACACAGTCGCCTTGTTACTTCGTTGAAGACATAAGTCAAAACTACCCTACTGCCGGAGATATTGACGTCTTCGTAGTTGCAGCGGGATTCGAAGAGCGCGCTTTTGAGTTCCTGTCTCGTGCCGAATTCAGCGATGACGCAATCTGTGTTGTTTCGCTGTTTGAAAATGAAGTTCAGGGAAACTCTGAAATTGAAGAAAAATTTCTGAGAAAGATCGAAGAAAAATTTCACTCGGAAAATGTTCATAAGGTACGTTTGGCTTTCAATGAAATTTTTGCCTACAAAGCCTCTTTCAGAGAGGTTGTTTTATCATTACCTCACGCTGCAACCCGAGTATTTCTAGATGTATCTGGCTTCCCAGCCTATGCCGTTTGTGCAGTTTTGGATGAATTTCGTGAATGCCGCCCATACGAGTCAATCGATGTCCTCTATACGTCGGCCGTTGAGTATACTCCAACCATTGATCAATATGAAGAGTTGATGGGTGGAGATGATTTTGAAACCGAAGTACTGCCTCCTTCCATGGCAAAGGAAATGTCAGAAAATCTCACATTCACGCCATTTGCGGGCCACTTAAAGGGAGAGGGAAATTCATGTCTGGCACTTTTTGCTGGATACGAGGCACACCGTTCAGCGGGTGTTATTGAATCAATTAATCCGTCTATGCTACTTATCATCTATGGTGATCCCTGCGATGATTCCCTGAGTTGGCGGATGGATCTCAGTAAAAAGCTACATGCAAAATTTGAAAGAACACGTAAGCGTGCAGTTGAAACGGTGCCGACACAAGGTATATCGGAATCGATTGCGATTTTGGAAGAGTACTATAACTTCTTGATTGACGACTATGATCTGATAGTTTCCCCTATCTGCAGCAAGTTACAAGTTATAGCATGTTACCTCTTTTGGGAGAAGTTTCAGGAAGTACAGCTGACATTCCCGCTCCCAATTGGGTATGATCCGAAGTACAGTCCGACCGGCGCGTCCAAAACCTATAGGGTTAGTCTGCCAAGTAGAGTGCGCTTCAAAGCCTGATAATTACGACCGGACACCTGCTTTAAGTATCGGAGAATTTCTCTAACTCCGATCATTGACAAATATACACTGTAACGCCGAGACCTATAACAAGTGTCCGCTAGGTGACGGTATCGTCCAAGCTTGGTATCGCAAGGATAAAGAGCCAAATCAGCTATTCAAAGTACCTGACCTTGAACATAAATATTTTGGTCATTGCGATATGAAATTATGTGACTTGGCAGTGCGGTAATGTGCCATGCTGGAGGCAGCGCAGCAGCACATAAGCTTAGAATTTCACGCGAAGTCATACCCCTGTGAAGTACATTCACATTTGAGGCTTCGTAGTCTGCATGGAATGTCGTCTTGCCAGGTCGCTCGAAACGCAATGTATATGGCAAACCACCTTTCAGGCGTTGCATTATCTCAGAGACTGGGTATTCACCGGGTGCAAAATCGACGAAGCACTCATCCAACTCAATTGGATAGAGGAGATCGAAGTGGCCGACTTTGTAGTCCGATGTGTCACGGCGTCGGCCTGGGTCGTTGGAGCCAAATCCAGAATGGTTCCACTTGACTTGGGCCACGCCACCAAAGTTCCCAATAAGGGCAGTCTCAAGATCAATCGCAGTGAATACGAATAAACGGATAGCTTTAAACTCAATGTCGCTAGGGGAGATATTGCGCCGTCCAAGGATCTTTCGAGCATGACGAACTAGGCGACCGTTTAAGCCCAAATCGCTATCGGTCTTTCCGATGTAAACCAATTGCTGCGGGTCTTTTAGATACAGCGCATAGACACCCTGCTGCTCAGGAACAGCCGTCGCATTTGCAGCACTCAGATCAGCGGGCTCCATTTCATCAAAATGCTGCAGCAAGGCAGAAAGCAGGGCACCGGGGAGGTCGAACTCAAGCTCTGCATAGCCCCGCATTAGGCAGCATCTTCTAGATGCTGAGAGACGCTCTTACCGACTACGTGTGCAAGCTCAACAGGTACAGCGTTGCCCAATTGCCTCATACACTCAGACCAAGCGCCTTTAAGGCGATATGTGTCCGGGAAGGTTTGCAAACGGGCAGCCTCGCGTGTTGAGAAGTACCGCACTGATCCATCTGCGCGACGCAACATATTCTCGCCACCGGGTACGCCATGAACTCCGGCCTTAAGCGTCTTGGAGGCTTCGTCGAGGTAGCTTCCAGTGTGTCCTGGGTATGGCCGAGCGCCTGGCTGAAATCTATGGTTTGGTATCTTTGCGGCTTTTTTTGGGGCTGCTTCTGGATCGGGCAGATCTGCAATTGCTTCTCGAGTAGTGAGCCATGCTAGCTGGTCCGGCTTTTCCTCTCTTGAAAGTCGTTTCGCCATCTGGGCGGCACGCCCCTCTAGAACACGATCTTTCTTGCACACGTCGTTGCGATCCCAGTAGTCACCGAAGAGTTGATCCCAGACCAGCGCCTCTTGCGAGTGCGTTGAACTATCAAATGACCATCTCGCATCAACATCATCCCGAAATCCGACAAAAAGGACGCGCTCGCGACGCTGAGGGACGCCATAGTTTGCTGAATTCAGGAGACGAGTGACAACTTGGTAATGCAATCCTGGCCTACGTGTGCGAGTATGGTGTTGTTCAAGTCTGCTGAGGTGATCTTGCCAGTCCTCATCCTTTTTCATTTTTAGCTCAGGATGTTCCAGCTGATACTTTACGTATTCGAAATAGCTGTGGAATGAGGCCCGCGTCAGCCCTTTGACGTTTTCAAAGATGAAAGCCGTTGGTTGAGCTTCGCGAACAGCGCGTACGGCTTGGGGAAACATGTCACGGGCGTCATCAAAGGCGCGGTGCTGTCCTCCCATGCTGAACGGTTGACATGGAGGGCCGCCAGAGACCAGATCGAGCTTCCCTTGATACGGTTTGAAATCGACATTCCGGATGTCCCCTTCGATAAGGTTCCAGGCCTCGCTTCCTTTAGTAAGAGTAGAGTGATTATCGCGCAGGGTATCGCAGCACCATTTGTTGTGTTCGACCACGGTCTCCGGGGTGAACCCCGCCTTCGCAAGACCGATGCCAAGGCCACCTGCACCTGCGAATAGCTCAACTGATTTGCGTTTAGTTAACATTTTTTACCCGTGTATTTTTTGGACGATAAAGCCAGAGTCGCGCGAAGGTAGCAAGAACATATTAACAACATCGATCTGGGTTTCTGGGCTACTATCATGAGTACAACGAGATCTTGCGTCCACGCCACGACCTTTAGGGGAACTAAAGCAGCCGCTCAAACTGATCTGCTAAATTATCGCTTTGAGCGCTTGGCCACCGTTGCTAGGTATCGTTCAAAAAAACTTATGAAATTCAGCCTATTATTAACATAATCTTGATTATGGGTTTTTTTATTGTAGCCGGGTGGGCGCTACCTTGAAGTGCGACTCCTATTAGAAATCAATGGGTTATCTGATGAGGAGAACATCGCATATGCCAAGTTTGCAAGCTACTTAGTATCAAATATCAGCGCATATTTGAACGCTGGAGACACGCGAAGATCCCTGTGAACTAGCTTGACCCGCTCCCCTGAAGCGTCCCGCGTCTAAGGTTAGGTGGTATCGGCACCCTAGGCCTGCTTGATCGCCTCAAGTGGGTCTGATAAAAGAAAACTTCATAATAAAAAAGATATGCAAAGGGCTGATGGGTGCTTAAATGGTTCATTCTGGTCTGACTAAATTTGTACTTTTTACATTAGTTCTCGTTATTGGTATCTGTGAACCCTCGTACGCGTACACTCCTAGCTACGAAAAAGTACAAAAACTCAAAATCCAGTATAATCTGCGGTTGTCGAATGGTCTAAAAAGTTTCCTTGAGATGAGAAGCTGGACAGATTGGTCGGTCCGTAACCTGAGAAGACTTGACGCGGGGATGGACATCTCTGCGGATTCACCAGTATCCTGCGGCTCATTCGGAACTTTTTTACAGCGTTATTCACGCTTTATAGAAACTATCGACTTTGAGTTAAAACTAGGATCGGTAAATGCGCCGTTCAATTTTTTAGGCGACGAACCCGGAGCTTTTGAAAAGAGGTTTGAAGAGGTATACTCAGAAGTATGGCATTTTACCGAATCTGCGATAGCGCTGATATCCCTGAAACCTAATCTCTCAAACGAAGCTAGACAGCTAAGGCGACTAAAAGTGTCAATTCAGAGAGCTGAAAGCGTTTTTGGAGGCGCATATACTCAGTTTTCTCATTTCCCTTTGGCTTATCAGAGTGGAATTGCTTACAAGCTGGCCGGATGCTGGTTAGATTTTGGGGACTATAATTCTCTCGTAGGAATACTTATTCAAAAAAATCGAAAGAACCACACAAAATATAATTTGGCAGTATCCAGAGCAGTTAGTTCGATTAAAGAGGCAACAATATCCTTATCAGAATTGGCGGAAAAACGATTCTCAGAGCTTGAGGAAGAAGGCCGCCTCTGGGAGTCGAACAAGCTAAAAATAGATGTGCTGTATGCGTTTAATTCTGATAACTTGCGACTAATCAGGAGCAAAAACGCTGCTATCGAAAGTTTGGCAGCCCGTACTGATGTGCTCGCTGACGAATTGGCGCAGCTGACGGGCAATGGAGTGAGTTTGACAAGCTCTGAAATCAACAATCTTCAGGCACAAATAGAGGCCCTGAGGCGTCCAGGAAACACTGAAAAATGCATTAGTGATATGCTGGGCGGCCAACGGGTAGGTCTAACAATCCTACATGCTAGCCGCGGATGGACTGTCGCTTGGGGAGCTTGCCCAATGTACGGAAACTATGGGAGTTGTATTCAAGCGCGCGGACATGCAAATTACGATGGTGACTGCACCGCGAGAACTAGGGAGACTTGGATTGGCTTCTTGCATAACGAAAAAATGCAACGAGAAAGCAAACGGCTTAATATTGAAGCAAGAAAACGCCGCATTCTTCAATCTCAAGCGTCAACTCGGGCGAAGATCGCGGCGCTCAAGGAAAAAATTTCCTCTCAAATGGAAGAGATTCGAAAATTTCGTTCTGAAATTTCATCTCTTTCTCAGAGCATCAAAGATAACTCGAGTGAAATTTTTGAGTTAAGGTATAGACTTTCAAACCTGCAAACACCTAATCAAATCGAAAACAAAATTTCACGGATAAAGGCTAGAATTGAAACGCTCAAGACTCGTGCTGGAACCTTTTGAGGAAACGTTGTGATGTCAAAAATATTCAAATCAATTCTCTTACTTTTTACTTTTTCGTCAATAAATATCGAAGGTGCAGATGCGCAGCAGCTTCTGGACCTCAATCTGCCTGATCCACCGCCTTTGATGATCGAAAGAAGCGCTAGGAGCTCTGCCTCATTAGTACCTAACTCAGAATTAACTTGTGCCGAAAGTATGAAAATAACACTGCTCTTTAGAGAAGTAGTGAACTTTAATTCAAGTCTTCTGGTCCGCTTGAACTACCTTCCAATTTCAACTTTAGAACAATTTAGGCTCACTTCAAAGATCGAAGATGAAATCTCTAAGCTTTCAGATGAATCCCAAGAAGAAGCAGATGGAGAAATCGTAATTGATATCAACCGTCAACTTCATCCGATAAGAACGAACTTACAACAGTCTCGTTTTGATGTCTTGGCGGCAAAATATAGCTTTTTACAAGATCCGAAGGCCTATTATGACAATAACAATATATATAATAGTGATGTGATCGATTGGAGCAGAGACAGTGGTATATTTGGCGGTTTTGAGGTCATAAAAAACCTCAAGACATTTGGAACTTCAATGCCTTTTATAAGGGCCTCAGAAGCGTGCTCTCGTCAAATGAATCGGAAGGCTTGTATGTTTGAATATCAAAATCAGGTATTTTCCTTGCCTGAGTCAGTAAAGATTAAGGACTATATCGAGTTGGAGATGACGCAAGCAATTGACTTGGTTCTTCCTGCCGCAACTCAAAGCGAAATATATTTGGACGATTATATTGCTGACATTGTTTGCATTGGCGGAAGGGCGCAACTTGACTTGGTCGACGTCAAACTTCTTTTGCCTCCGTCAGAGTGACACTATCGAAGAGGTTTTGAATTTTTATATGAGCCAATTATTAATTAGATGAATTTGGCACGCATCACATTTGCTAAACCGCACCGTAGAATTCCGCCCCATCCAGCATCACACCCAAACGAAGGTCAATAACCTGCCAAAACCGCAAAAGTTTTGCTGGGGGATTTTGTCATACCCAAGCGATTGACTAAACATAGGTAAGCGGGCAACGGCGAAAACGACCGTTTTTGACGCGCTGGTCTCGGTGGTGACTTTAAGTTCCCAGTAGGGATTAGGTCACCGTGCACCACATAGTGACGAATGACTGCCTTTAAAAAGCAACCTATGTTCAGTCGTTCTCGTTAATAGCGGAGCCAATTGTGCGGATGCTATAGCCCTAGGCTCAGTAGCCATCGGCGTTACAAAATTTATCAATTTTAAGAAATTATAGGCATTAAAAGCGCGATCAAGCCACACGCAAGGACGTCCCGCGATCACCAAGAACAATATCATCTACCCTGGACAAATTTCAGCTAAATTCTTAACGCGGCAAAAATTGCCCGCTCAAAGCACCACGATGGGAAGTGCCAAACACCCATTTCTACAACAAACGCTCACGGACGTAGCCTAACACCCATAATTGGCATATAATACCTATTTTGGGGGCATAAATGTCATTCTATCAATATCTAAAGCTGACCAGCCTTATGGCTGCGTTATTGACCGCTCCATCTCAAACAGCGGCAGGAGAGTGGAACTTGAAACTCGACGTAGACCAAAATGGTACAGAAATTCGAGGTTCAACAATGGCCCTGCTCGCCTCAGTAAACCAGGGGTGCCAAATAAAAGTTGGAGTATTCCGATCTACCGATCCCGAACCACCCATTGAGAGTATCTGGACATTGAGCCGTGTGAGGGTGTTGAAAAATTCATTAGGCCAAAATGTCGTTTCCGGAGTTCACTCATCACATATCGGTCACTTAAGAATACGGTCAGACACACCGCCAATTCCGCCATATGGCAAGTCAAACATCACATTCAATGCTTACAATAAAAGCCCACAGGTTATGATCTTCACCACCGAAGGGCGCCAAATTGGAATCGATGGACTTAGCGTCAGGTATAGTAGTAGTGGACTTGACAAATTCTCCTACGGTTCTCGTTTAGGTTGGTTCTCAGATTGTTAGGCGTCGATCTCTTGACCAAAAATAATACTAAGTTGTAGCAGCTGCGACATTTAGAATGGGAAGTCCCACTACCTGATCAGATTCTTCATATGTCAGGTTAAGGTCGCTTAATTTAGCCAGTGCCACTTGAATTTCATCCAGTAAGTATCTCTGTTTCAGTTCTTCAAAAATTTTATCGACTGACTTTGGCGTTCGGTCAATCAGCGTCAGAATATCTACACAGATGACCTCTAGTGTCTGTATTCCATTAGATGAAATCGGTCGGGTATCTGTCAGCGTGCATGTTGGTACTTCAACTGATAGTTCAAAGTTGTCTTCGCGCCATGCTTCTACTTGGTAGTCAATCACACGGTATAACCGCTGCAATGTGGCATCATTTGTGTACTGAGTTCGGTAATAATAGCAGTATTTTACGTAGCTAAATCCAGTCTTCTCCAAGAACGCTTCGGAAAAAATAACGTTGTACCTTGGATGTGCTTCGCGAATGGAAGGCAAACCAAAGCTCTCAGCCTCGGCCACTAGAGGTGCATTGCGCGTAGATAAAACATTTATGTTTGATGTTGGTGGTTCAAGATGAAAGAGTTTTGGTAGAGATGCAACTTGCTTTGAATAATCCGACTCTTCATCATCTGGAAATCCATAAAGTAGATTGTAATGAACTTTTAGCCCAAGCCGTTTAGCATTTTTCAGAAACACAACATTTTGCAAGGCAGAAACACCTTTTTTCATAGATTTCAGTACATTTGTAGAAAAAGATTCTATACCTGGCTGCACTTCGGTAAATCCAGCTGCCACCATATTGTCTAGTTGATTATCCCGAACATTCGCTTTCATTTCACATGTCAGCGTAAATGAATTTTTGCCACCAGCTTCGATCAATGCAGGGATCAGTTCTTTTTGATAGGATTGAGGTAAGATATAGTCTGAAAACCTAACCGTCTTTGCTCCATACGATGCTTTGAGGTTTGAGAGAGCAGACAACGTCGCATGCGCGCTTCGTTGGGTATACTTGAGCGTTTCCTTGTCTATCCCACAGAACACGCAGTGGTTCTTCTGTCCCCACCAACAACCTCGTGAAGCTTCAAAGGGCAACACTCTGTTTGCAACGTGCACTTGATGAACGCTTGCTAATTCTGCTTGCTGTGCAAAGAAATCATCAAAGTCCGGTGTCGGAGATAGGTCCATCTCCATTCGACTAGGAGCTGGGTTTTTTTCTGTTCGTGATGAGAGTCCCTGTATGCCCTCGATCGATTGGTTTCGTGATGTAATTCTCGCGATATCGACAATCGCACTTTCGCCTTCTCCGTCAAAAATGAAATCAATGCAATCAAAGCACTCCAATAGATGGCGTCCGGTTTCACCCGCTACGGAGTACCCACCGAAGACAATCGGTATATCTGGCGCAATCCCTCTAATGTGCTTTGCTACTGCCAATGAGGGGAACGTTTGATCAAATAAGCAGGTAAAGCCAACTATTGTGGGACCCATCTCCAAAATACGCTCAGCACAAAATTCAATATAGCGAGGGATCGCTTCGCTCCGGATCTTCAGAACTAGATCCATAGCTTCTGCTGCGTTCGCGAATTTCGTTTGCCAAAACGCACGTGATTGGGCCATATCTGTCAGAATAGAATGCAGATTTTGAATTTGTTCTGCATCCAACTCATTATCCAAAGTTCCAGAAAACAAGAAATCACAGATGGCCCATGTTTCAGCCAAATTGACGTACGTATCATAGTGCACGAACTGTAGAAGGTCCAAGTTAGCGTGGTACACTTGCGATGCGATACCTGCTTCATTCAAGCGAGCCTTTAGGATTGATGGGCCTAAAGAGGGTTCAGTAAGCATACCCCACGGCATACTAACAAGAACTGCCCTATTCATTAGAATTTTTGCACTCCAGACAAATCTAAGACCGGAGGCGGATATCCGATCTGTTCATCCCCTCTGGCAATCACTGCTCCGACAACTACTGCCACCACAATTGATACCAGGCCAATGTAGGCTACGTCATCAGGTCGATGGTTGATAAGCGGCCCAATATCGACATCTTCTATCTTTCGGACTAGTCCTACACGCGGCTCAATCCCCAAGTTCTTCAATGTTTCACTGGGGTTTTCCTTCCATGTCGAAACAAAACGGCCATCCAATAGAATTGCGTTGAGCGTCTCAATTGTTTCCTGATCATACGCTACTACTTGTTTAGCTAAGCTCGAAGTCGAAAGAGCTGAAAGCTCTTCACGGACCTGACCCGTCAGCGGACTTGTGATTTTTTGTTCTATCTGGTCTGGAGATGCCAATAATGCTTTTGGCGACAAGCCTTTAGAAAGGGCTTCTTGAATTACTCGTGCGGTATCTATTGATATTTTTTCTAGCATTAACTCAGTCCCCATAAAATCTATCGCGAGATGGATCAATTTCCAGAAATCACGCTATTTGGTTGCTAATGAGTCAAGTCTAGCCGCTTTTTTGGTTTCAAGTCTATGGTTGAAAAGTAGAGGCACTGCTTCTTGACGCAGATTCAACGAGAGGCACGTGTTAGTGAAGGATGGCAACTCGTTACCGTGTGGGTGCCCACGGAGGCCAACGCAAAACGTGTCCGAAAACTCGCCCAAGATATGCGCGACAGCGCCGAGAGGCTCGATGGACTTAGCGAGGAGATTGAAACCGTGACTATCGAAACTGAAGCTCGGGTCGGGCAGGCCATCGCTGAACATGGCTCCGCCGCCTATAATACTCCCTCAGGGGCAGTGCTCGACCTCTTGACCGATTGACGGACGAGGATGATCTTATCGGCTTTTCACGAGCTGTAGTCATCTTGACACGCGCAAAACCAAGCAATGCCTCCTATGTGATCGCGGCTGTGCCAGCCAAAATCTCCAATTTCATCATCAAACACCGGAGTGTTTCCCCAAAAGAGCTTACTGCATGGACAAACGCCAATCCGAATTGGCCCGATCATCTAAAGGACGCTGTTCGGCGACCAGAAAAATTCGTACCGGTGGTAGAAAAAATGGTCCGCGATATCCAGAGCTTTCGTTGATTAGCAAAGTGCCGTTTATCTCCGCAGGTCAGAGCTTAAAGCGGACTACGAAACCAACGCAGTATCTGCCAAAACTCAAGCGTTTGTTCCACCAGCGAATAGACCGACTTTGGCCAACAAACTGTCTCAGGTAGAAATCTCTAAGCGGATTCTATTGCCGCTAGTTCAGCGATAACTGAACATCTCTATACAGCGAAATTAATTCTCCCATGCCCATATCTAAAATTGGCTCATACATAAACGAATTTATATGAATGTTCGCTGGCGTGATAAGGTTGACGCGTCGGAGGAGACCAATTTCTTCGGCCTGATTGTTGAAAAGTTCCTTAAATTTTTTAAACAGGTCGCCAGTTTGCTCTTTTGCAGTATCATAATCCGGCTCATTGCTACGAATTTTTGCAACCATGAAGCGGTCTGACCAAATCCTGATCGCAATTGAGAGTACAATTTTATACTCAAGATTGATCCCTTCATCTATATTCTCGCACGCATCAGCAGCGGCAAAAATATAGTCAAGAACACCTTGTTCCAAAGCAATATCCGGAAATGTGCAGTATGTGAGATGGCGTTCAAAAACAGTTTTGTAGTCTCGGAGCGTAAGAGCCTCGCTCTCATCTTTGAAGTGGAGCATTCTCGTAAGCTGCAAGTAGTCATCATTAACGTTTCCGTCAGCGTCTTTTTCACCAATGGTATACTCAATCACATTTCGTAAGAAGGGTATATATGCAGTCAATACAGGCGGTTCAGCCAACCGACCCTGCCATTTGCGAAATGGGCTTTGTATGTCGGACTGTTTGAAAGGCTCTAATTTAATCCCATCTTCAGATCGAAAGGCCAGCCGACACTGGTGTGCTGGACAAATTTTTCTACTTGAAACAGTTCGCAGAAAGTCGAAGTTGTGAGTTAAGATTATGGCCAAAAAATTGGTATCTTCTTCCTTTGTAATATCTTCCAAAAAATCGATGACCGCAAACTTATTTTTATAGTCGAACGAGTCCGAAATATCGTCGAAAACAAAGAGCGTTTTAGAACGGTTTTTCCAACGCACAAACACCTCATACATGATGTCCAAGATGTACAGTGCTCGACCTTCTCCCGTGCTTAGTGCGCGAAGTAATTCTGACCTTTCAGATGGCGCGTAACGTCGTTCTTCACCTGCATCTCGAATAATGAAACCGATGGAGGGGGCGATGCCCTTTAGGATGGCATCTGCCTTGTTTTCTACGGTAAGCTCAAATGGAAGGTATAAAAAACGACGGTTGAAGTCTGCCACAACTGCATCCCAATCGCCTCTGCTATCTTCCGCATCTGCGATGATTTTAGCTAACGCGCTTTGGCCATTTCGATATTCTGAAATTAGGATTTTATACTCGTCGGCGGCAACAAGAAGGTATTGCAGCCAAAGATCACGCTTCAGACCATCAGTATCGTCCAGCATAGGCAGAAGATGCTTGTTTTTAGTAATATAGTCCCGGAAAGCCTGTAGCTCTTTATTTTTCAGTTTTGAATTGAACGTATCAAACTTCTTGGTGATCTCTTCATCACTCAAGATGCGGAGCTTCTCTTCCTCAATCCGTTCACGAAGAGATTGGTCTGATGAGACGTCTTCCATCTCTTCGGTATTTTCGTCTACCAGACTGATTTTGTGTCCAGCGCTAAAGAAATTATTTGCCTCAAGTTGTTGCTGGACCTGTGAAACGTTGTGGTACTGAAAATTCCTCCGAAGGATTGGAGATTTTTCAGTTATTTCATCGTATTTTTTCGCGAAATCTTCGACCGCAGCTGCTATATCTTCGCTAGCGAGAAACTGCTGAACCTTTGGATCATAGAGAATTTTGTACTCTGCATTTGCAAGGTCTGATCTCTGGGTTTTGTTCAACTCACCCTCGATAGTAGACAGCGCCTCATAGTAGCTTTCGCCAAACAATCCTTCGATAATCGGATCTATGTTCTCACGAGACTTTTCACCAAATCCGGCAACGCGTTTGAGAGCCTTATCCAAGGCCTTCTTTGCTTCACCTATAGACCGATGAATTTCTTCGTACTTTGTCCTAAGTTCGGCATTTGCAAGGAGTGTCGAAACCTGGTTTGAAGCAAACTTGTCATCGTAAGATTTAACAACAAAAATCTCCTCTTTCTTCAGCTCTTCATCGTTCAGTGTGATTTCGCAAGTGGGCACGCGATCCGGGAAATGCAGGTCTTTTGGAGTATTGCCAGCGGAAAGGTCCGTCAGCGTTTTCGCCAAGGACGTTTTCATGACACCGTTGGCGGCATAAATTGCATAACCTTTATGTTTAAACTCCAACTCGGCCTCTAGTTTTCCAATTCCATAACAATATCTTAGATTAAATCTTAGCTTGTCGGCCACCATACTCTCCAATGCAAATATCTGTGCAAAAAAGACTATCTCACTCGGCTTTGTGGTTCCATAGCATGAAGTGGTCCCACTATTTAGGACAGTTTTACGGCTCAGCTAAGATGTAATCTGGTTGGTTTCATGCCGCCTTCTGGGTTCGTTCTGTGTCAAAGAATGCGTCGTCAGGTGATCGTTTGTCGAGGGCTGTGTGGGGGCGCTCCGCGTTGTAAAAGCTGATCCAGTCTTTGATCACGCGTTTGGCTTGGAAACCATCCTGCAATTCGTGCAGATAAACGGCCTCCTGTTTGAGGGACCGCCACAGTCTTTCGATGAAGATGTTGTCGAGATATCGGCCTCGGCCATCCATCGATATTTTGACACCCGCCTCGGTCAAAGTGGTGATCCAGGCGGACCCCGTAAACTGCGATCCTTGGTCCGTGTTCATGATCTCGGGCTTGCCATACTTGGCAATGGCTTCCTCCAATGCCTCGACACAAAAGCTCGCGTCCAGCGTGTTCGAGAGTCGCCATGCCAACACCTTGCGGGTCGCCCAATCCATGATCGCGACCAGATACAAGAATCCGCGACGCACTGGAATGTAGGTGATATCGCTGCACCAAACGTGGTTCGGGCGCGTGATTGGTAGCTTCCTTAGCAGATACGGGTAAATCCGGTGCTGTGGGTGCTTCTTGCTGGTGTTTGGCCCTTTGTAGATGGCCTGCAGCCCCATCAAACACATCAGGCGACGCACGCGATGACGGCCAGCGTGGAACCCATTTCTCGGCAAGTAGGCCGCAATCTGACGGCTGCCAAAGAACGGATATTTCGTAAACACACGATCAATTTCGTTCATCAGTTTAAGCGTCTCTGCATTCACGCCAACCGGCGTGTAATACAGCGATGACCGGCTGATCTTGAGCAACTTGCACTGCTTGGTCAGGCTCAGATCCGTGCGATCACGATTGATCATCATCTTGCGTTCGACTGGGCTCATCGCTTCAGCCCTTGTGACAAAAAATCATTCTCGACCGCCAGCTTTCCGATCTTGGCATGCAGCTCTTTGACCTCAGCGTCGTTATCTTCGGCCCGCCGAACCTTATCGGAAAATACCCCGGTCAGCCCATCAATGGCCTGCCGTTTCCACGTCGTCACCTGCGTTGGATGGACCTTGTGCTTCGCTGCAATCTCTTGCGCGGTCCGGTCACCACGTAGCGCCTCGAGCGCCACCGTAGCTTTAAATTTGTCTGAAAAGCTGCGTCTCTTCGTCATTTCTGTATCCTGTCTTCATGGTTGGATACATCTTAGCACGTTGTCCAGTTTTGCCGGACCACTTCAGCAAGCATAAAAGTAGCCACTATTACAGCCATGTATGCCCGCCCCCTTTAGGGGCGTCCGCGCGAAGCGCCGGGCCTGCCGCCGGGTTGCCTTCAGGTTGCCCGCCGATAGGTCATTTTGAAACCCTCCACGGCTAAGGATCACACCACGACGTATAAGGCCCCCGCCTACTGACGGGGGCCTCGATCATTCGGGGGCTGACTGTTATTCAGCGGCCATCCGGTCGGCTTGCTCGGTGCGGGCCATGATGTAATCCACAGCCTTCTGCGCCTCTGATGCGGCCCGAAATATCGCGCGGCTGTCTTCCTTCATCGCCTCAAGCCATCCTTCGACATAGGCCGCGCTCTGGTCGAATTCCGGCTCCACCCCGATCTGCGCGCACAGCATGCAGTTTCCGATTTCTGCCACCAGTTCTTCGAATGCATAGGCCTTGCGGTCGTTGAACCGGCCCAAACGGTCCAGCCGCTTCGTTGCCCCTGTCCAGTGGGTCAGTTCATGCGCCAAGGTGCCGTAATATCCTGCGACCCTGTGAAAGGTCGCGATCAACGGCATGTGGATGCGGTCTGTTTTGATATTGTAATAGGCGCGCGGCTCCTCTGTGCTGTCGATCTGCGCGCCGGTCGCGGCAAAGAAGGCCTCCAACGCGGGGTCCGCCACGGTGCCAAGATCACGGGGTGGATCGGGTAGGATGTAGAATTCAGCGGGCAAGCCCTCGATCTGGTCGGCATTAAACACACGATAAGCCTTGGCATAGGGGATCTGGCGTTCCTCGCCGTTCTCGTCCTCACGCTCGACAGTGCCATATTTCACAACGGTTGCGGATTTCTCGCCCTTGCGAACATGGCCCCCAAGCTGCTTGGCCTGATTAAACGTCATCCAGCGGGCAGAACTGCAATCCTTGTCCATGGCGGTCGCCCAAAGCATCAGGATGTTGATGCCCCGATAGGCTTCGCCATTGAACCGTTCCGGCAGGCTGACTGACACCCCGCCTCCGGTCCACGGCTTGCGCCACGGGGGCGTTCCCGCCTCGATCTGAGCAACAATCTGATTTGTGACATGGGAATAAACGTCAAATTTCTCTTTGGTCATTTGTGACCCTCCTTGCGTAATGCGGTCGGGGTCTGTTTCCCTTTCCGCCAATGGGCGGGCCTTCCTGTTCTGATCTTTGGAATGCCCATGCATTCCGAAGGGCAGAGCAGGTAAGGGCAAAGCCCGTCCTGCGGCCTGGCGGGGCCGTGACAACTGGGTGGAGGGCGTGAATTTGGG
>ERZ651776.1212-NODE-1212-length-31692-cov-12.189372_pt1 | contig 31692 bp, 27 predicted proteins | sample MGYA00514761_ERZ651776 | MGnify/ENA metagenome assembly ERZ651776
TCCGCTCCGCGTTCCGCCAACGCAAGAGCCAGGCCGGCTGAGGTGCGTGCGGCCCCTTCTATGTATATCTGATTGCGCGCATATTTCTCACGGTAAATCGAAACGTTTGGAACTTGTGTGTCCACCCGATCGGCCAACTCCAAATCAATAATGTTGCGGTGTGGCTTCCAAAATCGATCAAACGATTCGGGCGTCAAGTGGACCAAATCAAACCAGGGCTCGTACTGCGGAAGCACCGGGAAAGGTTTGCCGAAAATTGAACGCAGCGTGTCCCCAACAGCTCCGGACCAAACCGTGTTCTCGCAGACGACAACGATTTCGCCTGAAGCGCCTACCTTTCCAGGCAGCGCATAGCGCGCGCCTTCTTGGCTTCCGCAACCGCCAATCACCAGCAAAGCGAGAAGCCATGTCGCTTTAATAGCTCTTGGGATTGGCATGGATGAGGAGTTTTTGACCAATCTTAATCATCGATCCTGATAAATCATTCCATTCGCGCAATTGCCGCACGCTCACGCCATATCGATCCGCGATCTTGCCCAAAACATCACCGCTTTTGACCCGATACGTCACCGGCTCAGGAACAAACACAATTTCCGGCGTCAACTCAGGTTTGTAATTGCTCACACTGTCCTGAAGTGCTAAAAAGGCGGGAATTTTGGACGAAGGGAGCACCAATGGCCAGTGTTCCACCGTCGCCGGAATCACATCCAAACGGTACATCGGATTGAGGTGTGCCACGTCCGATTGCTTGACTCCAACCGCCTGAGCAATTTGATCGAAACGCAATACTTCATTGACCATCACAGTATCAACGAACGCGTGCGGAGGACGAATATCGATGGGATAAATGTTATGCTCTGCGTGATATTCCATGAGATAAACCACAGCCATGAATGCCGGAACATAGTTGCGCGTTTCCCGTGGCAAATAAAACCGGATTTCCCAGAAATTCCGCTTTCCCCCGCTCCGGCGAATGGCGCGGTTCACGTTGCCCGGTCCGGCATTGTAAGCAGCTAATGCCAAATACCAATCTCCATAGGTCTTGTACAATTTGGAAAGAAAGACGCAAGCGGCCTCTGAACTGCGGTACGGATCTCGTCGTTCATCGATGTAAGAATCAATCCGCAATCCCTGGTATTTGGCCGTAGCATACATGAATTGCCAGAGACCTCGCGCCCCAGCATGAGAGCGCGCGGTGGGATTCAATCCGCTCTCCACCACCGGCAAATACTTCAATTCCATTGGCAAATCATGCCGATCCAAAGCCTGTTCAAATATTGGGAAGTACGCAGGTGCTCTGCCCAACATTGTACCGAGGTGCTTTCGCCTTTTGCTCGCATAAAACCGAACCCTTGAGTGAACTACGGGGTTCCAGTCCAAGTCCAAAGGCGAGGCTGCGCTCAAGACAGCCATTCGACGTTTCAGTTCAGCGGTATCCAATTGAGGAACCTCATCCTCCGCAAAATCCCGAATGTTCAGAAGAAGAGTATCCGATGAAACGCAGTGATGAGTACTGAGCCATTCGAGCCAATCCAACTCATGATCAAACAGAGCTGTATCCAATCCCACAGCTCCCACAGGAGCGGAATCAACAATGGGAGCAGGAATCGAATCCTGGCCCGTGCAATGCGCAGCCCATGCCATTCCAAGCGAAAGCAACGCAATCTTCATTCTCCGCACGCTGGCTATTCTTTCTCCTCTTTGTCGCTATCGGATTCAGGATTCGTTGCATCCTTGAATTCCTTTACGCCTTTGCCCAGTCCCTTCATGAGTTCTGGAATCTTTCTCCCTCCAAAAAGAAGCAACACAATCAGTGCGATGACAATAATTTGACCTGGTCCTACGGCTCCCATGATGCAATGTTTTGTGCGAATTTCAGAAGAAAATATCAATTTCAGCCCAGTCCAAGGCGGACGTTACCAACATCACAGACGGCAATTGTCGATGAGGCGCACTCCTGACACAACAGCCGCCACGATCGCAAAAGCTCCTTTCGGCACCTCATTGCCCTTCAACACCTCAAAACTTTCTCCGTTTACCGCGTCAAAATACTCCAATTGGATGTGTTCATTCTCAGACAAAGCCTTGCGGTTTGCCTCCACTGCGCTTCCAATAGAGTTCTGGGTGTCCGCTGCCTGCGCCACGTTCAGCAGGGCTTCGTGAAGCTTCAAAGCATGGACTCGACCCTCCTTGGGAATGCGCACATTTCGACTGCTCAAAGCTAGGCCATCCGCATCACGAATCAACGGGCATCCGACAATTCGGATGGAAGGAAACTCCAACCTTGCCAGGTGCCGAATGACGGCCAATTGTTGCAAGTCCTTCTCGCCGAAGAATGCCATTTGCGGCTGCACAATGTTGAAAAGCCGCCGAACCACCGTCACTACGCCATCGAAGTGACCTGTTCGCTTTTCACCTTCAAAAACGCGCGTAAGCGAGCCGTAATCCGAGGTTTCAGCGTGCGCACTATCGCCATAGATATTTTTCACCTCAGGCAGAAACACCACATCTACTCCTTCAGAACGCGCAAGCTCAAGATCCGGTTCGATGGTAGACGGATAATTCGAATAATCTGAGGAATCATTGAACTGCGTAGGGTTCACAAAAATGCTCAAGACCACCAGTTTTGATTCAGTCCTCGCTTGTCGCAGCAGCGAAGCATGGCCCGCATGCAAGGCTCCCATGGTTGGAACAAAACCAACATTTATGCCCTTCAGCCGATGAGGCTGTAGAAAATCGTCCAGCTCCCTTTTGCCGTGTATAACAACCATATGAATCAGTCTAAAGCGCCTGTTTACTTGGATTATTCGCCGAAAATACGTATATTTGAGAGTCTGTTGAACTAACCAATTTACTGGCCTCATGGAGAAAGCAAGAATCCTCTACATATCGCAACATATTGTTCCATTTTTGCCAGCTACCCAAATGAGTTCAGTCAGCAGAAATTTGCCTCAAGGAGTGCATGAAAAAGGTAGAGAGATCCGTGTTTTCACTCCACGATTTGGAAAAATCAACGAACGCCGGCACCAGCTGCATGAGGTAATCCGATTGTCCGGCATGAACCTAAATGTCGACGATACCGATCACCCGCTGGTCATCAAAGTCGCATCCATCCCTACGGCTCGAATGCAGGTTTACTTCATCGACAATGAAGAATACTTCAAGCGCAAAGCCGTTCTGCACGATGCAAAGGACAAGATGTTCGAAGACAACGATGAGCGGAGCATCTTCTTCGTTAGAGGTGTTCTGGAAACCGTGAAAAAACTTGGATGGGCCCCGGATATTATTCACTGCAACGGATGGATGACCAGCTTAGCACCCCTCTACTTGAAGCAGGTCTTCAATAAAGATCCATACTTCGCTGAGAGCAAAGTGATTTGCAGCATCTACGACGAAGGGTTTGAGGGAAGTTTAGATGCAAGAATGGCAGAAAAAATGAAGGCTGATGGCTTGAGCGAAGAGTCATTGGAGCCCATTGCCACTCCTACTTTTGACGCCTTGAACAACTTGGCCATTGCGCATGCTGATGGATTGATCGTAGGGTCTGAAAACATCAGTGATGCTACGATGGACGCGATGAAAGCGACCGGATTGCCCATGCTCAACTATCACGGTGAAGAGGGTTATGTCGGCGATATAAACAATTTTTACGATTCGATTTTGGAGGGAAAGGCTGAGGCTGTCTCGTAATTGTTGAACTTCGCGGCATGTTGAAACTCATCGCCGGAACGCACGCGGCAGTCTGGGCTAGTATAGGAGGGATAGCCATCCTCGCAGGATGTAAACGACCCGATACGGAAGTGGGGCTCGAATACGCACAGGACGATTTGCTCACGCTTTACCAAACGGATACCATTGCAATGGAATTCGTCACGGTGCGAGAGGATAGCCTAGAGACAGGCGGCGGACCTGCCAGAGGATTGAGCACTGCCATTTTGGGAAACATGGAGCACCCAAAGTTTGGTATGCACTCCGCTGGGTTTGTCACTCAATTGCGGCTCATTGAACCGGATTTTGACTTTGGCGAAGCACCGACCATTGACAGCGTCTATCTCTCCTTGCGATACACCGGAGCCTCCTACGGCGAACTCAGCCCCCAGGCCGTTCAAGTTTACGAATTGGCGGATACGTTGAGCGCAGACACCAGTTATTATTCCAACCAGTCCTTTCCTCACGTAGAAGAAGCGCTTGTAGATGCGACACAGCAGCCAACGGTTCTCAATCCTGGCCAAAGCCTCTACCTAGGTGATGACACGCTCGCGCCGCAAGTCCGAATCTACCTCAACAATGATTTTGGACAGCGTCTTCTGGATGCCGGGGCCGAAGTGTACGATTCGAATCAATCTTGGAATGAGTATTTCCCAGGCATCAAGGTGTTGCCCGATCCCACAATGGGTGGTTCTGGTGCAGTGGGCATCGATATCAGCAGCGGGATCAGTAAAATGACCCTGCACTTTCACAACACCACTGATACCACGGTTTTCGAATTTAATATCAGCACGCTGTGCGTACGGAACAACTTGTTTTCCCACAGCTGGTACCCGCCTTTTCAAGCATTGGATGAACCGATGATCGCTTCTGTTCCCGGCAACGAAATCGCCGGAGTGTTTTCTGGAGCAGGCCTCAAAACACGCATTCGTTTTCCGGAACTCATGGAGTGGAATGAACAACGGGACGAGGACCGTGCTGTGCACAAAGCAGAACTGTTTTTACCGGTTGCTCCTGAAAACAATGATGCCCGCTATCCCATTCCTACCGATCTTTTCATCCTGACCGAAAATGAAGACGGACAAGCGATTTCAACCCCGGATCAAAACTCCATTGGATTGAACATCAATGGCAATTACGATCCCGTCGAACAAGCGTACCGGTTCAATATTTCCCAAACTTTCCAAGGCATGCTGAATGGCACACTCGCCAGCGATGACCTGTACGTTGTAGCTTCCCGTGGTGGAATTTCACTGGCCGGAGTGCGCTTGAATGGGCCAGATGCGGAAACACCCCTAACGGATACAACGGGTGTTCGTCGAGACGCCCGTATTGTTGTGACATGGAGCGAATGATTCGTTTCGTATTTTTGTTAGGATAAATCTCAAGGCGACATGTGTGGAATTGTAGGATACATCGGTGAAAAGGACGCGTTTCCTATCATCATCAAAGGGTTGCAGCGCCTGGAATACCGGGGCTATGACAGCGCTGGAGTCGCCTTGCAACAGGACAACGACGAACTCACTGTTTACAAAAAAAAGGGAAAGGTCCAAGACCTCCTTGATTTCGTAGGCGACGCTGACACTTCCGGATCCAGTGGGATTGGGCACACACGGTGGGCTACCCATGGACCGCCCAACGATGTCAATGCACACCCCCACACGGCTCGGCTCGGACGACTCTCTATCATTCACAATGGCATCATCGAGAACTACGAAGCGCTTCGTAAAAGTTTAGAAGCCAGTGGTCATGCCTTTGTCAGTGACACTGACACGGAAGTCCTGATTCATTTGATCGAAGAGGTTCAAAACCGGACCGATTCAACGATTTGTGAAGCGATTCAAATTGCATTGCGCGAAGTCGAAGGAGCTTATGCCATTGTCGTAATGGACGCCAGTATGCCTAATTTGCTGGTGGCGGCGCGAAAGTCGAGTCCGCTGGTCATTGGTGTTGGCGCCGAAAATGAATACTTCGTTGCTTCTGACGCTACCCCGATTGTAGAATACACTCAAAACGTCATCTACTTGGACGACGAAGAAGTGGCGGTCATGCATCGGGAAGAGGGATTGATCATCCGCAACTTGGACAATGTCAAGATTACGCCCGAAGTGCATGAGTTGGAGTTGCAAATCGAAGCCATCGAAAAGGGCGGCTTCGACCATTTCATGCTCAAAGAAATCTTTGAGCAACCCAATTCCATTCATGATTCATTCCGAGGCCGGATGAGCATCCAGCGAAACGAAATCAAATTATCGGGCATCGACCAACACTGGAAACGATGGGAAGGCGCACAACGCATCCTGATCATTGCTTGCGGGACGAGCTGGCATGCTGGTTTGGTGGCTGAATACTTGTTCGAAGATTTTGCCCGAATCCCGGTTGAAGTGGAATACGCCTCAGAGTTTCGGTACCGGAATCCCATCATCCGCTCCGACGATGTCGTCATTGCCATATCCCAATCCGGCGAAACAGCCGATACGCTTGCTGCCATTCGCTTGGCGAAAGAACAAGGAGCTCATGTATTCGGCATTTGCAATGTAGTAGGCTCAAGCATTGCGCGGGAAACAGACAGTGGGGCATACACCCACGCCGGACCCGAAATTGGCGTTGCATCAACCAAAGCCTTCACGGCCCAGTTGACCGTGCTTACTTTGATTGCGATGCACGTAGGCCAGCGCAATGGCAACCTTTCAAGCAAGCGCTTCAGTCGCCTCCTCGTTGAGTTGAATTCCATTCCTGAAAAGGTTGAACAGCTGCTCAAACAAGATGCAAAAATCAAAGAAATAGCGGTCAAATTTCAGCACAACGAAAATGCACTCTATTTGGGGCGAGGCGTGAACTTCCCCGTGGCACTCGAAGGTGCGCTGAAGCTGAAAGAAATTAGTTACATCCATGCAGAAGGATATCCGTCTGCCGAAATGAAACATGGTCCCATTGCTTTGATCGACGAAGAAATGCCCGTATTCTTCGTGGCCACAGCGGACGACGTTTATGAAAAAGTGGTTTCAAATGTTCAAGAGGTCAAAGCGCGAGGCGGCCGGTTGGTAGCATTGGTCACTTCCGGCAACAGCGACTTGAAATCCTTAGCTGAATTCGTCATCGAAATCCCCAAGTGTGATCAGGCATTGGCGCCTTTATTGACGACCATTCCGCTCCAGTTGTTGAGTTACCATATTGCCGTCCTGCGCGAATGCAATGTGGATCAGCCACGAAATCTGGCGAAATCCGTTACGGTCGAATGAGGCAAAAGAGAATTTGAAAACGAAAAAGATCCATTGATCAGGGTTCTAAGATCATGTTCTTGAATGGCCCTAGGGGCTCTTCCGGGGACAATACGCCTCCAAAAAAACAAGGCTGAACGCCTCAGGCACTGATGAGATCATTCGAATCCAATCCCCCTAAGCCCATCAACATCCTATCCGTCATGCGTTACACTTTTGCCTTCATCCTTTTTTTCGGCGCGCTATCGAGTCAAGCGCAAAACGTGTTTTCCGCCCAATATGCGAATCAAGCCGACGTAGCTGTTTTTGTCGTTGACTACGAAAATCAGTGCGACTTAAAAGTGTTCAAGGTCGACTATGCCAACCAAGCGAAAGGAAACGAGGGATTGTGGTATTTCGTGGATTACGCCAACCAAGCGGATCATAAAATCTTCTTCGCGGAGTACGGAAACCAAAGTGATTTGAAAATCTTTTTTGTGCCGTACAAGAACCAGGCTGGCTGGCGCAACAAGTCCAAACAGCACCTGTTGTATTGATTCGTTGCTGGAATGGGTTTAATCCAGTTCCCGGCCCAACGCTTCCAACCGATCCAAGATTGAAGTGGACACAGCTTCGGTAGTGAATGGATTTTGAAAGGTGCAGCGCAACCACGTTTCTCCGCCAAATTCTGTTTTCACGATGTAATGCGGCCCCCGTTCTACCATCCGTTTTCGCAAGAGGGCATTGTCCCATTGGGTTGATCTGAAGCATACAATGTTCGATTCCGGTGAGGCAAAAAGTTCCCAACCTTCTCGGCTTTCGACACTTGCGGCAAATGCCTGCGCGTTGCCTACCAATTGATCTACCAAACTCTCCCAAAGCTCAGCGCCGTGCTGTTCCCAAATGCCATAGACAGCAACGCTCAACATCCGTTTCGTGCACTCAAACGTCCGCTTGCTCAGGTTCCACCATTCGTCTTGCTCCCCCTGCTCATAGAGGTAGTCCGCATCTTGCGAAAATGCGGAATACGCGTCTTTGGAGCGGCGGTAAAACAACCCCGTGCACAGGGCTGGAATGCCCAACATTTTGTGAAAATCCATGGCAACAGAATCGGCCCTCTGCAATCCTTCCAACGGTTTTCGATGCTGTTTTGAGAAAATCTGTGCGGCACCGTGCGCGCCATCCACGTGAAACCAGAGTCCTTTGGAGGTTGCAAAATCTGCCAAGGCATTGAGGTCATCAAATGCCCCTGTCGACGTGGTGCAGGCGCTTCCCACAACACTCAATACTTTCAGCCCTTTGGTTTGAGCTTCGGCAAACGCCGTTTCCAATGCCTCCGGTCGAATGCAATGCGATGCATCCACGGGCACATGAATCGTCCCCTCTTCCCCCCAGCCCATGACGCGCACCGCTCGGTCCACACAATAATGTGCTTGTTCACTCACGAGCACAGCATACTTTTCGGTCGTCCCCTCGCGCCATTCATCGCTCTGTGATTGACACTGCCTCGCCGCTAATAAGGCTGTGAGGTTGGCCAACGTTCCTCCGTGGCAAAGTATGCCCGAAGCATCGTCACCCAATCCCATAAACTGCGCAATGGATCGCATCACAGCTTCTTCCATGGGTGAACTCGCTGGGCCCATTTCGTCAATGGCCATGCCGTTATTCAACAACGCAGTCGCAGCTGTGATCCACGCCAGTTCTGGCAAAGGAACAGCCACCTGATGCCCTGCATACCGGGGATCGTGCAAGTGATTGGAACGTTCCAAGACCCGCGAAACCAAATCCCCTCGGACCAGCCCACTCTGCGCGTCCGAACCCTTCTGCATTTCTTGGCGCCACATTTCCAAACGCGCGTTTGGATCTTCTGACGGCAGGACATAATCCAGCGCTTGAGACCGGGAAATTCTCAAATACTCCGTGAGGGTTTCAAGCATTTGATGACCGCCTTTTTGGAAGCGATCAAGCCCATAATGATTCGACCAATGGGAGGGATTCGTCGGCTTTTCAAACGGTTTCATGTTCGAAAGTTCGTGCGAATCCTGCGGAGTTCAGCCTTTTTTCCTTTTCTTGCACCTGAAATTCTAGAAACACAACACATTACCATGAAGAAACTCATGTTCACACTGGCGCTGAGCGCGTTGGTCACAATGGGCACTCAGGCCCAAAAGCAAATGGGGGATGAGCACAACATCGAGGTGAGCTTTACACCATTCGGTGGAAACCCAATCGATGGTTCAACCATCAAATACCGAAACTTCCTGGAGGACAACCGCGCATTTCGCTTGTCATTGGCCATTTCCAATTCCAGCGATGTCCATGCTTGGTACCAAGACGGTGAAATCAACACAGCAGATCCGGTCAGCCCACAGCTGAACATCAACACGAAGTCTTCTTCCATCGGCATCGCGCCAGGGTACGAGATGCACTTCGATGGGATGGACAACCTATCTCCATACATCGCGTTTGAGTTGCCCATCACCCTTGGCAATCGATCGGATGAAATGGAATTTTGGGGGCCACAGGACATCAACGACGTAGGCCAGCCTGACCAATACGTTGTTTGGAACCTTGGAAACGAGCAGGGCTTCACGCAAGTCGGATTCAACATCCTCTTCGGTGCCGACTACTACTTCTCGGATGCCATCTACCTCGGGTTCGAAGCCGGCCTCGGTTTCAGCAGCACCTCGTTTGGCAACCACAGCATCACCACCGACAACTTGACGGCATTCAACATGTACTTCAACAATGCCTTCTCTACAGAAGCAGCGGGCTCAGAAGTTGCAGGTGAATTCGTGGGCCAATTGCCATTCAGCGCATTGGACGGTTTGATCTACAACGAATACTGGCCTGACGGCTCAGGTTCTGACGACCTGTACTACCCATGGCCAAACCACATCAGCAATACCACTATCGGAAACGTATTCCAGGGTGCATTGCGTGTAGGTTTCTTGTTCGACTGATACACAGCCAACAACATTTGAAAAGGGCTGCGCCATGAGGTGCAGCCCTTTTTTTGTGTCCAATCACATCTCGGTTTGTACCTTGTTTGCATGCAATTGGAATTTAAAGGAGTCACGTTTCGTGCCAGCGGTGACGCAGAGGTAGATTTAAGCATCGCCATGGGAGATGGCCACGGTTCACGGGCGTGGTATGTGGACTTCATGCAACTCCAGGTCGTTCGGGCCAATGGATTTCTTGGGTCCGTTGCAGAGGGTGGGGCCGTCAATTTTCGGGATGTTCAATTCAACCCCCATGGCAACGGCACCCATACAGAATGCTTGGGCCATATTTCGCCCGAAGCTCATTCCGTGAACCGGTTAATTTTTCCTGTGCTGATGCCCTGCATCATCGTAAGTGTTTTTCCTGAAGCCCGAAACGGGGATGCCGTTATTACAGCAAGCGAATTAGACCAATCCACATCGGAACATTGGAATGTGGACTCCGAACTTCCCCCTGCGATCATTATTCGAACCCTCCCGAATGCCACGAGCAAGCGGGGTCGGAATTGGTCCAACACGAATCCGCCCTATTTCGATCGAGAGTCAATGGATTGGCTGGTGGAGCGGCGCGTTGACCATCTCCTCGTCGACCTGCCCAGTGTAGACCGAGAGGTAGATGGTGGTGCTTTAGAGGCTCACCACGCCTTCTGGACCTATCCTGAGTCCCCTCGGCACCAAGCGACCATTACAGAGCTTGTATACGTCCCCGATTCTCTTCCAGACGGCCGGCACGTACTCAACCTGCAAACAGCAGCATTCGATCTGGACGCCACCCCTAGCCGACCCGTTGTGATTCCCTGCTTGCAAACAGAATAATTCAGAATGAAAAAGCCCCGCTCGAGGCGGGGCTTTTGTTCAGTCTATGCTGTAGCAAATTAGTTCACGTCCCACCACATTTTGGTAGTGAGGAGATCATCTGCACCACCATTTGTAGCGGTTGTCCAGTTCTCATTGTTCAATGTTTGCTCATCAAGTGGGTACTTCATGCGTACCGGAACAGAGCCATCCCCGTCCAACACACCATCTGCACAAGGCAACAAGACACCGAAGTCCAATCGTCGGTATTCAGCCCAACCCTCGTAGCCTTGCATGTAGAGTGCAGCCCACTTTTGTCGGCCGATACGCTCATTCCACGCACCTTCCGCTGTGCCGTACGCCACACTTTCCTGAGCCAAATACGCAGCAATTGCATCTGCATCGTCAATGCCCCAGTAATTCATGTTGAGGGTAATCGCAGCGTTGTAATGCTCCTCAGCAGACAAGATGCTCGCCCATCCGCGCTCAGCAGCCTCAGCAGCCAAGAAATGCGTTTGAGCAGCATCGAAGAAAATACCCGCTAAATCCGCTGCGAGAATAGCAGCTCCACGCTGGGAAACATCGTCATTCGGTGTCAACGCTGCATTCGCTTCATCCAGTCCATACACCTCACCTACATACTCGCCTGTAGAGGCTGATGGAGAGAAGTATACGTCGCGCCGTGGATCATTCAACGCCGTCAAGAAGTCCACCATCGTATTCGATGCGGCGAAATCATTTCGCGTTTTGTAGTCTTCGTTGATTGGATTGTTGTTTGGAGCACCTGTGAGGTAATTAAACAACGCATTGTCCTCATTGCCTGCAATGATGGCACCAGAGCTCAACGCCGCTTCCGCAGCAGTTTGCGCCGCTCCCGGATTCACGTCAGCCATCCGCATCGCAACACGCAATTTCAGCGAGTTTCCGAACTTCTGCCATTGCGCCATATCACCGCCGTATAGCTGGTCACCCTGTGGACCTGAACCACCGACATTCATGCCGTTAAGCGCTTCATCTAACATCGAAATTAGACCCGCATAGACATCCGCTTGGCTGTCATAAGAAGGCGTTGTGTTTGAAACCCCTTGCAGGGCTTCTGACATTGGAATCGCACCAAACGCATCTGTTAGGTGCTGATAAATCCAAGCTTGCAGAATCTGCGCCACCGCAATTTGGTTGGCGTTGTCTCCATAACCAGCATAATCCGCTGCATCCTCACCTGAGTTCAGGTCAATAATGGTCTGAAGATCTTGCAACGGTCCTGCATAGAAGGATGACCAAGCGTTGTTAGCTGTGGCATCTCGGTATGCGTACCGACTTTCATTCGAATACTGATTCGAGCTCCAATATTGTGCTGTTTGCATCGCCCGACGGCTGCCCCAGAATGAGTCGTACACTCGATCCATGGTCGCCTTTTGAGCATTGGTCAGGAGAAAGCCAGGTGAAACCGCTGTGGGCTCATTGGGATTGGTATTGATTTCCTCGAAGTCCTTGCGGCACCCCGTGAAAACAAGGGCTCCAATCAAGCCCACCAGGAAGAAAATTTGCTTGTTCATTTTCATAATGATTTAAGGTGGGAATAATTACAGGTTGAACTTCAAATTGAAGCCGATGGTGCGCTCAGCTGGAAGCTGACCCCCTTCGAAACCTTGTACGTTTGATGATGAGGTAGCAACCTCTGGATCAATGTGCGGTACGTTCTTGTGCAGAATAGCCAAGTTGCGACCGTAGATGCCGATGCTGATGTTGCTGAACGGCAAACCGCTCGTTACACTTGCTGGCAAGTTGTAATCCAAACGCATCTCCCTCAATTTCACAAAACTCGCGTCGTATTGGTCAGCCGCGTGAATTACGTAACCTTGATTGTAGAAGAAGTGTGACTGAGCACCAAGGTTTGTTGAATTGTCAATGGCCGAACTGGAAACTTCTCCAGCCTCATCCAAGTAAACAATCTCGTCAATTTCACCATCGTCAGTTGTGGTGTACGTTCCGTAAACACCGTCTACAGTAACTCCGTCCTCACGCATTCCTTCCTCAGCAGTTTCAGCTAACGTGCCAGAGTACTTGCCCCACTGATTCGAGTAGCTGTGAACTGACCCTCCTTTCTGGAAGTCAACCAAAGCACTGAATGAAAGGTTTTTGTACTGCATATCAGACCAAACACCACCGGTAAAGTCCGCAAGGATATCTCCGATTGGCACAACGCCTGGAGTACGAACGTACGTTCCGTTCGGATTTACCAGCTTATCACCGTTGTCGTCATAAACGAAGTCATAGCCGTAGAAAGTACCAAGAGGCTGTCCAGGTCGTGCTTCCAATGTCACCCCAAACAGGCTGGTGTACCGGATGTTTTCAACGCCATCAGCCAACTCAAGAAGTTCGTTTTCGTTCTTGGCAAAGTTCAGACCGAGGTCCCAGCGGAAGTTCTCCGTTTGAACCGGAGTGCCCGAGATTGCCAATTCCACTCCTCGATTTTGCGTCTTTCCAGCATTTAATACAGCGCTTGTGTAGCCCGATGTAGCTGAAACAGGAACATTGAAGATCAAGTCCTCGGTGATGTTGCTGTAGTAGGTTGCATCAATACGCAAACGATCCAAGAAGAAGCTCATCTCTGTTCCAACTTCGAAACTCGATGTCTTCTCTGGGCGGAGATCCGGGTTGTTTTGAGAATTAGGTACAGAGGCTGAACCGCTGCTTCCGAAGTTTGGATTCACTCCATAAGTCAATCCTGTCTGGTATGGACCCGTGTCGTTACCGACTTGCGCCCAACCCAATCGAAGCTTACCAAAACTCATCCCTGAAATGTCCAGAACTTCGCTGAATACGTAGCTCGCAGTAGCTGAGGGGTAGAAGTAACTGTTGCTTGACTCAGGAAGCGAAGAGCTCCAGTCGTTTCGAGCAGTCACGTCGATAAAGAGTGTGTTTTGATATCCGAGATTCACCGAGCCCAACAGGGAGTTGATGACCTTGCTGTCCTCGTAGTCGCTGATTTGGTATCCATCACCACCGTTGGCTATTGTATACAAGCCCGGTGTGTTCAAACCACCCAATGTGTATGCACCCAATCGCTTATAATCGCGAATTCGCTTGTTCACTCCAACAAAACCAACCATGCTCAAATCCGAGTTGATCTCTTTGTTAAAATTCAAATAAGCGTCTAGGTTGGTCTCTTGCAGTTGCCGTGTGTACTCACTGTAAGATGACTCCCGAACACCACCTACCGCAATGCGCTCTTGACGACGGTCAATGTAGAAGTCAGTCAGCGCGCGGCCCATAAAGCTCAAGTTATCATTGATCTTGTAGTTCATGGTAAGGTTACCGAATACGCGGTCTCGCTGATCGTCTTGTACATTCTTATAGCGCTCCCAAAATGGGTTATCCCAATAGTGTGGGCTTGGGTCCGTCACACTGTTTCGGTTCCAAGTACGGTGCGATCCGTCTGAATTTTCATAGTTGCGAAGGCGATCCATGCTCAGCTGACGCTGACCCCATTGGGTGAATTGACTCATCACGGACTGACCGTAACCTGTCAACGGACGTCCTTGACCTACGCTTTGAACGTAATTCATGTTCACACTTGCTGTCAACTTATCGCTGACATCAGAAGACGCTGCAAATGAGAGGGTATTTCGGTCGAGGGAAGAATTCTCGTAAACCCCTGTCTGATTGTGGTTCGTGTAGCTTAAGCGGAAGGAGCTCGCGTCGTTAGAGCCCGTTACCGAGAAGTTATTGCTATACGTCACACCCGTTTGGAAGAACTCATCCACATCGCTTTTTGTCGGCGACCAAGGACGTGTTACGCCATTGGCATCATCATCGTACCAACTATCCCAGTGGTATACTTGTTGACCCTCCAATGCTGGACCCCATGAACCATCGTATCCATAGTCAGGAATAGGTGTGTCGCCCAAGCTGTCTACCAGCTGTTGGTTGATCCAGTCTGTTCCTGCACCTCCACCGTAGGAGTTTTGGTAGTCAGGCAAGACAAATACATTGTTAAACGCTACAGTACTGCTTACCGAGACGCCTAACCCTTTCTTTCCAGAGGCTCGGTGACCTTTGCCTGATTTGGTGGTAATCACTATGGCACCGTTGGATGCACGCGAACCATACAATGCGGCTGCGGCAGGGCCTTTCAAGACCGTTACGGACTCAATATCGTCCGGGTTCATGTCTTGCATGGCGTTTCCATAGTCATACCCCCCGACTGATCGCTGCTGGTTGCCGCTTGAATAGTCCGAGTTGTCCATTGGGACACCATCCACAATGAATAACGGTTGGTTGTCTCCTGTAATAGAGCTCGCTCCGCGCAAGATGATTTTGGAAGAGCTACCAATCGCTGTTCCCGATGTCACCTGGGCTCCAGCAATCTTACCGGTTAAAGACTTTACAACGTTTTCCGATTTAGCTTCCGTAAATGCGCTGTTGCCTAATTCTTGGACTGAGTAACCCAGGGCTTTCTTTTCCCGTGATACCCCTAAGGCTGTAACTACAACCTCGTCCAAGTCGACACCGGCAGAAAGCGCTACGTTCACCGTGCTATTTCCATCGCACGAGACGCGCTCAGAACCATACCCAATGAAGCTAAATAGAAGCTGGTCACTGGCTGCATTTGCAGTAATTGAATAGGATCCGTCCACATCTGTGAAGACCCCTATACCTTGACCGGCAACAACCACGGCAACACCCGGAAGCCCGTCTCCGGACGATCGGTCTGTCACCTTACCGGTGACTTTACCTTGGGACCATGCTGTTCCGGTGAACAACACAGCCACGATTAACAGTAATCTTGTTTTCATTATACAGGATTTAAAATTTCATTTCAGTTTGGACACTATTCGCCCAAGCAATTATGATAAAAAAACGCTTCGATTTTACAATTTCTTAGCATTCGTTATCATCCGTTTGGCGTTCATAAATCACTCGGTCGCCAAAAACGAGACCGTGAACACCGTGCCAACTTCGTGTACAGAAGACACAGAAATAGACCCATTCATTTGATTCACAATGGATTGTGTGATCGTCAGACCTAGACCCGTTCCCTTTTTCTTTGATGTAAACCGTGGTTGAAAAATTGAACTTTGGTGCTCTTGGGTCATGCCCATTCCATTGTCCTCTACGCACACAATTAACTGATTTCCTTCATTATATGCACTCACCGTGATCATCGGTTGCGGTTCTTTTTCGACTGCATCCACCGCATTGGACAGAACATTATTGAAGGCCCTCAATAGATGTGGTCTTGAGCCTTTCATCCAAAGCGACTCCGTGGAGATCCCGTCGCAATCCCACTTAACATTCGGGGCCGCCGCCTCATACATCGCGACGGATTCTCTCAATGCAGAAACAGCATCAATCGATTCCATTTCACTCAAGCCCACAGCTGCTAGCATCGAAAAGTCCTGCGCAATATCTGAAAGCACGTCAATTTGCTCCGTTACTACACGGCAGTGACGCTTTAGACGCTCTTCAAAATCAGGTCGGTTATCCGCCCATGCACGTTCAAGGTGCTGCGCGCCCAGCTTAATTGGCGTCAGTGGGTTCTTAATTTCGTGAGCGACCTGCATCGCCATGATTCGCCAAGCACCATCCCTCTCCTTTTTGGCCAATTCTTCCACGGTCACCTCCAAGTGCTTCAATAGTTCATTGTATTGATCCACCAATTCACCGATGGCATCTCGACGCGTGTATGCAATGGGCGTCTGCGCTTCTTGCGGGTCTAGCTCCCGCATACGATCCCGAATTATTCTCAGATTCTTTACAAGACCATTCGATAAAATGGCCGCTACAATCATCCCTCCTAAGAACAGCACTACATACAAAGGTGCCAATTGACTCCAAAATGCCCGAAAACCTCCTGATTCCAGTGCACGACGCTCATAGCGCACTGCAACAATGCCCAAGATTAAATTCTGCTGGTCCCGCACGTTCCAATACACCTTGACTGCTGCGCCATAATTCGTTCCTTGGATGCGTTCATCGGATGCGCTTAACGCTTTTAAAACGTCAACGGTAAGGGAAATCTCAGCCCCAACATCGTCATTCAGCGACGACTGCGTCAATAACCGTCCAGACGGATGGTATAGAGCAATGTCCATCCCATGGATATCCGCCAGTTCACAAATTCGATCTGAAAAAGCAACCGGAATATCTTTGGTTTGGAAGGTGTGCGGTAAGCGGTCCAAGGTGTATTCCAGGCTGCGTTGCACAGCCGCTTCCTTTCTGATCAGCCGCTGCGTATTGTATGCCTCCTCTTGTTCCGTAGCAAACTGCCATGCTACATACATTGTTCCTGTCAATGACAGAACAATGACGAGCAACATAGAAAATAAGATGCGCGTTTGAAATCCCACGGTTCTAAGCTAATGCCACACCGCCTAAAGCAAGGACAATGCCAAGAAGATTTTATCCATCGAGTGCCTCTGAGCCGGCAACAATCTCCAAAATTTCTGTCGTAATCGCAGCCTGACGGGCCTTGTTGTAAGAAATTCGGAGGTCACGCAACAGCTCGCCACCGTTTTCTGTGGCTTGGTGCATCGCGGTCATTCGGGCACCGTGCTCTGAAGCATGGCTATCAAGCAAACCCTTATACAACTGAACCTTCAGTGAATTGGGAATGATGCGCTCGATGATTTCTGTTTGATTTGGCTCGAAGATATACTCCGTATCTGGTCCTTCTGCGGCTGTATCCGCAGCGGCAGCTTCTAGTGGCAGGTATGCTTCAAACGTAGGCTCTTGAACCGCCGCATTGATAAATCGGTTGTAGACAATCTTGACTTCGTCGTACGTTCCGTTTTCAAATTGTGCCATGATTTTTTCCGCCACGGCCTGCGCTGCGTCGAAATTCAAATCATCAAAGATCTTCCAGTCCTCCTCCCCGAATCCCTCTGGCTCGGTGGATTTGTCTTTTTTAAATGCGTCGTTGGCTTTCTTTCCCAACGGCAGCACATGGTACTCTACCGTACCATCTGACATCGCATTCTTCACGGCCTTGATGATGTTGTTGTTAAAGCCCCCACATAATCCCCTGTTCGAAGTAATGGCGACCAGCAACACCCGCTGAACGTCTCGTTTCTGGGAGTACACTCCGTCACTGCTGTCTAAAGATGCGCTGACATTGGACAAGACCGCCTGGAGCTTTTCAGCATAAGGCCTCATGCGTGTTATCGCATCCTGCGCTCGGCGCAACTTGGCAGCTGCCACCATTTTCATGGCAGAGGTAATTTGAACGGTGTTTTGCACCGATGTAATTCGCTCCCTTACTTCTTTGAGTCCGCCCGACATCTTTTATGCGTATTGAGCCGTCATTTCTTTTGCCGCAGCGGTGAGAACCGCTTTTTGCTCATCACCGTACTTTCCATTCTTCAGTTGGTCCATGGTGTCTGCATGCTTCGAACGCAGATAGTCGAGGAAGGCAACTTCGAATTCCTTCACTTTCTTGACAGGTACGCTCTTCAATAGACCTTCCACACCGCAGTAAATAATTGCGATTTGGTCCTCCACCCGCATCGGGCTGTTGAGATCCTGCTTTAGAATTTCCACGTTGCGCTCTCCTTTGTCGAGAACCGCCTTGGTGGCATCGTCGAGGTCTGAACCAAATTTCGCGAAAGCCTCTAACTCCCGGTACTGTGCTTGGTCGAGTTTTAAAGTACCCGAAACTTTCTTCATCGACTTAATTTGAGCATTACCTCCCACACGACTCACAGAGATCCCCACGTTAATTGCGGGGCGAATACCGCTCAAGAACAAATTAGACTCCAAGAAAATCTGACCGTCCGTAATGGAGATTACGTTCGTTGGGATGTACGCTGAAACGTCACCCGCCTGTGTCTCAATGATCGGCAATGCCGTCAACGATCCTCCTCCCTTGATTTTATCCTTCAAGGAAGCAGGCAAGTCATTCATTTGAGAAGCAATCCCTTGTTCCCCGATAACCTTTGCTGCTCGCTCAAGAAGCCGGCTGTGCAGGTAGAAGACATCACCTGGGTAGGCCTCTCGTCCTGGAGGACGACGCAACAACAATGAAACCTCTCGGTACGCTACGGCTTGCTTGGATAAATCATCATAAACGACCAATGCCGCTCGTCCTGTATCTCGGAAAAATTCACCGATCGCCGCACCTGTAAAGGGTGCGTAGAATTGAAGCGGCGCGGGGTCCGAAGCTGTCGCGGCAACGACTACCGTGTAAGGCAATGCTCCGTTCTCCTCCAATGTCTTCACAATTCCTGCAACGGTCGATCCCTTCTGACCAATGGCGACATAGATGCAGAATACCGGTTCACCCGCCTCGTAAAATTCACGTTGGTTGATGATGGTATCAATCGCTACAGTGGTCTTACCCGTCTGCCGATCTCCAATGATCAACTCCCGCTGACCACGGCCAATTGGAATCATCGCATCAATCGCCTTTATACCTGTCTGCAGAGGCTCACTCACAGGTTGTCGGTAGATAACCCCCGGTGCCTTGCGCTCGATAGGCATCTCAAACAGATCACCTGCAATGGGGCCTTTCCCATCGATGGGCTCACCCAACGTATTCACTACGCGTCCGAGCATTCCTTCACCTGCACGGACGGAGGCAATCCGGCCCGTTCGCTTGACCGTCGAACCCTCTTTCAGATCCCCAGAAGGGTCCAATAAAACGGCACCGACGTTGTCTTCCTCTAGGTTCAAGGCGATGCCACGAACGCCATTGTCAAACTCGATTAATTCACCGGATTCAACATTGCTTAGGCCATAGATGCGCGCAATGCCATCTCCGACCTGAAGGACTGTACCTACTTCTTCCAGTTGTGCCGCAGACTTAACGCCCGCGAGTTGTTCACGTAGGATGGAAGAGACTTCTGCTGGATTGATTTCTGCCATGATTTCGGCTGATATTCGGTTTGTGTCCGGTTAAAATTCCGGCTCGTAATCGTGATCTGTAATATGGCGACGAAGCAATTCCAGTTCCCGCTTGATACTCGCGTCAATCATTTGATTGTCCATGAGCAGTTGGAATCCGCCGAGCAGGCTGGGTTCCACGGTCTCCTGTAATTCGACTTCGCCATCGTGTAGCTTGGTGAGTGCGGCAGCTACTCGGCTGCGCAGCTCATCATCCATGGGCACGGCAGTCTTCACTTCCGCAACCCTAATGTTTCGTTTGCTCCTGATTAACCCCTGCGACTCAAGCATAATGGCAGGCAAGATGGACTCTCTTCCTTTTCGGACTAGAAGCTTTACAAACCCCAGGGAAAGGTCACTGATATGGCCCTCAAAAATCTTCACTAAGATTTTCTCTTTCGCATCCGCCTTGATTACGGGACTCTGCAGCATCAACTCAAGGTCTTCAGCTGCTTCAATCGTCGCATGCAAGGTGCGTACGTCCTGCTCCATCGCATCGATGGAACCTTGTTCTTCCGCAAGGCTGAACAAGGACTTAGCATATCGTATGGCTGCGCGTGGAGTTGCCATGGGATTAGTTCAGCGGAGATTCGTCAATGAGCCGATTGACAAGCGCTTTTTGCTCGTCAGAAGACTCCAGTTTTTCTCGAAGCAACCGCTCGGCAATGTCCAATGAGAGATTGCCAACTTCAGCCTTCAACTCCGCAACGGCTGCCTTGCGCTCAATGGCAATGGCATCCTTGGCAGAGGCAACTTCTTTATCGGCAGCCTCCCGAGCTTTGTTTTTTGCTTCAGCTATTAACGAATCGGCCATTTCGCGTGCTTCCCGCATCATTCGATCGCGTTCTGCTCGCGCCTCTTTCAATTCGTTTTCATTGCTCGCGGCCAACTCGGCCATTTCCTTACGGACTTTATCAGCCTCATTCAAGGCTCCTGCAATGGATTGCTCACGCTCATCCAGAGCAGCAAGAATTGGGCCCCAAGCAAAACGCTTGAGCACAAACAGCACTACAAGAAACGCAATGGATGCCCAAATGACGGTCCCTAAGGCCGGTGTGAGTAACGCTCCCATAATTGGATTATCCGAGGGCGACTAACAAGCAAATGATGATGCCAAACAACGCAACACCCTCAACGAGTGCGGCCGCGACAATCATGTTCGAACGCAAGTCACTGGTAGCTTCAGGTTGGCGTGCCATCGCTTCCAATGCAGAACCGCCTATGCGACCTACACCGATACCAGCTCCAATAGCTGCTGCTCCTGCACCAAGGCCTGCAAGACCTTGACCTACTCCGATTTCAAAAAGAATGCTCAACAATTCCATAATGTTGGGTTTTAATGTGGACAGATTTTAACTCAATGATGTGCGGGGTCGTGGGTTGCATCTCCGAAATAAATCGCAGCAAGCAATGTGAAAACGAACGCTTGCAAAAATGCAACCAACAACTCCAAGAAATACATAAATATCATAAACGCAGTGGAGAAAATCCCCATGCCTGATCCTGCGCCAACAGCTTGTCCGCCGTCACCGAAGATGAAAATCAAACTCGTGAAAGCGAGAATGATGATGTGTCCCGCAGATATGTTCGCTGTTAAACGAATCATCAATACAGCGGGCTTCATAAGTATACCAAACACCTCGATCGGAACGAGGATTATCTTCACAGGAAGCGGAACGCCTGGAGGCCAGAAAATATGTCCCCAGTAATGCTTATTTCCGTTGAGGTTAGTCAGCAAGAAAACAAGCGTGGCCAAAACGACTGTCACGCCGATGGTACCTGTAATGTTGAATGCTCCCAAAAACGGAACCAATCCGAGGAGGTTGCAAAAAAAGATGAAGAAGAACACCGTCAATAAGAACGGCATAAATCGATCGGCTTTATCTCCTATAGACGGCTTAGCAATTTCATCCCGAATGAACATGATCAGCGGTTCCATGGCATTCGCGATTCCTTTCGGTGCTTTACCTGGATTCTTTCTATACGATCCCGCGATCCCTAAGAACATCCAAACCATCAATGCAAGGATGACGAGCATTCCAAAGACGGATTTCGTGATAGAAAGGTCATACAACCCAATAGCGGCTCCGGCCTCGGATGCTGTGATTTGTCCCGAAACCACAGAACGGCCATCTTCTAACACCCCGTCCTCTGCGTGCAACGTATACTCTATTCCTTCTCGACTCAGGTGCTTGTCACCGTGACCATGGCCATCAAAGGCACTGCTCATGAATAATTGGAGACCATGTCCCTCCAAGAACAAGATTACTGGCAGGGGAATGTGCACGTCGCCAAATAAGTGGATGTCGTGCGCGTCCGCTATGTGATGAATGATAAAAGTTCCCGCTACGAATTCCTCGTGCTCGTGGCCCTCATGCTCGTGACCCTCATGCTCGTGACCCTCATGCTCGTGGCCCTCATGCTCGTGAGATTCCTCGCTTCCTTGGACTGCAGTGTGATCACTGCTAGCATCCAAATGATCGCCGTGGTCTTGAGCCGCTAACGGCAAGCCACCCGCCAAACCAATGGCGACAATCAAAACTCCAACCGAGCGAATAAAGCGATTCATGTAAGTCGTTCCAGTAGAATTCGGCGCAAAAGTAGTCAACTAAACACAGGCAGCATTGAAGTTTTTCGATTTTCTTTACCCCTTCTCGTGGAAATCTTCAATTCTTATCCTTTGATGACAATTTTTGCGATTCGACCACGAGCATCGCGGTATTGAGAGCGAATGCGATAAACAATCCCATAACAAAGTGCACCCGGAATTCTCCTCCCACCTGCACAAGGTAAAAGGTTGCCACCCCTAAACTCAGTAACATCTTGATGGCCGTTGATCCATTGACTGCAGTTACAAACTGAATCGGGGACCGCCTCGCCGCGGATTGAATCCACTTGTTGAGCAGCACCGTTAGACCGAAATATCCCAGCACGAGCGACATCCAGATTGTCGATTCAGTAAACGGTTGCAGCGCCGGAATTGCTCGGCTCACGGAATAAAGCAGAACGTTCGCCAGCAAGAGTTGAATCTCAAACTTCATCTACTTCGACAGTTCTTTAATCACCGTATACATCGCCCCGATGGTCCCCAATACACCTCCGAGGATTGTTCCTATTGGAAAGTCGCGTCCTGTGGATTCATCCCACCATCGACCGAGCCACACAGCCACACCGATACTTCCCGCCATGGTAAACGTCATGCTTGAGAAGCGTAAAAAACTTTTTTTGTTCGGCTTTGAAGAACGGTTCAAAGGCTCCAAAATGAGCGCGGTGCGGATTAAACCGCTACCGTTTGTCGTTGCCCAACCTTCTCCTTTGTCGCGGATGACTGTTCATGGTTCGCCCCCTTGATGTCCTTCACCTTGGACGTCAAGTGCAAATTACCCGTTGCTTGCGCGCCACTTTCTACCGAAAGTTGACCGTATTGGATTTCTCCGTTCACCTTGGCCGTGGCCTTCAAAACAAAAAGTTCTTGAACGATGATATTGCCGTCCATTTCACCTTCTGTTTCGCAGTGAGCACAAGAAACAGATCCTTTGATTGAGCCTGAAATTCCAACGACTAGACGGCCCTTGGTGATCAGGTCACCCTCAAATGTTCCGTCAACTCGAACGTTGTTTTCACTCCGAAGTACACCTTCAAAGACGGTGCCTTTTGCAATGCGGTTTACCGCATTTTCTGACGAAGTTTCTGGTCTCTGGGATTTTTTATTCGTTCCAATCATGGGACAAAGGTAATTCGATTCATGAAACTTTAAGCACGTTATTCACCACCCTCGAGGTACACTTTTTCAAACCAACGGAGGTAACTCTCAGTTTCCTTGTTTTTGAATAGCTCAATGTAGTTTTCTGTGGAGATGGTGAAGAGGCCATAACCCGATGTGTTGATGGTGCCCAAAATGCCGGTGTTATTTGTAAATACTTCAAAGTAATCCAGGCTGTAGTCCTGGCGCTTGAAGTCTTTGACCAAGACAATCTGAAAATTTCGGTTGATGAGATTGGCCGTGACGCGCAATTCATTCGAACCAAAGAACTCGCTGTTAAAATCAGCGATAGACGCCCGCAACTCCTCAACATTGCCCCGTCCCACCGGCACGAGCATTCCGAAATAATGTTCGAGGTAGGGCTTGTGTTCCCAGGCGACCTCCTCCACTGCTTCAGCTTCTGTTTTGTCTTCTTTGTTTTTTTCGGGATTGGCATTAAGCGCAGACAACAGCGCTTGAGCATACACCGCCTCCTCTGAGTCCTCACAGTATGTTACGACTTGACTGAGTGCATCAAAATACGCTCGGCGATCACCCCCTGCGTATGCGCTCAGCCCACCAATGGATTGAGCCCGGAGCAATCGGTATTTGCAAACGTAATTATCCGATGGGGTGTAATTGATCACCTCATCACACGCGAGCAAAACCTCCTGGTATCCCTTGCCGTAATACCGCTGCAGCTGTTCTTCGTATGCCAATCGCTGCTCCTCATTTAGTACCGCTGCCTGATCTGCAAAATCCGGGTTCTCTATCAAAATCGCCCATTCAGAATTCGGATACCGGCTCAAAACTTGAGCGCTCCAGTATTCAGAATTGCAAGTTTCACAAAATGGGCTTTGGTAGTTCTCCTCTACCTCCCGCTGCAAATACGTTCGATACAATTGGTAGTATGACGTAGGGTGAAACTCACTCTCTTCCATTCGCTCGGTCAATTCAGTCCACGTGTCAATAGCGTTCTCAAGGTCCGAGAGTTTTTCCTTGTAGACCAAGCCCGCATTATAGTAGGCTTCAGCGATCATTGCCACGGAGTTTTCTCGCTCGATTGAATCACACGGCAACCCTGCAAGCAGCTCCTCGTAACTCGGGATTTCACCTGGCAAGAGCTCGTCCTCGACAACAGCCGATCCAGCGTCTTCTTGCTCTCCAACTCCTGTTTCGTTCGAAAAGGCCGCGTTCATTTTCGTTGATCGCCGCCAATGGTCCTCCAGTATTCGATCGCCCCAATAATCCGTGAAGTTCCGTCGTCCTGCGATTTTCAATTGTGCGTTGTATGGCCAAAACATGCCCGCCCCTGCATCTCCTGCATTCGCAAGTTCAGCTTCCGCCGCTGCCTCCTCTGCAAGCTTTCTAGCCTCTTCCTGCTCTTCCAATTGAGCGATGATCTCTGCAATTCGATTGTCTCTTTCGTTCTCTGGTAAGTCACAAATCTCCAGCAAACTGTCTTGTTCCGTGATGGTATTCAGGTTGGTCACAAGTTCCGTTAGGTTATCGGCCATCGCATCAACCTCATCAAACCGTTGATTCTCATCTTCCATGAATGAGCGCGCACTATCGTAGTAGGCCTGCGCATTGGTGTAATCAAGGTCTTCCATGTACAAATCACCCAACATCAGGTAACTCTTCATCCTTTGGCGGGTGTTCTCCTCATTGACGAGGAGGCTTTCCTTCAATAAATCAACCGCATCAAGTTTGCGTCGTTCCTCCAGTGCAAGCGTAGCTAGGGCATAAAAAATCTGGTCTTGGTAGATGATGTTCTTGTCGTCATCCAGCATCTCCTCCAACAAAAGAATAATGGGTTCGCTGTCATTTTCACGGCGATCAAACGCCATGGCCTGCTTGATTTTTGAGTAAAACTCGAGCTCATAGGGGGTGCGCAAGTCAACAACCTCATTGTACCGCTCAATGGCCTTCTCCGATTGTCCCGCCGCCTCGTAACATTGGGCCAAAATAAAGAGCAGTCGAGCATAATCCTTTTTCTTCTCCACGAAATCCATGGCCTCCTCCAGCTGTTCAATCGCAGCCTCAATGTCCTCGTATTTCAAATGAAAAGCAGCATAAACCTCATGGACATACACCATGACCTCGGGGTCTTCGACGCGCTTTGTTTGTGCGGCCTTAATCAGCGTGTTGCTCGCCCTAACCTTATCGTCCATGGCCATGTAGGTCCGTGCCATCCACGCGTTGGACCAAGCTTGAGCATCCGGATAGTCCAATGTGCGGGTGAGGTATTGGAAGACCTCTAGGGCTTTTTCTTTTTCACCTTTAATTAGATGGGCCCGAGCAATCACATCGTAGTTATCATCGATCCATTTATTCAGCTCCGGACGTTTCAAGTCTTTCTGTTCACGTCGCGAAGGAGACATCGTGTGATCGTCTACCACTTTCGTGCACTTCTCGATCGCCCGCTCCATCAAGGGGTACACTTGCTGTGCCGTGGATTCATCGACCGGCGGAAACACCGGAAGAATTTCATCCCAGTTCTCCTTATACCCTTCATACAATACTTGATCAGCCTCCTCCATTGCCTCATTGGCGTAGAAAAACCCATTGTACTTGGCGTGCATGTTGTGATAGGCGCGATAGACCAACCCATCGCGCGTTGTTGAGCACCCCGACAAAAGAAGGGCCGCGGCCCCCCAACCCAACACTCGAATTTTACGCATACTGTTCAATCCCATGGACTCGTGCTCAACGCAGAATCCGCTAAATTATTCCAAACGAGCTGACGAATCGATTCCTTTTTAAGTATTCAGCGATATTTGCACACATTCATGGCAAATTTCCAAGACTTCCGCGAACGATGGTTCAAGCCCTACCTGCTTATTCTGCACGAAAAACAATCGTACAAGGAAGCGTGGCAAATGACCGTAACCCGCTGGGGGGTGGCGTCAACCGTGGTCACCTTGATTCTTTTAATTGGAGGAATAACCTACGCCGTCATCGGGTGGACCCCTCTCAAAGAGCGCGTTATTCCGGGGTATGTCAGTGAAGACTCTCGGCAAAGCGCAATCCTTGCAGAGATCAAAGCAGATAGCGCTTTGCTCGCATTGAACGTCCAAGAGCAGTACCTGTCAGCTCTCCGCACCTTGTTGCGTGGCGAAATTGTACCGGATGACATCACCACCGAAGCCTTGGATTCAGCATCCTTGGCTAATTCAGAAGGCGAACTTGAAGCGTGGGGCATTACCGAAGAAGAGCTGGCTTTGCGGGAACGTGTGGAAGAAGAGGACCAATTTTCATTGCAACGCGCCCAAAGCGGATCGCGCAGTTCCAAAAGCATTCCTTTTCCGCCTTTGCAGGGAGAAATCTCTTCCAAGTACGATCCGAGTATTGGTCATTTTGGGGTCGATTTCGTGGCGCCGATAGGCTCGATCATTCACGCCGTAGATGACGGTGTCATTACGCTGGCATCGTATACTTCAGACGGCGGATATGTTGTAAGTATTCAGCACTTCGGAAGCCGGCAATCCATCTACAAACACAACCAATCGTTGTTGGTAGAAGTCGGTGACCGAATTCAAGCGGGCGATCCCATTGCCATTCTCGGTGGGACCGGCACCCATTCGACTGGGCCACATTCCCATTTTGAATGGTGGGTTGAAGGCCAACCGCTTGATCCGGTTTTGTGGCTCCCAGCGTATGCTCCTGCAGCCAAAGCAGAAGGTGAAGATTAAGGTCGAAACACCTGGGGGGTCAAGCCTTCAGCACAATGTCAAAATCGACCAAATCAACAAATCGCTGAATCCGCTCATCCAGTTCTGATTCGGTCAACGTCAACATTCGCTCTGTGCCGAATTTTTCGCACGTAAAAGAGGCAAGGGCTGAACCCAGGACGACCGCACGTTTCATATTGGCAAAAGAGGTGTCATCTGTGTGGGCGAGGTACCCAACGAACCCGCCAGCAAACGTATCTCCCGCCCCCGTGGGGTCCAATACTTCTTCCAATGGGAGTGCCGGAGCGAAGAATACCTCCTCGCTGTTGAATAGCAAGGCACCGTGCTCGCCCTTTTTGATGACCAATGTTGTAGGGCCCATCTCCAGTATTTTCTTTGCCGCCTTCACCAGCGAATGCTCACCCGAAAGCTGCCGTGCTTCTTCATCGTTGATGGTCAAAACGTCGATTCTCTTCAACACCGCCTTCAGGGGCTCCAGGGCGATGTCCATCCAAAAATTCATCGTATCCAGAACCACCAACTTTGGGCGCTCCGCCATTTGATCCAAGACGCTCGCTTGTACATTGGGATCAAGGTTCCCTAGCATCACATACTTCGCATGGCTTGCAGCTTCTGGGACGCGGGGCTGAAAGTCGGCCAGGACATTGAGCTCCGTGGTCAAGGTGTCGCGTGAATTCATGTCCATGTGGTACTTGCCTTCCCAATAAAAACTCTTCTCGCCCACACGCCGCTCCAATCCTTCCGTTCTTATTCCCCGGGACTCCAGTTCACGAACGAATTCTGAAGGAAAATCATCCCCAATGACAGAAATGATGTGCTGTTCTTTTACGAATTGACTGGCGCTCAACCCGATGTACGAAGCGGCTCCACCGACTATTTTACCTGACGATCCAAAAGGTGTTTCGATGGCATCAAAGGCCACGGTTCCGACGGTTACTAGACTCATTTTTGCTCAGTTGTGGCCGCAAAGATATCGGTTAATCCGCGCCCATCGAGCACAAATGCAACTTTCCCCGTCCTCATGCGTAAAGCGAACGGAGGTAAAATTTTCCTTGTTTTCTTCACGGAACAATAAGAAAGGATTATCTTTGCCGTCCGAATATTCCTCCTTAGCTCAGCTGGTTAGAGCATCTGACTGTTAATCAGAGGGTCCTTGGTTCGAGTCCAAGAGGAGGAGCCATTCTAGACAAGTCTCGTTTTTTCGAGGCTTGTTTTTTTTGTGCCTTTTTGAAAGGCTTGATATTGCTAACCATTAGCTCAATGGCGGGGTTCAGTGGGACGGTTCGATACTTTTTTCCGTCAAAGCAAAGTTTTTCAGAGAATATCGAACCAATCATTCGTTGCTTCAAATCCGTGTCGGCTCTCTTGTACTTTCCTGACAAGTCATCCAAAAGGGAAACACCAAAGAAGATCTGCTCCTTTCTTACGGCCTTGTCTGCTTCAAACTGACGGCTTTGTTGCTCAGCTTCCGATATGTTCTGCTTGACCTTTGCAATCATCCTGGAATAATCCTCGTTTGCAAGGGATCCACTCAGGAATTGTTCGTCCAAATGCTCCAAACGGTTCTTCAAACCATTCAGCCTGTCCGCCGATTGGTTCAACCCTTCACCTCGCTCAGCCTCCTTGGTTTGTATGACATCCCATAAGACATCGCGATAAACCTCAACAATGGCCTTGTGAAAGTTGAGCTGTTCTAAAATTACCTCCAACTGTGAATTTGCCGTTCCTGCTGCAAAACGCTCTTTGCAATCCCCCTGGCAATGGTAGTAATCATAGTGTTTGCTCCTCCCCTTGCTGCTGCTTCCTGTGAGGTTTTTCCCACATTCTCCGCACTTTAAGCGCCCTCGTAATGGGAATTGACTCGCATTCCTAAGGCCACTCTTTCTTGAGCGCTGCTTGGGCCTGAAACGCAACTGAACACGATTGAATAAGTCTGGCGAAATGATTGGCTCGTGCTGAGCGATAATCAATTCTTCTGGTTCTCCGAAATCAGCTTCAATTCGAATGTGCCCAATGTAAAATTCCTTTCTTAGGATGTTTAGAAAGCCCTGTTTCGAGCACTTCATCCCTTCTAATTTGAGCGATTTGTATGCCTGCAAAGGCCCCACTCCCTTGTTTCCCACCAGATCAAATGCTCTTTTTACAAATGACGCATTGTCCGTTGGAACAATTCGCTTCGTGTATGCCTCGTTCTTATATCCATAAGGTGCTGGATAAGGCCATCTTCCTTCTCTCATCGCCTGTCGCTGACCCTTCTTTGTGTTCAGGCCGCGGCGTTGGTTTTCAATCTGAGGAAGCATGGCATACATCGCATGAACCATCCCATTTTCAGGAATGCTCATATCCAATTGTTGTTCTGTAAAAAGCAATTCGACTCCGAGCTGCTTCAACTCGTAGATCATCGTGAATGTCTTCTGAGCATCTCTGGAGAACCGATCATACCTCACACAGACAAGACCTTGAATTTTTTTTGGTTTTATCTCTTTGAGAAATCGCTGGAACTCTGGCCGCTGAAAAGATTTGCCTGACTTGTCATCGCTGTAATGGTCTATCACCTCGTAGCCCTTTTGCTGGCAAAACATCCGCAGACGTCTCTCCTGGTCTTGAAGGCTGAAGCCCTCCTCTTTTTGCCCTGCCGTTGATACGCGTGAATAAATGGCGACTCTCATTTCAATTGTCCTTAGTTTCTGATGAAATTAACTCGTATTCCACCTCTGCCAAAGTATACAACGCTTGAATAATTGCGTCGATTTGTTCTGGGGTATAGCTCAACCCTCGGGCTGTTAGGTAGCGCTCGGTCTTTTCGTAAATCTGGTCTGTAAACGGCTTCTGCATATCTTACTATACATAACCGTTTCACCTAACGTAATTGGACGTGGTTTCTACTCATCCACGCAGCGTTCATCAATCACCTCAAATTGAGCCTATGAACGACATCAAAACCATCGAAGAACTGAGGGCTTACCACGAACGATTGAAGGCCGTGCTGGAGGCATTGACTGAGTTACAAAATCGCCCTAGCTCCAACCCTCAATTGTTGGAGTAAATACGAACGTGACCGGAGCTATCGCCGTTGCCGTCGTTATTAGGCGCCCCAATAGCAACGGTCGTGCCGTCGGAAGAAAGGGAAACGCTACTGCCGCTATGGTCACCCGCCGCTTCGCCGTCGATGTCGGCTCCTTGCTGTTCCCAAGCACTTGTGGTGCTATTCCATGCGTAAATACGAACGTGACCGGATTGAGTGCCGTTGCCGTCGTTCGCATACGCCCCAATGGCAACCGTCGTGCCGTCGGAGGAAAGTGAGACGCTATTGCCACTATTATCACCCGCCGCTTCGCCGTCGATGTCAGCGCCTTGCTGTTCCCAAGCACTTGTGGTGCTATTCCAGGAGTAAATACGAACGTGACCGGAGTAAGAGCCGTTACCATTCGCCCCAATGGCAACCCTCGTGCCGTCGGAGGAGAGCGAAACGCTATAACCTGACCCATCACCCACCGCTTCGCCGTCAATGTCATCGCCTAGCTGTACCCAAGCACCTGCAAGGCCATTCCAGGAGTAAATACGAACGTGACCGGAGTTAGCGTTAGCAAACGCTCCGATAGCGACTACGGTGCCGCCGGAGGAAAGGGAAACGCTATTGCCGCTATTATCACCAGTCGCTTCGCCGTCGATGTCAGCGCCTTGCTGTACCCAATCACCTGTAAGGCCATTCCTTGCGTAAATACGAACGTGACCGGAGTCATCGCCGGTGGCATCGTTGTACGGCGACCCAATGGCAACGGTCGTGCCGTCGGAGGAAAGTGAAACGCTAGAACCGCTGGCATCACCCCACGCTGCGCCGTCGATTTCACCGATCAAACTCAACGGGTTCTTAAATATCAACGTATCGCCGTACGTCGTTCCCAACGCATTGGTCGCGTACGCTGTAAAATACAGCGAGTCATTCGTCACCAAACCTGTCAAATCGGCGCTGAAGTCGCCCGCGAGTGTGTCGCCAGACGCATCGGTAGCATCGCTCAAGTCCGCTTCGTAGCCCCACTTGAAGCCCGTCGCAGTCATAGCTGCCCAGTTAAAGTCCACTGTTCCGTTCAATGTAGCGGTCGTTTCGGTTACTGAAGACGCCGCAACAGTGCTCACCACTGGGGCAGACATGGTATCCCTGAGACAACGAACAGAACTGCCTAGACGTCGATCAGTGTCTAACGACGTAAGCAAGGATGAATTGTCAAGCAGTTCTCGGGCCGTTGCCGTGAGGTCACCGGTCGGATTGGAAGTCCACCATGTGCCATCGGTTCCACCCTTCATGAAGGCCCCATAGTAAGCGCGGAAACCGCCAGGCAAACCCGACCAACCTGAGGAGTTTGTACCGTTCCATGCTGATGAATCGGATGCCGAGGCTTTCATCTGTGCGCCCGAGTCGCTGGCGCCGAGTGTCACATCCAGCGTCTGCCATTCCTCATTAGTAGGCACATGCCATCCGGAAGGGCACAAGCCCGCCGCGCTGTCCACCGCGTGCCAGTTGTAGAGTCGGCCATAGATTGCCGCACTGTCCGGTACGTTGTCGTAATCACAACGTGCACCGGTGTTCAAATCCGCCCAACTTTCATTTGCAGTAACCTCCGGAATTGCACTACCATCAGCGTAGACCGTTGTCAGCAAATTCTCCG
>ERZ651776.1220-NODE-1220-length-31618-cov-4.692337_pt1 | contig 31618 bp, 26 predicted proteins | sample MGYA00514761_ERZ651776 | MGnify/ENA metagenome assembly ERZ651776
GGTGCCAAAGTAATGGTCAAAAGCGCGGTTCTCCTGCATGAAAAAAATCACATGTTCCACATTCGTGATTCCACTTGCAGCAACTGACAGAAGAGGCAGGAACAACAAAATTGAACTGAATTTCATCGTTGCGCTGATAAAAGTTAGAGAAATGAATAGGGGAATAGAAGAATATGCGAAAAAAACTGGATAAACCAAGAAAAATCAACGAATCACGAATCACCGAATTTTCTGATTTTTAGGGACGGGGGTTTTATATCAACATTTGTTACTTAGAAACAAACCCAATTTTTCCCCTGCCACCACAATGATAAATACCAACCCGTCTGTGGGCGATACTGTCAAGACGTTTTTCTGGGTTCACCTAGTTCTCTCAGCTCCTCTGGTCTTGTTCCCTTTCCTCATAGTGCCACAAACAATTTACACGTTTGTCAAGGGTGACAAATCAATCAAAGATGGAGAACTCAACCAAGATGTTGCAAACAACTTCCCTTTGTTTGACTTACTTCGCCGCCGCATTGGTTTGACCGTGACAACTACACCAAAATTTCGCGACTCGGAATCAGCGCCAAACGCGCAATTTATTTTTGGGTTCCACCCACATGGTGTTGGCTCTGACTTTCGGGTCTTGATGCAAGGGATATTGCCGACCTTTCTCCCGAATATTTGGAGCCGAACGCGGTCTCTTGCCGCCACAGTTTTGTTCAAGATCCCCATAATTCGTCAGATAACTCTCTGGACCGGATGTATTGATGCCTCCCGATCAGTTGCTGATCGAGCGCTAAAAAATGGTCGCAGTTTGATAATTCTGCCAGGCGGGGAGGCTGAGCAGCTCATGACTGTGCGTGGTGAGGAGACTCTCTATCTTGAACGCCGTAAGGGATTCGTCAAGCTGGCATTGAAGCACGAAATCCCTCTCGTCCCCTGCTACGTTTTCGGCAGCAACGACCTTTTCTCCACTTCACGATTCATGTACAGCATTCGCCACACAATCATGAAGACTTTGGGTGTTTGCATTCCCTTAGCCAAGGGGACTGCTGGGAGTTTTGTCCCTTTTCCGATTAAGAACACGGTTGTAATTGGAGATCCTATCGTGCTCGAGCCTGTGGCGGACATCACAAACATAACTTCTGAGGAGCTAGACAATGCTCATAAAATTTACATGAGCAAGATACGCGAGTTGTTTGACGCCAACAAGTCTGCTTTGGGCTATGGTGATAGAGAGTTAAAGATAATATAGTGGTTTCTTTTTTGGCTTTTTAAAGTGCGCATCTATTCTACTATCAACAGCTCTCCAACATAAAATGGTACTTCCTCACATACTCGAGCATTTCTCGGACATACTCGGCAAAGCCACCGATCAAAGGCACCTTCTCCGCCACACCGGTGATGCCCCTGACCACTTTCTTGGAGATCATGGCCCAGATAGGGGACCGAAGCAAGTAGAGCATCCACCTGAGCTTCCTCCTTTTCAGCTCCTCTGTCGTCGCCCTCGACGGTGCTGTCACAAGCCCCTGCTCCTGCCCCTCCTCGTTCAGGAAGCCAAGCCCGATTCGACTGGCCCTGTCACTCCCAACGTCCATTCCTAGCCCGATAAGCCACGGAAGCCATTCATTCTTACCCTGCAGCTTTCGGCGGATGTGTGTCACAACAACAGGACGAAGGACATGCAGAAACTCACCAATGTAGGCGAGATGTTTTTTCTGGATAGGTGGCTGTGGTGGTGGATGTTCTGCATTGTCGTTCGTGATGTTGTTCGCGTTGTTCTTCGTGTTGTCGTTCTCGTTGTTGCTCGTATTGTTGTTCGAATTGCCGTTCGAACTGTTGTTCGCATTATCGCTGCTATTGTCGTTATTGTCGTTACTTCGATCGAATCTCGTGCTCTTCCGCAATGAAGGAGAAGAAGAGGCGTAAAGTTTACCTTTCCGTCGACCCACCGCCGTCTCCTTTTGCAGGAGACGCCGGTTTTCGACCCGACGTAGGCGATTCAACTTCACGCTGCTCAGGCCCTCGCCATTACTGCCGTGCAGCTCACCTCCTGTGAGTAAGATTCCGAGCTCATCAGTAGAGGAGTCGCCAATGTTTTGTTGGGAGCAAACAATCAAGACAAGCCGCAAAATCGCCTTGATGAATTCGACCCCCTGAATGTATCGCAAGACAGCAGGGGGATCCCTGCCCAAGTTGTCATCAGACAGCCGCTCTCTCTCCGACCGAGACCGAATGATCTTTTCGAAAAGCACGTCAAAAGTTGAGACAAGTGTCAACAAGTAACGGATTGTTTTCTGCACGTTGGTAGTAGTAATTGCTTTCGCTGTCGTCGGCTCATAATTGTCGTCGAATACGCTCATCCCACCGCCGATAGCGCCACCGAAAAACTCATCATCATTGAAATAACCCCAGCCCAACTCAATTCCCCCGCCAACAGCCTCGAGTACCTCTGGAAGCACAAAATTCGGATCAAACTTCTGGGGGAGGTAGGAAGAAAGGGTCGACAAGCTGTGGATCGTGTTCAGAATTCGGGGCGGACGTCTGTGTCGTGCTTGGTGGGCTTTTATTGTCTGTGGCCCTGTGATCATCGGAGAAAGCTGCAATTGTGCAGTCGCAGGCACCGCAACCTTATCAAAGGGAGGATCAGAAGGTGGGGTTATTGGGATGAAACTATCATGAAGACTGAGTGCAAGTGGAGGGGGGGGGGAGCGCTTAACTGGTGTAGGGGTGATTTCTGGAGGTGGCGAGGGGGTCGTCGTCGTGGGACGAGCCATTCGTATATATTTTTGAGTAATTAGCGTGAGCGTTGAATGTTAAATAATGCGATCCAAAGTTACCACGTGCAATCACTTGTGCATACTGTGGTTAGTTAGTTTTCCTCAAAAAACTTTTCAAAGTCACCCTACACATCCCCTATGCATTTTTTTCGCCTACTCAGCTTCCACAGACAATAGTGCACAAGTTATAGCATGGATTTCCTCGTTTTTGTCGTCTTGCTTCTTTTTCTCTTCGCTGCCGCTGATGCTGCTTCGGCGAAACAGTGCGCTTCCTTTGGCTTTGACAAACACTCTCTGGTTTGCTCGGCGTGCGATTTGTTAGAGGGCTCTGAAGTGCAGTTCAATGAGGGGGCAATTGATAATTGTCGGGGGTGCTGCCAGCAGGACAAACAACTTTCTGTTTACAAAGCAGCTGTCCTCCTTTTACCGTCCACCGGTGGCGAAAGCTGGGCTTCAGTGTATCCCTCGATTGCCGACTTTGTCGAACGAGACCTGAGGTCGCTCATCGATGCAGGCTTAAGATTCAGGGTTGCTGAGCGAAACGATGCAGGTGCTAGGTTGGGAATTACCATGCGCCCCCCAACTCTTTTGCTCTATTCAGCAGCGACCGCCTTTGATTTCAGCGTTGATGAAGATGGTGAGGGTGGCGAGGAAGTCTTTTTGGACATGCGAACAGTGGAGGAGGACTTCGGCGATGCTACTGAGGTTCGAATTATTAGCAAATGGACTAGTGAGATTATTTCCGACTTTTTGCAGACTAATGTTCTTCAGACGAAACGAAAGAAATAGCAGATTTGAGTAGAGTAATTTTCTTTATTTTTGTTTGAGTTTTCCTAGTGATAATTAGGTATTTGCAGAAGGGGGAAGGGGTAATTGTGACATTTGCTGGAGAAATCATTTTATTCTATTCTAGTCTGTTGTTCAATCATCCCAATGGCTTGTCTTAGACTTACAAGAAGCAGCTATAACAGCATCCCATGATGGCGTGGAGGTGTTCGCATTTATTAAGAGCCCAAATTCCCTACTTTCAACCAATGGATATTTTTTTCTTAGGTTCAATAAATAATGACGGAGGTTGTTCTCACGCCTCTCGAAAATTGGAAAATTGAAAATTGAAATTTTCTGGATTTATTTTGTTTGTGCAACCTATTCTGGAACTCCTGCTGTATCATTGAAAGGTTTCAAAAACCGACAATATATATCGGTGAAGTACACCTTTACTGCATTTCAATCCACGTGTTTATACGAAAATTTTAACTTGTGCATAATTAAGGGAATTAAAGCAATTCAAAACACTAACATTGTTGTTGCAAAATGATGACTAAGTTGCTTTTACTCTTAGGCATGGCTCAAACAGTTTTCTCGGACGATTCCAATGCGGATGAGGATATTGTTGATACCGGTTCGGACCTTGGGTTCACTAATCTGGGGGATGCAAAGCTGTGTACGGCAGAAAGTGACAGGTAAGCATGTTTTGAAAGGTTAAATGTTCGGAAACTCTCTCTAATCTCCACTCAGCTGTGGTAGGCTTACTATAACTAGCTACTTTTTTGTCGTCGCCTTTGGGTTAATCCCCGGATTAGTGCTGGCTTTTTACGGTATTGTTCACTTTGTCAAGAGTTCGGGTCAAAATCTTCAGGTGCGACAAGGAGATGAAGTGGAGATGTACCGACGGCATACAGTAGCGCAGACTGAAGTTGGCCAAAATCGGCCAATAACGAGCGCACAAACCCTGACCATCTCCGGGGGTCCACACAATGCCTTCCCTGGGGTTCAGAGAGAGAGTGATACGGGGAACAACAATGTTGGGTGGAATGAAGAAGAAGGAGAAACAGTCAACTCTTCGCAAAGACGTTCATCCGCCCCTGCAGGAACGAGCCGAGCAGGTCAGGGTTTAATAATTCCAGCCTTAGGTGAAATGTCTAGTCCAACTGCCAACGCCTCGGCCGCGACTAATGCTGATGCGGGGGAGACAGTGGAGAATGCCGATGAGAGTAAGACGACGGAAGAGTCAAAAGATGAAAGTCCTCCTGCAGCGATGAATTTTGATCCCATTACTGGTGAGAGGTTGAATGATAGCGCTCCTATTAATACTGGAGAATTACAAGTGAGGTGCGTGCATGCAGCAAAAGCTGGAGGGGTGATGATGAGCGCCGAAAATTGAGTCGCAAGCGAGAGCATAGCAAAAGAGAGAGTAGAGACATCTCCTCGCTTACACCCTTTCAATTCTCTTAGGTTCGACCCCATCACAGGACAACCTGTCTAAATTATTATATTTTGTGAAAAGTTTTCGGTATGAGATAATGATTAGTTAGTTTCCTTTGAAATTGCTGACGTTGTTGTTAGGCTCTTTCTTTAAGTTCACTTCTCGACTGGTTTGGATTTTGGCTTGAATTTTGCGCGCTTATGCGTCGAAAAAATCTGGTTGGCACCATGGGTGGAGCAAACGCTCCCGCGGACTGCAGCATGCGTACAGCCCGGGTGGCTGCACTTTTTCCTCGGAGGCCCGTGCTTCGAGCACTTTAATGGTAGGGCGATAAAGAGCGTGGGAAAAAAAAAAGCGAAAAAAGGGGTGAGCAGAGCTTGGTAGTCGAGCAAGTCTGCTGGCGCTCAACCTGAGTAGTCTGCTTCGGTTTTCGTCTTCTTTTTCTTCTCTCTCTCTCTCTCTCTCTCTCTCTCTCTCTCTCTCTCTCACCTTGCCTTTCGATTTGACCGGCTTATCGCACCCCTCGACACTGCAGCGCTTCCTTCTTGCCCCATGTCCGATGCAGACACCATTCTGGACTGCGTTCAAGTTGCAACCGGGTACAGAGCAGTTGCGACTCATGGAACCATTTCTTGTGGTCTTCTTTTTCTTGCTGTGCTTTTCTTGTTCAGTGGATGGGATGGCTTGAATTTAAAGTGAAATGCTTTGCTTTGCTGTCTCACTCACCTCTGATTCGTATTCCCGTTTCCGCTTCCATTCCCAATACCATTAAAGTCCTCCTCATCTTCGACATTTATGCCGTTGCCATCGTCCCCGTTATCAAAGAATTCTCTTTTCTTAGAAGACCTCCGACTTGGCCAGGAATTGTTTTCGTCACCACCTGCCGAGAAAAAAACCTTGTTAGGTGCGGCATTGTTGGATGCGACAGTCTTTTGCCGAATGACGGGCTCGTACGAAGGGTTCGGCGCGCCATATTTAACAGTCGGTGACCTGGATAGACCCTGAAGCGAGGGGGATGAGGGAGTGAGACCCTCACTGATACCACCATTGGGTAGGTCATTAAAATAAGACTGATTGTTCGCCAGAAAACTTGCTAATCCCCCCTCCTCGTCTTCCTCCAAAAATACTTGCGTTAGTAAAGAGCCCGTGGATTGACGTCGGTGGTGGAGCTGAGTGGGACTACCGATGATCTGCATTGGATCGGCCATTGGATCAGCCATTGGATCAGCCATTGGATCGGCCAGTGAATTGACTAGTGAATCGCGAGATAGCAACACAAGCGAGTCTGAGCCACACACCAGCTGTGTGCCGTCAGTCGAGGGGAAAATCGTACTGCCACGGAATAGACTCCCCCCCCTTTTCTTCACGTCGTTGTCGATCTTTGTATTCACGTCTTCGCTTCCGAGGGACATTAAGGAATCCACATATTCCTCGCTCCTATCCTCTCCCATTGAGACAGAGGAAAGAGAGAGAGTTTTCGTTTTTGAGGCGGAGGCGGAGGTGGAGGTGGAGGTGGAGGTGGAGGTGGAGGTGGAGGTGGAGGTGGAGGCGGAGGCGGAGGCGAATGAGGAGCGGCTTGGATGAGAGGAGCGAGAAGGGCGGGACAGGAGGGGAGCAGCAGGTGCGGCAAACCGAAGGTCCTTCTCAGAGCAGGGTGAGGATGCAGCGTAATTGGCAGTGTCATCAGTGACAGCAGAAATAGACGACAATGATTTCGAAAAACCCTCTCTCTTACTGTCACCATCCGAGCTCAAAAAAGTCGTTACAAATGTCCCCGTACTCATTCTCTTGTGGTGACCCTTGTCGTTCGCATCATTCGCATCATTCGTGATTGCGTTCGGCACAAGACGGCTGAATGCAGACCCAAAGGGAGAGGGATCTGGTTTCGGCGAGGAGGACATAACAAAAGTAACAGGATTGGAGGCTCTGGGAAAATTCAGACAAATCGGGGGGGATGGTGTGTTGTGCGTGTCAGTGTGTCAGCCGTGTTATAGTGTCGGGGTTTTGCGGAGGAAAAAATTTGGTTTTCCTCAAAAAATTTGGAAAACGTCGTTCCTTGAAAACACATTTTTGTAATCAAATATTTCCATAATATTATTTAAATACATTATATAATTAATATGAATCAAAAAATTTCAAATAATTTTAATTAAATATATAATGAATTTATATTTTTTAAAAAAATTTAATTTTTTTATCAAAAATAAAATATAAAATATTTTAATTATTTGATTTTTTTTTTTAATTTTTAAGAGTTAAAATATATATATTTATATTCTTGAAAGAAAATTTATAATCAAATAATTTATTAAGTAAACGAATCAAAAAAAAAAAATGGAAATTGTCAAAACAGCTTTCCCTTCCTTGCCAGAGCTGTTTTTGACAAGTCAACAGTGGGAGCAGGACGGAGAATTTTCCCCTCCTTGCCTGACACTTCGACCTTCGATTTTAATTTTTTTTGCAATAAGATAGCGGGTTAGAAAGGACGCACTGTAGTTTAGCATTTCTAAAAATCAATCTTCATTTAGAACAATTTTCAGCAGATAGGCACTGTTTGGAAGCACCTCCAGGGTAATCCAACTGGGATCATCGACGACAATTGTTTCCTCTGCGACATCACTGCTAGTCCTCAGAACTTCTAGCTGATCTGCGTCTGGGACGGGAGGAGAGCCCATCGCTACCCAGGCACTTTTGGGGTTGGCATGGAGTTCATCGATTTTTATCACAGTTGCAGAGTTGATGACGGAATTGTCTGCGAATTTGATGGTCGCCTGTGTCTCTCCTGTCCCCTTCCGGACGTCCCAGGTTGATATGAAGACGTTGACCGTGTTTTTGTCGTTGTCGTCATTGTCTGTGGTGGCCCATGCGTTGAAGGTCTCCAGCATTTCAGCAGGCAAGGGTGTCGGTGGATCGTCACAGTCAATTTCGAAAACTTCAATGGCCCAATCTCCTCCACAAGTCTGGTTGGAATTGCCGTTGCAAGGGGTATTGCATCTTTCCGAAGCGTCTATTTGTGGGCAAGCTGTACTGTTGTCGTTCAGCGGCCTACTCGAGCACCAGCAGCTTTTCCCGGACTCCAGAGCCATGAATTGAGCTTTTTCGCTGAAAGTTCCGGGTAAGCCATCCCCATCTGCCGCTCCCCATTCATAGCAGCGTTGAAGGCACGACTCAACCGAGAGAGCATTCAACCCTAGAGCATTCATATCGGTCATATTAAAGCACCCATGGTCTGCCTCTGGATGTTGGTCAAAGCAACCAATTTCCTTGGTAATCTGACAACTCCCCCCTTCTCCCTCTCCCTCTCCCTCTACATCCACATCCACATTTACATCCACATTTACATCCACATTTACATCCACATTTACATCCACATTTACATCCACATTTACATCCACACGAAAGCGAGACTCGCTGGCGTATCGATGCAATAGCTCTGCGGCGCGCTTGATGGGTTTTGCAATACCATGTGTAGTCTCAAGTCCATAGAAGCCGTCGAACTCTTGCTTGGCAAAGCCTATCTCCTCAAATATGTCACTAAAGGCCCACCAGCTGGTGACGTCAGCATAGGGTGCTAGAACATCGACGTGCCGGAAAAAGAATGCAGCGGCAACACTGCTGTCATGGTCTGGCTGATTTTCTCCCACGCTGCTACTGTATTCCGTAATGTAGCTCTTCAATCCAGGCTGAAGGCTAGCATCAATCTCCTTCCTTGCGTATTTCAATAGAGAGGCATAACAGTCAGGATCCCAGTAGTATCCAACGCTCTTCTGATCTTCCGGAGTAGTATTACCATCGATATCTGTAATATCGCCTGTACCGCACTCTCTGGGGTTTCCGTACTGGTGATAGCTGACGAAGTCAAGTGGGATAGGGCCGTCCTCGTCACCTTCAGTCACCTGTTGTATAAAATCGCGTAAAACTGTGGAGCAGGCGCTTGCAGGTCCTCCCACACGGAAGCCAGGGTCAACAGCCTTAATTGCCCGCGCAGCGTACTTATAAATCGTGTTCGTATATTCCCCCAAATCGCATTCATTCGCATCTGTAATTCCCCAGAGCTCGTTCCAAACTTCCCATTCCCAAGTCTTCACCACATCCCGTCCGTACCGATCTACAGCGTGCTGCACGGTCGCATAGACCAGATCGTACCAGTCACCATAATCTCTTGGGGGCGCCGCTGTCCCCGACCGAATCCAGCCGTCATTGGGGTCGCACTCGTCGAGGTCATCGTTGGGATACTTTAAACTCGAACAGTTTGCCAATATATATGGCATGAACCCAAGTTCAACAAGAGGCCGCATACCATTCTTGATCTGCACGTCCCACATCACATCAATATTGGTCCAATTGTACGCGTAGCTGCCGTCTTTCCCAGCAGCGACAACATTCATATCGTCATCAAAGATTCCATGCATTCTCACTCCCTCAGCACCATAATCACGGGTTGCTCGAGCAAGGGCATCCTGCCAGTCCTCGCGAAGGGAGAGAGCCGCGTGACCACTCCCAAATGAACGCTTCCAATAGGGCGGGAAAGAAGTGGTTTCTGAATTGTCAATGGTGACAGTGACAGGGGAGTTAACAACAGCTTTCACCGAGGTGACAGCACTTAAAAAGAGAAATGACGGGGATGTGAAAAAAACGGTCATATTCAGCAGAGGTAGTTTTTCAATCAAGTCAATGTGTTTTGTTTTAGAGGGGGGGGGGGGTTAAACCGAAAATTTGGTGAGGGAGCAGGGAAATAACTATAATAAAAAGTCTGTTTTCTCCCTCTCTCTTGCGGTATCGTCGTTTCCAGCAGCACTGTCCTCGCCTGTGTTTGCTCATTCATCCGCAAGCTATCATACCTTGAGCTCTATCTGCCTGCCGCCTACGGATTCACATTTTTCGTTAAGTAAACAAAGTCGGGACATCCCAACTTCCCTCCTTCGACAAGCACACACGCGCATACACACACGCACACTACAATGTCCCAGTACACGAAAGATTCCCCTCGTAAGCTTCGCGACGTCGCTGACTACATTGAAAGAGAAGTACAAAGATCAGAAAGCGTCGAGGGTAGCGAGGATCAAGACTCTTCGCCCCTCAATGAAGATTTGAAGGGCATCCTATCCGCCGTCGAGGAATACCTTGTATCTGCGGAGTCTGGGCGACGCCAATCTGTCGTGATCGACGGCACTATGGAGCTCAACATGCGTGACTATGAATCGATTCCGAATAGGAGGACATCTTTTGTTGTGAGAAAAGGAAGTGTTCGTCTCTCGCTTGTTGCCCCTCAAACAAGCAACTCGATAACTTCAAGTGTGAGCGAAAAAATAATTGGCACGTACTCTAAAAAGCCAACGGACACTGTCGTCGTCTTTGAGCCGAGGCTGCAGAGCGGCGTTATACACGACAGAGAAATGATGAAGGACAAAATGCGAAACATTCCCGTTTTAGGGTTCATTGTCGAAGAAGCCCTACAGCCGATTGCTTCGTTTTTCTACTTCATTCCTTCTCTACTCTCCGTTGCGTGGGGGCCGTTTGCGATTGCTGCCCTCTGCGATAGTGACTTTGGGGGACCAAAATTTCTTTATGACATTTCGCTCATCATCATGGTCCTCCGAGCTCTCGGGCTGATTGGATTCGTTCAAATTTTGATGCTCGACTATCACAGAGGCGTGGCTCTCTTGCTACTGCGCAATAACTTCGTCACAGTCTTTATCAACCTGGGCTCACGTCTTCTCTACTCATTTGCAGCTGCCAGTTATTTTCCGAATTCCGCTTGTAATGTTCACCTTCTGTCAATGTTCTTCTTTATAATCAACATTGTATTTATTGACTGTCTCAAGGTGACCCATATGCTAAGATTCAACCGGGAGGGCTATGAAAACTTGTACGGACCCGGTGCCCTGGCTTCCAAGATTAATAACTTCTCAAACGTGTTGGTCCTCATGTTCGAGTGCGCCCGGCACTTCGCAGTCATCAAGTATGCAGACAGCAGTTTGACAAACGAGTTCGAGGTTTCAAGCGGGGACTTTAGGCTGACCAATGTTGCCATAATGAACATGTCTTTCACGACGAGCGTGCTCCTCGTCGCCCGAGTCCTCTTTATAACTTACGCCAGCACAGGCAAGCAGTTCGCTATCCTGACGTCGAAGATTATCGCAGAGCCGCAATATAAGTCGAAATAGTAGTTTGATAAAGGGTGAAATAGTAGTTTGATAAAGGCTATCTGGCGTCTAAAATATGACGGAATTAGACTTCTGCAGTTTTGGGCGAGATCTATAGAACTCTGGGCTCGACATGAACTTCTCAAGAGGGTACTTGGGTGCTCTAGTCAAGTCACCAGTCGAGGGGCTGGACGAGGGCAACCTGAAGTAAAAAATCTACTCAAAATATTTACCGTCACTTTCATCTAACGCTATTGTTATAATTTGCGACAAGCTTTGCCACGCCCTTGTGGAATCGCCCGCCTTCACCCCCCACCCTTCCCAATTCATTGAACGGGTTCATTGCCTCCTGAACATAAAGGTCGTGTACACTGTTGCACACTTGCCCAATATGCTTTTCGACATTAACCGAGAAAGACAAAGACGTCGACGACGAGGAGTTTGTGCTGACATTGTGATTATTGTTATCGCTAATGCTGCTGGTGTTGCTTGTATTGCTAGTGTCGACCTCAGCCTCCTCATCACCAAGCGAAGGTGCCGATTGAATCCCCCCGCTCATCTCACCGGGCGTCGCAACCTCACCCCCAACCTTGTTCTTCCCAACCCTACCAAACGCATCCTCGACAACAACTATAATCTTAACCCCACCATTAGTTCTGTAACCATACACACGATACCCTTCCACAGGACAAACAAACCAACAATTGTTCCCCACGTTTCGCTGGTTATTGTTGTTGATTCGCTCCTCGATATGATCTAAGGAGCTATGAAGCAGGAAGAGGAGCCGCAGGGGAGTAGGAATTGAAGTTGGGTTGTGGGGAGGGGGGAATGTCTTGTGAAAGAAAGGGACGTTGTCTGGTCCAAGAAGTGCCAGAGAAACAATCATCGGGCGACGACGACAGGCGACAGATTCCCGTAATCAAAGAGTACAGGCTGGCTGATAATTACGAAAACAGGTCGAAAACTGGTCAAGAGTCTCTGAGGTACACCTCAAGAACCCGAAATTTTTTTGATTTATCCTCACTGACTTGACTTGACTTCTTGGATTTCTCTGCGGTTCTCGAGTGCGCCCGCCGAAAACTCTACTCTCTCTGCCTTCCCTCCGAGCACCCAAGAAACCCTGGTTCATCGCGCAAGGAGGCCGACCCCAAACTGACACAAAAATCTTTCTAGCTCGCCTACCCCCCACCCCAGTTCCTGTCCACAATAACTGAATCAACCCCCCGTTTTTTTCTCATCGCGCTTGCGGTGGCGATAATCGCAGTTTCATTTAACAGCCATACCAAAATGTCGGAATTTACGAGCAACGACAATGAGGGCAATCCCACAGTGGACACCATCAATGACTCACCTCCTCAGCCCCCCCCCGTCCCTCCCTCCTCCTCGCCCACCGGCAGCCGTGTCCGGATATCATCCAACGAATCCCCGACAGCAGCACCCTTGCGACAACGGCCAGTTTTGAGCCGTCAGGTCTCTCTCCTTGTCTCCACGGAGGAGCACAATAGAGCTCGTGGCCCAAATGAGTTCTTTGGTGAATATAAGGACATTCGCTCTGAACTGGACTACAAATACCATTTGAGCTCTTACACGAAGGAAAGACAAGAATTACAGGATAAAATAATCGACAGCATGTTGTCGTCGACGGCAATTCATGATGTGAATGATAACTTTTGCACAGTTCCCACTGAACCTTGGGCTGTTTTCACTGCCGGCGCAATGGGAGCCGGGAAGAGCTTCACAATTCGGAGGCTCTTGCAGAATAACCGTTTCCCGATGGTGGCATTCGTTCCCGTCGATCCTGACCTCATCCGGCGGCACTTGCCCGAGTTTGAGGCTTATGTGGAGACTGATCCAGATCGGGCAGGGGAGCTCACCAGGAAGGAGAGCGGTTATATTGTGGAGATATTGACCGAGGCGGCATTTCAGCAGGGACTGAATGTTTTGGTTGACGGCAGTTTGCGGGACCATGAGTGGTACACAGGATATTTCAAGCGGATCAAAGAAACTTATCCCAAGCGGAAGATTGGAATTCTACATGTGACGGCTCCCCGAGAGATGGTGCTTGAGCGAGCCCGTCTCCGAGGAAAAAAGACCGGAAGAATCATTCCCGAGGCAATTTTGAATGCGGCACTTGATCAAGTCCCCAAATCCGTGAAAATTTTGGCACCTCTCGCGGATTACACCTGCGAAATCGAGAATAGTGTGCAAAGCGAGGGCGATGACATCACCTTAGTAAAGACTTCAGATGGCGATGGCAGGACGACTTGGGAAGCCTTCACAAAGGTCTGGATGCAAGTATGCGCATGGGTACCGATGAACAAACGCCAATCTCTCCAGCGCCGAGAGACCAAGCGGGTAGAGGATGCGCTTGACCAAGTATTATGACACAGTAATTTAGGAAGAAATTGTCTTTTTTTCGGCGAAAAATATCATAAAAATTGTTCCTAAACTACCGCTTATCGCGAATAGCCTTGGCGATCAAAATTGCATTCAAGGCCGCGCCTCTCAACAGCTGATCACCGCTAACGAAAAACTCCAGACCATTGTCACCAAATGCCTCGCTCCTGCGCACCCTACCAGCCTCAACATCATGACTGCCTGTGGAGTTCAGCGGCATTGGGTAAAGGGGTGGGTCGGCAGAAACGTCATCAACAAGCTGAAGAGTATGGCGTGTATGAGAGAAAAATCCCGTAACGAATGAAAAATAATGGCGTGTCTCCGATCAAAAAGCGTTTCCTAGCTCACCTTCACCCCGACAGCGTTTGTCAATGCATCACGTGCGGCGGCCAAATCGATCTTTTTCTCAGTTTCTATCACTATGGTCTCGGAGTGGGCACGGAAGGTAGGGATTCGCACAGCCGTACAGCTCACGGGGAAGTCACTGGCGAGATTCAGAATCTTTCGGGTTTCCCATGCAACCTTCATCTCTTCCTTCGTGTAGCCATTTTCCTGGAACTTGTCAATATGGGGGATGACATTGAATGGTAACGGGTGTGCAAAGACCTCATGATCAGCAACCTGCAATGTGAAAGTTGCGACGTGGTAGAGTTGAGTTAATTTCTAGCAGTGAGGTGAAAAAAAAAGCAGGAAAGAAAGCTTCCCTCATGCCTGACACTTCCCTGGCGCCATGCGCTCCGCGAGTTTATTCTTACCTCTTTCTTCCCAGTCACAACGTCCAAGGTCCCCTTCCTTAACTCCTCCATCCCGGGATTACCCGCACCACTACTGGCCTGATAGGTGCTCATCAGCATCCTCTTCATCCCGAAAAGTTTGTGAAGGGGAGCAATTGCCATCATCCCAATCGCAGTGGTGCAATTCGGATTTGCAATCAACCTGTCATCAGGTTTGATTGCATCAAAATTTATTTCGGGGATGACTAACGGGACGTCCGCCTCGTAACGAAAGGCGGAGCTGTTGTCAATGACGTACGCACCCTTGGAGGCAAGCTTCTTCCCATATTCAAGGCTGAACGCCCCACTCACGGCCAAAAATATGTAGTCGTAGTCTTTGCTCAGGACCAAATCACAATCGAACTCTTCAATAACCTGCGGGCCGAATCCAGAAGGCCCAACGTCAATTGTCTTCCCCTTTGATCGAGCAGAAGCATACAGATCAGGGGGCGCAAAATTGAATGTCTTCAAGAGAGAAACCAGTTCAAGACCGACAGCACCGGTTGCACCGACAATCGCAGTCTTTGAATTGGGCGGAAATGAAGACATCAGAAAGAATTAAATTCGTTAACCCGAATTCTTATCGTTCAATGACTCAATTTTTAGGAGATTCGACGAGCGAGCTCTTCAATAAATAAACAAGCTAGCTACAATAAATGAAGATCAGAAAATTTTTGTCGTGCATATTTTCCCATGCATTTCAAGACACTTATTATAGACTTTTCCTTTAAAAACCATCACCGATCGCTCTCAAATGAAAGTGGAATAGGGACCGAAAGAAAATTTTGTACGCACCTGGTCAATTTTCGTCTTTCTCTCTCCCGTCCCACCCATCCTCCCCTTTTTATCATCCCGAAATACTCACCAAAACGCGCTATGGATTCTGACATGGCAATTTCGAGAGTCATTGAAGATTTCAATTCTTCGGAATCTTTGGACGAAAAGCTGCGTCTCCTCAAGACCTTCTCACAGACACTGAAAAAGCAGCACCGCAATTCGGCGTCCCCTTCACCTTCACAGACTCTCTCCTCTACGCAATCAACGAAAATTTTTGCCGCGTTCACTCCGATTGTCCTAACAGAATCACACTCGACAACTTTAAGGGTCGTCCTGGAATCTCTGCTCAATCGTACTTACGATGCAAACCTACATGATGATATGATAAGCAGGCAAATCTCCAACATCACAAATCCGTATGACATAGTTCCTGTTCTGCACTGGAATGTCTCCAAGCATTTACTAATTTCCGCCCAAAATGATTTCCTCAACAGGAAAACTGCCTCTCCCGAACACTCTCCGGTTGGCAAGTTAATTGAGCTATGTTCGGATGAGCTGAGATCTCGGGATGGCGATGCCAACCTCAACAAGTTGCTCGACCCTCTTCGATCGCTCCTCACCCTTCGCTGTGAGCTCATCTCCGCTGCTGACCAAGAAACTTGCAGAACTTGTTGCGACATTATAATCGGCATCTTAGAGCAGAAAACAATCCACAAAGATGCCTGTTCCAAGGCAGGAATTATTGCTGTCTCATTGCGATTCACGCTGGAGGGAGGTAGGGATGGAGGCTTTGACTTCAAAAATTTGTGGGAAGGGAATTGTAAGAACAATTCCATGAGCCAAATTTCCCTTGCTCGAGGTGCCATTTCGGTATTCAGCGAACCCACTACACTACTTACATCAACACTATTCCCCCCTCTCCTGACCCTCTCAAAGTCTCCAAACTTCGAACTCAGCTACTACGCTCTCCAAGCTCTCGAATCATTGTATTCTCGTTGCCTGCTGTACTATTCGCAACCCTCCGCAACTGACAAGCTTAAAAGAGAAATCATCGACATGTGCAACGTCGCCGTGAATTACGTACTGGACACGTTAGAGGTGAAATCGAAACTTATCGTAGACGTTCTTTCCAGCAGTTTCCAGCACTTGATAAAAATTATTATGTTGACTGCTCCAAGCAACCTCGATGGGTTGGTCCAGCGGGTATTGTCGCTGCCTTCAAGTCGGAGAGGAAAGTTCAAAGCCTTGAAATTCTTGATGGATGTCGTAGGGGCACCCGCAATTGTTGCCAAGAGTCCTGACTTGATCCTGGACTTGTGTGAGGTTGTCTGCTCAAAGAACAGCAGTACCGGCGGTTTATCGGCGCATCTTCTCACTCATCTGTTGTCTAAATTGAAAAAGAACGGTAAAAACGATAAAGAGGACACCAACGACAACGACAACAATGTCAGGGCCTGGGCAAAACTTTGGACAACACCATTGTCCGTGAACATAATGAGCGGGACTCAGCAGACGCGGTTTCGGGCGCTAGTATATCTTCTGCCTAGTATTTTGAAGATTGCGAGCGCCAAGGAGATTCCTGTCGTTTCCGCTTCTATTTTGCTAGAATTAAAGTCCCTCCAGACAAGCAATTACGTCAACAATATCGACGTCAACGCCGGCACCAGCACCAGCACCAACTCCAAACGTAACTACGACAACAGTAAAAATTTTGCGTCTTATTGGTCCTCAACCGACATCTTTATGGTTGCGGTAATGGAATTGATCCGTTTGACAAAATCCCTCACTAGCGTGGTATCAGTTCCACTAGACAACACGATAAACCTAATCGTCTCCCTCCCCTTCCTTTATAGCTGCCTCAAGCACAGGCACGTTGGGATACGAATAGCTACCCTACAAAGTCTCGTAGCGTCGTCATCTCCGTGTGAGCCCATTAATACTGACTCAATCTCGCTGTTAGTCGACCATCTTCCCCTCAGTTTGAAGAGCGATTCACCCAGCGTAAACAGAGATATTGGCAGGGTTCTAACCGTAGCGATGCGGAGGTTGGCAAGCGATGGAGAAAGATTGGCGACATTCGTGCAATCTGTGGTGAGGAAAGCCGTTGATTCGTGCTTTTACATCGGAAGTGTCTTCGAAAGAGAGATCGCTGGTTTAGATTGCATCACCAGCATATGCGAGGCTCTGAAGAACAAGGCTACTAGCGCGAAGGAAGAGTTGATAGTGTGGCTATCTTCCTCCGAAGTCTTTGATCGCATCTATTCGTGTCTGTTTTCCGTCTGGAATAAGACAAGAATCGCTGCGTTTGCGCTTCTCAAGAGGATCCTGAACCTGAAGCAGAGAGTTGCTCCTAACTCTGTCCTCTCCAATGTTTGTTCTCAATCCCCGGATAAAGTCAAATCCCATGCGTACGATTTAGTCGCCTCTCCTCGGCAGCGCGAGAGCGATAGTGGAAGCAATATATTCCAGGTCCTTTACATTGCCGACGGCAACAAGCTGTCATTCGCCGAAGAAATTGTGACGAAGTTAGAGGAGAAAATAACCCTAATGAAGACAGTCTTTGCCCAATTTGGAGATGCAAGAGACGGGACAAAGCTTCCGATGGCGTACGGCCTGATGAGCACCGTCAATTTGTGTCTTCTCCAGGGATTGAAAGAAGAAGACCTCTCCAAAAAAAAAGCTCTCCAGCTTAGGGTGGCTGAGATTTGTGTCAAGAGTCTGAAAATGAGCTTCGCGGTTGTGAGCGACTATCACGTTGACGAGGAGAGTCAGAACTCCGCTGTGAATAACGCGACGCTCAACGTGAATGGTGGCTGCCTTGGCGCAAATACTAGTTTCGGGGGACTACAGACATCGGGTTCGGAGCGACAGAGCAGGATCGGAATTCAGAGGATCGTGGTAGGATGCTGGTTGCTCGCAAAAGAGGCAAGCGGGCTGCTCGCGACGAATGTATGCGCGTTCGATTTCACAGATAGTGACCATAGTGTAGAGCTTGTTGAGGAGGCCGGAAGAATAATGCTCACGACGTTGTCGACCCTCAAACACCAGGGAGCCGCGTTTGCTTGCCAGAGAGCACTGGCCAAGATCTCCTCGTTCTGCTTTAATTCCGCACGCGAAGATTTGCGCCGGCTGCCGGGCGGATGGTTGAAAAGTCTGCTCGATAGCATCAGTGACAAAGACACGGTCCACGAGTCGACGCTCAGACGCTCGAGTGGTTATGCATTCGGGTTTTTGAGTATTTTGGGTGCACTTCTCAAGTCCAAAGCGGACGCCGGTGGTCTGTTTGCAAGTGTGATGAAGGAGCTTGTGAGACTGTCCCTCCCACCGATAGAGGAGATGGCGGCGGTAGAGAGGGTTCTCCAGATGAAGCTCAATTTTTTGGCTATGGAAGGTGAAAAGGGAGCGGATCATAATTTCGTGAGCAAGGGCGACTACAGCGCAAAATCGCGCGTTCACGCTCTGAACATTCTCCGCCTTATGATGCTTGATAGTGGTTTAACAAACAATATGGTGGCGTACGCAGGGGACTGCTTGACATCTTCCATACTTGGCTTCAATGCCGGAGAATGGACTGTGGAGAATAGCAGCATGATGGTTTACACAGCCGTCATGCTGAGGATAATCGATTCGGACAAAAACGCCGCGCAAGAGAGCGAAACAGCCAGTGCTGGCAATATCGTGAATGCCAATGCTATTTCTGCTGGGGAGCTATTTGGAAAGTACGGGCAACTGGAGAAGTTTGTTTACAGGAATCTAGAAGAAGCTGTCGCGGATGCGGAAATTGCTCGGGGGATAGACAACAGAACGTACCCGTTGCTGCTTTTGCTGAGCAGGATGGGCGGAAGCAGGGGCGGGGGGGGGGAGGAGAGCTTCGGTCGTTTTGTCAGCCTGATTTCAGGTTGTTTATCTCATAAATACCACAAGGTTCGGATGATGGCTTCCAGAGCAATTTGTGTCTTTCTGGCCGAACGAGACCGTAAGGAGGGCCTCATGGTAGACTACTGTTTGGAGTGGATGGGGAGGGCAAAGGGAAAGGACGAGAATGCAGTTCACGGCTGTAGTATGCTTATCACGAGGCTAGTTAGGTTGGATGGGGCCTTGGACGAAGTTAGAGGGAAATTACTGAGAAGGGTCATAGAAACAGCCAGGGCCAATTTCATGGCATGCTGGGAGGTATTCAAAGTCATAGAGGCTTTGCTCAGAGAAGAAGAGGTGGAAGAGGAGGAGAGGTCTTTAATGATCGCCTGTGCTGTGAAATTTTTGCGTCGCGATGGCGGTGAGGATGATAAGCCAGGTTGGGCTCTCGCTTCCTCGTCAGCCGCTTCAATCGCTTCCCTGACAAATGACATATCGACACTAAATGCGGTGTTTGCTTGTGGTTTTGACGCCAGGGTTGCTCTTTGCAAGGGACTGAAGAAGCGAATCGGGAAGGAAATTGGCGTTAAAGATTTTGTCGAGTTGGACAAGGTCGTTTGGGAAGAACTCTTGAATGAGATTAAACGGACGCCGGGTCACCACGTACCTAGCCTGAGGAGGCTTGCGCGGTGTTGGTTAGAGTGTCGTTACAGGGGTGTTGATGACGATGTTGGGAGCATTGTTGGCGAAGCTGAGGTAGTCGACGTCGCTCTCAGGATCCGAAATGGATTTGGTAAAGGGAATGAACTTGAGGGTTGTGCACTCGAGATTCTGGGAGTTGTGCTCCACACTGCGGAAGGAAAAAAGAAAGCGAAGCTTGTCAAAGAGTTCGCCCGCTGTTGCTTGGGCGCAGCAAATAAATTGGGCCTGTGGCGTGTTCGACATTCTATTGCCGTCGCCATTGGTTTCAGTGGAATTCTTAGGGCAAGCGGCAACGGGGACATCAACAGTGACGTCGAGCGAGCACGGTCACAAATGTTTCTCGTCCTTCTTGATTTGGTGCAGGACTCTGATTGCGATGTGAGGGCCGCAGCTTCCAACGCCATCGGCGGAAAAGGTGACGGAGCGTTGTCGCAGCAGGTGCTGAAGGAAGGTTGGCGGGAATACTGGAGGAGAGACACGGGGGGCAGCAAAGAGGCGGCAGGAGAATGGTTTTGCAAAGGGGCTGAGTTGGATTATGAGGGTGGGGTGGAGGAGATTGAGAGGGATATATTTGAAGGCGAGGAACCAAACGGTTTTGAGGAGAGAATGTTAAGCAACGAATTAGCTGTAGAAGGTTGGATCGAAAGTGGTGGTGCTGACATCCACGGTGGAGGCGTTCACCAAGGGCTGCTGAAGAAATGGAACGAGTTCTGTGAGAAATACGAAAAGCTTAATTTCGATGCTCCTGAAGTTTTTAGGGGGGCACACACACTCGTCTGCGGTATGGTCTGTATGGGAGGGGGAGGGGAAGGGACAGAGAAGATTCAACCAGAGAAATTACCGAGAACAATCCGAGAGGGTGTATTTAAGGTTCTGAAGAAAGAGGTTCATGGTAGAGGACTTGACAAATGAGTGGATTGAAATAACCAGCTAAACGTCTACATAGACCATAGTAGCATCTAAAGCCGCGCTCTTTGCATTAGCTTATACTGTTTTCCTAGCCCTCCTTAACCAACATTTTCACTCGTGTTTTTTTTATCGCTTTCCTGCCTGGGCAAGCTTGGAAACGTGCACCTTAGCTCCCTGAACCCCATTGGTAGTAGTTGCAGAGTTGTAGGAAAAAACCTCAGAAGTGAAAGCCTTCGTACGGGCAGGCTCTTTTAGTGAAGCGCGAAGGGTAGAGGTAGCGCGGCTCACATACTGCGGGGGATAGAGTGTTTGTTAGTAAAGTAAGTGAATTTTTGGAAGGGCCAGGCTCAATGTTAGGGTTGGCAGGGATGCCAAGATCAGGGAGTTTCCACACTACGAGAAAATACAAACCCCACATCCTTGAGAAAGCATTCTGCCGGCCTGTACAAAGCTAAGAATGCCAAGGATCTCATCTCCCCACCCCCCCCCCAAAGACGGCAACGGCCTTTCTGGCCTCCGCTCTCTGCTGACCTGCATGTAAGACAATCCCGCACGTCGCCACGCCGTAGTTGCTTGTCCAGACATTTTGAGTGTTATGAAGTGGTATTAGCACGGAAGTATGATTAGGGTATTAGCCTTAGACTTTCGTTTTTGGCCACAGGCTGACGAGGGATCCATCCTCTCGTGGGTACCAAAAGTAACGAAAACTGCATCAACGAGTGCATTACTTGCACCCTAAACTGATAAAGTGGCGCAGCGCTGGAGCTGAATCCTCATATATTTGAGCCCCTCCATACCTGAACATCCCCAAACCCTCGACGATCTCCCCTTTCTTTTCTTACCCTGACCCTGCAGCAATAGCAATTTGACAGACGATGAGCCACAAACGCACCCTCTACGTGGGTGGACTAGCTGACGCCACAACAGCTACTGCGCTGACGGCCGCATTCGTACCTTTTGGACCGGTAAAAAACACAGAGATTCCCATGGACCACAAGGCTGGCAAACACAAAGGTTTTGCATTCGTTGAATTCGAGGACGTCGATGACGCCGCAGAGGCCATGTTCAACATGGACGGGGCAGAATTCCTCGGCCGGGTTTTGAATGTAAAGGTGGGCATGGATAACAGAAATGGTCTTAAGAGCAACACTAGTTTGTGGAGCAAGGCGGAATTCCACGAGAAGGCAGATAATGATAAATCGGGGGAAGGAGAAAATGCCAAGGAATGAGACGAGCGGAAGGTGAGAAGATACCAAGGATTATAATGAGTAGGCGTAAAGGAATAGAACAAGATTTTTTGGGAAACTGCTCTATCTATCGTTGTCTATCTTGCTACACTCTTAGTTCAAAGCGGTGGTTTCACCGACCTTTGTTGCTGTCACGCCCACGACGTAAATTAGGCCAGAGACTGGATTAAACCTCAATCTCCTCTTCATCAATGCCCATACACACACTTTTGAGTTGTGATTTCGTTGTTGCCACAAGGAACTGGACCATGTCTGCCTGTTCTTTTGCCGTGAGATAATGGTACGTCCTGGTAACCTCCTCCTTATAGATCTGAACCATAAGATAATGCTGTTCCGCTTCGCCAATCAAGCGGCTCTCATCAATGGGAGCATGCACTCGTTGTGTTTTCTGCATTGAAGAAATGAAGCAGTTTTGGGGGTACGATTTTCCGTAGTAAGGTTACGTCTCGTCAGAAAACGAGGCAATTAGTAAGTTATCACAACCCTAAACACGTCAATATTTCCATTACTCTAGTATATAATGATTTGTGTGAAATGTGAAATCGGGGGGGAGACGAGAGAGAAAAAAAGTTCTCTTACTTGTGTGTTGTTGCCGTTCACACCTCCCCCTCCCCTCGACACAGAGGACCCTGCAACCTGCCGTACTGCGCAAAATGTCTGTTATTAACTTTGTTCCCCTCCTACCTGGTACTGAGGCGCCATCCTCCTCCCCTTTGATGACCTCCTTGCTCAATCACTTTAAAACTCCCCCCGGCTCTACGACTGTCGAGATCGACAACAAGTACTTTACTGCCCCGGTCGAGCTAATTTCAAATAGCACGAACGATCCGTGCGAGGGATTGATTCTATTTTCTGATATTTCTGATGCCGCTGCCTCAAGTGGGGGCTCCTCCCTCCTCTCCCGCCTCAATATTATTGGAGCAAAGTTGAATTTTTGCAACGCAAGGTGAGTCGAGTTGGTTGGTCCGGTGACTATATCACAACGATTCCTTGGTTGCTGACGTTGTCAACTTCACAGAAATGATGACGAGATTGATGCCTTCGATTTTTCAAGTTCAGCCAAGATTGGTTCAAACATTCGCTTGCTTGTGATAACGTCGCCGATTACCACCACAACCGCTATTAATGTCTCCGATGGGGTTATTAATTGGTGCGTGACCAACAGCATCGAGATCATTCAGCCAATAGTTGATTTGTCTCCTGAGGGAATCAGCACCGCAGATTTCTCAAGTCGGGAAAAGGAGGGGTTTGCAAGGGTCGTGGAGAGTTTGGAAAACGTTGTGTGGGAGAGTGCGGTGATGAAGGAGAAGCAGGCGACTACCCCTGCCCCCGTCCCCGTCTCTGCACCGTCTGAGGCTCCAACTTCAACTTCGGTGCTCCCTCCTGCTCCCCCCACTTCTGGTGCTGGGGCTGACCAAGAAAATGATGACCAAGAAAATGATGACCAAGAAAATAATGTAATCGACCAAAATCTTATGGCTGAGATGAACTCAATGTTCGCCGGTGCCGCTCAGGAAAATAGCGACAATCCAGACATTATGAAAGAATTAAGCGAGATAATGAGCGAGGTTGCGGCAATTAGAGAAGCTTCAATGGGCGGGGGTATCGATGATGAGGCGAGAAGAGCAGGGGCGGCAGAGATGGCAGAGCGACTGATGGGAGTGTTTGGAATGATGGGAGACGATGACGACGATGACGACGACGACGAAGATATTGACATTTACGGGGGGATCGGCGGTGAAGAGGAGGATGCAGAGGAGGTCGGTAGTTCGGCAGGGATGATGGAACAGTTAGCAATTTTGGCAAAGGAGAGCAAGAGACAAACAACAATTACCGAGGAGAACAAAGATCTTAAAAATACCCCACAGTGCGAATAACCAACAGAGCAATAGCGCCACGAAGCAAAAACTCCTTTTCTTACTACTATTATATATTCAGGCTCATGTCGTTCAGTACGTTGTTTTCTTGGGCGTTGAGCTTGGCCAACAACATCCCCACCCGTTCCTTACAGGCGTCAATCTGTGCCTTGGTTCCTGTAATATCGAGCTGTCGCTTCACCTGGTCAACACTCATCCTCGCCTTTGTAGCCCTCTGCAGGGCCTGAATGGTGGATCCCTTGCGGCCGATAACGATTCCGACGTGATTTCCGAGCTGGAGGGAGTCGTTTTCGACATCGCACTCGCCTCGGAGTGAAAGGTCGCTCGTCTCGAAGTCTGACAGTCCCATGGGGTCTCCAGGCTTGTGGCGACTCCAAAACTTGCAGTGCTTGTCCTGGCTTGCTGAGGCAAGGACGTGACCGCTCGGGTGCCAAGCTAAATCCCAAATAGAGCTGTCGTGGGCATACATGATACGAGCCTGGGGTGCTTCGAAGCCCAAGGGACCGACATCCCAGTAAACAAGCGTTCCATCATTACCACCGCTGGCAAACACTGTCTCAAACACGGGATTCCACGCCAAAGAAGTAACATCTTTGAACTGCCCCTTCAACGTCGCCAGCTCACGCATCATTCGCACATCAAACAACTTTATGAGCTGGTCTCGACCGCCCGTGAGGAGCCAATTGCCGTTGCTGTTCCACTTCACTTTCGTGACAGTGTTGGTGTGGCCACGAAGTGTTGACAGACATCTTCCCTCACGTGGGTCCCAGAGTTTCGCTGAATTGTCCTTGCTCCCCGTGCAGATTAGCGAAGAACGGGGGTGCCAATCGCAAGTCTTTACGTCCCAACCGTGACCCTTTAAGATTTTTTCTTCCTTCCCCGTCTTGAAACCGTAGTAATGGTCCCAAATCCGAACTGTACTGTCGTCCCCCACACTCACAAATTTGCCGTCAGTCGGCGAAAAACTTAGAGCATTGACTGGCTGCCCATCATGTGACTTGTGGGATCCAGAGATTGCAATTTCCTTGTTGTAAAAATTAATGTTGCCGGCTGCATCCGAAGAGAGCATTTGTGTACCGCTGTTGTTCCAGACCATGCACCGGAAAGGGTTATCATCTTCGTGGGCAGTCATAATATTCTCAAAGGAGAAGTTGTTCCCATCCCAGAACTGCATCATACCCGTGACATTCCCGGTAATGCATCGTCTACCCCCTGGAGCCCAGCAAACGCAAGTGATGGGCTCAGCATTTTTAAGCTTAGTTACATACGTCATGCGGGTATTAAAACCTGAGCTGGGAGCCTCCAAACTTGAAAGGGGAAGGGCTAGATGCCTCCGGTAGTCTCCATGTCCGAACTTAGGAACCTGCCTCTTCTTAGCGATTCGAGAAGAAATGTCAATTAAAGCAGGGTTGTGGAAATCACATGCGCGCTGAGAGAGAGAGAGAGAGAGAGAGAGAGAGAGAGAGAGAGAGAGAGGGAGAGAGAGAGAGAGAAGAGTATCGGGAGTTAGTTAGTTAGTTAGTTTAGTTTGGCTTAGTTTGAGGAGCTCGGCAGTGGCAGTAGTACGGGAGGGAGAGGAATATAGCTATCTGAGACAGCAAACAAACCAACTCACTAACCTGCTTCCTCTCTTCCCACTCTCTCTCCTCATCCTCCGTGCGTTCTCGGATCAAATTTCCCCATTGATCATATTTCCCTCTCTTATCACCATCTTCTCTTTCCCTTCGCCCGCTGTTCCCATAGTAGTCAGACTTGGGCGACCGATCCGAATCCCCCCCCCTATCTCCCCTCCCACGCCCTCCTCCCCTCCCACGCCCCCTCCCCCGCCCCCTTCCACGCCCACCCATGTAACCATTGGCAAAACGAGCATCCCCTCTGTCATTGTATCCTCCTCCTCCCCTGTCTTCCCAAGCTCGTTTCATTGCGCTTAGTATGAAGGGAGAGAGGTTTTACTTCAGTTGGCACTACGTAGCTGAATGGCTTAAAATTATCTGAATAAATGCTCTTGTCAGGATTGACTTGGTGGGTCAGAGGAAAAAATATGAGCCGAAAATAATACGACGTACAACTAAAGTCATCAACCAATGATTAGTACTTATCGGCTACCTTTCGCCGCAGCTCTCCAAACCTGCCATATTTCTGGCGAAGAAATTAGCTTTTTTGAGGGGTCCTTTGGACTAGACGACCTTCACCTATCTCCCAATCTTCAGCGCTCGTACCCCCTTGGCCTTGCCTCTAGATTCAGACCAATAAATTATCTGCCATGGAAAATTTTCTACTCATGTTATTTTATCTCCTCCAAAGCTTCGAGGCAATTCAGCTGTGCATCTTCTTCGTTATCTCCTGTCTTTCCATCCATCGCTGTCGCCACTTCCCGCAGCAACTTTCCCATATCCGCCACTCTCTCTGTCCCAAGAACGAGCTGATGCTTCTTTAACAGCATCAGACATCCGTGCGTCGCAGCCAACAGGAGCCCACTGTTACCCTCCGATTTTCTAACCCCGTCCATCAACTCCTCAACAATCCCATCTATTATCCCCTTCTTTATCCCATTTTCCAATTCATCCAGTGCAAACTCAATGATATCGTCGAAAATGAAAATAGCAAACTTTCGATCATCAACCAAACAGGTCTCGCTGGACATTTCCCGCAACTTCCCAATCAAGCTGCCCGCGACGACTTCGCACCTCACGAATCTTAAGGCGTGAGTTTTTATTATCATGCCCAACACCTCACTCATCATGAACTGAATCTCTGCCTCCTCCTTCCCCTTGATCTCAAACATTTCTCTCTCCTCTTGGTCGAATTCCTCATCCATTTCGCTCATTTTGCTTTCGGCGTATCGAATCGCACGGCGACGTAAAAGCATATCTAATCTGGCCCCAATCACCTCAACTACGGCGTGAATTTGCTGCGCGTTAAGACCGTTCCAATCTCGCGCCAATTTTTCCACAGCATCATCGTCGATAACGATTTCGACTTTGCCGGTACAACCAGCAAAAGTTCGCCAGTCGGTGGCTGCAAAAAATATGACCTCTTTCAATTTTTGGAAGCAGGTGCACTCTGCCTCTGCGCCTATGCTATCGCCGTCGCCATTCGCCAAAAAACGGCAAATGTGACCGACACAGAACTCTAATACCTCGCCGATTCCAACTCCCGCTCGCCCGACGCAAGTGACAATAAGCGGCATCGCAAACATGGCGAAGGTACTGACGTCCTCGTGAGGTGAACTCAACAGATTTCCGATCGCGTCTGCGATTTCCCCTACGAAAGGGTACATGACGTGTTGCAACTCTTCAAGCAACAAGACGATAGTTTCAAGTCCTAGAGCGAGATCTTCCAACTCGCATGTTCGTACTAGGACCTTATTTCCGTCTAATCTATTCATGGAAGACAAAGCAACGTCCTCATCGAAGAACAGATCGTCAATATCGTCTTCCCTATTCTCGACATCAACATTTTGTTTCAAAGAAGCCAGCAAAGTTGGAATAACGAGGGGAAGAAAAATTCCCATTCTTTCTCCCATTTGCCTTCCCATCCGTACCCAAGTGAACAGCAAACACCGTTTCATGACGTCATCTTCACCGTCAAGGTTCACGTTCGCGACGACACGCATAAAATTCACGGCATCATCAGTTCCAACGGCATCATTACCAACCGAAGAGAAGATGATCCCCATCGCCTCAAAAATTTTGCACCTTAGCATCGTGACATTTGTATACGTCGTCATGACATTTGTAGACGTCGTGTCAGTTGTAGATGTGTACAGGGACTGCAGCAGAGTCATGATCATTTTGTAGTATTTGCCGAAGGAAACTCCCAGCACGTTCGACAAAGCTCCGATCGCCGAGATCGAGGCGACGACGGAATCGTCTTGAGGGGGGGACTTACGCATCATAACGACAAGTCGACCTAAAATTGCATCCCCGTAGAGCGATACGATTTCAGAGGGGCAACTGTTGAGAAAACTTACAAGGGTCCCGCAACAATCCACACGCAACTGAAGAGAGGGGTTGTTCGTCTCGTCCAACATCATCAACAAAAGAGGGAGGATAATTGTGTGGTGTCTCTCTTGAATATCGGGCGAAAAACACTCGCACATCTGTGATAGGCAGGCGGCTGCCGCGGAACGGATTAGGGGAGAGCAGTCGTTGGATTTTAGGAAGGTTATAATCGTGTTAATGACATCGCCCTGGTTGAGGTCGATGTTGTCCCATTTACAGCAACGCAGCAAAATCTGCAAAGCGATAATCCCTTTCTGTTGATGAAGAGGAATGTCGCTAGTGACGAGGCTCTGCACACAAGATACAGTTACTTCAATTGTCTGCGGGTTAGTGGAGTTCCCACTCGACTCGATGATTCGCGAGAGAGCTTCTTTGCCTACGACTTGAATTTCCTCGTTCGATTCGATCATAAATTCAAAAGCGCGGCGTATCACGTCGGGATTCAATTCGATTCGCCTGCACATTTTGGGCGAAGTTTCAACGAGCGATAGTAGCACTTCGAAAGCTATTTTCCGAACATCGACGAAAGAATTGAGGTCAACAACTCCATGTACTCCAGCACCCTCTCTCGCAAAAGCTTCTGAAAGCACCAAGCAAACATTTATTAGAGGCTGGACATCTTTCCGCAGTAGATTTACATCAAACCCAATTATCTCAATTAAATTCTTGAAATCGTCGACAACGCTGTCTACCTCATACTGCTTCCGCAGAACTCCCTGAGCATTTGCCATGATTGACGAGATCAATTTGGTGAAAACAGGACAGAAGACCTCCTTCTGATCTTCGCTCTGCAAGCAGAAGACAACCTGTACTAACACCTTGGATGCAGTTGTTCGAATCTCTATATCAGCGCTCGATAGGGCGCTCTCTAACATTATTTTGATTAAGTTGACAGATTGCATTGAGCTTGTCGCATTTTGATAGAGGAATGCCTCCCCTACACCGGAGCCAAGCGCGATCAAATTTGCACAAGATATTCTAGGGCTAACGACATTTTCGAAGCAAGCAGGCCAGACAACATTGTTCGTCGTCAGGGTGTAGCACAATTCACCGATGGCAAGGGCAGCAGCATTTGCAGTTTTTGGGACGGGCAAAGATAGGGAGGATAGAAGGTTCGTTTGGAGGGAAGTGAGCTGAGATTCTTTGATTTCGAACACAAATTCTTCACCCCACTCGCTGATGATTTGGCGAAGCAACACTAGCGGTAGCTGCTGTTGTGCTTCGTACTTTTGTCCCCCATTCGAGACCGATAAAGCTGTGAGAAGAAAGTCCCATACTTCGGACGGACTATCGAGGGTTGATAACGCCTGGATAACAGCAGCTTGTGCGCTAGGATCGGACGAGAAAAGCAATTCAGGGGAGGCCATGGTAGGTTGTTGTTGTGTTGTTGCTGTGTTGGTGTCCCTGAAATGACGCACTTTAGAGAATTTAGGTTATTTATTTCGTCGATGCATGTGTATTCTGCCCCCATTTTAATCACACTGCTTCTAGCTTTTTACAAACCCACCTCGACTCCAAAATAGAAGGATATCATCATCCAAAATGGTTCTTCTCTGTCAAAGCTGTTCCGCCCCCACGACCGAGTATTCCGACCTTGTTTCCCGTCGTTCTGTGTTCACTCACATCCCCAATCCCCTTGCCCGGGGTCAGTACGAGACCTCCTCGAACATGATCCCTAAGGTAGCCAGAATGAGAAAGGCCTGCTTCGGCTGTGCCTCCTGTGAGAAGTTTGTGAAAGAGCCCCCCCTCATGCCTTCCTCCCTCTCCTCCCTGGCTCGTAGAACGCTTTCGGCTAGATCCCTGGTGTACGTCTTCTGCTTCTACTTGGTTTTCTTGGCGGACGCCGGGCCGGCAGGGTCGACATGGTCGACATGGTCGGCAGGGTCGGCGGGCGACGGTGATTTGAATTTTAGCGACTGCGGCTTCAGCCTCGGTTGCATTCTCTCTTGTGGTCGGAAATACTTGCTGCCTTTCCTCCTTCTCCTGGGTTTGGTTTGTTATCTCAACACTCCTTCCCACATCGCCCTCTCCTCCTTGAAGGCAGATTTCTCTTCCGTTTCTCCCGCGAACGAGAAGAGAATAAAAGACCCTTCCATCACATCAAAGGTGCGTTCTGATGAGTACAAGAAATGGGTGTCAGGTGTAATGTCGGATGCCATCCGTTGCAAGACGATAAGTTACGACGCCGCCGACGACGGCCCGGAGACGACTGACTACAACGAGCTGAAGAAGCTCCACAAGCTCCTCGAGACGAGCTTCCCCAAGGCCCACAAGGCTCTGAAAAAGGAGGTCATCAACGGCTACTCTCTTTTGTACACCTTGGAGGGGACGGACAAATCGCTGAAGCCCGTGATGTTCTGCAGCCACTTGGACGTGGTACCCGCCCCGAACGCCGGCGAGACCCCCGACCTGCAGTGGCAGCACCCCCCCTTCGGAGGGGAAATAATCGACGGCGTCATCTGGGGAAGGGGGGCCATCGACAACAAGCACAACGTCATCGGCCAGATGGCCGCCATTGAACTCCTGGTGGGATCGGACCCGAGCTGGAAGCCGGCCCGAACGATCGTGGTCGCCATGGGCCACGACGAGGAGATCAGCGGCTGGCAGGGGGCCAAAAAGATCGCGCAGCACCTGCTGTCGAAGAACCCCGAGAAGAACCAGTTCGAGGCGATCTACGACGAGGGGCCCATGATGGTCCAAGGAGCTCTCCCGGGGTTCAAGGGAAACGCCGCTCTCATCGCCAACGCCGAGAAGGGGTACGTTACCTTGGAGCTCCGGGTCGACACGAAGGGCGGGCACAGCAGCATGCCGCCGATCAAGGAGGAAGGGGCGATAAGCATAATCGCCAAGGCCGTGACGAAAATAGAAGCCAACCCCTGCCCGGCTCGGTTCTCCAGAGGGAGCAACATGCAAAACCAGCTCAAAATGCTCTCCCCGATGTTCAGCACTCCCATGCGCGTCGTCTCGTCGAATTTGTGGCTCTTCGGTCCCCTGCTGAAGAAGGTGCTGCTGCGGGCGAGTAACGGCGCGGCGGCGATGCTCAGGACCACTACCGCCGTCACTGTCATCCGAGGTGGGGAGAAGGAAAACGTACTGCCATACACAGTCAAGGCGTACATCAACCACCGTCTCCACCCGGAGGACACCGTCGACGACATAATCGCCTACGACAAGAGGATAATAAACGACCCCCGCATCAAGGTGTCCGTCGCCGGGGGCCCCAGCGGCGTCACCCCGCCCTCCAAGATCAGCAGCCTGGAGTCCAAGGGCTTCCGCTGGGCCAAGGAGACGGTTTCCAACGTATTCAACAACGCGTCCACGTGCTCGCTCATGATCGGGAACACGGACACGAGACACTACTGGGATTTGAGCGATAACATTTACCGCTTCTCGCCCGTTAACCTACACGTCAAGGACCTGGGAATGTTCCACGGTCTTAATGAGAGGATCTCGGTGGAGGGACTTGCTGATATTTGCTTGTATTACAGAGAGCTTATGCTCAGGAGTCAGGAGTCAACGGAGTGAATGAATTATACGACGTTTGCGTGCCGTGCCGTGCCGTACCGTGCCGTGCCGTGCCGTGGGTAGAGAGGAGAGGAGAGGAGGGTGTGTGTGTAAGTGGATATTAGGACGATATTGCATGTTGTTTTTTTATCGGATGTGTGTGGAGAGAGTACTGTTCGAATTATGCTCTGCGATGTTAGGGGTTAGAACATATAGTAACGTTGTAATGTTTGGGTTAGAAAAAATACGAACGCCAAAAACAAGTTTCTCGTTATTATTATTTTTCCAGACGCCTTGCCTTGGTGGTGTTATATTATATTAGCTAGCCTAATCATACAATCACCCACCCACCCGGTTCGGTTCACCGGTTCGGTTCACCGGGTCGGTTCACAGTGTTCGTTCCACCGTTTCGGTTCCCAGATGTTCGTTCCCCCTCCCCCTTCCCCTCCGCTTTCA
>ERZ651776.1221-NODE-1221-length-31597-cov-4.817386_pt1 | contig 31597 bp, 32 predicted proteins | sample MGYA00514761_ERZ651776 | MGnify/ENA metagenome assembly ERZ651776
GGAACGGAACGGAACGGATCGGAACGGAGCGGAACGGATCGGAACGGATCGGAACGGAACGGAACGGAACGGATCGGAACGGATCGGAACGGATCGGAACGGATCGGAACGGATCGGAACGGAACAGAACGGAACAGAACGGAACGGGTCCGGCACGGGGTCGGCACGGTTAGATTTAGATTTAGATTGATATTCAGTTCTTGTGGAGGAATTTACTCCTTGATCCGATACTCCTTCGCCAGTCTACCTATCGCTCCGCATTTTCTTCTTTTTTTTGCTTACCTCTCTCATGGACTGTAGGATTTTGTCGTGTTGCTGCTTTACAGATCTGATCTCCTCAGCGTTTTTGAGTTCCCTCTCCCGCAGCGATGACTTCAGCGACCGCTTGCTCTCCTTGTGGTTGTTGACCCTGTTGTCGCTTGACCCGTACTCCTCGTTCTTGAACTGCTCACTGTCCATCTCGATGCTCTTGATATTATTCTTGTGCTCGTACTCGAGGTGCTTGACCTTTTGTACGTACACCCTGACCTCCACCCTGTGGTTGTCCTCCATGAGTTCCATCTGCCTGTCCTTCGCCGCTATCTGCATCTCGAGCTCGGAGACCTCGCCCCGAGTCACGTCGTAAAACGTCTGCACAGTGTCCCGCTCAAGCTGGGTCCAGTTCCTGTCAGCCTGGCACTTCTCCAGCTGCTGGGCCAACATAGGGACCACCTCCTTAAGCATTTCAATATCCATTCTATCCCAGTCGGTCTCCACCTCCCTGCGCAAAAAACATTCGTGTTAAAAAAAAAAAAAACCCCCCCCCCCCCCGGACACCGGGAACCTTTTTTTTTCATTTCGAAGAGAGACAACGCAACCGAACGGAAGAGGCCGTTTCATACTCACTCCTCCTCCTGTTTCTTCCCCTTTTTTCCCTTTTTGCCCTTTTTCTTCGCCATGTTGAGGGTCCCGGCGAATTAAATCGAACGTTCCTCCACCTTTCTGGCTGTGGTCTATTTTTTTCATCCGGCCCCGGTGATCGGCCCGCTTGCTTTTCGGCCTGCAACTCCTGGGCTGGCAAGTCCTCAGGTGACACTCAAAAAAAATTATTCGTTTAAATAAATTCGACAGACTGCACTTTCATTATTCTATAACCCCGTAATAGAATTTCTGTTAACGCTTCACTGTCGGAAACTCCAGTTCTACATCCTGTTGGTTGGATAAGTTGAGCATCAAAACCAGTCACAAAAAGGAAGAAATAAAACGTGCCTAGTTGTAATAAACGGTCGGAAACAATGGACACGTTAGTATCTGCTCGCTCTCAGAAGTTGAAGTCCTCTTGGGACCGGGAGGCGGCGTTGTTCTCCCTGACGAAGAAGTCTTCGACCCACGAGCGACTGTACGGGGATGCCACGGGGGAGAAGCGCACCGCCAGGGCGATGAGGGAGAGGGAAAGGAGATCCCGGTGGAGGGAAGAACCGCTGGTCAAGCCGGAGGGGTATAAGGTGGCTGTTCAGGAGCTAGAGGAGGGGATTTACTCAAGGAGGCCGACGGCGAGGGAGGTGGGGTTCAAACCCAAGGAGACGGTCGAGTGCAGAGGGAGGGATGGGACGCACGGGGGGGACCTCAGCAAAAAAAAGGCAGATTTTGGAGCGGGGCACCCCATGTGGAGTCCCTACTATCGCCCCAAGGGGAAGGATAGCGAAGGTGAGTCAAAAATACGAGCCAAAGTAAGCCAAGCAAGCAACAACACAAATCCTCACACAAAAATTGAAATTTTGCGACACTTCGCCATGATGCGCCCGCGCTCGGCTATTAGGGAAAGCCATCGTTCCGATTGATTACTTCAAGCAGTCCTCCCGCGACATCGGGGCATTCAAGACAGACCCTACACTGGTTGAGCTCGGCCCTATGATGCTTGCTGCCAATGCCAGACTGGCGGAGAACATCAAGGCTGAGATTGCCCACAACCCGTACCCGCACCACCTCAACATGACCCCGAGGGATAAGAGTGGCGCCCGCGTCAGGAATTACCCCCGCATTCCCATCAGAGATGACGAGGTCAATGCCATGCACAGCAAGTTCTTCGTCAGTGAGAAGCCCGAGCAAGATGAGGACTTCAAACGGAAATTCACCAAGCACATGTACGCACAGTTCCACAAGGAATTGAAGACCCTAAAGGAGATGGGTAATGACCCATTCAAGAAAACTAAAGAAGAAATGTTCAAGATGAAAAATGAGGCAAAGTACAGCAGTAAGTTTGTTGGCCCTTGCATGGATATGGGGAGCAGGCCGAACTGGAATTACAACGAGTACCATGGTGGCATCAGTAATCCTCTGTGATAACGAAGACGACGATGATGATGTTGATGATGACAATGGATGATTTGCGATGACAAGATGTTGTAAATATAAATGTTATAACTGCGCTGCTTGAGTTTTTTTTGCCTGGAAGAAAAAAGTATGTCATGGTCGCTGTTGACACCTTCTACGGAAATTATTTGATTTATTGCGAATAGTTTCGTCCACCTTACTTTGTTCAGCAATAGTGTGATATTTTCTTCTCATTTTAACAGTAAGAGTCCCTCAGAATCTGATCTGGAAGGTCGGAAGGGCTGCAGGAGGATCCAACCAAGTGCGAAAAGCATACTGTGAACAAATAAAAACTTTCGGAAGAAGTAAAAAAGACGGGATAGATGGCAGATATCGACGATGAAGTCGAAATGTTCACGAGTCCTATGCCAAGCTCAAGAGACAAGAAGACCAAGGTGGGGAAGGTTAGGAAATTTAGCAAATCTTTCTTGGAGCACTTCCGGAACGAGGTGAATAAGGGGGGTGATGGTGAATGGAAGAATGACGGGCGAGCAAAGGCCTACCAGCATGCTCATGAATATGAAACGGATGACGACGTGCCGGATGGGGAACGAGAAGAAGGGTTAACAAATCACTTCAATGAACAAACGATACAACATGGCAAAGAGCTCTTCTGCTGTGCGATATCATCTGACAATAAGTGCGCCTACACAGGTGATAGCCTTGGACGCATTAAAGTTACAGACCTAGAAACAGGTGACGAAGAGAAGAATCTTGAGAAGGCGCATGGCAATCGCATTTGGAAATTGGTCGTCTCTCCTGACAATGGATTTGTTCTGACATGCAGCAGCACTGGAAAGGAGGTGAACGTATGGGAAAGTGAATTTCTCAAGCCACTCCAAACATTAGAAGGCCATACTGATTCCGTTTTCTGCTTGTGCGTTTCGTCCTCCTCCAATTTGATCGCCTCGGGAGGCAAAGACAATTGCGTTTGCGTCTACGAGAGGAAGTCGGAGGCGCTTCTGTGGGAGACTAAGAGAGTCCTTGAGCATCACGAAAACACGGTGTATGCAGTCATGTTTAGCCGCAACGACGAATTGCTTGCGACGGCCAGTCGAGATGAGACGATTAATGTGTACGATGTGAGCGCTGATTTGAATCACCTCCACAAATTAAGGGGGCACACAGGATTCGTGTGGTCCCTCTCCTTTTCCCCCCTCGATAGTGGCCGAGTTTGCTCGGCAAGTCTGGATAAGACAATTCGAGTTTGGAACACAAAGAAGGGAAAGCTTGTGAAGACAGTCGCTAAAGCCCACGGTAATGAACCAGTCAACATTGTTGCGTACTCGCCCAATAGCAAAATCATTGTGAGCGGTGGAAACGACAGCAACGTGAAGGTTTGGGATAGCAACTCTATTAATCTGCTGCTCACTTTCGGCAACCTCCATACCTCCGATGTACGCGATCTATCCTTCACCACTGACTCCATGTTTCTACTTTCAGCTAGCACTGACCAGACTGCCAAGCTCACTGACGTTGCTTGCTTCTCTTCTGATGCCTTCTGCGAGCTTATGGAGGGTTTGTCGAAATTGTCCAGTTTGTCGGGCCTCAAGGTGGATGATGTTGAAGTAGTAGACAATGCCATAGAAACGTTGGCCGAGGAAGGGGTATTGTTCGACGCAATGATGACTCTGCCACGGGGTGGGCAAGCGAGAAAAGCTAGTACTCTACTCAGTTCAGTTTGGAAGATTACAAGAGCTACGCACGAGGCTATTGTTGCCGGTCTAAAAATCCGAGACTATGATAACGCTATCAAGTTGTATAAAGCAATTCGCTCCGCGGTGAACCGAATGCGCCGGTCGATGAATGAGGAGTACTTCCTCTCTTTGGTAAAGACGGATAACGAGAGCGAGGAATACAAAAAAGAGTACAGACACACGCTGGAGTTCAAGGACCTTTATGAGCGCATGCTAAAGGACCCCATCTTCAAAAGATCGTCCTCGGTAGCACACACCATTAGTGAAGATTTGAAGCTGATTATTGAGGTGGGCGATGGAGTTCTTGCGGGCCCTCATCATCATCAATACCATTGCGTTGTCACAAAAATTTACGCGCGTGCACCTTTAATCCGCGAACCGTCTGTAAGAAGACTTGACAATAGAGAAGAGCGGGAGAGAGATGGTTCTGTCTGGGTTGATAGGGATGCGAAGTACGGCATGAAAGTTATCGCCGGTGCGAGAAAAGGTGCAATGTTTGAATTCTCTCGTGACGAACTGAATATCCTCGAGCGGGCTCCCCTTCGTGAAGAAAAAGCGATTGTTCTTCGTGATAAAGCAATTGATGCGGTCGACGACTACCGCTACATTTTCGACGCCAAGGCATTCCCCTGCAGTGATGATATTTTTACGGCCTTTCGCGCCCACTCTACGAAAGTAATCGAGGAAAAGATATTAGGTTCTATCGACCTCAACTTTCCCCTTGACCTCTTCAACTGGCTCCAATTTCTCAGATCCTACCACCCTAGTACTTACGTGGGCGACTTCACCCTCCTTCTCACATGTTGCTGGTCACTCGTGACTGAAGCTCACACGCAGAAGGTCCGCGAGAATGAAGATAATGAGATTTTCGTTGCCCTCTCAGCCTCGATAAAGAATTTTTGCCACGATCTTCACGAAAATCGCTATCTTCTCCCGGAGATAATGCAAGTCAGTAAGAAAAATGAGCTCCAAAAGCTCGCTAGCACAGGCATCTTTCGCGCCGCTCTTGTAGAAACCTCAGCCCGCCTACGCATCATGACGGTCTACAAAAGCGAGGTTGCAATCTTTTGTTTCCATATGCTAGTCTTTGCCTACACAAACTATCACTTCAAGTTTGCGAGCCACGAGCGGGTGCTTTACGGGGACATCGGTCTGTCATTGGTCAACTGCCTCTTTGCCTTCGCCTTCCTTCTTCGCGAATACTATTCTTACTCCACAATGAAAACCCGAAATCTCTCGAAGAATTACACTGATGATTTCTGGAACTACATCGACTGCCTCGCATCCATCTCCGTCTTTGCTGTAAACGGCTGTTATTTCATCACTGGTCAGGGCTGGATTTTTAACTACTTCGCCTCGATTTCTGGAGTACTCATGTGGCTGAAATTTCTCGGACTTATCAAGGCGGTGTCGCGTGAGATTGCCACATTTGTGATGATGCTTACAACCATCTTTCACGAAATGCGATCATTCATGTTTGTGCTTGGCTGCGTGATTTTTGGTTTCGGACAGGCCATCTTCATGATTCTTTCGGGAACCGGCGGGAGCAGCTATGACTGCGAGCAAGACAACGAAGTTATTTGTGGAATCGGCGAATACGAAAGCATTGACAACGAATCAAAATTCGCTACTGTCCGATCGTCTCTGGAGACCCTTTATATGATGATGCTGGGTGACTTTTCCCCCGAGCAATTTAGAGAGGAACAATTCCCTCTCTTCCTTGGCTTTTTGTTCATGTTCATAGTTGTTGTCATTATGCTGAACGTGCTTATCGCCATAATCAGTGACAGTTACGATGCCGCCATAGCCAGATCAGAAGAACTCTTCTGGCGCGCCAAGTTTGAGCTCATCACGGAGGTGTCGACAACTTTTGAAAGTTTCTTCATTTGGATGACTCTCAACAAAAGAAGGCTCCAATTGGGAGTTGCGAGAGCAAAAAATGCCGTCGATACATTTCACGACACACTCATTGCCGTCTTGAACTTGCTCTTTGTCGGCAAAAGCAAGATCGGAAAGTTCATCCGCGTTTTGTTCTTCTTTGTATCCGTGGTGGTTCTAGTCATCATCGTGTTTCTCGTTGTATTCGTTCTTTTACCTCTAAAGTTCCTCCTCAATAAAGTCGCCTATGTCGCCGAGAAAAATGGCGACGACTCGAAGAAGTGGAATTTGGTGGACGTAGACTTCAGTGCATTGCGCGGAGGCAAAGGACGCGTCCTCGACATGAGCAACCGGATCGCTGAGAATACAAAACTTGAGGGTGATCGAGTTGAAGCAAGCGTGAAGAAAGAAGTGGAGGTGGTGAAAAAGGAAGTAGACTTTGTGAATAAGGAAGTGGGAGAGCTGAAATCCTTTGTGGAGAAGAAAGTGAAATCTGAGATGCATGACTTAAGGGTTGAAGTCAAAACCATCAAGAACGATTTTAACAATCTTAACGACAAGATTGACCTACTGTTGAAACTTGTAAAGGGGGAGGAATGATGCGCCTTCTTGGTAGATAAGGAAATAAAAGTAACCAACAGCAAACAAGTCGTGTCGTTTGCTGGCGATTTGATGGTATTCTTTCTTTTTTTTCAAACTTTTTTTTTCTTCGTTCCTATAGCATTTACATTCGGTTGGCCACCTGCACTCCCGGGAGGGATCCGAACTGCATCTTCTCAAGCATATCACGGGTGTCGGGGTCAATCTCAATAAACTCCTGCTCCAAAGCACTGACCTCGGGGACGAAGTCCATTCGTCGCTCGCGCTCCTCCTCCTGAAGCTTGAGAGAAATGTTCCTGACGGGGCCACGCTGGATCCTCTTCATAAGGTGGGTGGTGAAGCCAGCAATCTTGTTGCGCATGCGCTTGGAGGGAATGATAGCAACCTCGTCGCAGATTCGCTTGTTGGTGTGGAAGTCAAGGGTCAATCGGGTGTAGTATTTCTCCACGATGTGGCGGGCAGAGCGCTTCACGGTTTTTGTTCGGACTCCCATTTTTATTTAGTGTTGTGTGGTATGGTTTTATATAAACTGTGAGGGACGAAGAGAGGTGAGGAATTGGGTTAGTGTTTTGTTATGGTTACACGTTTGTTGGATGGATCCGTCATCTCAGGAGTAGCCCTCGCAATAAACCTCGGTGCAATCACTTGTCATCAACTGCCTCTCCGTCCCTTTCTATCATGTCTCTCATTCTGCCATCTCTTCTCGTCGTCAACGACTGGCTAATCATCGGTCCGCGCCGGGAATCGAACCCGGGACCACCTCTACCCGAAAGAGGTATCATGCCGCTAGACCACGCGGACGCGAAGCTGTCGATTTATGCCGTACGAGGGAGGCTAAGTAATCACAGAGACCACCTCCTTTTCAGCAGGTGTGTTTGGTTGCAGGGATGACTTTCATGTAACAAAAACGCATCCAGGGCAGCTTATCCACGATATTATAACCCAAAACGCGTTTATATTACGATTCATTCACCACAAGACCACCCCAAGCCCTCACTAACCACGTTCGCGAAATAGTGGGCTCACCAATGGGGACCCTATGTGAGCCTCACACACAACAAATGCGATCAATAACACGCATACAGCTCGCAACAGCTCCCTTACAGCCTCGCCCAAGACATTAAAACCATGCAAGCAATATCCATGCAGCAATGCACACCTAACAACAACCTGCTCTCCAGATGCTTGCTAGGTCCCTCACACCAAGGGTGATGCATCTCGAACATCAATATGCCGTCACAAGAACACAAACATGATCATTTCGCCATCAGCAAGTTTTCAAAGCGCAATATTATTCTACATACCTTGATCGATGAGAGATGGGGGATTGGTTTGGCTTCAGTACTGAAATTGCCGAACTCACCAATTTTGATACGAAATCGCGAATAAGCGGCCCATTCCCCCCGACAGTAACTCGCAAAAGCTGTAGCACAGAAGTAAAAATCCACAAAATCTCTCAACACCAGTCAACGTCTTCCGCAATCCTATTCAATATACAAGCCCTTTGTCATTGATAAATACGAAGGAGAAGGCGAGGCGAACAATGAAGGTATTTCTTCACTATGACACACCGTCCGACTCAAATTTGCACAAGACCCTGAAGATGACTCTGCCGAAGAAGTGGCTTCCTGGTCCATGTGAGTGATGGCCATGTGGCATTTTGCAATGCTAGAAGAGAGGAAGATGGAAGGGGGAGAGGAGCGTTTCATTTCGATACACACAGCACAGGTGGCTGCAAACGGTCGAAGTGTTATCCCTAAAAATTCTCCGCTAACATTTTTGTTTCTTATTTTTTTGCTGCACAGGCTCAAAGCTGCTTGATTCCTTTATTGAGACATACAACAACGGGGGAGTCGAGGAGAGCAACAGGCTACAGGTGGAGGAGTCCCATCTTGAGCTTGAATCTGGCATTTCTCTTGGGCTTAATGATGTGATAGAGAGCTCAATAAACGACCGTGCTGATGTGTACATTCGTCCTGGTAAATCAGAAATTGGTGGTGCTAAGGAGTCACCCAAGACGGAGGCACCAGTGCCGCCCAAGGCACCTGAGGAGGTGAGGAAGACAAGTTTGTCGAAGGTTTTCTGAGGTGGAGGTATTCTTGGCTGTTGGCTGTGTATTTGATTGGTTTGGACGAAAAACACTCTCATTTCTGACTCCCCCTTTTTTTTCTTCAAAAAATGGAATGACATTGGAATGACAGGAAAAACTGGTGACATGCAAGCACTTTGGTTGCAACAACCGTTTCAAGAAGGGTTGTCCGCCGAATAAATGTGTTTACCACGTTTCGCCTCCCGTATTTCACGAGACTGCGAAGTGGTGGGCTTGCTGTCCCCAAAAAAAAGCGTACGACTGGGAGACTTTCCAAGCAATCCCTGGGTGCAAGACTGGGTCGTGCACTGAGGTCAAGGAAGAGGGGAAGCAGTTCATGGGGGGCTGTGATTTGAGGGCAAAGTCTGACGGCCCTAAATTACAGGTGAGTTGGCCAGTGAGGAAAGAGGAAAGAGCGAAAGAGCGCGCCCGTCCCGTGAAGCCTGTCCCGTGAGGCCCTTCCCGTGAAACAACGGAACAACGACACTGACACCCCCATCCATGCAGAGCATCGACGATTTCAACAAAGGCGAGGTGGAGGGTTCCGGTGCTCCTACGCTCGAAAAGCTTCGAAATTTGCTGAAGGAAATCGGAGATGTCGACTTTGAACTCTTTGACCAGGTTCTGGGCGGCATCGCGAAAGATCTGGGCCTTGATCCCGAGGATAAGGACAGCAAGGAGCCCATGGCACAGGAACTTGGTAAGAAGCTGAAGGCTGCAATGAAACAGATTGCTGTCGAGCAGCTGCGAATTAAATAGAATAGCCAGATTACAGTAGCATTTGACTGCCCGAGCGAACTTTTCCACCTGTCTTCTCCGAATATCTTTGAGACCCATGCTCTTTCTAATGCAAAAAACCAAACATTCTCTTTAGGTTTTTCAATACCTAATTTATTTCTTCTTCTCTATTTCACAAGTAACGACACGGCATCCGCCGGTCTCTTCCTCGCACCCTCCGACGACTCGATCGCAGCTGAAACCCGGAATACCTTGTCCTCCTCCCACTGGAATCCAGTGATGAGAGCCGAAATGGGCATGCCGTCGTTCCCCTCGTCGAAGCCGATGGGGTTCGCAAGGCCTGGAAGGCCAAGGAAGTTACCAATGAAAATGTACTTGCACAGCTCGACCGTCAGGGGTGTGTTGCTCTCGCCAGTGTCGAGGCTTCCAGGGGTCAAGGGAGGAGCCGTCAAGGGCACAGTGGGCGTGAAAATCACGTCAATACCTCCTTCCTTGAAAATGGTCCTCACGTGCTCAAAAATGTATGCCCGAATCTTCTCCGCGGAATGAATTTCCAATGCCGTGAGCACGCTGCCTACGCCGACAGTGATTCTCGTGTTTGGCTCGAGGTTGCTATTGGGGTCGTGGAAGGCCCCGTCCCAAGCGCTAGCAAACTCGTTAGAGATCTTGAGAGCGTGGCTCAAACGCGCCCACTTGATGTTGGGAATTTTGAAGTTCTTAACCTTGGCGCCTCGCTTAATCAAACCGTCAAGCACTCGCTTGTTCTCTTTGACGACCGCCGGGCTGCTATCTTCGAGCCACTCGTCCCAAACACCGATGGTCACGTCCGAGAGATCCGTCGTGGACGTTTCGTCCCTCAACAACGCGCCCATGTGGGCCTTGGGCACGCCGTTCACCCCGCCATCGTACATTTTGCTGAAGAAGTCCGTCTCCACATCCAAGTCCCTGGCCATGACTGCGTATCCCAGAATGGTGTCGCTGACAGTCTCCCCAAAGACTCCAGACTTGATCATGGTCGAGGCCAGGTGACTCGAGAACGGGATCCGTCCGTACCCGGTGGCTATACCGTAGACGCCACTCAGCGCAGCGGGAGTCCTGACGCTGCCCCCGCCATCGTAGCCAATGGCAATGGGGGTTATTCCCAACGCCACCGCGACGGCGGATCCTCCGCTGGATCCTCCGGAATAGTGCCCGCTATCGTAAGGATTGAAGGGACCCTTGGGATGCACCGAGTACCCGATGGGAGTGACGCCCCCCTCAGTCATGGTTGTGGGGGGTAGGATAATCGCTCCCAAGTCCCTGAACCTCTTGACGATCAAATCGTCTTCCTCGGCCACAGAGGAAGACGATTTGTAGCTCGAACCGTCGGTCATTACGTAGCCTTTGATGTTGATCATGTCCTTGAAGGCCACGGGAACGCCGTCAAATATGCTGAGCGGCTTCTCGTCAAGATATCTGCTCTCGCTATCCGCAGCAGATTTCAAGATCTCCGCGACATTCGGCTCCACCGAGAACGGCCTGTACTTAACGTTTAGTGCCTCGATCGAGGAGAGGACCTTGTTCGCGACGTCAACGGGGCTCAGCGATCTATCACTAAAAGCCCTGTAAAGCTTCAACACAGTGGCATCAGAGAACTTCTCCACAAGATCGCCGTCAACGAAGGGGATGAGTTTGTTCAAATCACCCTTACCCTCGAGACCTTTGTCGTGCTCCTCCCTCTCCTTCCTCCCCATCCTGTAGACGGGATGGTGCAAGGGTTGAACGTCCGGCATTTGAGCCGCAAGGTCCCGAAGCGTCGTCACTTGATTGTCCAACAACAGGAATCTCCTCAAAAACGGGCCAAATTTCGTCCGAGTCCCAAGGTAGCTAAACGCCCGAAGAGCGGGCCCTGAAAGGATCGGGGCGACAACCGTCTCCATGTTATACGTGGTGTCACCCAAGATGGCAGCAGGAGACGTCAACTTGATGGGACGCTCAGGAGAAAAGCACGTGAAGACAACTCCTAGGGTGACGGCGATGGCTAGGGCAGTCTTTGACCATTTATCCATCTTTGTCAATTATATACTGAAATCTTGTCAATTGATCTTTTCTTGCCAGCGAGGAGTATTACAAGACGAGGCGCGCTTCCGTATTATATTCAGTTTGGTCCTTAAGTTGGCAAAAAGCAAACTCGAGAAAACCAAAATCTGTGGTGTTGTGGTGTCGTGGGTCGAGGAAGCCACACAAAAATGTAAAAATAGTAGGGACGAATTAAACGAATTTTTGTCTGTCTCACTCCCCCCTGTGAAAAGTAGATACTCACTGTCTGCTTTTAGGACGACTTGTGCACTGTAGTCTGCTTTGTGCTCTTGGGCACGTCACACTCATCAACCTTTTCAAAGTGCACCGTACCCGCTTAAATATCACTGCATAGACATCGGCGATAGCTCACTTCGTTTACAGAGCCAGTAAAAAATGTCAGGATTCGATCGCGGTGGGTACGCTGGCGGCAAACAGGGAGGAGGCCACTACAGCAGAAGCAATTTCACGAACAACAACTTTCCTCGAGGCTACCATCATCCCAGTAGCTATCCCCAAGCACCATACGGAGGCGGTGGCCACCACCAGTATAGTCACCCTCAATATGGCGCCCCTCCTCAACCTCATTATGGCGGGGGAGGGCCTTATGGTGGGGGGCCTCCCATGTCTGCTAAGCAAGAAGCGCAGTTCAGGAAAGATGGCCGTCGTCAGATGCAGCTTGATGCTGTTCAAAGGAAGGAGGTGAGATCGTCGATTGTCCAAATGAGCAAACTACGGGGTGTAATAATCATGGGCGCAAACAATCTCCCAACTTTGAAATACTAACCATTGCATTACCCCATTCCATCATCACGCTCTGCAACTATATCAACATCTATATCTATCTACACAGGAAAACGATGCACAATACTTTTGGGCAACTGTTTATAGGTACCGCTGTAAGAAGAATCCTCCCCAGATCCCCACGGCTTCTGCGGCTGAGCTTTTTAGCCAGAGAAATACCAACGTTGGCATCAATTTTGATCAGTATGATGCCATCCCTGTCTCAAGAAGTGGCCCCCCAAGTGAGGAAATTTCCAGTCTTGATAATTTTACTGCCCTCAAGGCAGTTGTGCCTGAATTTTTGATGGACAACCTCACCTCGCAGCACAAGATGGGCTATTCAAAGCCAACCCCCATCCAGAGGCACTGCATCCCTCTTTCAATCGACGGAAGATGGGACGTTATGGCCTGCGCGCAGACGGGGAGTGGCAAGACCGTTGCTTTCCTTGTGCCCATGATTGCCGCCATTGCCAATCAGCCTTTTTTTAACCCTGTTGTGGACGAATTTAGCGAGTATGGCTACAACGCAAAGACGCCAGCTCAGCCTTCGGCTGTCATCATAGCCCCCACAAGGGAATTGGCAAGTCAGATAGAGCTTGAGGCCCAGAAGCTAATTTTTGGCAGCTCTCTTCGATGTGTTTGTGTTTATGGAGGCGCTCCCGCTCGCCATCAGCTTGAGACTCTGGCTCGCCCAGGTTGCGAGATTTTGGTGGGAACTCCCGGGCGCCTCAACGATTTTCTCGGTCGCGAGCTTGTCTCTTTAAACAGAGTGACTTTCCTCTGCCTAGACGAGGCAGATCGAATGCTCGACATGGGATTTGAGCCCCAAATTCGGCAGATTTGCGAGGAGTATGATCTCCCGACCAAGGAGGAGAGACGGACGCTCATGTTCAGCGCTACCTTCCCGGATGGCGTGCAGAAGATCGCCCAGAATTACCTCAGGGAGTACGTCTTTGTCGCAGTTGGGCGTGTTGGGAGCACCACTGACAGCATCACTCAGAACGTCATCGAGGTCGCAGCCAATGACAAAGTCCTCAAGCTGCAGACAATAATTCCTCTAATTGAAGCGCACGAGAAGACAATCGTCTTTTGCCAGAAGAAGCACGTCGCAAGCTGGGTCAGGACGGAGCTACAGAGAGCCAACATGCAGCTTAGGTGCGCGGATATCCACGGTGACAGGTCCCAGCAGCAAAGGGAGGAGTCGCTGCGCCTATTCCGTGAGGGGGCTGTTAATGTCCTGGTTGCCACAGACGTCGCCGCTCGCGGCCTCGACGTCTCTGATATCGCCCACGTTATTCAGTTCGACCTGCCCATTGGAAAGGACGATTTCGATTCTTATGTCCACAGGATCGGTCGAACTGGACGCGCTGGCAACTTGGGTCGTGCCACTGCCCTCTTTGTTCCCGGCATGGAGCCGAAGCTGGGTCAGAATGGCAATTTGTGGGCCGACATGGTTGCCTTCCTGAAAGACAGCAACCAGGAGGTGCCCGAGTGGTTCGAGAACCTGAACACCATGAGCCGAGGTGGCTACGGGGGTCACGGTGGTCGCGGTGGTCGCGGTGGTCGCGGCGGCAGGGGACACATGGCTCGCGATACTCGCGATAATTACAGGGGGAAGACACACTATCACAAGAACGATGGTGGTCGTGGAGGAGGGGCTGGTAGGGGATATCCCCGTCAGCATCAGCATCAGCATCAGCATCAGCAGCAGCAGCAGCAGCAGCATCAGCATCAGCAGCAGCATCAGCATCAGCATCAGCATCAGCATCAGCAGCAACCTTACTACCACCAGCAGGCAGAGGGTCTTGATGCAGCCATGGCAAAAATGTCGGTTAACGGCAACGGCGGCGTCCCTAACGGCGTTCCCAACGGCTTAAATGGCATGGCATCGACAGACATGTACGCAGAAAACCCGAACCATCGTGGTAAAGCTGTAGGCAACCAAGACAGTGAGGGCCAACAAGGAAGCATATTTAACCCTGCACCCATCGAGAGTCACCAGAGGGGAAATGGACGCAGATATTGATCTGAGTACACCATGGAGAGCGCACGCGACACGGAGAAGAGCACGAACCTGCTCTAGCACACACTGTATATTTACCACAACGCACACACACTGTTCACAAACACACGCACAGAACTGAGATGAACACAACCGGGCCACAAAACGGGCCACAAAACGGACCCAAAACGGACCCAAAACGGACTGCAAAGGACCGAAATGGACCACAAAGGACCACAAACGACCGTGAAGGACCACAAAGAACGGCATACAGCGAAGAAAACGACCATACGAAATTGATATTTGTACTATGAAGGACTGAAAACCAGAAGACGTGTTGTTCCATAGATCTGCCCTCGGTAAAAGGACACACACACTTTGAGATCCAGGAGATCAGAAGAGGCATACAAAATACAAGCATCATGGTGCTATATGCATCGTGGTCAAATTAATTGAGCTAATTAAATAGGGCCTAGTGACCCAAAACTATTGCAACCTTATATCATTATCTGCGTCTAAATTCGTGATGACATGATCAACATTTGGCAAACTATAGCAGGGCTCAAACATTGTCTGTGCAGCTAGTAGAACATTTGAACGAAGCTCCTCTAGTAAAAATAGATGATGTGTTGTGAGCAGTTGAAATCCTGTTTTTGGCGATACTTGACCAAAACGAGCTTGAGAAATATGATGTACCTAAAAATATGATGTACCTACGTAGATAAATTGTCAATTGCAAGCTAGAAATCATTTCCCACAAATCTTGCTTTTGTTTTCACTAGCCCTAGTTTAAACCTAGCAGGAGTTAGTTGAGATGATGGGGTCGTCAGAATTAGTATCATCAAATGCAAAAAAAATCTGCTACATTTGCTGGCTCGAGACACGAAAGAATCAAATCGATGGGATAGGAAGGAAATTGATTAAACTTTTCATTTTAGCAATTTCATTCCACACGCGTTTTGTTCCTTTTATCTGTGGTGTGTTTACTCATATTTTTGAATGCTATCACCGACATAATTATATTGTGACGCGGTATACGTTAGTAATATCACATACAAGTCCCACGAATCACCCCTAGTTTACTGAAGACTGCACCTATCCATTTACAATCGCCTCCTTAGTCAGGAGGATTCTCCGAATCTTTATTTGATCTCCCTCTCTAACTACCTCTTCAATATGGCCGGCGATGCGGTCCCGCCTTCCCCAGTAGTTCTGAATGCCCCATTTGGCTCATTCTACAATGCTGAGGAGCTCTTGAGTCCGCTATTCTTCCCCCATCACCAGTCCACCTCTGAGCTAACTTGGGCTGAGATTATAGTTGCTACAATTTTTGTCTGGTATTTGTCAAATCTTGTGGATTGGATTCTCCATACGCTGAGCCACGTGAAGACGACTATCCCTATCTGGTCCTCGATCTACAAAATACACATGCAGCACCATAAGGAGCATTACCCCACCTCCAGGCTACTCCAGGATGGACCCTACAAAGATGGGGGTGGAACTTGGGCATTTGGGCCGATCATCATGTGCTTCTGGGTAGTATTCTTCCTTCTTTTTCGTGCGAAGGTCGCTGTGTTGATGATTTTTGAAAGCTCGACATTTACATACGTGAGTGATTACCTTCACCAGCAGTACCACATCCAAGACAGCTGGCTGGAAAAGTACCAGTGGTTTCTGGAGCGCCGCAGGCGGCACTTCTACCACCACGGTCATCACATGCTTAACATGTCACTAGGTGGTATCGATCCCATTTTCGATCGCCTTTTCAACACCTACGTTGAGGTGAAAGATAACCCTAAGCGACGCAGCAGTTTGCCTGTGCCTCTAACTCCGGAGGAAATTTATGCCATAAGTCTTGAAAAGGAACGAATTCAGGTTCAAAATAACAGTTGGAAGTTCAGCCTCTTCCAAAAAATAGGGTGGGAATGATACAGTTGTGGTTGAGTTTGAGTTGCCGACGTTAGCACCGTGACTTAAATTTGAGAATGATATGATAAAGAAATAACGAGAAGTGGTGCGTTGATGATTTTGATTTTTTCCATGCAAAAATAACTACGTTCTCAATCATTCTACTGCCCATCATAACACTCAGCAGGTACTTGTCGATTCTGACATTCACTTCACACCTTCCGCACGGTACAAAGAGCAAACGATGGCAAGTTAGAGTTTTCCACCTTGGGGAAAACTTCTGTCACACCTTCCGCACGGCACAAAGAGCAAAAGACGGCAAGTTAGATCCACCTTGGGGAAAACTTCTGACGGCTTCGCCATCTTCCAATTCAATGTAAGGGTCAATACCTTGAATGGCTTGGACTGTGTCTGAGTTGATTGTCGTAATGGAAGTGTTAGATTTGCACGTGAATAACAATCCACTAGGCTCGTGAATAACACACACGCTTACCATAAATGCTCTTCTCCATTGCAAGTGTCATAAAAGGCAAGGCAAGGAACCCGTGCACGCCTACTCTATTGTAAATAACCTTTAGCGCTTTCTCAGTCAACCCCAATTGATGACTGAAACAAAACGCTGCGAACGGTGCCACCATTGCAGTGGCAGTAATGAACCAGGAGCCATCGACTTTCTTTGCCTTATGCACCTCAATCTTCGCGAGATTCTCCTTCGTCGCTATTCTACGGAGTTTAACATCCACGGGGGGAGGGAGGTTCGTTGTCGTTGTCGTTGTCGTTGACAGCGTCTTGAAGCGTCGAATCGTCGAAGCGATCGTACCCCCCCCACCACCCACATTACTACCGTTTTCTGAGGGCGAACGCGAACTCATCGGTTTCTTTAACTCAAATTATATACAGGTGGTATGAAAAAGGGTTTCTTCTTGAGAATTTTTATTTTTTTTTTAACGAATTGAATAGCAAAGCAAAAACACCATTCACTAATAACACTGGTATATTCACGGGACATACGACGACATAGAGGAGGCTATAGAGCAGACGCGAAAGGAAACACCACCACCAAGGCATTTGTTTTTCACGATTGGTCGCACTCCTTGGCTAAGAAGAATACTTGCCACAAAGCCACCACAACAACACTCCTCCTCCTTAGAAGGGCGCTCTTTAGAAGAGAGTCCTGTGAATAATAAAAACTCAAATTGAAATGCAGTTCAGCGAGGCAAACAATTTGAACCGAGAGCACCAGCTGTGTCCCTCTGTCGTCGCCAGGTTAGGTAGTACCGCGCCTCTCTCATTCACAACGGGTAGCTACGCGAATACATTCTCAGTCGGCGGTGGGATCGACGGTAAACGGAGGGATGGGGTGGTCGACTTCAGTGGACCAATGAACTCGCTGGAGGCTGAGGAGTTTGCTTACTTGCGTCGAGTTGCCGCAGTGCGTGGGCAAGTGAGCAAGAGGTAAGAGCGAGCGATTACGAGCGATTACGAGCGATTACGAGCGTACACATACGGAAAAGAAAAGAAATTGCTGACGCCATTTTTGCTGGTTTTGTTGTTTGTTGTTGTTGTTGTTCTTTCCAGAGGAGGTTGGGTCGGAATGGGCTTCCCCCCTACGGTCCCTGCTCCTTCTCCCCTCCGTTCTAGGACCAGCTCAAGGAAAAAGCAAGCATCCGTGACGAAGAACACTTCCCTTGTGACCCCCCGGCGCGTACAACTATCGACAGCGAGCACTCCTAGACAAGACATGGATGAAGGCAGTCAAATGTCAATGTCAATGTCAGTCGAAATGGACATGGGCACGGGTGCGGATGCAGACGCTGACATTGGAATGGAAGAGTCTGGAGGTAGCATCGATTTGGATCTCTAAAGCTACCATTAAAAAGGAAAAAATGATTGCAGGAAATTAAATGCTGAGGGAAAAAGTAGCAGAAAAGAAGAAGCCCCCTTTCAAACACCCAACTTCATTCATAAATTAAGCATCAAAGCATCATCCCTCCCCCCCCTCCGACATACCTACAGATGAAATTCATACCGTTAATCTTCTCGACCCCTTCTGTTCGCAGCACAGTTTCCTGCATGGCCACAACAACAAACCCGCACTCCTTCGAACACGTTTCAACATATTGGATAGAATGTCCGTACCGTCCTGAGTCCAGCAGCTTGAACGTCGCCCCCTCGTCCGCAAGCACTTCAATCGAGAAAGCAAGCAGACCGCGGTTCTTCATCGCTTTGGCGGTTGCCCTGAATAGCTCCTCAATTTTCCCCACATATATCAGAGTGTCAGCGGCGACAACCAACAAGATTGAGTCGTCATCCTGCAGTTGCATGTATTCCGCGCAGTCAAGCTGCTTGACCTCGTCATAAATTCGCGGAAAAATAGCATTTATATCGTCTCCGCTTGATCCCTCGAAGCGACGACTCCGGGATAATTCGCACATTCTATTGTAGGAAAACGAATGACGTATTAGCAAAACGCAAAAAACGCTAATAACACAGGGCAAGGAGCAGCAAGAGCGTTTCGACACTCACCTCCCACTCAAATCACAGCCTCCACACCAAAACCCTTTTCCCTTCATTCTCCCGAGCTTGATTTCCATAGACACAACTTCGTCGCTCCTGCTCTCAATAATGGTCATATTCTCAGCAATGGCGCTCGTCATATCGGGATCTTCCCCACTCGGATCAAAAGATCTCATCTCATCATTGCTTTCTTTCAGTCTCTTGATCTTGTTCTTTAGCTCCTTTACGTCGGCATCCATAATTATATCCTCGTGTTTAGTTGTAGGCGGAGGTGGCGCGCCGACACTGGTGGCAGAAAGGGGATTGAGAATTGTGAAGAACTCTCTCCCTACCAAACCCGTCCCACAGCCCAAATCGATCATTTTCATCCCTCTTAACTCCTCGCCCTCGGCAGATTTAAGAACCAAATCCCTCAATTCTACTGGTACCTGGAGAAGGTGAGTTTACAACAGCTGAAATTTTCGCGAATTAAGGGAAGCGCTACGCAATTATTTTCTTACCTTATATCCCAGGCACCCGACGAGGTGCTCCTCAAAGCGTTCGCTCAGATCATCAAAGACCGTCTCGACGTACTTTTTATCAGCTGTCACCTGAGGATCGCCAGAGGAAGTCAAAATCGAGTGAAGGTGCAGCGCGCGGCTCAAGGCGCGGGTAATTGTAGTGGAGGGCGTCGCCGACGAAGTATAGTGATTTATCAGATCATTCAGCGTGCTGATCGATGCATCTGGGATGGTTCTGCCGAAGCATGTGTGAAAGATTGCCCACGCAGAAGGATCATCGGGCTTCACATTTTTCAAGTGGTACGCAAGGAAGCGGAGAGCTAATTCTTGGTTCTTCGGTATATCTATCTGTGTCAGCAGCACAGCACTGGCATTGAATGCAGGGTTGGTCAGACCGTTCTCTGTCTGCCGTTGCTGGTAATGAAAAGCAAGGAGGGAGAGTGCCAGCGACTCGTCATCCAAGTTGACGCAGTCAGCAGCCTTGCGTTGGATTTCAATTGGGGTAAGCGCCGGCGAGCTCTGCACAAGGGCAAGGAGTTTCGCAATGTTAGCTGCAGGGATTGAGAGTGTCAAGTCCTCCATGGCCGTCAAGGCCTCCACGATTGCAGTCCGCATCATATTAAACCAGACATTTACAAAACAACATAAAACGGACACAAAACATTATTTCCCTGCAATCATAAAACGTTGGGGAGTCGTATTTTGTGGAAATACGAATCAATTTGATAAATACTCTCAAATCCCTATTGAAACGCATTTAAATCTACAGTTTTGTAAGATTTTATCGAAAAGATGTGGCGAACACTGCCTCTTTTTGCTCGTAGAATGATTCCGCTTCCGCTTTTTACTACCACCTCTCTCTTATCGATCGCTACCCCGCACTCGATCAACATAATCGCAAATAGCACTTGGGGCGAAGTGGGCGAACTAACATTTGACGAAGAATTAATGAGAGTCCATGTTGAGGAAAAAAGTGGTGATGTTCTGGTAGCTGCGGAGCTCATTGAAAAATCTGACGTGGCTGCGCCCCGTCAAACAATTGAGGTAAAGCTTCCCGAGAAATTACACCTATCGATCGAAACAGATGGCGACGTGGTTGTCAATGGCAAAGTCGAGGGAGACACGACTTTAACTAGTAAGCTTGGGGACATCACTGTAAATAAATTGCGAGGCCACAACTTGACTCTATACGCATTGAGTGGGAGTGTAAAAGTCTCCAATTTACTCGAGGCGGATTGTGCGAGCGTGAAATCTGGTCTTCAGATTACAGCGAAGAAAGTTATGGGAAGGGAGATGAACATCAGCGTTGTTGATAACGACGACAACATCGGTGATAAATTTGACAAGTGCATATTGAATGATGACAATAGAGAGAGCGAGAACAACAACGATGAAAGTAGCTGCAACGAAATAAACGGCCAAGAATTCGATAACAAGGGGACAAACCACGGTACACTTGCCCGCATCCAGATCGACTCGCTATATACGACCAACACATCGACGAAATCTTCCGTCCCCACGAAAATCAGCTATGAGGGAAGTGCTGTTCACAGCGCTGTTGAGGTTGGGGTTGCGCATGGGGGACTGGAGATCGACTGCGTTTTCGACGAAAACGATGCACTGGTCAGCGATGAAAATTGCCACGCCATCGACTTGAAGGGAATTAGTGGCTTTGTCTCCTCATCAATAACAAACAAATCTGCCAAAGCCTATCACCCAAATAAATATACGACCAAAATCCACTACAGCCAGGTTCCTAAGGCTACGCGCTCATCAATTAGCAGCGATTGCGGAGACGTCGAAGTCAGTTTCTCTGAGGGGGTGGAGTGTACCGTCGATATGCTTGCCTGTGGCTTTGGATCCAGTATAGACATTACTGATGGGGTCACATTTATCTCCCAGGAGGCAGGGGAGGGAAATAAAATCATCAAAGGACGTGTGAAGATGGACGCTTCCCTCGATTCGAATACTCCGAATTTCAACCAGGGCGCGGGAAAGATAAGTTTCGACGCCGCTGGATCGCAGTCATTACACGCCTTCACGCAGAATGGTATGAACGACAGCAAGGACAAGGACGATGACGGCCATATATCAATCAGATCGAGCGGGAACAATACAATCCGACTGAAGGGACAAGATTCTTGGATAGATAATATCGCAAAGAGTCTTGGAATCGATATGGCGACTTTGAAGTAGAATGATCTAAATTATAACAGCACCCCGCTACTGTTTTTGGTTTGCAAATTTTGTCTTGTTTTGTTCCAGTAAAATCTTCTGTTCCATTTCCTTCGTTGTTCATTATTTCTTTATTCATTCATTGCCTTCCACCAATCGGATGACACCTGCACCATTTTCTCGAAGTGATTGACCTCAAGCAACTCCTTCTTAGCTAGAGCATCGCGAAAGTCCACCATTTCATCGCTGCTAGTCATGTCAAGCTCAATGTGGTGGGACTTTAACCCCTCAAGTGATTGGATTCCCGGCGTTGTTTGAACTAAAATGGCATGCAGTTGTTTCACCTTTTGGGATGCCTTCGCAAGTTCGGCTCGGCGGTCAAAACGTGGTCCCTTCTTTGCGCTTACTTTGATTTTTTGGAGCTTGGTCATGTGCTCCAAAACAGCACAGGTCTCGTCAAACTTGCCCTCTCCATTGTCAACGCAAGTAATGGCAACGGAGTGCAGAGCATTGGCAAATCCGTAGCTTGCCAGGCGAGTAACTTTGCTATCTCGAAATGGAACATGAGAGAACTTGTTGTACAATGCATCAACGACACGGTTGTAGGCCTTGAGAGTGACATCTTCCCCCTTCTCCTCCAATTTCCTCTCCTTGCCACAAAGATCTAGGAAACCAAAATTACATACGCTCTCCCCCTCGTTTTTGTAGACTCTAATTGTACACAAACTATGATACTTGTCACAACTTTTATCCGCTCCTAGACCATAGTTGAGAACGTCTCGGAACTCGTTAAAGCTGTTGCACACCACTTCAGTCAAATTCTCGGCATAGAATTCCTTGCTACCCCCTCCCCTCTCACGGACACGGATCGGTCGGGGACAGTCTCGAGTCAGGTCCACAATTGAAATCAGCTGATCATCGAGCTCACTGTTGTTATTCTCCGAGTTGGAGACAGAGGGAGTGGTTAGGTAGGAAAGGGTCGTTGTGTAGATGTCGGTGGATTCAGCAGACGCTATACTTATACAACTAAAGATTTGCTGAGCAGTCAACTGCAAGAAGCCCGGATTGTTCTCATCATCTCCAAAGATTGCTGTCGTTTTCCCGGTGGAACGAGCGCCAGTGGAGTGCAGGAAAAAGTTGGCATCGTTCTCGAACGACTCTATGACCAGCGGTTGGAGGGTGGACTGGAAGGCATCCCCTTCAGAGTTGGGAATTCCTCGGTAACAACTGTTGGCCTGAAATGCCTTCTTTACCTTGCTATTTGGACGGTTCAACCGGATCGCACCCTTAGTGTTACTCTTCATGAACGAGGAAATCGACCCAGAGCTCGTCATCACCTTCACTAAGGCCTGCATGGTGGATCCACCATTGGGTGGTTTAAGTTCCCGACGTTGATGTTGCTTTCCGAAGGTAGAAGAATCTTGATCGGCCATGGTATTGGCGGGTTGCTGCCTCAAGATACCTGACATCAGTTGACTATTTTTTTGACTATTTTTTCTTCTTCTGAGCAGTTAATGGAGTTTCTTTCTTTTTGAATGGAATTCCTTATTTTTGTTTGCAAACGACCGTTGGTAAGGAAAACATAAACTATTATAGTTTATCCATTTTTAAGCCCAAAAACGCGACATTTTAACAACAGAGAACACAACGTACCGAGATATTTTAAGGAAAAACGCCATGACCGCTCTCACTGGCGACAACATCGGCTCGACCTTGACCGACCTTGCAAGGTCTACAGCTGAGGAACTGGACGGTATTTGGAAGGTCGTGGGCTACAGTCAAGATGAAAAGGAAAGACAGCTGGCGACGTGAGTAAATTGCAAACAACGCAGGCATACTAGTTATTATTCTCATGCAGAACAGCAGACGGCCAACGATGAAAACTGCTAACACAGACACAATTCGCAATCAATCGCTTGTTCCACACGTAGATTGATGGAGGACTTCAAGAGCATGTGTTCCGCGAAGATTTCCGAAGAGAAGGGTGTCGCGGACCAGTTCCAGAAGTCCATTGAGGCAGCAAAGGAGGAGATGGTGACAACCTCATCTGCACTCAAGATTGACTTTGACAGGAGCATTCTGACGAAGGAAGGAGAGGTAAGAAGCGACTGCAAAACTTTAAGATTGTGTATATCTGCATATCTGCGACTGCACGACACTGCAAACACCGGCCTTACTTACCCTAACCATATCCATATCCAACCCAACCTCACTAACACAATTCACCATCCTTCGCTTCCTTTTGCAGAGTTTGACTGACACTTTGAGTGGGTTTGAGTCTGCCTTGGAGGATATGCGGGCTATGGCAAGCAAGGCAAAAGAGCAGCTGATCGCAGACCAGGAGGTAATGCTGGACATGCACCGCCAACTAGGCACGGAGATGCCTGCTGATCTCATGGATATCTCCTCTGACCTGACCACCCCCCGCCTGAACTCCTACCGCGCCGCCAAGGACGACCTGACGGAAATCTACAACACGCGAACAAGCGCCATCACCCAGCTCGTGTTGGATTGCCAACACCTCATCCAGGAACTCTGCATCGAGGCAGAAAACAGCGAGCTCGACAGAAAAATAATGGGCAGCATCACCAAAAACGAGGGGGGATTAAATACGTTGGTATCGACTTACCCCAGCGAAACCTGCACGGGAATCACCTCTTCCGCGTTTGAGGAGCTGACAACGAGGGTTGGTGAGCTCAACGCTGAGAAGCGAAGGCGCAAGCAGAAGCTCGGTGAGCTTGGAGCGGAAATTGCGATGCTCTGGGAGAAGCTTAAGGTGGGAGAGGACATTCAAAAGGCCTTTACAGACAGCGTACAGGGATTGGGAATGGATACCCTCATGAAGGGAGAGGTGGAAGTGAAGCGTTTGCATGGGTTGAAGAGGGAGAAGCTCGGAGAACTGATCCTGGAGGCGCGCGAGACCATCAAGCAGCTCTGGGAGGAGACCAATGCTAGCCAGCAGCAGCGCGATGCCTTCACCAGAAAGCAGACCACGGACAAGAACGACTTCACCGACGAGACGCTCGAGCTCCACGACGAGGAGATCCAGGTCCTCCAGGCTCGCTTGGACACCATGCAGCCTATGTTAAAGATGATCGAAAAGCGAGAGGAAGTGCTCGTCGAGAGGGTAGAATACGAGGAGCTCCAGAAGGATCCTGACAGGCTGAAGCAGAGGGGAGGAGCGCTGACTAAGCAGCTCATGAAGGAAGAGAAAATGCAAAAGAGGATAAAGAAAGACTTGCCCAAGTATACCGACATCCTATCAAAGAAGCTCCGGGAGTGGGAGAAGGAGTGCGGAGAGAAGTTTTTCTGGAAGGGTAGGGACTATGCAGTGGTAATGGCCGAGCAAGAGCAAGAGTGGCAAGCCAAGAAGGATGCCGAGGCCCAAAAGAAATTGGAGAAGAAACAGCAGGAGAAGGCTCGGATGAGTGGCATCGGGGGCGTCAAGAAGCTTCCAGGAGCCAAGGGCAAGCGCGGAACCCTGAGGGACGTGAACTAATATATATCAGCGGTGTACCGCATCGACATCGACATCGACAAAAAAAATGGCAATAATAATGGTAATGACTAACCGATTGTAAGAGTGTGTGATATTTATGAAAAGAAAACAAAAGAAAGAATACATCGACGTAGGTACATCACGGGCGCGGTGAGAGGACACAGAAAACTTCTTGCTCCAAAACTTGGCAACGCTCAGTGTTATTTCTAATGTTTTTGCCAAGTAGCTCTTGGCCACAATTTGTTGCACTTTAAAATCCATTATTGCAAGTAGCTCCTAGCACACACTTATCGCACACTATTAATCACAAAAATAAGCATCGAGACCCAAACACTAGCAAAGACATCAAGACTAGCGAAGACTCTCAGACTCTCAGACTCTCAGACTCTTAGACTCTCAGACTCTCAGACTCTCAGACTCTCAGACAAGCTAAGACGACCCCCCTTGATTCCTTCTTTTCATCTCCTTCTTTGCAGCCTTTTGAGAAGCGTTCAGTGCATCGATAGCGATGACTCTTTCCTTCCCAACTAAGCACGGGCAGATTTTCTTCATAAATTTTTTGCAGCATGAATCTGGAGGCAGCTGGCCTCCGTGGGCCTCCATGTAATCCTGGATATGTTTTGTTTTCTGGATAGTTTCGTGAATCCTTACCCATGCTGACCCCCCCAATGTCACGCGTTGCATCTGATCTTGAAGTCGAAAAGCAGGGAACAAAACCAACGGATATCGCCGGTCAAGCTCGATAAACTCATTAAAATCGATAAGACCATCGTCGTTAGTATCAAACTGTGCCACAGCCTCGGCAAAATTCCCTGGGAACATAGGCGAAGCATTATTAACCACCCTGCAAAGCTCAATAAACTCCTTTTCATCAATAGTACCACTGCCATCTACATCGAATGTATCGAAGCAGAACCTGAGGATGTCTTCCTTGGTGTACATACAATATGTCACACATACCCTAATAAACTCTTCAAACTCAATTGTACCACTGCCATCAAGATCAATAAGTGCAAAGAGTGCGTCAGTGAAGGGGGACCTTGCCTCCTCAAGAACCTCGAAGAACTCTTCAGAATCTATCGAACCAGACTGATCAAGGTCGATCTCTTCAAACTTGAGCTTCAGTGTCTTGAGATGCTTCTGGGTGAGACCCAGGGCGGCCACAGCATCCTTCGTCGCCTCTTCTTGTATGACAACCTGTAAAGGGCGTGGGGGTGTGTTAGAGTCGGCAGATATCTTCGAGTCGTACAGCTAATATATATATATATATATATATTTTTTTTTTAAGAGACTCAACAATAGAAAACTCACCGGTTCAGCATGAATATATTTATGGTAGAGGTGAGTCCAGATACTTTGCTTCCCCTTGCTCTCCCCCTTGGGCTTCTTTCTCTTAGGTGGACCCCCTCCGCCCCCGTGCTGATACTTTGCTCCGGGCCCCTTTGCTGCTCCTCCACCGGGCTTTCCTCCTCCTGGCTTCGGAGAGTTCCTGGAACCCGGGCTCGGTGGTCCCTTCTTCTTCATCCCCCCTGATCCAGAGCCACTCTTCTTCAGGGTCGGGGCTTTTTTCTTTGGGGTCGAGCCCCCCCCACCACTCCCCGCCTTCTTAGCATCTTTTGGCTTCCCCGGGCTGGCTGCTTTATTCTTACTCCCACCTCCGCCAGCGTTACCTTTCTTCTTCTCCTTGGGCTTCTTCACATCGCCCCTAGGAGGCATCACTCAAGGGGAGCGACGGCAGACGCTAAGAACGCGGTGAAGGCTAACCGAAGAGTACTACTTATTAAAAAAAAAATCAGACCAATTAATGAAAATGAAAAATGTTTCAGTGAGTTGCGGAGTCCGATTTTTTGGTTGATTCCGAATTGATGATGATTGTAAAACATGGATCATTCATTCCAAGAAGTTGGGTGCCTTGTGCCCAAGTCCAAGCACATTAAAAATCCAAAGGCGAAAACTAGAATACTATAGAAGTTTAAAACGCACGCGCATCTGAAAAAAGGGAGGACGTAATAACAACTCGAGAATGATTGTCTGAAGCGATTTAAGAGCATAATTGTCATGGAAGGAGGGGATTTTTCATTGTCTCGCGACTCATCCCGCCGTTCGTTATCTCCCCAGGGAAGGGTTGGGAGTGGGGGAGATTTGTCAGAAGATCAATTGTTAGGTGGAGGGGGCGCCGTCTTCAACAGCACTAGCTATACCTCCACTTCCACTGAAGAGGACTCGGCTGGATTTGAGATATCCACCCAGGGAGTGCTTGTAAAGCGGAAGGAGTTTTTGGGAGTAGAGAAATCTGCCGACACAAATTCTCACCGCCACTTCTACTACCGCAACAATGCCACGACCACCCTCATTGAAACCTGCAGCCGCATCCTCTCTCTCAAACCCATTTCTGCTCGCGTGTCTCCTCCTTCAGCGCCACCGTCTCCAACGTTTGACGCAGCCAACCTCGCTTCCTACGACGCCCACTACTCAATTAGCCGGCATGAGATCGACTCTCTCACCCAACATCGCCTCTTCTATCTCCGAGGCTGCTCCTATGTGCGCCTCGGCTCCTACATGGAAGCCATCGAGGACCTTTCGCAGGCCATAAGATACGGGTACAACGGGGGAGGTGGTAAATTCAGACAGATTGAAAAGATACATGTCGAGGGGCTTCACGAAAATCCTAACTACAACAATGCGAACAATGCGAACAATGCGAACAATTCGAACAATGCGAACAATGCGAACAATGCCAACAATGCCAACAATGCCAACAATAAAAGTGGCAGAGAAAACAACGACAGCAATGACTACAATGATGACAACATTTCCTCTGCGAACACCACCAACAGTAACTACACTATCACATCGCCTTATGTCCAGGCCTTGTATTCCCGTGGGATTGCTCACTCTCATGTTGGTAATTTGCACGCTTCTGTGGACGATCTGACGGCCGTGCTGAACCTGGAGCCAGATCACTTCAGGGCCGCATTTTGCAGAGCTGCCGTGAACAACAAGCTTGGGATGTTTGAGAAGGCCGTGGAGGACTACAATAGGGCGTTGATAAAGGAGAGAGAGAGTGTGAGTGGCAGGGGGAAACCAGGAAGTAATGGGGCTGGTGGGTTAGGGGGCTCCAACGGTTGGAGCAATGGAGGCGTGAGGGGCAGTCCCACTGTTGGAAAGAGCCGCAGGGGTAGTATGGTAACCGGAGTAGGGGGGTGGGTCTCTGAGAGGGAAAGGGTCCACACCGAGGCTGTGCTCGTTGATTCGCTCATCAGTGATACCAGCAGCAACGCCAGCCGGGATTATTCGGCGACCCGAGACAACACGACACCTAAATACAACGCCAGCAACATCAGCAAGAATGCCGATGGTAAGAGCAGCACCAGCATCAACAGCTTGGAGGACATCAACAGCAGTAACAATATCAATGTTGACACATCCAAGGCGAGGAGTGAGAATGAAAGGAGTCCGAGTCCGCAAGCTGTGAGTTTTCAGATAGAGAATACCAGCCCGCTGACTGTTCCAAATCCAGCAAAATCGGAAGGAAGAAAGAAAGTTTCTGCTGGTAGCCTCGGCATTGGTGGCGCGACCAGTACCTCCGAGCTTGCGAGTTACTTTTATAGCAGCGGAGGTGGTGGAGGAGACGTGTCGTCTCCTACTTCATCGATAGTGCCGACGGCGGCGATGGCATCTACCTCGATCAGCACGCCAAAAGCAGCCTCAGCGATAACACCAGCTTTTGTTTCGAAAACTGCGACGCCAACTTCATCAACTCTTGCTGCATCGACACCGAAGAGACGGCCATCTCGAGTCGCCCCACCCCCTCCAACACCAAACCCTGCCCATACCACAAATATTGCCCCTGCCCCCTCGCCCCCCCCACCTCCGCCAGTGCAGGTGGAAGACCTTCAAACCCGTAGCAGCAGGAGGTCAAGTGCCATTGAAATTCTCACGCAAAAAGCTCGTCAATCACGCTACTCTCCCCCCCCGCAAGCCCCAAAACCCTCCGTGAGTCCATCGACATCTTCCACCCCTTCAAAACCCGCAGAATCGAATTCAAAATCAAACTCGAGTTTCACTAGCACCTCGTCAAGCAGCTACCCAGTAGCCAGCGACCCAGTAGCCAGCGACCCAGTAGCCAGCGACCCAGTAGCCAGCGACCCAGTTGCCAGCGACCCACCAAATTCCAGCCCATCAAACACCACCCTCGCCGACATCCACCACGCTGAGGGTTTTGCCCTCAGAAAATCAGGGTCTTTCCTCTCTGCCATAAACTCCTACACACTAGCGATCAAACTCGACCCCAATCACTTCAAGGCATACTTTAATCGCGGTTTCGCTCGCGACAAGCTTTCCCTCTTCGATCTGGCCATCGCCGATTACACAGAGGCTCTCAAACTCGAGCCCGATAATGCCTACGCGTTCTACAACCGCGGCATTAGCAGGGATCGTGCTGGTCATTACGAGACAGCGATACAAGATTTCACGCAGGCTATTTCTCTGCTCCCTCAAAATGCCGACTTCTACCACAATAGGGGCTACTGTCATCGGAAGAGGGGCGACTTTAGGCAAGCCATCGACGATTACACCAGCGCTATTGCCATAAACCCCGGCCACTTTAAGGCTGTGTACAACCGCGCGTTCTGCTGGGACCGCACGGGAGAGTATATACTAGCGGCGGAGGGGTATACCGACGCCCTTCGACTGCAGCCCAACAATGGCAACGCCTTTCACAACAGGGGGGCCGTCTGGGAAAAGGTTGGTGAGAAGGAAAAGGCCAGGGCAGATTTCCAAGAGGCGATCAAGGTCGATCCCAATGCGCACAGCAGCATGCACGCTCTCGGTATGATGCTGGAAAGAGAGGGGAGAAGGGTCGAAGCTCTAGATTTTTTTGATCTGGCAATCAAGACGTTTCAAATGACTAAAGAAGATGAGGGGGAGGAAGTGTCCCCAAAGAGTGCTGTCGGAAATATCATCTACTTGCACAATAGGGGGTTCTGCAGAAGAGAGATGGGAGATTGGAAGGGGGCTGTGGCAGACTTTGACGAGTGCCTTGCAATCGACCAGAAGCACTTTTCCTCGTACACCAACAGGGGATTCTGCTACAGAAAACTGGGGATGTTCAAAATGGCGATCAAAGATTATAGCAGGAGCATCGAGCTGGATGCCAACTATATCAAGAGCTACAACAACAGGGCATTCTGCAGAGCTAAGATCGAGGATTTTGTTGGTGCCGTGGAAGACTACACAAAAGTAATTGATATTGAGGGTAGGACCGCAAGTGGCGGGAGTGGGAGTGGGAGTGGGAGTGGGACCATCCACGCCAGACACAACAGGGGCATCAGCTTTGAGAAGTTGGGTGAGTGGGTAAAGGCTGCTGAAGACTTTAGGTGGTGTCTTAGGGAGGGGGTAGGGGGTGCCAAAGAGGAGGATGTCAGGATGCTATTAAGAGGGGTCGAAGAGAAACTAATGATAAATGAAATGTAGTTTTGGAATAGTTTTGGAACAGTTTTGGTGTTTGTATCGTCATCCACAAGGGCCAAATTCTGTCCTACTCTTATGCGCTTGGCTTATAATCATGAAATTTATTGTTACCGTCCTTTTCACTGCTTCAGGGCTGCCTTTAAGGGCTCTCATCAAGGTTGCTGCTGTGTCGCCTGCTGCATTGCCTGATGCTCAGCAAACCGCAAGCCAACGCGCTGAGTGGATTTGATGTACTTTCCCGCACAATCCTCTACACATTTCGCCTCACCCTTTTCAAGCGTCTTGGAACGAAAACCGGTAACGCACTCTTTAAAACAGCGTTCAACAAGACGGTTGTACATCATCAAAGAATCCTTTACCCCTATTTCCTCCAGGTGATTTTGGAACTGGATCTGCTCCGATTGGGAGAGGTTTTGTATGCCACTCATTTAGAACAACTGGGAGGGAGACGAGGAAACCAACTCAATGAAAAAGAAATCAATCTAGGGGTGCTGCTGTTCGGAAGCTAGTTTTTTTGGTGCCCAGAAGAAAATCTCTCATTACAAGCCTTCAGGTGAACCTGGACAAAAATCAACCGGCCAGGAGAACCACACCTTGGAAATGGCATCGAAGACAACGTATCCACGGAGCGTTGTCGTCGATTTTAAGAAATGCTCGGTAGGCTTCTGCTTAGGCGTTTGAGGGGATTGCTGGGTGGAGTTGGGGGGTCACTTGGCGACGAAACTTCTTCCCTACTGTTTCAAGGCGCTTAAGCCATTCTCTGGTCACATTTTTCTGTGCTTTTCACTTGCCCACCTTTTCCACTCCTACTCAGTCTCTCACACCTCCGTCTCCTCTTTTTTGCCATAACTTTTCAACTTTTTTCTCCCCTCCTTCTTTCCCGCAGCCCGCTTCCCTTCAACGCTATACCGAATACAACTCCTGCGCTAGCTCATCACCCTCAACACAGGCCCAACTTGCCGTTGATTGTGCGCGTAATTTTGAGCAGCTTCAACTGGAAGAATCTGCTGTCATTGGTGGTTTTCTGGATGCCTGCTCAGCGCCTGACGACAGCGGCGAGCTAGAATACGAGAGGGAGCATAGGGGTGAGTGCAGATTTCCGAATGGAGAGTTCCGAATGCAGAGTGCCGAATGCAAAGCGTGGAGCATTACGAAGGATTCGGTTGTGTATTGCCATGTTTGCCAGTGTTTTGTTGCCTGGCGAGCGATTTGTATCCCTGGCGCCTTTATAGCGCAGCTGTTTCTCTAAATTTGTTTGAAACCTCCCCCTTTCCCCTTTCCCCTTTCCCCTTTTCCCTCCTCCCCCTTTTCCTTTTCCTTTTCCTTTTC
>ERZ651776.1222-NODE-1222-length-31588-cov-77.635207_pt1 | contig 31588 bp, 29 predicted proteins | sample MGYA00514761_ERZ651776 | MGnify/ENA metagenome assembly ERZ651776
GACCCATCACATATTGCTGGTAGACGAGATATTCTTCAAGATATTTCTCAAACTGCTTTAGATTTGAATTTTGATGGTCTTATGATTGAAACACACACTGATCCGGATAATGCTTGGAGTGATGCTGCTCAACAAATTACACCTGATGTTTTAGTCAAAATGATGGAGGATTTAAAAATTAGAACACTTACTAGTGATGAAGCTGACTACAAAAATCAGCTTAATACCCTTAGAACTCAAATTGATGTTATTGATCATGGTATTTTAGAAACTCTGGGTAAAAGAATGAAAGTAGCTGTTTCTATTGGTGAATTGAAAAAGAAAAAAAATGTTGCAGTTCTTCAGACTAAAAGATGGAATGAAATTCTGGGAAATATGATCTTGGAAGGAGAAAAAAAAGGATTAAGCGAAGAATTTGTTTTAAAAATGTTCAAAGCAATACATCAAGAATCTATTAATAATCAAGAGGAAGTTATAAATAGTTAAATAATGAAAGGTATAGTTTATAAATCTACAGGAAATTGGTATGACGTTCATACTGATTCTGAGATGATTTATAAATGTAATATAAAAGGTAAATTTCGTTCCCTAGGAATTAAAAGTACTAATCCAGTTGCTGTTGGAGATCATGTTTGTTTTGAAATAATAAATGAATCTGAGCTAAAGGGGATTATTACTAAAATTGAAAAAAGAAAAAATTATATAATTAGAAAATCAGTAAATCTCTCTAAACAAACTCATATTATTGCTTCAAATATTGATTATTGTTTTCTCTTTGTTACCCCATCAAATCCTAATACCTCAACACTTTTCATTGACAGAGTTTTGTTATCTACTAAATCATTTGGAATCGATACTATAATTCTTTTTAATAAACTAGATATATATACAAAAGAAGATTCAGAATATGTTGATGAGTTATTTGAAACATATAAAAAAATTGGTTATCAATGCCTGAAAATCTCAGTTAAAAAACAGATAAATATTGAAAAAGTGAAAAGCTTTATGAAAAATAATATTTCGGTTTTCACTGGTCATAGTGGAGTTGGTAAAACTAGTCTTATGAATGTTTTAGATTCTGATTTAAATTTGAAAACATCAGAAATTTCTAAACAGAACGAACAAGGCCAACATACTACAACATTTGCTGAAATGTTTGATTTAAATGATGGAGCAAAAATAATTGACAGCCCCGGTATTAAAGGGTTTGGACTAATCGATATAGATAAAAACGAAATTGGTGGTTATTTTAATGAAATAGCCAGTTTAAGTAGTGATTGTAAGTTTAATAATTGTTTGCATTTTAATGAACCAAATTGTGCTATTAAGGATGCAGTAGAAAATAATCAAATATCAAAATTTAGATATAATAATTATTTAAGTCTTTTGAATAATGATGAAGATAATTTCAGAATGAACAACTATAAATAATGAGAGCTTTAATCCAAAGAGTAAAAAATGGTAGTGTCAAGGTTGATGATAAAATTATTTCAAAAATAAATCAAGGAATTGTTTTGTTCATTGGAATTGAAGAGAATGACAACAATACTGATGTAGATTGGATTTGTAAAAAGGTTTCTCATTTGAGAATTTTTGATGATGAAAATAAAATCATGAATAAATCATTGATAGATATTGATGGAGATATCTTAGTTATTAGTCAATTCACTTTGCACGCTTTAACAAAAAAAGGTAATAGACCTTCTTACATAAGGGCAGCTAAAAGTGAATTTGCAAAGAAAATTTATAATGATTTTTTAGCCGAAATCTCCAAAATAATAAATAAAATTCCTAAAGCTGGTGTATTTGGTGCTGATATGCTTGTAAATATTGATAATGATGGTCCAGTAACAATATTTATGGACTCAAAAAACAAATCTTTTTAAAAAAAGGTTATTCTGTGAAAAAATAACCTTTTTTATTAAAATACGTATTCGAAACCTCCGTAAACTCCAAAGGGGTGACCTGGTCTTAATCCAGCAGGTGCCCTTGAAACTGCGTAATTTTCATCAAATAAATTAATTGCTTTTGATGTGAAAGTTATTCCAGGCTTAACTTTATATTTAAATGAAATATCAAATATAAAATAAGAAGGTATTCCAATTGATCCATCAGCAATTGTTGAAAACTTTCCATTGTAATTACCGTTTAAATTTATTTCAAATTTGTTTATTTTTAAACCAATATTTGAATTCAATTGGTGTTGGGGAATGTAGGGAATTCTATCTCCATTACTAACCTCTCCCCAAATGTCTTGAGTACTTCCAAAATTTGTTAAAAATTTTGCATTTGTAAGTGTATAAGAAAATGAAAATGGTATAGAAATTTTATCATCTTCAATAATTTCAGAGGTTAAAAGTATTTCTAAACCGTTAACCAAAGCTTTTCCAGCATTAAACGGATCAAGCTCTCCGAAACCTCCTGTTGCTGCAAGGTCATTTCCAAGCAAATTGCTATAGTCGTTTTGATATGCAATAATTTCAGCATTTAATTTATTTATTGAAAAACGTGCTCCTAACTCTAAATTAATACTTTCCTCAGCTTTTTGACCAACTGAACTGCCAGGTGGCGAATAACCTTTATGTATTCCACCAAAAACAGAAAGTTTATTGTTTAAGGTATAGTTTATTCCTATTCCAGGGATAATTACTGATACTTCATTCTCTCTAATTGAAATATTATTTAAATCTCTAGTAGGGTTTGATTTTCCATAATCGTTTCTTTCTAACCTGATTGATTCATATCTTATTCCGGGAGATATTGTAAAACCTTTAATTTTATACTTATACATTAAATATGATGCAAAAGAATTTGCTGAGCTAATTCTATTTCCTTGAGATCCTTCTTCTCCATATGTGTTTAGCGACATAAATCCATTGTTTATGTCGTATTTATCTTCCCATTGAAACCTATCTTCTTCATCATAGTGAACTCTAAAACCAATTTCAAGATCATTGAATGAGTTGTTATTCCCATACCAATGATAATCGATTTTAGTTTGAATTCCTTTGGAAACATATTTTCTGTTATTTGCTTTAACTTTTAAAGCATTTTCTGAATCTAACAATCCTTTAAGAACAGAAATATGTCCAGAAAAATTTTCAGGATTCGAAATTACTTTTGAGATTTTTTGAGAATTTTCTTCAAAAACTACATCATCTAACTTATACCAATTTCTTTTAAAACCATTGTGATATGCATTTGTTGTAATTTTAAATTTATCTGTAAAATTAACCTCATGAGTTAATAAAAATTGAATATGTTCTGCATCCATTTTATCCTTTTCGGAACCAGGATATCTTAAAAACGGATTGTTTTCAAAGTCATTTTCAGTAAGACCTAAATAAGTTTCATTTGATATTTCGTCATAACTATGGAATTTTAACTCAGTACTTTGTTTAAATTTTGCTTTTTCTGAAGATTTAAACTTTATCTTTGACGTTATTTCGTTAATATCAAACCCAGTATTTAATTCATTTCCTAAAGATTTAAATCCATCTGAATTAAAGTTTAAATATTCAATCATATATCCAAAATTTTTAAAGCTGTCACCTAAAGTTAGATGTGCTTGACCAGTGTTATAACTTCCGAAACTGGTAGATATTTTTCCTTTTAATGATTCTGGTATCTCAGTTGATACAAAATTTATAGCACCACCTGTAGTATAGGGTCCATATTGAATTTGGCTACTCCCTTTTAAAACTTCAACTGCTTGCATTCTTGCTACGGAGGGAAAATAGTATGCTGAAGATGCGCTATATGGAGCTGGAGAAATTAGAACTCCATCTTCCATCACTGCTATTTTTGAACTTCTTTCAGGTGAGGTTCCTCTTATACTGATATTTGGACGTAATCCAAAACCATCTTCTTCATAAAAATTAATTCCTGAGATTTTATTTAAAGCTCTATTAATATCTGTATAATTAAATTTTGCAAGATCATCTGTTGAGAGGTAATATGCAGCACCAGTTCTATTTTTTGCTACAAATTTATTTCCAAGAATTGTGTTTGACCTTATTATTACTTCGTCAAGTGCAGTAACAGAATCTTGTACAATTTCATTATTAATATTTTTGTTTTTTGTTGAGTTTTCTTGACTTTGAGAGTTTAAAAATAAGACAAAAAATAACGCAATTATAGTGTGTAAATTTTTCATAATTTTTATTTAGACTAATTCTAAATTGAATTAGTTCCTGTCAAATATATTACTTTATTTATAATTAGTCTAAATAAAAACAATTTTTTTTTTATCAATAAATTACGCTACTTTCGTTTCCCAATTTATTATACAATGAAAAAACTTTTTTATATTTTATTTTCACTTATTCTAGGAAGCTGTTCCTCTGTTAATAAAAATACCAATGAGATTAATATATACAGTCAACGTCATTACAATGTTGATGAAATTCAATATCAGAATTTTGAAAAATTGACTGGAATAAAAGTTAACGTTACAAAAGCAAACGCAGATGAGTTAATTCAACGAATGAAAAATGAAGGTGAAAATTCACCAGCTGATCTTTTTATCACTGTTGATGTAGGGAAATTATGGCAAGGTGGTGAAATGGGATTATTTCAAAAATTTCAAGATGAATCTGTATTTGCTAATATAGATCCTCAACTCCTGGATAAAAATGGTTACTGGGTTCCAGTAACTTATAGGTCAAGAGTAATTGTGTATAGTAATCAAAGAGTGGAAAAAAATGAATTATCAACTTATGAAGATTTATCAAACGAAAAATGGAAAGGAAGGTTATTAGTTAGATCTTCATCAAATGCATACAACCAAGCATTAATGTCATCACTTGTAGAAAATTTAGGTACAGAAAACACCACTAAATGGTCTGAAGGGGTAGTTTCCAATTTTGCAAGAGACCCAAAGGGAAGTGATAGAGATCAGGTAAAAGCTATTGCTGCCGGACAAGGTGATATAGCAATTGTAAACTCATATTACATAGGTTTATTGTTGTCCTCATCAAAAGATGAAGAAATAAATGCTGGTAATGCGGTGTCAGTTTTTTTTCCTAACCAAGCAGATAATGAAAGAGGAGCTCATATAAATATTTCAGGTCTTACCTTAACTAAAAATGCACCAAATCGCGAAAATGCCATAAAACTTATCCAGTATTTAACCAGTATTGAAGCTCAAAAAACATATGTTAGTAACAGTTATGAATATTCTGTAAATCCAGATGTTAAACCTGATGAAATTGTTCAGTCTTGGGGAGAATTTAAAAAAGATCCTGTGGATTTGAATTCTTTAGGAACAAATAGGAGTGAAGCAATTCGTATATTTGATAAAACCGGTTGGAAATAAATAAAAAATATCGCTCAAACAGTAGAAAGTTTATTTTATCTACACTAATACTTTCAGTTTTAGTCATTCTGCCAATTGTTGCACTAATAATAAGCACAATTAATATAGATACATCAAATTTCAAATATTTATGGAATAATTTACTGCTTGATTATTCTTTTGATACTATTTATTTGGTTTTAATAACTTCATTTTTTTCTTTAATATTTGGTGTTTTACCAGCATGGTATATTAGTACAAATAATTTTATAGGAAAAAATATTTATGATATTTTACTTTATTTACCTCTTGCAATTCCAGTGTATATTATGGCGTTTACGTACAGTGATGTTTTAAGTTACACAGGGCCTATGCAAAGTTTCGTAAGAAATCATTTTCCTGAATATGCTAGTTTACTAAATCAAGATTATTTACAAATTGAAATATTAGGAATAATTATGGCTCTAGCTCTTTATCCTTATATATATACTGCATGTAGGTTATCATTTTCTTTAGTTGGAGCAAATTACATTGACTTGTCTAGAAGCTTAGGCATGTCAAGAACAAAGACATTTTATAAAATTGTTATTCCACTTTCTAGAGTCTCTATTTTTTCTGGTCTTTTTTTGGTAATTATGGAAGTATTAAATGAATATGGGGCTGTTAAATATTTTGGAGTAAATACATTTACTAGCGGAATTTTTAGATCATGGTATTCAATGCAAGATGTTGAAACAGCATCATTACTTGCGGTTTTCTTATTTTTTGTGGTTGTAATTTTCTTTTTTTTAGAACGATTCTTTAATTCAAGATATAATTTTCACTATAAACCCAATACAAAAAAATTTAAAACTGAAAACCCATCAAGCATAAAAAAAACCATTATACACTTTGCCTGTATTATCCCAGTTATTTTTGGATTTGTTATTCCTACATTATTTATTTTGGGAAATGTAATTTATGAATTTGAAAGAATTGATTTTTATAAAGTTGTAAACCTAACCTCAAATACATTTATCATCTCTTTAATAGCTTCTTCAATTATTATTATGATAGCAGTTTATTTTCAATTTTTAAAAAGAATTATAAAAAATAAAACTTTAACATTTTTTAATGAGGCTATTTCGTTAACATATGCACTTCCTGGAGCTGTAATAGGTTTGTCATTAATTATACTGTTTTCCTCATTACCATTTAAGTCTGAATTATTAATTGGATCATTTATTGTTTTAGTGTATGCATACGTAATGCGATACATGGCAGTGGGAATCTCTCCACTTAAATCCAGTTTTGAAAAACATCCTAGTTCTTATGATGATACAGCAGTAAATTTAGGAATGGGTCCATTTAAATTGTTTAAATCAATTCACCTTCCTATTAATAAATCTGCTATTGCTATTGCATTTTTGATCACTTTTGTTGATATCATAAAAGAACTTCCAATAACTTTAATTTTAAGACCTTTTAATTTTGATACTTTAGCTGTTCAAACCTACGAATACGCTATTGAAGAAATGATACCTAAATCTTCAATTTATTCTTTAACTATTGTTATGATGGGAACAATATTGTTGATATTTTTGAAAAAAATTATAAATAAAGAAATCGATGTTTCTAAAAGTTAAAGATTTAAAGAAATATTATAACCCAAAAGAACAATTAATTAGAAATCTTAATTTTTCTGTTGATAAGGGAGAAATTGTTTCTTTTATTGGTGAGAGTGGATCTGGAAAAACTACATTTCTTAAATGCCTAGCTGGATTAGAAAAAACAAACTCTGGAATAATTGAGTTAAATGGAAATATATTAAATGATAAAAAAACTTTTATTGCTCCAAACAACAGAAAAATTGGTTTTGTATTTCAGGATTACCCATTGTTTCCTCACTTAAATATATTGGATAATATTTCAATAAACCTTGAAAAAAAGTTCTTATCTAAAATTGACTATATTTTGAATTTAACCAATTTAACCGATTTAGTAAATAGATATCCAGACCAACTTTCAGGAGGAGAACAACAGAGGGCTTGTCTGGCAAGAGCTTTAGTAAGAGAACCTGATTTATTACTTTTAGATGAGCCATTTAGTAATTTAGATTCTAATATTAAACTTACAATACAAGAGGAAATTCATAAAATCATAAAAGAAACTAAAACCACTACAATTTTAGTAACGCACGATATAAGAGATACTTTTAATATATCCGATAAAATCCTAATATTTAAAGCAGGAATTCTTCAACAGTATGATAGTCCTGTAAGTATGTACTGTCATCCAGTAAATTGTTATTGTGCTAAAATTCTAGGAGATTTAAATCAGGTCACTATTGATGGTAAAATTTTCTACATAAGACCTGAAAAAATTAAATTATCTGAAAATTCAAAATTTGAAGGTAGAGTTGAAAGATCCTTATTTGCAGGAAAAGAATATAAAATCAGCGTTAATGTAAATGGGGAAAGTTGGACTTTTTTTAATGATTCTCCTATGGAAAAAAATAAAAAAATCCAGTTGGAATTTGAAAATAATGATTTATTAGAATTTGACTCAACTTGTTCGAATTTTTTCACTTCAAATTAATTTAAATTCATTCTAAACATAATTCACTCTAAATTTATTAAAAATTGTATGTTATGATAGAATCCGTAGATAGTTGTCTTACTTGTGAAAATTTAATTGATTCATTAAAATGTAAAAAACATAATCTTTCTGTAGAAATTAATAATGTATGTAATGACCATTCAATAAAAAAAGCTTTTTCTAAGCTTTCAGATTGCTTAAGTTGTTCAAGCTATAAGAAAGAATCTTGTTCTAATCCAGGTCATGCTGCCCAAGGGATGTTATGTTTTTCTTGGTCTTCTTATTAATTCACCTATACATTTATAATCAGTTATATTTTGCTCTTTTTTGAGATTTGACTTAACCTCTTGTTAAGATTATACTTATTTAAGAACTTTTAGGATATATAATAATACTATTGTATTATTTTTACATTTTAATTGAACTTTGATTTTAAACTAAAGATTAATCTTATGGAACTTCAAAAATTACAAAAAAAAGTAGACAATTGGATAAATGAACATGGTGTTCGTTATTTTGATCCACTAACAAATATGGCTCAATTAACTGAAGAAGTAGGTGAAGTAGCTAGAGTTATCTCTCGAAAATTTGGTGAACAATCAGCAAAAGAATCTGATAAAAAAATTGATTTAGGAGAAGAGCTTTCTGATGTTCTTTTTGTTGTTTTTTGTTTAGCTAATCAAACAGGAATTGACTTGGACACTTCATTTAATAAAAAAATAGAATTAAAGTCTAAAAGAGATCATTCAAGACATAAGAACAATCCAAAGCTTAGATAATTTATGAGTTATTTGATTAGTCATAATAATAATAGTTTTTCAAATTCATTTGAAATTTCAGGTTCTAAGAGTGAATCAAATAGGTTATTAATTTTAAATTCAATTTACGGAAATTTAAAAATCGATAATTTATCTAATTCTGATGACACAGTTATATTAGATAAATACATCACCAGCTTAGAAAATCAGATTGATGTTCACCATGCAGGTACTGCTATGCGTTTTTTAACAGCTTTGTTGTCGATAAAAACTAACAAACAGTTTGTAATTACTGGGTCAAATAGAATGAAGGAAAGGCCAATAAAAATCTTAGTTGATGCTCTTAATAAATTAGGTGCTAACATTTCATATTGTGATAAAAATGGATATCCTCCTTTAATGATAAAAGGCCAAGATATAGTTGGTGGAGAGATAAGTTTGAGTTCTCAAATTAGTAGTCAATATATTTCTGCTTTAATGCTTATTGCACCTATTTTAAAAAAAGGTTTATTAATCAATCTTGAGGGACAAATAACTTCAAAGCCTTATTTAGAAATGACATTGGCGATTCTCAAAAAAATTGGAATTAATTGTTATTTCAAAAATAATATTATTTCAATTGAATCTTGTGCAACAATTAACAATTCTTCAATTTCAGTTGAATCTGATTGGAGTTCGTTGTCATACTTTTATAGTACTGTAGCTCTTTCTAGTTCATCTGAATTAAATATCGGTACATTTTATAAATCGTCAATTCAAGGTGATATTAGGTTGAGTGATATATATACAAAACTTGGCGTTGAAACAAAGTTTATAGAATCTTCATCAAGAGTCTCATTAAAAAAAATTAATGATTTTAATAGGCCAGATCATATTGATCTTGATCTAACAGAAAATCCAGACATTGCTCAAACTATTGCAGTTACGTGTTTTGGATTAGGAATTAGTTGTGATCTTTTTGGATTACATACTTTAAAAATTAAAGAAACTGATAGATTAGAAGCTTTAAAAACTGAGTTATCTAAACTGGGGGCAATTGTAAAAATCACTAATAACAGTTTTCATTTATCTCCTTCTTTTTCAATAAACACTGGTATTTCAATTAAAACTTATAATGATCATAGAATGGCAATGGCATTTGCTCCTCTGGCTTTAAAGACTCCATTAACAATCAAAAATCCAGAGGTAGTTACAAAATCATACAAGGATTTTTGGAAAGATTTAAAAAGCTTGGACTTTAATATTTCACAACTTTAATTTAATTAATTGCAAATATACTTGACATAGGGGTATGCATAAATGTATATTTGCAAACTTTAAATAACAATATGAAACTTTCACAATTTAATTTTGAACTTCCTGAAGAACGCTTAGCTGAATACCCTGCAGATCATCGAGACGAATCCAGACTAATGGTCCTGGATAGAAAAAAAGAAACTATTGAGCACAAAACCTTTAAAGATGTTGTCAATTATTTTGATGAAGGAGATGCTTTTGTTTTTAATAATACTAAGGTATTTCCCGCTAGATTGATTGGGAATAAAGAAAAAACTGGTGCAAGAATTGAAGTTTTTCTATTAAGAGAATTAAGTGATGACCAAAGATTATGGGATGTTTTAGTTGACCCAGCAAGAAAAATTAGAATTGGTAACAAATTATATTTTGGTGATGATGATAATCTAGTTGCTGAGGTTATTGATAATACTACTTCAAGAGGAAGAACATTAAGATTTTTATACGACGGTTCTTATGATGAGTTCAGAAAAGCTCTATTTGAATTAGGTCAAACTCCTCTACCAAAATTTATTAAAAGAGAGGAAGAGAGTTTTGATAAAGAAAGATATCAAACTATATATGCAAAACATGAAGGTGCAGTTGCTGCCCCTACAGCAGGAATGCATTTTTCAAAACATTTATTAAAAAGATTAGAAATTAAAGGAATTAATATTGCAGAAATAACTATGCATGTTGGATTAGGAACTTTTAACCCAGTTGAAGTTGAAGATTTATCTAAACATAAAATGGATTCTGAGGAATTATTTATAAATGAAAAGGCTTGCAAAATAATTAATGGAGCAAAAGCAAATAAAAAAAGAATTTGTGCAGTTGGAACAACTTCAATGCGAGGAATTGAATCGTCAGTATCCTCTATTAGAACTTTAAACCCGTATAGTGGCTGGACTCATAAGTTTATTTTTCCTCCTTATGATTTTAGAATTGCTGATTCTATGATCACAAATTTTCATACACCTAAATCTACATTACTAATGATGGCCTCAGCTTTTGCTGGTCCTGATTTTATAAAAGAAGCATACTCGGTTGCAATAAAAGAAAAATATAATTTTTATTCTTACGGAGATGCTATGTTGATTATATAAGTTTTTAAAATGAAAGAAAAAAAAGATATTAGATCTTTATCAATTGAAGAGCTGACTTCTTTTTTTAAATCTAATAATATGCCCACCTACAGGGCTAACCAAGTTTATAACTGGCTTTGGAAAAAATCTTGTCTATCATTTGATGAAATGACAAATATTTCTTTAGAATTAAGAAATCTAATGAAAAGTAAATTTGTCATAAATCATATTAAAATAGATAAGTTACAGAAAAGTAAAGATGGAACTATAAAAAATGCAATATCATTATATGATAATCTTTTAGTAGAATCTGTTTTAATACCTACAAAATCAAGAACTACTGCTTGTATTTCTAGTCAAGTAGGATGTAGTTTAGATTGTGAATTTTGTGCAACTTCAAAAATGGATAGGATAAGAAATTTAAATCCAGATGAGATCTATGATCAAGCCGTTACTATAAATTCTCAAAGTATAAAATATCATGATAGACCTATCTCTAATATAGTTTTTATGGGTATGGGTGAGCCTCTTTTAAACTATAAAAATGTAATCAAAGGCATTGATAAAATAACTAGTAAAGAGGGTTTAGGTATGTCACCTAAAAGAATAACAGTATCCACGTCAGGCATATCAAAATTAATTATTAAAATGGCTGATGACAATGTAAAATTTAATTTAGCTATTTCTCTACACTCAGCTATAGAAAAAACTAGAAATAAAATAATGCCTTTTTCTAAAAAATTTCCATTAGAAAATCTTTTAGAAGCTGTAAAATATTGGTATTTAAAAACTAATAAAATCGTAACTTATGAATACATAGTTTGGGAAGGAATTAATGATGACGAAGACCATATAAATGCTCTAGTTAATTTTTGCAAATCTTCACCGTCTAAGGTTAATCTTATTGAGTACAATACAACCGATAATAATCTTTTTAGGTCTGCAAAAAATAAAGCTATAGATGAATATGTGAATAAGCTTGAGAAAAATAAAATTCCGGTAACAATTCGTAAATCAAGAGGAAAAGATATTGATGCAGCTTGTGGACAATTAGCTAATAAGTTATAGTAGTATTGACATGAAAATTTTAGATAAAATTAAATTGCCTATCAAAAAAGAAATGGATCTTTTCGAAGATAAATTTTCCAATTCTATGATTTCTGATGTCCCTTTACTCAACAGAATCACTCATTATGTAGTTAAAAGAAAAGGCAAGCAAATGAGGCCCATGTTTGTGTTTTTAACTGCTAAAATGATGTCAGATAGCGGAATTATTAATGAAAGAGTTTATCGAGCAGCTTCTATAATTGAATTAATTCATACTGCAACATTAATTCATGATGATGTAGTTGATTCTAGTGATAAAAGAAGAGGTTTTTTCTCTTTAAATGCTTTATGGAAAAATAAAATTGCTGTTTTAGTAGGAGATTTTTTATTGTCAAAAGGCATGTTACTTTGTATTGATAATGATGATTTTGATTTACTCAAAATAATTTCTAAATCTGTAAAAGATATGAGTCAAGGAGAGCTTTTGCAAATAGAAAAAGCAAGAAGATTAGATATTGATGAAAAAACTTATTTTAATATAATTACAAAAAAAACAGCATCTTTAATAGCATCTTGCTGTGCACTTGGCGCTTCTGCTTCAAATTCCTCTAAAACTCAAATTAATAAATTTTATAAATTAGGCGAGAAAATCGGTATCGCTTTTCAATTAAAAGATGATTTGTTTGACTATGGTAAAAGAAAAATAGGGAAGCCAACAGGAATTGATATTAAAGAAAAAAAATTAACTCTTCCTCTTATATATGCTTTAAATAATTCTTCAAATTCTAAAAAAAAATGGCTAATTAATTCTGTTAAAAACAGTAGTGATGACGTTATAAAAGATATTATAAATTATGTTACTGAAATTGGAGGGATTGATTATACTCAAAAAAAAATTAATGAGTTTTATCACTCTGCAATTGAAGACTTAAAAAATTTTGAGGATAACGAATTTAAAGAAAGCTTAAAAAAATTAATTAAATATGTAATTGAAAGAAATTACTAGTTTATTTAAATAATTTTTTTTGTTTAAATTAATACTTTATAAAAAAATTGATTTCTAAAAGCACAATAGATAAAGTTTTTGAACAATCTTTGGTTGAAGAGGTTGTTGGTGAATTCGTTCAATTAAAAAAATCGGGTTCAAACTATAAAGGATTAAGTCCTTTTTCTAATGAAAAAACACCAAGTTTTGTTGTGTCACCTGTTAAACAAATTTGGAAAGATTTTAGTAGTGGAAAGGGGGGGAATGCGGTTGCATTTTTAATGGAGCATGAACACTTTACTTATCCTGAAGCTATAAAATATCTAGCTAGAAAATATAATATTGAAATAGAAGAAACTCAAATAAGTTCTTTAGATAAGGAAAAAGCTTCTGAAAAAGAAAGTTTATTTATAGTTTCAGAGTATGCCAAAGTTTTCTTTAGTGATACCTTGTTAAATTCTAAGGAAGGTAAAACTATTGGCTTTTCATATTTTAAAGAAAGAGGATTTAGTGATGAAACTATAAAAAAGTATGATTTAGGATATTTACCAGACAAATTAAATTATTTCTCAAAAGAGGCAATTGCAAATGGTTATGATCCAGTTTTTTTGGAAAAATCTGGATTATCAATTTTTCAAAACGAAAAATCAATTGATAGATTTAGAGGAAGAGTGATATTTCCAATTCATAGCATGTCTGGCAGAATACTTGGTTTTGGTGGAAGAATCCTAAACAATCAACTTAAAATAGCAAAATATTTAAATTCACCTGATAGTCTAATATATAATAAAAGTAAAATTTTATACGGTATATTTTATGCAAAACAGGATATTGCAAAGCTTGATAATTGTTTTATTGTTGAGGGTTATACCGATGTTATTCAGTTGCATCAAAAAGGAATTAAAAATGTCGTTTCTTCATCAGGAACTGCACTTACTTTAGATCAAATTACGTTGATTAGAAGATTGACATCAAATGTAACTATGCTTTTTGATGGTGATAAAGCAGGCGTTAATGCAACATTAAGAGGAATTGATATTATTTTAACAGCAGGTTTAAATGTTAATGTCTGCTCTTTTCCAAATGGTGAGGATCCTGATAGTTACAGTCAAGATAAGTCTTTTGAAGAAATTGATGATTATTTAAAAAATAATTCAAAAGATTTCATACAATTTAAAGCATCAATCTTAGCTCAAAACTCAAAAAACGATCCTATTTCTAAAGCAAATACTATTAATGAAATTATAAATAGTATTTCAATTATTCCAGATAGAATTAAGCAAGAAATATATGTAAAGCATTGTTCATCCATTATGGATATTTCTGAGGAGGTTTTGTTTAATTCATTAGCTCAGAAAACAAAAAATGAAATTCATTCAATTTCTAAAAAAAGAATTTCTAAAGTTCAGAAAACATCAAAAAATAAAGATGTCAATTTACTGTTTGAGTTAGAAAAAAAAATTATTGAAATACTCTTATTGTATGGAGGAAAGCAAGAAAATTTTGAAGAATTGATCTTGAAAAATGATGAAAATGGTAATGTCATTTTAGAACCTACGATTGTAAATTCATTAGTTTATGAAAAAATTTTTCTGGATTTACAACAAGATGAAATTGAATTCACAAACGAATCTTTTAAAATTATTTACGAAAAAATTATTAGTGATTTTCAGAAAAATCAAAAGTTGATTTTGGAAGTTTTTTTAAATAGTTTAGATCAAGATTTAGCAAATCATGTTACTGGAATTTTAATGAACGAAGATCAATATGAGCTTCATGATTGGCTAAGTAAAGATATATTTGTTAAACATAAAGACACAGTCATAAGTCAATTGGTTTCTGAAACTATTCTTACTTTAAGAACTTTTTTAATAAATAAAAAAGTTGAAGAATTAAAAGAAGAAACTAAAAATAATTTAGAAAACGATAAAATATTGGAGGAGATTGGAGAATATCATAAATTAAAAAAACTATTGTCAAAAAAACTTAATAGAGTTTTATAATCATTTAAGGTCTTCTGGAACTTTGTAAATTGGTATGGGAATCATTTTATGTAGATTCTGTTCATTAAATTTTTTCAAAATTTGAAAAACTTCTTTTTCTCTACCTTTAAAATCAATTAATTCTTTATTTAAATCTTTTTGTTGCATAGCCCATTCAAGTTCTTTGTAGGTTGCTCCTATTTGATCTTCATCAGTTCTCCCGTCATCCCACAAGCCATCTGTTGGTTTAGCATTAACAATCTCATTTATTACTTCAAGTGATTTGGAAATTTCAAAAACATCCGTTTTGTTTAAATCTGCAATTGGGCTTATATCTACTCCTCCATCTCCATATTTTGTATAAAAACCAATTCCAAAATCCTCAACTTTATTTCCAGTACCTGCAACTAAATGGTTATTTATACCAGCAAAATAATATAATGTAGTCATTCTAAGCCTAGACCTTGAATTCGCTAATGATAAAAAATTATTTTTATTATTTTTTTGTTCTACAGTATTTTTAAATGAACTGAAAGTATTATTAAGATCAATAGATTTATGAATAACATTATTGAATCTTTTTTGAAGCCATTTTATATGATTTGAAGCCCTGTTTACTTCATTTTGATTCTGCATAATTGGCATATCTACACATATAGTTGGAAGACCAGTACTAGCACAAAGAGTTGATGTTAAGGCTGAATCAATTCCTCCAGAAATTCCAATAACAAAACCATTAGTTTTAGATTTTTTTGAATAAGATTTTAGCCATTGAATTATATTACTTGCAATTATATCATATTTCATTTATATATATTTATTGACTTTGTGTTAAATTTGATAAAATTATACACCACAAAATTAATGGATTATAATAAGATATACACAGTTATTTTTATTGTTTTTTTTTCAATCGGGTGTAATCATGTTATTTATAATGATGTAGAAATAGTAAGATTTGAGAAAGAATTTTATAACTCAGACGAAAAAGAACTAGATGATTTAATTGATAAATATCCATTTCTATTTCCTGATCAGTTTTCTAAAACAACTTGGATTAACAAAATTAATGATTCGATTGAAAATGATCTTTATAATTATTCTTTAATTGAATTTAAAGATTATAATTTTAATTCTAATCGAGTTCAATCAATTTTCCATAACGCTAATAATATTTTAGATAACTTCAAAACCCCTACTTTAATTACACTTATTTCCAAAAGCGATTTTAACGAACGAATAATTTATAGTGGACCTTATTTATTTATTTCATTGAATTTGTATTTTGGATCAAATTATTATACAAAAATTCCAAATTATCTTTCCTTTAATATGAATAAATTATTCATACCTAATGACATTGCGTTTAAGATTTCAGAAAGATTTGTTCAAAGTAAAGATGATAGAACTTTAATTTCTAATATGATTCATTTTGGAAAAATTCTTTATATAAATAAACTACTTAACAATGAAGATGAAGATTGGGTCATATTTAATACAAATCAAAAAAAAATGAAATGGACTATTGATAATGAATTTGAAATTTGGTCTTATTTTGTTGAAAACGAATATTTTTTTAATACTAATATTGACTTGAGATCTAGATTTATTTCATTATCTCCTTATTCAAAATTCAATCTTGATATTGATAAAGAATCGCCTGGTGGCATAGGGCGTTGGTTAGGTTATAAAATAGTAGATTCTTATATGAAAAATAACAAAGTAAGTCTAAATGATTTAATAGATTTAGATCATTATACTATCTTTAAAAATTCAAAATATAAACCATTTAAATAATGAAAAAAACTCAAATTACCTTTAATATAGAATTAGATGAAAATCAAATTCCTGAAAAAATAGATTGGTCAGCAACTGACGGAGGTATTGCTAACAAAGAATCTAAAGCCGTGTTTTTGTCAGTTTGGGATCATAAACCTCAAGAAACTTTAAAGATAGATTTGTGGACAAAAGATATGCCGATAGATCAAATGAACGTTTTTTTTCATCAGACATTAGTTAGTATGAGTGACACATATTTTAGATCAACAAATAATGAAAAAATGACAGATTCTTTTAAACAATTTTGTGATTATTTTGCTGACAATTTAAATATTAAGCTCTCTTAGAATTCATTTGCAGAGAGATGTTGTGCAAGATCTCTTCTCGCCCTAATTTTGATTTTGAAGAGCTTACAAAGTGCTCGGGATGAATACCTATTTCATTATATAAAATTTTGAGATAATTATCAGGATTTTCAATAAATTCTTTTTTATTTAGTTTATCTGCTTTTGTAAAAATTATTTTGAATTGAAGATTGTTTTGGTTTAGCCACAGCATGAATTCTAAATCAATTTTTTGGGGCTTTAGTCTAAGATCTATAAGTACAAATGTTAAGTTGATATGGTTTCTATTCAAAAAGTAATCTGTTATTATCTCTTCAATTATTTTTTTTTCTTTTTTTGATTTCCTAGCAAAACCGTAACCAGGTAAATCTACCAAAAACCATTTTTCGTTAATTAAAAAATGATTGATTAGGAGAGTTTTTCCAGGCGTTCCAGAAATTTTAGCTAATTTTTTACTGTTTGTTAACGCGTTTATTAGTGAAGATTTTCCAACATTAGATCTTCCTATAAATGCATATTCATAAAATTTCTGATCTGGACAGTCTTTCGATTTTGAACTACTTTTTACAAAACTAGATGACGTTATTTTCATTTATCATAGTTTTTTATCTATGAGCCAATTGTGAACGGTCGAATTAAATTTATCTGGGTGTTCCATCATTGGGGCATGACCACATTTTTCAAACCAAAATAATTTAGAATTTGGCAATAATTTGTCAAATTCATTAGCTACATCTGGAGGTGTAACATCGTCATTTTCACCCCAAATAAGTGCTGTAGGTATATTAATGTTTGGCAGATCTTTAGCCATATTGTGTCTTATCGCACTTTTCGCAACTGCTAAAATTTTTAAAACCTTCCTTCTGTCATTAACCGCTTCAAATATTTCGTCAACTACTTCTTTGGTTGCTATTTCAGGTGAATAAAAAACATTTTGAGTTTTAGTTTTTATAAATTCATAATCGCCTCTTCTTGGATATGTGTCACCCATTGCATTTTCATATAATCCAGAGCTACCTGTTAAAATTAAGGCTTTTGTATCTGAGGGAAATAATTTTGCATGCACTAATGCTACATGTCCGCCTAATGAATTTCCAACTAGAATTACTTTTTTCAGCTTTAACTTCTTGATAAAATTATTAATATATTTTGCAAAATATTTAACATTTGTATTAAGAAGTGAGGCAGAATAAATAGGTAATTCAGGCATAAAAACTTGATAGTCTAAATTTTGGAACCTTTCTAAAAACTCTTTAAAGTTGCCAAGCCCCCCCATAAGTCCATGTAATACAATAATAGGGTTTCCTTGTCCTCCAACAGTGTATTTAAAACCACTGTTTTCAATATGTGTAAGGCTATTCATTTTTTATAATAGATAATACATGTTTTCTAAGCAAATATAGTTATTTACAATAAGAATAATTTCAACTTTTGTTTTTTATTAGCCCACTTCTTAACAAATTTAAATAACTGTAAATCAATTATTTAATTGCATGTTTTGTGGTTTGATTGAAAATTATTAACAAAGTGGTAAAATGTGGTAAAATGTGGTAAAATTTCGATATATTTGAGTTAAACCAAAATTAAAGTGATTAACCTGATTGGAACTTACGAATGTAAAATTGATGTCAAGGGACGTTTCATGCTCCCAGTCAATTTAAAAAAGCAATTAGGCAAACACTTAAATGAAAGTTTTATTGTTAAGAGATCTGTATTTCAAAATTGTTTAGAAATTCATCCTTTTAGTGAATGGAAAATTACGATGGAGAAACTTAACAAACTCAATAGGTTCGTAAAAAAAAATAATGATTTCATAAGAAGATATAATGCAGGTGTCAGAATTATTGATTTAGATAATAGCGGAAGATTATTAATTCCAAGAGATTTGTCAAAATTATATTTTTTAAATAGCGAGATAGTACTAACATCAGCTATCAACATCATTGAAGTTTGGAACAAACATTCTTATGAGGAAGTTATTAATGATCCAAATTTAAATTTCGCAGATTTATCTGAAAGTGTAATGGGTAATCAGTCTAACGATGTATCATAGTCCGGTAATGCCAGTAGAATCAATTGATAGTTTAAATATTTTAAGTAATGGTGTTTATGTTGATTTAACTTTTGGAGGAGGAGGTCATTCTAAATTAATATTAAACAATTTAAGTAGTAAGGGGAAATTGATAGCATTTGACCAAGATATTGATGCAATCGAAAATAAAATAGATGATTCGAGATTTATTTTAATTAATCAAAATTTTAAATTTTTAAAACAAAATTTGAAATACAATAACATATTAAACGTTGATGGAGTATTTGCAGATTTAGGAGTTTCTTCTCATCAATTTGATAGTACTAAAAGAGGTTTTTCTATAAGGTTCGATTCTGAAATAGATATGAGAATGAATACTAATTCTTCATTTGATGCTAAAGAGATTTTAAATGAATATTCGGAAAATCAACTTTCAAATATTTTTTTTGAATATGCAGATTTAAGAAATTCAAAAGATATTGCTAAAACTATAGTTGATGCAAGATCTTTAGGAAAAATTAAAAGAACCAGTCAGTTAAATGAAATACTAAGTTCTTTTCTTCCAAAAGGATTTGAAAATAAAATTCTTGCTAAAGTTTATCAAGCTTTACGTATTGAGGTTAATCAGGAAATAGAAGCACTAAAAGAAGTTTTATTACAGCTTCCTAGTTTGGTTAAAAAAGGAGGAACAATTTCGTTTATAACTTATCATTCTATTGAAGATAGAATTGTTAAAAGATTTATTCAAAACGGTTGTTTTAATTCTGAGCCATCTAAAAATGAATTTGGAGTTTCTGAAATTCCATTCAAAAAAACATTTAAATTCATTGCACCATCATTAAAAGAAGTTAAATCAAACAATAGAGCTAGAAGTGCAAAATTAAGATCTGCAATAAAAATATGAGAGATAGTTTAAAAAAAATAATACTAGGCAAGTTTTTAATTAATGAAGGATCAATTAAAAACTGGGGTTATGTCTTTTTTTTGTTTACTATTTGTTTAATTATGATATACTCCTCTCATTCAGTTGATAGCAAGATCATAAAAATTGGAGATTTGAAAAATGAAATTTCAGTACTTCAAAGTAAGTTCATAAATAAAAGAAAAGAAGTAATGATATTAAAAATGGAATCTAATGTTTCACTTGTAATGGATGACAGAAACATTAAGAGTTCTACTACTCCACCAAAAAAAATAATTATTGAATAATGGAAACTAATCAAAAACAATTTTTATACAGGCTTTATCTAGTCACTGGTGTATTGGTGTTTTTGGGTTTAGGAATAGGTTATAAAATTTTTCATATTCAATATGTTGATGGTAATGATTACAGGAAAATAGCTAAAAATAATACTTTACAAAATTTTACGATTTCACCTGAAAGAGGCAATATATTTTCTGATGATGGTAGTTTGTTAGCAGCTTCAACAATCAGTTTTGATATATATTTTGATGCTGTAACTGTCTCAGATGCGAATTTTTCAAAATATTCAAAAGAACTTTCAAAAGAACTTTCAAAAACTTTTAATAAATCAGAAAAAACTTTTCTTGATAGACTAATTTTTGCTAAAAATAATAACAAAAGATATCATCTAATCAATCGAGGAGTTTCAATAGAAAATTTAAATAAAATAAGACAAATGCCACTTTTTAAAATGGGTGGTGTTAGAGGTGGTTTGATTATTGAAAAAAAGAATTCTAGAGATTATCCGTTAAACAAGATTGCAGAAAGAACTATTGGATACGAGAGGATTTCTCAAGATGATAATTTTAGTGGAGTAGGACTTGAACACGCTTTTGGTTCAAAATTAAGAGGCAAAAATGGCTTACAATTAATGCAAAAAATTTCTAATGGTAAATGGAAACCAATTTCCTCAAGTAATAAAATCGAGCCAATTCCAGGAAATGATATTATTTCAACAATTAATGTTGGATTCCAAGATATTACACATCACTCTTTATTAAAGCAATTGGAAGATTTTGAAGCTGACCACGGTACTGCGGTGGTAATGGAAACTAACACAGGTGAAATCAAAGCAATTTCAAATTTAGGAAGGACCTCAGAGGGAAAATATTATGAAAAATTAAACTACGCTGTTGGAGAACACTTTGAGCCTGGTTCCACTTTTAAATTAATGTCAGTAATCGCTGCATTTGAAGATGATAAAGTCGAGCCAAATACAATAATAGATACAGAGAAAGGAGTCCTTTCTTTTTATGGTAATAAAGTAAGAGATTCTAAACCAGGAGGATATGGAAAAATTTCTGTTAACGATGCTTTCAAATTTTCATCTAATACAGGAATTGTAAAGATTATTAGCGAATCTTATGGAAATGAACCACATAAATTTTCTGATAGACTTTTTAATATGGGATTAAATAATAAGTTAGGACTTTCAATTTTAGGAGAATCTAGCCCTAGAATTCCGCATCCAAATGATAAAAACTGGAATGGTTTATCTCTGCCTTGGATGGCTTATGGCTATGGAGTACTGTTATCACCATTACAAATTTTAACATTTTATAATTCTGTCGCAAATAACGGAGAAATGGTCAAGCCTGTTTTTATAAGACAAAGTAGATTGGAATCTAATAAAGTAGTTTTAAACCCGTCAATTTGTTCGGAAGATACCCTTAATAAAGTTAAATTAATGTTAGAAAATGTTGTAAACGATAAAGGAGGAACAGCAAATAATATACAATCAAATATTTATAGAATTGCTGGAAAAACTGGAACTGGTCAGGTTGATTATAACACTGATAATATGCAATATATTTCAAGTTTTGTTGGGTATTTTCCAGCTGATAAGCCCAAATATTCATGTATAGTGGTTATTCATAAACCCAATAAGAAAAAAGGATATTATGGGGCAACAGTTGCTGCACCAGTTTTTAAGAAAATTGCTGATAAAATATACTCTTTAACGCCAGAATTAGTTAATTATAATGAAACTAAAAAAATTAATTCTCCTCAAATTTCTAATAAAGGAAAAACACTCTCAATTGATATTGATAATTTATCGTTAATAATAGGAAAAAATTATAAAAACATTCTACCTGCTTTAGAAAATCTTGGATTTAACGTTTCTTTTATTGGAACAGGTATGGTTATTAAAGACTTCAGAATCAAAAATAAGTCTCAAAAAAATATAGTTATTAGTCTTACATGAAATTATTAAAAGACATATTATACAAAGTAGAAATTCAGTCTGTTATTGGCAATACAGATATTAATATAAATAAGATAGAATTTAATTCTAAAAAAATCTTAAAAAATGATTTATTCATAGCTATAAAGGGCTATAAATCAGATGGAAATAGTTTTATAAGTAACGCTATATCAAACGGATCAAAAGCCATTATATGCAATTCAGTTCCAAGTCAAATTACAAAAGATGTTACCTATATTATTGTTATTGATTCAAGAAAAACATTAGCCCTAATATCTTCAAATTATTATGACAATCCTTCACAAAAAATAAAACTTATTGGAGTTACAGGAACGAATGGTAAAACATCTAGTACTACATTAATGTATCAGCTTTTCAAAAGTTTTAACAAAAAAGTTGGATTAATATCTACTAACATAATTTTGGTTAATAATATCAAATTTAAAGCTAATCAAACTACTCCTGATTCATTATATCTGAACTATATTTTAAACGAAATGGTTGTTTCGAAAGTCGAATATTGTTTTATGGAGGTATCATCTCATGCAATTTCACAAATGAGAGTTTATAATTTAAGTTTTGATGTTGGTGTTTTTACAAATTTATCTCATGACCATTTAGATTATCATAAGTCTTTTAAAGACTATCGAGATGTTAAAAAAATATTTTTTGATTCTTTACCTAAATCAAGTTTTGCTATAACTAATGTTGATGATAAGAATGGCAATTATATGGTTCAAAATGCTGTTTGTGAAATCTTTTCATATTCTTTAAAATTTAATTCAAATTTTTCTTTAAAAATTTTAGAAAAAGATTTTAATGGAATGAAACTATTAATAAATGATATTGAATTATGGACTAAGCTAACAGGAACTTTTAATGCATACAATATACTTACAGTTTTTTGTGTTGCTAAAGTATTTAATATTTCAGATGAATCAATCTTGCAAAAGATCAGTTCATTAAACTCACCTGAGGGAAGATTTGAGTTAATTAATTTAAATAGTGATAAAATCGGAATAATTGATTATGCACACAGCCCAGATTCCTTAAAAAATGTATTAAACACAATTAATGATATTAAGAATCTTAATGAATCATTGATAACTGTTATTGGATGTGGTGGTGATAGAGACAAAGAAAAAAGGCCTTTGATGGGTAAAATAGCATGCTCCCTTAGCGATAAAGTGATTTTTACATCTGACAATCCAAGATCTGAGGATCCAATTGTGATAATAGATCAAATGAAAAGTGGAGTAAAAAATAAAGATAAACATAAGTTTATTTTAGAAATAAATAGGAGGAAAGCCATTCAAGAAGCATGTGAATTAGCAAGAAAAAACGATGTCATTTTGATAGCCGGTAAGGGACACGAGAAATATCAAATTACAGGAAAAGAAAAAATGAAATTTAACGATAAAAAAATTTTAATAGAATCTCTAAAAATTAATAAGTAAAATGTTTTATTTTTTATTTGAATACTTAGAAAATCAATTCCAGTTAACAGGAGCTAGTTTATTTCAGTATATTTCTTTTAGATCATCTTTAGCATTTATTTTTTCATTATTTTTTTCAATTATTTTCGGTAAAAAAATAATTAATTTTTTAAATAAAAAACAAATAGGTGAATCAATTAGAGATTTAGGTTTGATTGGCCAAAAGGAAAAAAAAGGTACACCAACTATGGGTGGACTTATTATTATTTTTTCTACTATAATTCCAGTTTTACTTTTTTCAAACTTTACAAATATCTATATCATTATTCTTCTTTTTACAACTGCTTGGCTTGGAGCTATAGGTTTTTTAGATGATTATATTAAAGTATTTAAAAAAAACAAGAAAGGACTTAAAGGTAAATTTAAAATTATAGGACAGGTTAGTCTTGGTTTAATTGTTGGTTTAACTTTATTTTTTCATCCTCAGGTAACTTTAAAAAATCAAAATAATTTAGATTCAAACAATATCCAGAAAGTTACAGTTAACTCAGAATATAAGTCTACTAAAACAACAGTGCCCTTTTTAAAAAATAATGAATTTGATTATTCATTTTTTAGTTCATTAACGGCTAGTGAAAGTAAAACTATAAGTATAATTGTTTTTGTATTCTTTGTTATTTTAATAATTACATCAGTTTCTAATGGTGCTAATTTAACAGATGGAATCGATGGTTTAGCAGCTGGTTCTTCAGTAATTATTACCATCACATTGGGTGTCTTTGCTTGGGTTTCCGGAAATATAATTTTTTCTGAGTATTTGAATATAATGTATATACCCCGCGTTGGTGAGGTAGTTGTTTTTATTTCTTCTTTTATTGGAGGTCTGATAGGGTTTTTATGGTACAATACTTTTCCTGCTCAAGTTTTTATGGGAGATACTGGTAGCCTTACTATTGGAGGTGTTATAGCAGTTATAGCTATAATTGTAAGAAAAGAGTTATTGCTTCCTCTTATTTGTGGTATTTTTCTTATAGAAACTTTATCTGTAATAATTCAAGTAACTTATTTTAAGTATACCAAGAGTAAAAAAGGCATAGGTCATAGAATTTTTCTTATGTCACCTATTCACCATCATTTCCAAAAATCTGGATTACATGAAAGTAAAATTGTAGTGAGATTTTGGATAATTGGAATTTTATTAGCGATTCTCTCTTTAATAACTTTAAAAATTAGATAATGATGAAAAATAGTATTGTTGTTATTGGTGGTGGAGAAAGTGGTGTTGGAGCAGCCTTTCTTGCTAACAAGAACGGATACGATGTTTTTCTTTCAGAATTCAATACTATAGAAAAAAAATATAAAAAAATATTAAAAAATAATCAAATTAATTATGAAGAAGGAGGGCATACTCTAGAAAAATTTCTCAAAGCTAGAGAGATTATTAAAAGTCCGGGAATTTCTAATAATTCTGATATAATTATCAAAATTAAATCTAAAAATATTCCAATAATTTCAGAAATTGAATTTGCTTACAGATTTACAAATTCTATTTTAATTGCAGTTACCGGTTCTAACGGTAAAACAACAACATGCTCTCTTATTTACCATATTCTTAAAAGTTCAGGAAAAAGTGTTGGACTAGCAGGAAATATTGGTAACAGTTTTTCTTTTTTAACGGCCAAAAATGACTTTGAATATGTTGTCTTAGAACTAAGTAGTTTTCAATTAGATGATATAATAAATTTTAATCCATTTATTTCAATAATTACCAATTTATCCCCTGATCATTTAGAGAGATATAATTATGATTTTCAGAATTATGTTAACTCAAAATTTAATATTATTTCTAATCAGTCATCCTCAGATTATTTTATTTATAATAATGATGATGATAAAATCATTTCTGAGCTAAGCAATAGAAATATCAATTCAATAAAAATTCCATTTTCATATGAAAATATACATGGAAATAATCTTACTTATGTTAAAAACGATAATATTAATTCTAATATAAATAATACCAGTTTTATGATACCAATTGAAAATTTATCCATTAAAGGAAAGCATAATGTTCAAAATAATATGGCTGCTGCAACGGTAGCAAAAATTTTAAATATTAGTGATCAAAAAATCAGGGAATCATTAGGGAATTTTCAATCTATAAATCATAGACTTGAACATGTATTAACTATTCAAAAAGTAAAATACATCAATGATTCTAAAGCCACTAATGTAAACGCTGTATATTACGCTTTAGATTCTATGAAATCATCAACTGTTTGGATTGTTGGTGGAGTAGATAAGGGAAATAATTACGACGATTTAATTCCTTTGGTAAGAGAAAAGGTCAAAGCAATTATTTGTATTGGAATTGATAATTCCAAAATTATAGAATCATTTTCTCCTTTTGTTGAGATAATTATAGAAAATGAAAATATGGTTGAAGCTGTTAAAAATGCATATAAAATTGCTAAACCAAAAGATAATGTGTTATTGTCACCGGCTTGTTCAAGTTTTGACTTATTCAAAAATTACGAAGACAGAGGGAATCAGTTCAAGGCAGCGGTAAGAAAATTATAATGAATTTATTTTTAGAAAAAATTAAAGGAGATAAGATAATTTGGTCAATAGTTATACTATTGGCAGTTTTTTCTTTTTTACCTGTTTACAGTGCAAGCTCTAATTTTGGAAATAGTTTTGTTTTATCAAATGTTTTAAAACATTTTGCAATTATAACAGTTGGTATTTTAATAATGTACGGCACACATTTGATTCCATACAAATATTTTAAAGGATTATCAAAGCTAGCGTTACCTTTTATAATAGCTGTTTTAATCCTTACTTCTTTACAGGGTAATGTAATAGATGGGGCTAACGCAAGTAGATGGATTAAGTTACCAATTATTGGCTTGTCTTTTCAGCCCTCGTCGATGGCTATAGTTGTATTAATGGTTTATGTTTCATTTTATTTATCTAAAAATTATAATAAAAAAATAAGTTTTTTCAAAACTATAATCCCTCTTTGGATTCCTATTATATTAATAGTATTTTTAATTTTACCTTCAAATTTTTCGACTGCTGCTATGATATTTTTGATGATAATTACTTTAATTTTCATTGGAGGATATCCTTTTAAATATTTAATAGGTATAGGATTTTCTGGAATAATTCTTTTTTCACTTTTCTTTTTAACTGTGAAAAATTATCCAGATTTAATGCCTAATAGAATAGATACATGGATAAGTAGAATTGAAAATTTTTCATCATCCGAAAATTCTGAAAATAATTATCAAATCTTAAGAGCTAAATCTGCAATAGCATCTGGTATGGTTTTCGGAGTTGGAGCAGGAAAAAGCTCAATGAAAAATATTCTTCCCCAAAGCACATCTGATTTTATTTATGCAATAATTACTGAAGAATACGGAACTGTTGGAGCAGTTAGTGTATTGTTTCTTTACCTTTTATTACTTTTTAGAATAATAATAGTATCGTATAAGTCTAATACTGTTTTTGGACAATTATTGGCATTAGGATCAGGACTACCTATAATTTTTCAAGCATTCATTAATATGGGAGTTGCAGTTCAGCTTTTCCCTGTTACTGGTCAGCCCTTACCATTAATAAGCACTGGTGGAACATCTATTTGGATGACTTTTCTAGCACTTGGTATAGTTTTAAGTATAAGTTCTAAAGAATCAACAGATATTTTAAATACTGATAACCCTTTAAATATACTAAGTGAAACAGAATAGATTTTTAATTTCGGGTGGAGGTACAGGGGGGCATATTTATCCTGCTATTTCTATTGCCGAAGAATTATCTACAAGATTTGAAAATAATAAAATATTATTTGTCGGTTCATCTGATCGAATGGAAATGCAAAAAGTTCCCGAATATGGATACGATATTATCGGGTTATGGATTAGTGGAATTAATAGAAAATTACATTTTTCAAATTTATTAATCCCATTAAAGATTATTTCAAGTATTGTAAAATCTTATTTTATCATTAAAAAATTTAAACCAGATTTTGTAGTAGGAACTGGAGGTTTTGCTAGTGGTCCAGTTTTATATGTTGCTTCAAAATTAAAAATACCAACTTTAATTCAAGAACAAAATTCTTACCCAGGAATTACCAACAGAATTCTATCTAAATCAGTCAATTACATTTGTGTTTCTTATTTAAAAATGGAAAGATATTTCCCAAAATCCAAATTATTATTTACTGGTAACCCTGTTAGAAAAGATATTTATTTATCAACAATCTCAAAGAAAGTTTCATTAGAGTTTTTTAACCTAAACACGAACAAAAAAACCTTGTTAGTTTTGGGAGGAAGTTTAGGAGCATTAAAAATTAATGAATTTATTGAATCCAATTTAAATTATTTCAAGAATTTAGGAGTTCAAATTCTATGGCAATGTGGAAATCATTATTTTCAAAAATTCCAGTCACTTGAAACAGATATTGTAAAAGTTCAGCCGTTTATAAAAAAAATGAACCATGCTTATCAAGCAGCTGATTATATCATATCAAGATCTGGTGCAAGTGTGATTTCTGAACTATGTATTGTTGGTAAGCCAGTAATTTTTATTCCTTCACCTAACGTAGCAGAAGACCACCAAACTAAAAATGCAATGTCTATTGTGAATTTAAACTCAGCAGAAATTGTAATGGAAAAAGATTTGGACTCTGAGTTTAATCGAGTTTTTGAAAAAATATATAATAATAAAGAATACTCTTTAAAATTATCAAAATCAATTAAAAAAATTGAAAGACCTACTGCAACAGAGGACATTGTTAATCATATTAAAAAATTTTTGAAATGATTAATAATTATACAAGAATTTATTTTTTAGGTATTGGCGGAATAGGGATGTCTTCTTTGGCTTTTTATTTTATTAACGAAAACAAACTTGTAGCTGGATATGATAAAGTGAATTCTAATATTACTAAATTACTTTCTGAAAAAGGTGCTGAAATTCACTGTAATGATGATGTTATAAATATTCCATCTAAGTTTTTAAATCAATTACAAACCCTGATAATTTATACTCCTGCTATTTCTAAATCTAATAAAGAGTTTAAGTATTTTAAAAAAAATGGATTTAGAATTTTAAAAAGGTCAGAACTACTTGGATTGATTTCTCAAAATAAATTTTGTATTGCGATTGGAGGAACTCACGGTAAAACTACAACTTCATCAATTTTGTCTCATATACTTTATGAAAACAATATAAGCTTCACTTCTTTTATTGGTGGAATTTCTGAAAATTATAACTCAAACTTATTACAAAACGGTAATGATATCGTGTTAGTTGAAGCTGATGAGTTTGACAGATCTTTTCATTCTTTATTTCCAAATATAGCTTGTGTCACATCTGTTGACCCTGATCATTTGGATATTTATAATTCAAATGAAGAATTAAATCAATCATTCAACCAATTTATTGATAATATTAAACCAAAAGGAGTACTATTCTCAAATGAAAAAACTTTACTAGGGGGTGTTTCATATGGATTTAGTTCTAAATGCGAATATTTTATTTCTAATTATTCTAATTTCAAATCTTCTTCTTTTTTTAATATAAATTATGGTGATGTTTCAATAGATTCTGTGAAGTTTAATATGCCTGGAAAACATAACGCATTAAATGCTCTTGTTGCATTTGCGATTGGAAAAGAATTGAATATTGATGACAAATCCATTGCTAATTCTTTATCTTCATTTTTAGGGGTTAAAAGGAGATTTAGCTATGCATTATACACACCTAAAATTATAATAGATGATTATGCTCATCACCCAAGTGAGATAAAAGCTGTTTATGACACTATAAAAGATTTATATCCTGACAAAACAAATACTGCTATTTTTCAACCACATTTATTTTCAAGAACAAGAGATTTTATGAGTGAATTTGCAGAAATTTTATCAAAATTTGATAATATCATTTTAACAGAAATATATCCTGCAAGAGAAAAACCTATTACTAATATCAGTTCTGATAAATTATTAGAATTAATTGATAATAAAAACAAATCAATATTAAAAAAATCAGATTTATCAAATTTTTTAAGAGAATCTGATTCTGAAGTTTTTATAATAATGGGCGCTGGAGATATTGCTGATGAGGTTGAAATAATTAAAAATAATATTCTTATTTAATATGAATTTAAATATACTAAAAATGTCTTTCTTATTACTGTCTGTTTGTCTATTGACATTATTTAGTTTTAATAAAAATCAGAGTAGAATTATTGACTTCGTTGACTTAACTTATGTGAATACTGATTTTAAATTTATCTCCAAAGATTCGGTTAATAAATTGTTAACACAAAGTAAATTATTTTCTAATGAAATTTTGAAAAGTAATTTAAATTTGGAGGAATTTGAACGTATTATTCTATCAAATGAATATGTAAGTTCAGCTGAAGTGTCAATTAGTATTGATGGAAAATTGGGGGTTAATATTAAAGAAAAAAATCCAGTGTTTAGAGTTTTGAATGAAAAGTATTATGTTGATGCTGATGGAAAAAAAATGCCATTATCTAAAAATTTTTCCGAAACATGTCCAATGATTTTAAGTATTGTAGATTCGATTGATTTAAAAATGTTAGGTGATTTAGGTATCTACATAAAAAATCATAAATTTTTATCAAATCATATTGCAGGATTAACTAAGTCAAATAATAAATTAATATTTAATATTGACGGTTTTCAATATAATTTGAATTTAATTAGTGATGGAAATTATGTTTCGAAATTTAAAAATTATGAAGCATTTTTCAATACTGTTTATTCATCTGGTTTATTAGATAGTTTGAAATCCGTTAATCTTGATTTTAAAAACCAGGTTATAATACAAAGAAAATAAATATGGAAACAAAAAATTTATTTGTTGGATTAGATATAGGTACAACTAAAATTGTTGCATTAATTGGATCTTTGAATGAATATGGTAAGTTAAAAATAATTGGAATAGGTAAATCAAAAAGTTTAGGCGTTCATCGTGGAGTTGTAAATAATATTACTCAAACAATTCAATCTATTCAATTAGCTGTTAGTGAAGCAGAACTAAATTCATCTGAAAAAATTGATAAAGTTATAGTTGGGATTGCAGGTCAACATATTAGAAGTCTTCAGCACAGCGATTACATAACTAGGATTAATTCTGATACCGTTATTAATAATGACGATTTAGACAAACTAATAAATCAAGTTTATAAACTTGTTATGCTTCCTGGAGAAGAAATAATTCATGTACTTCCTCAGGATTATAAGGTTGATGGTCAGGCTGAAATTAAAGAACCAATAGGAATGTTTGGTGGAAGATTAGAAGCAAATTTCCACGTAGTAGTAGGTCAAGTCTCTTCTATTAAAAATATAGCTAGATGTATTAAGAGTGCAGGGATTGATTTTGAAGGAATTACATTAGAGCCTATAGCATCCTCTGATGCTGTATTAAGTCAGGAAGAAAAAGAAGCTGGTGTTGCTTTAATTGATATAGGTGGAGGAACAACTGATTTAGCAATTTTTAAAGATGGAATTATTCGTCATACGTCAGTAATACCTTTCGGCGGTAATATTATTACTGAAGATATAAAAGAAGGGTGTTCAATTATAGAGAAACAAGCTGAACTATTGAAAATTAAATTTGGTTCTGCTTGGCCTGGAGAAAATAAAGAAAATGAAATTGTTTCAATTCCAGGCTTAAGAGGAAGAGATCCAAAAGAAATTACTCTTAAAAACTTATCAAAAATTATTCATGCAAGAGTTGTTGAAATAGTCGAACAGGTTTATATAGAAATTAAAAATTATGGACATGA
>ERZ651776.1224-NODE-1224-length-31560-cov-4.252867_pt1 | contig 31560 bp, 18 predicted proteins | sample MGYA00514761_ERZ651776 | MGnify/ENA metagenome assembly ERZ651776
TCGCTGACACTACCGGCGGCACCAGCACCAGCACCAGCTCCAGCACCAGCACCAGCACCAACACTAACACCAACATCAACTCCAACATCAACTCCAACTCCAACTCCAACTCCAACTCCAACTCCAACTCCAACTCCAACATCGTCAATTTCGATTTTTCTCTTCTTGTTTTTGGCGTTAAGCCTCTCCCCTGGCAGGTTCTCCTCCTTGAATGCCTTGAGCGCATCCAATCCCATGATACTGTTGCCGTTGCCGTTGCTGTTGGCGTTGCCGTTCACTTTCCCCATTCCTTTTTTCTCTGCCATAGTGATCCGAGTCCTGCTGTGGTGGGGACAGAAGTGGTTCCCCTCGATGCTGATCCACTCGTCTGGTACCTTGATAGTGTTGATGTACGTAACAAATGCCATCTTCTTCGCCGGGTCATAGTCGAGCACCTTTACCTGCTTGAATATACCCTTTGCATTGCAATATGCGTCAAACAAGGCGCCCCTCACGACCTCCTTCTCGTCGACGCTCTCGGCGCTATAAGTTGACTCTGCGTGCGTAACAGTATTCCAATCGTCCTCCGGGACATCGCAGCTCGCCCTCTCGGGCTGCCACACATTGTCTTTGCACCAGAACGTCTCCGGGATCTCCTCCGTCTGGACGAACCAGGGCAGCTTCCTCCACTTCATGCACGCAGGGTTCTCGCACTGAACCCAGTTCTCCTGCTTCTTTTCGGCGGCGCCCCCCCCCTCGTCGGCCAAAGCGCTTGCAAGCATGCCCTCCTTTTCGTCGTTCGACCTTTTAAAGCGGCTTCCCGCGAGGTCTTTACGAGTAAGCCCGCCCTTGATGCAAAACAAGGCTTGGTTCAAATTTGTGTCGTCACCCGTCAAGAGTAGGTCAAGAACTGGGCTGCCGACGAAGTCTACACTTGTGTTGCCAGACCCGAAAGTGGTCATCAGCTCGGCGTCCCACTGCTCGCACCGCCTCACCTTATCGTGACCCCAGTTAAGAATGAGTAGCTTCTGCTCTTTGCCGTACATGTATTCTTTGCTGCCGCTGAGGATGCAGTGTTGCATTTTCGGCAAGATAAGACAACCAGTCATCTTCAGGGGTCCCTTCGGGGTCTTGACCCCCCCGTTGAACCAGTGCAAGAGCTGGGTCAAAACGTAATCGTGGTCGTATTTGATAGACACGCTTGCGACGGCATCTTCTGGATCGTAGAAATTGATCTTGTCCCCTTTCATTGCGATTCTATAGTCACCGGTGCTTGCCGTACAAGTCGCAGGCGGAATCAGCTGGTGCGGAACAGTGTTGGCTAGTTCTCGCGCGTAGACATCGACCGGAGACGATTTGAATTTATTGTAACCTCGGAGCTTCACGAACGTGTCAGTGTTGGCGTACAGCGCTAGTAAGTCCGCAGCGGCTGCAAAACGAGGCTGTAATTTCACTCCAAGCTCCGGTACCCACTTCAACATCAACGTCCTCAGATTGATCATCAATGTCTTCGCGTCACGTTTCGCCTGGCCAGCGACGATGGCGTCCACTAACTTGCCCATGTTAGCGACTGCCAGTGTATCGAAATTGTCGTATTCCTTCCAAAGAGAGTCGACGACGATCTGAGGAGTGCTAATCGCCTGCATCCCGTAGATCATACTTTTCACCACGCTATCCTCGTTAACTGCAAGTTTGAGCACAATGTCCCTGTTGTCGAGCCTATCTACGGGCGCGTGAATGACCTCCTTCTCCTTATTGGTCTTATTAGGAAGCGAGTTCCTGTGACGAGAAAGCACGCGACCTACCAAGCTAAGTGACTGCGTCAGCATCAATATTCTGTTCTCAAAAGTGCTTCGTCCCTCGCCGTCTGCCGCTTGCATTGTCATTGGAGGTAACTTTTGCGCCTTGGCCTCCTCATCGTGGATTTCTCGAAGTTCATTTTGGTGGGTATTGAGCTCTTTGTACTTTTGTTCCAGAATATCAGTGGCAGTGACCGTGACAGCGACAGCGACAGCAGTGTCCTCTGCGGCTCCCTTCTTCCTCTTTTTGGATGCAGCCGTCGGCGGTGCCGGTGCACCCACAGGGGGCGGTGTCGTCTTTCCCCCTCTGCCTTTTGCCCCCTTTACCCCCTTCCCCTTGCCCTTTGCCCCCCCCTTGCCCCCCTTAGCCTTGGCCTTCGCCTTCGCTTCCTTCGCTTCCGCAACTCCGATTTCTCTCTGCAATCTCTCGATCTCCATCTCGACATAAACTTTCCTCTCGGCCTGCAGTTTTATTTTGTCTCGGTGGTCACAAATGAGAGAAATAGGAAGTGCCTTGCGCTCGTATTCAGCGAACTTGAGGCATTCAAAGACGAACTTCCGCAGCCAAAGAGGGACTGCTTCCATCGTATTTGTTTCTTCCCTGCTGATGTAAGAAACTGCACCGAACGCGGCACAGTTGATTTTGTGTTTCTGCAGCATCGACTCCTCTTCTTCTGACATCCCCCGCGAGGCGAATACGCACGACTGAAGCAATGCGGCAAATCGACTGGCGATGGCGTTGGTCCTGTTCATAACCTGTTGAAGACAATCTGCTGTTGCAAAATGCAAGAAACTCCCCCTGCAATCGCAATGGCCACACAAGCAGCATGCACTCATGTACTCGGTGATGGACTCAGTTATGGCACAGTAATCGAAGGTGAGCTCCTCCCCAAAGGCGACGGGGCGGACGGTTGTCATGGAAAGTCTCAGGTGACCGTCTACGCTAACAGCCTTGACCTCGCACGTAGGGTTACAGCTGTGCGATAGCTGACTTCCCATTGACGACTTCCTACTGGCGTCAACGAACAACAACCCGTATCCTCGCGGATCTGTCTTGGGACGTTCTAATGCCATGTTGTAAAACTCGGGAAGCTCAGGTTGCATCCCAAAAAATTGCTGTGTTTTCTCGACGGCCTCCTGTTTTTCAGACCAACGCCACGATGGATACACTTCACCACGGTAGTAGGTCACAAGCGTCTCGACAGGTATCCCCTTCGGGTCCACGACGACGGCGCCGAAGCCCTTCGGGTGCACTCGGAAACCCTCTGCACCGATAATGTCCCACGAAACGATCAAATCGCCCGCTGCACGAGAAACGTATGAAGGCGTGTCTGCCGCGCAGATTTTCTTGGTGTAGAACTCTACGCTGTGATGGCACGGTTGTGCTGGCGTCCCGTTGAGCAAGTTAAATGCGTATAGCATGTTGTGCGAGTCGTCAGTCGGAAGTGAGTTGATGGCCGGCAGCAAGTACTCTTCGATGAAAGATTTGACCACTTCAGTAGGGTAGGCCGAAGAAAGGACATTCTCAACGTTCTTACGAGTGTAACAGTCTATCCCCCACACAGGCTGCTCAGAGATTTGAATGAAACGATCTTTGGTGACCAGCTCGGGGTTGTCCTTCGCCATGCGATTCGTGAGAAGCTCGGGCTTCGATATGATCTTCCTTTGGTTCATGATATTCTCGACGGTAGCTACAATGAGTGTCTCCATCGTCTGGAAGACCTGAGCTTTCACGGTCTCCCCGTCCTTGTCAATGTCATCTGATATCTTCTTCTCGTCTGATGACTGCGTTGGAGCGTTGAGGGATACAGCTTGACTTCGAGTCGAGTGGGAAGATCGGTTGCGCGATAAATTCTGCATTTTATTCCTCTCTGTCTCGATATTCTTCTCGTGGACCTTGCTCTTCTTCATCCAACCCTCGCTAATATTGCTGTCTCTCGAAAACGGACAAGCCCCAAAGCCTTCCTCCACTTCCGTCGTCATCTCAAAGAGCGCTCCCTCCATGTCGTCCTTGTCAAGCCCGTCGCATACCACATAGTCGTTCAAATTCTGGTAAGGGCGCTCAGGATAGGCTGTCTTTCTCCACTCCTTTTGGAAAGCTGCCTCCGCGTTTTTCTTATCCTTTTGGGCTGAAACCCAGCAAATGCGGTCCGCTTCCTGTAACTGCGACGACTGTAACGCAATAGCTTTTTCAGCTACTGTCTGGAGCTCAGTCAACAATTTCCTTGATTCGTAGCCGAGATTTCCGCCCTTCCGTTTTCTCCCATCAACTGGGACAATGTCTATGGTCGTTGGATCAGAGAGCATACCAGCGCTGAATAATTCGTTGCAGTTCGATAGAAACGAATCCCAGTCTACGACGCACTTTGTTGTGGAGTGCTTCAAGCCGTCACACTCCCAGCAGCCGCAGCATTTCGATGCAACACAGTGTGGAGGAATTGTTCGTGACCGGGGAATGAGGAAATTGTTGATGTTCTCCAGCAATGCACTAAGATTCATTGGAGATGAGTTGCTATTCGGCGCTTTCGTCGCAGTCGTTGATGTTGCTGGTGCTGCTGTCGTTGTTGTGCTTGTGGGTGCTGCCATCATAACCTGCTGTCCTCCTATTGTTGGTGCTAGTTTTATTTTCGGTTTCTTTGCCCTCTTTTTTTCTCCCACGTCGTTTTTCTGCGAAGCCCAAGGAGTTACTGGCTGCATAGCGCCCTCGAGCACACCTTCTGAGCAGTCACAAAAGTAAGCATACACATCCAGCCTCATCAAGCTCCTTATTATCCGCTTGACATCCTCAAGATGCTGGTCTTCCAGTCCCTTCTTAAGCATCCCTTTAATCTTGTTCAAGCGAGCTTGTTCTTCTCGCTCTCTCTCACGCTCTCGTTCGCGCTGCGCCGCCGTTGGCGTTAAAGTATTGGACCTACTTTGACTTTGTGGCGGCATTTGGAGGTAGGGGACAGGTGGGGGGGGGAATGGTTTCGATTCATATTCGACAGAAGAGGCATCGAAATTCGTTACAGTAATAACACTCGGTTCACTGCTGTCCGTTGCGTTTTCGTTTTCGGTTTTCATCGCTGTAAGGGGGATGCAATGTTGGCGGCGAGGGAAGGGGCAACAGGTCTGTATTACACTAGGCGGTAAACGAAGTACGGCTAAATTTATTTTATGTGAGACAACAGGAACGTTCGAAAAGGCGAAAATAAGTTTTATCTCATTTACGATACAAGGGGCTGTACATTTTCTTGTGCGCCACCTTCTCTGTCTGGGTTGCCTTCGTTCTTGGTTCTCTCAGCAAATACAATTTGTTTTGTCAAAACGGTATCTCCGCCAGTATTTAAATAATAAGGGATCCCTGCGAACCGCCACAAGAAATTCTCAAAACAAAGAAAAACTTCATACCCGTTTTAGTCATCAATAAAGACGTCAAGCAGAAAATGGCAGTAATCTGCGTTCCTCTCCCTTTCGTCAGCGGTTCTATACAGTATGTCATCCTTCCTGCAGTTGTGTTTCTCCCCCTTTCGTTCTTTTTTTCCGTCCCTGCGGCAATCCGCCGTATCCGGGGTGTCATCTTTCCTCTTCTCCTCGTGGCTGCAGTGTTGAGATCGATTACAGGAAGTGTTTGCAGTGATACTGCGTGTGGCTTTATTGGGCAGAACCTCAAGGGCGGGGAAAGCTTTTTGGGGATCGTCCTTTCCTACGTAGTACTTCTCTGGCAACTGTTTAAGGATCATCTTTTAGCCAAGATTGGCAACGATAGAATCCGGTCTTCCCTTACTGGATTGATTCTGGACGTGTCAGGGATCATCTTCGCCCGCTTTCTCTTTTCTCTCCTGCAGTCCGCTCGCCGCACATCCCCGACCGAATTGAAGGATGACATGGTCAGGGAAACTTTTGACACGCTCAAGATGCTGCCCATGGTTAAAAAGGAGCTTCAGAAGGAGGAGGACAAGATGGTGGCTGACCTGAACAAAAGCCTGAAGGATGCAAACAGGAAAATCACCAAAAAGTTGCCAAAAAGGGGGAAGGCTCCGAGGACCGTGCTTGCAGACATTGTCAAGAGGGCCAAGAAGGAAAACGAGAAGTGGCAGGATGGGTTGGTCAGTGGGGCTGTCTATTGCGGGGAAGAGGAGCACACTAAAATGCTCTGTGAAGTGTACTCTGCCTTCAGTCTTGCCAACCCTCTGCACCCGGACATATGGCCATCGGTAAACCAGTTTGAATCTGAGATCTGCGCTATGACAGGGTCCCTGTTGAACGGCGGGACTGAATCGGTTGTTGGCTGCATATCGTCCGGTGGGACGGAGTCGATCGTGCTGGCGGCCAAGGCCCACCGTGAGTTCTTCGGCCGACGCCGAGGTGTCAAGCACCCCGAGATCATCAGCTGCGTGAGCGCCCACGCTGCCATCGACAAGGCTTGCGAAATCCTGAATATCCGCAACGTGAAGATTCCCACCGATCCAAAGACTCACAAGCTCGATGTCAACGCCATGAGGAAAGCGATCACGTCCGACACGATTATGCTTTACGCCTCTGCCCCCCAATTCGCCCAGGGTGTTGTGGACGACGTGGCCTCTTGCTCTGCCCTGGCACTGAAGCACGGCATCGGCCTCCACGTCGATTGCTGCCTGGGCGGTTTCGTTCTCCCCTTCGCCAAGAAGTTAGGATACCCCGTTGACGAATTCGATTTTTCGCTCGAGGGAGTCACCAGCATGTCAGTTGACACGCACAAGTACGGGTACGCCTCGAAAGGCACTAGCGTCGTCCTCTACCGAAACAAAGAGCTCAGGAGGGCGCAGTACTTCACCTACCCCAAGTGGACAGGTGGGCTTTACTGCACCCCCACCATTGCGGGGAGCAGGCCGGGGGCGCTCAGCGCTGCGTGCTGGGCGAGCATGATCAGCATGGGCGAAGACGGCTACTTAGAGAGGACCAAGGCGATCATGGATGCCACCCAGATTATTGCCGACTTTATCAGGGGTATGGATGGGCTGGAGTTGATGGGGGACCCTCGGAGCATGATCGTCTGCTTTGGCAGCAGCGAGTTCAATATTTATCGCGTCGGGGATAAGATGAGCCACAACAAAGGCTGGTCCCTCAATACCCTTCAGAACCCCCCTTGCATACATCTTTGCGTGACTCTGAAGACGGTCGAGCACATGGAGAAGTTCATGGACGACTTGGAAGAATGTGTTGATGAGGTTCTTGACGAGGGGAACGACGGTGCGTTGACCGGAAACGCCGCCATCTACGGTATGAGTGGAAGTATGCCCCCTGGACCGATCAGCGAGTTGCTTTGTTGCTACACGGACACCATGATGAACGCCGAGTAAAATAATAATAAAAGGGAACGCAGCTTGCAGTTTGACGAAGAACGAAAGTTATTTTAAATAATAGCATCTTTTAGTGTCGTTGTTGTAGCTTAACTTCGTCAGTAAGTACTCCAAACATCTGTCCCCCCCCCCCTCTACGCTACCTCACTGACATTCCTCCTAAATGTCCTTACCACATTCAAAACCTCCCCAATCGCTTTGTCGCTGAATCTACCCATACTAGGTACCACAGCCTTCACCTCGTCAACGTCTGACTGCACCGCCAGGAGATTGATGAGCTGCACAATCTCTGTAGGGTTCAGAGTCATGGTGCTTCCATCAGAGGCAGTCTCATAGTACTCCTCTAGAGTCTTGCGGAGTGTGTTCAGATGGGATAGCATCCCCTCCTGCTCCAGCGGCGTGCTAGCAGCGGCATCGAACCGCTTGCAGTACTTCCTTACGTCCCTGACAGTCATGTTCTCCTCCTCCTCCAACCCCATCCCATTCTGTGCCTCCTCCTCCGCCTTCTTGGCGGCGTCGTCCAGGTAGATCTTGGTCTCGAGGATAGAATAAAATGTCACATCGTGAGGAATCTCGTCGAAGATGCCTTCTGTGTCCATTTCTGCAATGTCCATGACTTCAGTCGGTGGTGGCTATCTGAGTTCGCAGTGTACAGGAGGGGGAGTGGGGATTGAGGACTCTGGTGAATTTGGGGGTTGTTTGTTTCGCCCTAGGGGGTATCTGAGCTTCTATATGAGCCTCTGTGGGTATTTTAGAAGCAAAGAAAAGTTGAAAATAAAATGTTCCCTGTCCACCGTCCACACCTCCTCACAAAAAATTTGACGACTGATAACACCACACAGACTTATTGTTGAGCCATTTTATTATCTCAGCGAGCATCAGTGATCGCAAGTAAATACCGACAATATGGCAGCTATCTCATTAGGTAAGTAATACCCCCGTCAATATCCCTTGTGGCTCTGAAGCTCACATCTCCCTCCCCGTGCTTTGCCATCCTTAGATTCTCTGCTCCCCGACTCCAGCCCACCCCCTCCCCTTGTAAAATGTCACCCATTGGTCCTATTTAGCATCCTCGACTCCTACACCCGTCGCCCCACCAACTCCTCTCGCGTCATCGGCACCCTCCTTGGTCTCACGACTACCGTCCCACATGTTCTCCCGGACGGATCGACGGGGGTTAGGACCCAGGTTGAAATCACTAACTGCTTCCAAGTCCCGCACCAGGAGGGAAAGAGCGGGGTGGCCATTGGGAAGGATTTCAATAGGCAGATGTTGGCCCTCAGCAACAGGGTGAATTCCAAGGAGAAAATTGTTGGATGGTTTGGGACAACAAGTAAGGTGAGGAAGTTCGATAACGCATTGCGAGTGTAATTTCATCCTGCGTGACGATCCTACGATAGATTCCACCTTGACATGCTCTAACGACATAACCCACCACATCCAAATCCATCATCTCCTTGCCTTGCTAAAAAACTCGAACAACGACAACGTCTACAGAGCGGCAAATATATTGTAGGCAGCTCTTCTCTCGTCCATGACTACTACAATTCTGAAACCCGAAAGTCGAACACTTTGTCATCTGCCAGTGCCACTTCCAATGCCAGTGAGGCATCCTGCATTCACCTAGTGGTTGATACTACCCTGACAGATAACAGGATCGGGTGGAAGGCTTATGTTTCCGAGCCCGTTAGTGTCAGGGGAGTGGGTCTTAGTACTATGTACAACGAGGTTGGTGTGGGTGTAGTGGCTGGACAATGCGAGAGGGTCTGCATGGAAAAAATGATTAATGAGGCCAGGAATGGAGAGAGCAAAATTAGTGACCCAAAAGCGCCCATGGCTGTATCCGTTAACAACATGAAAGAGACGATTATGCAACTGGCTGAATACTTGACCGCTGTGAACAACGGTTCCATCCCCAAGGATGACGAGATTGGAGCTAAAATCAATGAGGCGCTCAACAGCATACCCAACATTGACCCCACCAAATTCGACGATCTCATGAACAGTAATGTGCAGGACCTCCTCATGGTCAAATACCTCACAGGGATCACGAGAACGCAGCTCAAGATCGCAGAGAAGCTCAATGAAACTATTACGTCTTAGGGACGGGCGAGACAGAATAACAAAAGTGAAATTTTGGGAGTGATGTTTTTCCTTGGAATTTTTTTCTCCTTGTCGTCAAAAATATACCATGCGTGCGCACCTTTGCTCGTTACAGTTCGTTTGCTTATTACAAAAGAGAAAGATCTTAAAAAAACGTTTTGTCACTCGCACAACTTCCTGCAAGCTGATATTGTCCTCTGCACAGCCACTTTTGCAGTACCTCCTACTACGTTCTTCCTCTCGACGCTGCTTTCATAGTCCCAAATTTTCATCACGTCAGGCTCGAATCTTTTATCGATCGCTTGAAGCTGTTCCAGTGTCAGGTCCCCAAAATTCATCTTTTTCTCCTCAGCGAAGCGAACAGCAGCTCCAGAGATGTGGTGCGTCTCCCTGAAAGGCACGCCCTTCCTTACTAGATAATCCGCAAGGTCGGTTGCCAGCATCTCCTTGCACAACCCAGCTTTCAAGCCTTCCTCGTTTGTTTTCATCGTCATCAAAATTCCCGTCAAAATTTGGACACAGTCCTCCACAGAGTCAACGGACTCAAAAAGACCGATCTTGTCCTCCTGCAAATCCTTGTTGTACGCCCTGGGGAGACCCTTGAGCGTCGCCGTAAAACCGACGCAACGGCCAAGAGCCATTCCAGCCTTGCCTCGAAGCAGCTCTAAAGCATCGGGATTCTTCTTCTGGGGCATGAGAGAGCTACCAGTTGAATACGCCTCGCTAATGACAACAGCCTTGGAGTAATTGAAAATTATCACATCCTCCGCAAACTGGCTGATGTGCGTCAGTAAGAGTGTATGCCACATCAAGAATTCTACCACAAAATCTCGGTCGCAGGTCGCATCAAGCGAATTGAGAGTCAGCCCTCCTTCAAAACCAAGCTCTTGCGCCAAGAATTCCCGGTCTATCTCAAAGGAGTTGCCGGCTAGTGCGCCACTACCAAGGGGGGACGTCGCGCATCGCCTTCGCATCTCGGATAGACGCTCAAGGTCCCGAGTAAGGGGCACAATATGGCTCATCAGCCAATGACTGAAGCGAATGGGCATAGCAGGCTGCAAGTGCGTGTATCCTGCCATCAGGGAATCCACATTGTCACTGGCCAGGTTGCAGCCGGCCTGAATGCACTCCTTCAGGAGGACAGACAAATGGTCCTCCGCGTCACGAAGCCAAAGGCGCGTGTCAGTCGCCACCTGATCGTTGCGAGAACGGCCTGTATGGAGCTTCCCTCCGACTGAACCCACAATCTCAGTCAAGCGACGCTCGTTAGCCGTGTGGATGTCCTCGTCACCGTGCTTTATGACAAAGTTGCCCTCCTCCCACTCCTTGCGAACTTTCAAAAGCCCTTCGACAAGCTGTGAGCTCTCCTCCGGAGTGATGATGTGTTGAGGGCCCCGGGACAATGCCTTGGCATAAGCTATGGAGCCGTCAATGTCCTGTGACCACATCCTCTTATCAAAGTTGATGGACTCATTGAACTTCTCAAACACTGGGTCTGTAGAAGCATCGGCAAAGCGTCCACCGGCACCGAAGAGCGTGCCTCGCGACATGATGTATTACTCTGGAGTTCGGGAGGTGTGTTTTCTCACTTTCCGGTCTCGGCGCGCGGAAAAAAGGTATCCTCCCACTCCACACTTCCCCGGTAAACATGTCAGAAATTTTTGACATCAAGAACCTCCTCGTCGCAATGGAATCCCGCAAGGGTGCGGGATCAGTCGAGGAAATGCTCACAGACCTCTTGACATTATTTTCACAGCTCGGCGTCACCTCCTCTCCCACCTCTCCCACCTCCTCTTTTTCGGAGGAGGACATTTCTGCGCTCAAATCTGAAGGAGAACGATTTTACTATGAGTATGAGAGGGAAGCGTACTCGCGCGACAACAGTTCCAAGGAGAATAACGTCAGCGACGACGCAGGGACTGACAAAGACAGTGCCAGTGAAAACTCTATGCGTATTGATCCTTCGAAGACGTCGCATAGGACCTACTACAATTCGATCATGCTGATATTGTCTATCCGCTTAATTTTCATCGCCAATATAACCACGACCCCTCTCGATCAGACTCAGACCCCCCCAGGCAGGAAATCCTCCTCCTCCTCCAAATCCAAATCCAAATCCAAAGCTAAATCAAGCGAGGACACCACCCCCTCTCGGTTTCTGCTGAATCTTAGGCAGGACAGCGGTAGCAAGCTGAAAGTTCACGAGCTTCGAATGATTTATGAGATCTGTGGCAACGGCGCCCGTGTTCTCTCCACCTGTTCCCCTGCCCTTTCCCTCTCTGTCACCTCTCTAGCCAACGATGCTGTCGACCTCATCGTTTCTCATCACCCCCACAACATCAGCTCGATGAAAATGACTAACTCGATGTACATAACAATGTCCCTTTACTGCACCCTTGCATCTCGACTTGTAGCAGAAGTAACAACCGATGACGGTGACGACGACGACGACGACAGTAAAAAGGGGAAGAAACAGAGAGCGACGGATCTCCTCTTCAGGAACATCTCTCGCGTCTCCTCCTTCCACTCAAACTATTGCGGTTGCCAAGATCACCCTACCATATCCCCCGCTTTCGCGCGACTCCTGTACAAAATCGGAACTGAATTACAGGGAGAAGACAGCATCAAGGTGCTCCGCCTGATGTTACTTGTGACCGACGGAGTATTGGCACCGGAGGCAAAATCATCGCTAGTATTTGATCCTAATTCCGACCTTGACCCCCTTTTCCTTCCTCTAAGCAGCAGCAGCAACAACAGCACCGCCAATGCCATGGCCCAAAATGAGGTCACTGACCTTCAGGCCTCCTCCCTCTCGAACATAGTCCTGAACGAGATGTCGACGATTTCATGCGAGGCATTCTTTCTTATCGCTCATTACTACGCTTCTTTCAGCGGAAAGGAAGCTTACGTGAGCAGGGCGGAAAAGTGTCTTGACCAGATAAACCGGTACATTGTTGACAGGCGCCGGCGAGAGGAGGAAATCTTCGACAAATTTCCCAATGAGGAGCTGCAGAGAAAATCGATATCCAATGAGCTGAAAGAGACTGCAAAGGTTCTCTATGCAAGAACTATAATAGCCCACAACAGAGGGGATCCGTCTACGACTTCTAAGTTGATTTCTGGCCTAATTTGCTCGGAGGCAGCCAAAAATCACGAGGAGATTTTCCGGCTGTGCTTGCTCGCTTCTCGTGCAATTCACTCGACCTACTTGTGTTCTGATGAGTTTTTTGCGGCTCTTTCTTCGTCCGAGTCTCCTAACCATGTGTTAGCCCCTGCTATCACAGCAGCTACATCGACAACCACGGTCGTACCGGCATATTCGGATCCGTTTATCACTATGGAACGCGTATTTGCCAACGACTCACAGAAGCTTTTCGAGATCACGGCTGACAAAATCACCTGCGCCCTCTACTCCATGCAGTTATTTTTGCATGACAAGATCAAGCCCGCTTCTTCTTCGCCTCTCTCCGCCACTGTCGCTACCAAGAAGAAGCTCGGGCAGTCAGCACAATTCGCCCCGCTCCTAGCGCAGGTGAACAACTCCGATGAAGAAAATGCTCGAAGCTTCCGCTTTCTTTTGACCAAGTACAAAGATAAGAGTAAGACGCTTCAGCAAAGGCACTTGAGTAAGAACTTTGAGTTGCTCAGGAACGTTGCCGCCAAGGCGATTTCTCTTTACAAGATTTATGGGATTTACGACCGATGCCAAGACTGGTGCACGCTCCTGTTGAGTCTTTTGAACCAGTCCCAGGATGGTCCCCAATGTACAGCAGACCTCGCGGAAGCTACCTCGTCGCTCGCCTACGCGATGACAATGAGTGTATCCGACACATCGACTTCTTCTTCTTCTTCTCTCAACTCCGCGATGCAGAATGCCAAAGAGGCAGTTCGTCTCAAACCGAAGGATCCAATTGCAATTGCAATTTGGTTCCTTTGCTCGATTAGGGGCGAGCGAAACGGCCTCGTCCATATCGACCGGGTGTTAAAAGAGCTTAGCGATATTATCTCGACTGCTATCGCGCAAAATATCGATGATCATGCGCTCTTGAAATCATTTTCCATGATGGCGCGCTCCTGCCACGACAATTACAGCAGTTCGAACAGTATTGTCGACTCCGGGACGATTTTCAAGCTCGAGATTTTGTCGAAGTGGATCAAGACCCTCGCGAAGCCCGGTGGCACTTGCAAATACGTTACAAAGAGCTGGAAAGCGCATGTCCGCAACAGCAAGGACCTCATGAGTTGCTCTTATGGGATGATACCTGCACACGAGAGCCCCGCCAACGCCAACGCCAACGCCAACGCCAACAGCTCCCCCTCTTTACTGACTCTATTGAAGGCATTCCTTCTGCGGTTTGAACTCTTTGTGTCATCTACTGATGTGGACGAAACGATGCTATCAAAGTATACCAAAGTAGCGCTCGAAATGTTGGAGGTGCCCATCAGGCTCTTCAAGAAGATGCGCGAGCGCTCCTCACGTACCTCCTTCTCGGACGATGCGATGACAGACGAAGTCGGCGCGAAGGATCTTGTCCAAGATGCAGAGGATGATGACATCCTTTTCGTGTGGGATGATGTGCTTACGACTCGTCTCTTGGGGCAGTCTCGCGACTGCGTTTGGGTTTGTGAGCAGTGCTGGAACCTTGCTTTGTTGACAAAGAAAGAACAAAGTTTCAGCGCGAACATGGACGCTTCGGCTTTCTTTGCTTTTGCTCACGACTACTTGCTCATGAGCTGCGAAGAAGAGGGCAAAGGACTAACGAATGGCTTCCTCGATAGCGAGAATAAGAACAGGTCGACTATTTCTGATTTGGTCAAACACAATTTTGTTTGCAGCGAAGTAAGCAGTGAGTTCTCTGCTCAGTGCCTTCTCATGAGTACGAGTGCACTACTCGACTCGCTCAACCTTGAAGACAGCTGCGCATTGGGGAGAGAGCGTTCGTTCGTGACGGACGAATCATTCGATGGGGGGTCCGTCTTTTCTTCGACGAAGGCGATTTCCGGCACCGCCGCCGCCGTCCTCCCCTCCAACACTGCCACGGTTGGAACGACCCCTTCGTCAAATACTATGCCGACCTCAATCGTCGACCAGATGAAGACAACGTCGCTCTCTCGGCTCGCACTTTGGCGAATCGGGATGAGCAAGGCAGAGTTTGAGGGGAACGAGATCAAGGATCCGAGCTTGCAACAATTTGCTGAGTTTGTCACATTCAGGTGCATCTTGGAGCTCAAAGATGACGGGCAAGGGATGAAATTTCTGGAGAAGTCTTCGACCGTGAAAAGCTTGTCGGAGTACTTTCTTCGCCGCGAGAAAGTGAACAAGCTGAACCCTCTCACCGATGAGGCAGAGCTCAAATACGAGCCCGACAAGATCTTCCTTTTGTACAACTTCGCAAATATCGCAGAAAACTCAAACATGCTTTCTACTGCACGCGTCCTTTACCGCATAAACGCGTTTCTTTGTGAAAAGCGTGCTAACGGCCGTGCTGTTATCCCTTCCGAAAAAGTAAAGTTGGCTACGCTCTTGGCAAAATGTCAGAAGAAGAGAATTTTCATTTCATCTTCAGTGAAAGACTGCGTCGGTATATTCGAGTCTGTCGCGGAAACATGCATCACAGAGAACAATGAATTGGAGTACAATGCATGCGAGATAGGTTGGTTCTGCGTGGATGCTTACAACCGCGGCGTGAACCTCATGTACCTTGGGGATACCAAAAACTCGGAAATTTTGCTTGCAAGCGCTCTCAACATGCTTCCCAAGTGCGGAGAAGACGTAAAGTTTCATGCTACAATCATCCGAGAAGCCTATGCGAAAAGCTGTGAAATCGCCGCGATGCACAAAAAGAGTCAACGAAAGAACAGCGAACTCGTCGGCTCCCAACTATTCAGCGGCATTTGCCCGACGAAATAAATAATAATTTTAGTGTTGACATTCTGTACTATTTTACGTGAGAAAAAATTTCTGGCTGTACATAGCTGTGCATAGCTGTATTAAATTTTTCTTTAGCTTTTATTAAATCAAAATCAGCCCTCAACCGACACGATACAGTCAATGCCGCCGGTTCCGAATTTGATAGGTTTCCCGAGAACAATGCTGCCACTCGGCGAGACCAGATTATCCTTCTCGTTGTGCATGGCCGCAGTCGTCAAAAAATTGCACGTTGTTTCGAAGCTCATCTGCAAAAAGGGACTACTGCACGAATCCATTCCCCTCCTGTTCATTGGCATGTACTCCCCTCCGAATGTCATGTAGTCAGCGATCAAAGTCAGGTGCCTCATGTCCACGCTGATACCATAGGGAGCGAAGACACCCTTGATCTCTCCAACGATGTTAGCCCTCGCAGCTTCCACACCGTAATTCACCAGCATTGCGTAGGTGTCGTTGCTCTTCAGCTTCTCGTGAACTATGTTCTCAAGTTTCCACATCTCCTGAAAATTCATTCCGCTAACCTGCAGGTCGTCGCCTAAAATTGCGGCAGTAGTGATTCCCGGGACGCTCCTTAGACTTGTCTGTGCGGCAGCTTCCATTGCAATCTCTACCATCAGGAGAGGTTTGGTAGCCGGGTCAATCTTCATAGTGGGAAGGGTGATTTCGTTGGTTTTGTGGTTGACAGAGACGAGGTTGAACGTCTTCGTTTTATTTTTAGCTGCAGATCCTTTCTTCTTCTGTTGATCCCGTTCATCTTCGCTGCTGCTGCTGCTGCTATCGCTGTTATCGGTAGTATCCTCCTCGTCGTCGTCACCTTCGTCACTCTTTCTCCTCCTCTTCTTGGGCGACCTTTCTTTGGCGTCATCGGCGAGGTCTTTCATCTCAGCCTCGTCCATATCACCGTATGTTGCAAGCTCCTTTTTGTGCCCGTACCTTCCTGTTGTACCGTCCTCCTCGTTACCTTCTTCGTTATCGTACTCTTCGCCTTTCTTTCCCCCTTCGGCCTCGTCTTCGCTGTCGCTGTCGCTGTCACCGTCGTCCTTCATTTTGTCACTCTCGCCGACGCCTCCGGCACTCCCACCACTCATTATTTCACCGTTGAACATTTTCCCCATGTGCTTCTTCATACCAGCCTTGAGCCGCTTCAAGTAGACCTTCTCGATTTTGTCGCAAATGAATTCGAAATCAAGCCCAAATGCTTCCTTGATTCTTTCTTCGTCGAACAGCTTCAGGGTAATGTTATAACACCTGTCCCACAATCCGCTTCCTGACCTTTCGAGTGTCTCTCTCACCACGACACCGTCGACATTGCACAAAAGTTCCTTCAACATCAACTTGTTGAACTTCCTCATGGTCCTGTTCTTATCTGCCATGAGTACATTTTCGACAAACGGAGCTGTCATAATGGGTGTCTTCAGGTTCTTGCTCGCCGTCATAATAATCTCCCTCAAACGGGGAATACCCAAAGTCACGTTGGCTCCCGCTCCCGCCAAATGGAAGGTGTTGAGCGTCATCTGAGTACTTGGCTCTCCAACACTCTGCGCCGCGATGCTTCCCACGGCCTCCCCAGGTGCGGCGAGAGCAGAGATGAACTTGCTCGCAACAAGCTTTTCGAGTTGTTTAGAGTTAACACCGCTGTTGGCCATGTCAGAGATAAGCGCAGAATCTTTTTCCAGAGCATCCCTAGTTTTTGACGCGACAAGTTCACTGACACACTTTCCGCTCACTCCAATGCGGCCTCTCTTGCTATCACTAAGAATAGGATCGCGGGAGTAGATCTTCAAGACGGGAACTTTATTTTTGTTGGCGTCCTTGACAAATAGGGGGAATTTTGCAACCTTCACGGGCTCCTTAATCCCTGGTTTTTTGTACTCGATATCGAAGCTTTTTCCATCCTTATGGGCTTTAACGATTCGTGCGACGACCCATTTGCTAGACGCGCTCAGATCAGAAACTCTTTTCATATTATCTGTCGACTTGAAAGTCCTCACGAGCACGCTCTGGCTTTTCTTAAACTTGATATTCTCGTAGTCCCCGGCACTCCACTTAGCTTTGAAGTCCGTGAGTTTCTCGAAATTGCGTTTGTCGTCGTACGCCACTTTCAGAGTGCAGTCGTCGCTATCTTCCGTGTGGTATGTTCTCCTTAGCATCTCGTTGTTCTTGGCAAAGAAGCGGTAGCTATTGCTGCTGCAGTCCAAATAGGCCGCCTTGGTGGGATCGATGCCATCTTCGCCGTACAAGAACTGCACCACGTTGCCCTCGCTGTCACGAACTGTGTGGTCGTAACCAATCTTAAGCTCCTCCAGGTGCTTCACCAAGCACCTCTGAAGATACCCGGACCGAGATGTCTTCACGGCAGTGTCGACAAGACCCTCGCGACCCGCCATGCAGTGGAAATAGTATTCTTGCGGCCGGACGCCTGTCAAGAAACGGTCAGTGATGAAACCGTCTGCGCGCGGGTCCGGGTCGAAGGGAAGGAAGGAGGGAAGTGTGCGGCCAGAGTTTTGGCGAGGGACACGGCGTCCCTCGAGCGCCTGCTGACCGAGCAAACAAGACACCTGAGACTGATTGACCATGGAACCCTTCGCCCCAGTAGTTACCATCAAGCTGAAGGTGTTGGCTGGGAAAGGTACTGCAAGACCATTAGGAAGTGACGTCTTGATAATGTCAGAGCCAATTGGATTGAGCTTGGACTGCATGTAGCCGTCTAGAGATGCGGCATTCTCCTTGCCTTCCTTACTGCGCAAAAGGGATCCAATCTTGGCCGCAGTGGACGCGCGCTCGCTCTTCGGAAGAGGGAAGTCGTGTATTGCCGCCTCGTTGATCTCAGTTTTAGCAGCGGTTGCGTCAGCCCACTGCTTTGCTGCGTGCATACCGCGGTTGTAGGCCTTCGCAATGAGGTTCTGACGGACAACATCGGCATCGGAAGTCAGCAAAAGGTCCTCCATCCTGCAGCTGTGACCGGCATAATACTGAATGTAAGCGGTGAAGAGCCGCCCAAACGAGTTCAAAAGGAGGCCAGCCTTTGCAGGTCCGTAAGATTCTTGCACGCTGTGGACGAGGGAGAACTCGGTAGCCCCAAAGGCTGCCTTATCGAGGACACCACGAAGGAGCTCCCCGTTCCGAACGAGCACCATGTGCTCCAGCATCGATTCTCCAAAGGCGTTGGCGGGGGTCTTCGTCTTGCGCTCCATGCTGATTCCGGGGAGAAGCGGGGCGGCGGGATCAGTTGGATGCTTGCGCATCGCCTGTAAAATGCAAGTGACAACCTGTTTCCCTGTCCACAGCTCCTTGGGCGCAATTATAGCAGGAGGAACCAGGGTGATGTTGTCGGAGTCGGCTATCACCTCGAGCCCCGGGAGGACGGCCAGAGCCCCGAAAAGCAGCTGCTGCACCGTTTCTCGGTCAAAGAAGGCGTTTTTGCAGCACATCTTGACGCCTCCATCGACGTGGTCCTGAATCAAGCCTCGCAAAGGAGAGCCGTCTGTGGGGACGATGTACTGCAAATCGTTGCTCGCGATGTACTCGGCCTCTGCTCGCGCAAGGTCCGTCTGGGGAAAGTGACAGTTCATCTCGTCTCCGTCGTAGTCAGCGTTGTACGTGTTGCAATTCGCGTAATGCATACGGATTGTCTGCTGCGTTTGGCTGTGCAGAACTCGGACGCGGTGGGCCATGATTCCGGGCTTGTGCAGCGTGGGCTGTCTGTTCATTAGCACCATATCACCGTCGCGGAGCTGCCTTCCGACTTTCATCTGGCCGCTGCCGGACAGTAACCGGGCAGCGAAAGCTTCCCTCTTAATCTCAGACATGCGGGCGAGCTCGAACCTGCGTCCGGACGCCTCCTCCACCCAAACAGCACCGGGGTAGTTGTCAGGCCCGTTGGTGACAAGTTGCCGCATCTCGTCGATGTTGTGTACTGTTACGGGGGTCGTGTAGGTTAGCGTCTTGGCGAACTTGACAGGCAGGCCAATCTCATTGGTACCAATGTATGGATCGGGGCTGATGACGGAGCGACATGCGAAATTTACTCGTTTTCCCATCATGTGCTTGCGGAAGATTCCTTCCTTTCGCTCGAGTAACTGGCGTATGCCGGGGGGGACTCGTTCCGTTGAAGCAGCAGTTGGATCTTTAGCAGAGTCGAAATAGCAGTTGTAGTTCGTTTGGAGGTCGATCCAAGTAGTGATTAACTGTGAAGTTGTCAACTTCTTGGTCTTGGTGGCCGTGCCACCATTTTTGGTGTGGGCGGCTGAGTCCGGATCAGAGTCGGAGTCAGAGTCGGAGTCGGAGTCGGAGTCGGAGTCGGAGTCGGGGTCAGGGCTGGCACTAGCAGCTTTTTCGTTGGCGATACTTTCTCGGATGGCGAGGTTTGCCGCTATGATCTTGTTGAGGTAAAAATTCTGGCTGTGCTCAACAGTCATGCTCCCCACTGACATCGGTGGGCGAAAGCGTGCGGGCGTCACAGACACAACTCGCGAGAAGAAGATCGAGTGACCGGCGGTTTGTGGTGTGGGGGCGTGAGCACTACCGAAAACGTAGTAGCACGTCACCGGATTCTTTTTCCACGTGATTTCAACTTGCTTGAAGACCTCCAGGGGGTGAACGAACTTGTCCGACTCTTTTTTTCCCTTCAAAACGCCCTCGTCTTCGGAATCGGACGACTCGTCGTCGTCTGTTTGCTCCTCTTCGCTGCTCTCTTCTCGGTGAATGTTTGCATCCGTGGAGAACTCCGTGGAGGCCGGCGTGATCTTGGCCTTAATTACATCGTTGTTCTTTCTGCTCTTGCCGCTGAGGGGCGTCTGGAAGATTTTATTGCTCGCGTCCTGGCGCATTCCGGGTGATATCGCGCCGCATGACTCGCACTTCTTCCCGCTCGGTCGATTGATCGCCACAAAGTCCTTAATTACCTGCGCCTTGACGGAGCGTTCGTGGCTACTCAAGACGATATTATCATGGCCAACCCTGTCGCTACATTTTTCGAGTAAATACTTATCGACTGCACTCACGCGCTGAGAATCGACGTTGTGGAGAGTCATATCGTCGTCTGCGCTGTCATTCCCATCCGCGTTGGCCTTCCGGATGTCCTCGCTCTCCATTCTTGACAGCACATCATCCAAGTCAAGTGCCTCCTTCACACAGCCGCGCTCGATCAAATTCAGCTTGGCCTCGAATATTCGGCAGCCAAGAGCGCCGCACTTGAATCCGTGACAGTTCTGACACTTGCATTTCAGCATCATTAAGAGTTGGGGGAAAGCGAGGGGGTTGTAGAGAGGCACAGACAGCTCAATGTGTGACGCATGACCGGGGCAGTTCAAGTAAGTTTGGGAGCAAGTCGGGCAATTGACGCCGCGCTGCGGAAATGCGGCGGGTTAGCGTACGATAAATGTGGTAATTGTTAAGTGTTTGCTGGCTGTGCTGTGGTGGTAATAGTTGGCAGGTGGTGGTATAAATATTGCCACTTTCACCGACGCATATAAACAAGTGTTGTGCGACATCGCAATACACTGTTGTCACGCTCCGGTCTGTGTTTGTGTTTGTTTTTGTGTTTGCCCGCCTCGCGCTCGATACTTGCTGCTCACCTCCAGAGGTCCGAGGCGCGGATCATAAAGTCCATTGGGTAGGGGGTGGCCGAGCTGGTCAAAGGCTAGAGGCGATGTAATTTCCAACACCGACATCGCACGCATCTCTGAGTCCGTGTTCATTGTAAACTGGACAGAACTAATCTGGTCGCGTACTATTGAGGAAGACATCCCTTTGAGGAGAGAGGGGAATTATTGGGTGTGTGTCGATGGGAGTTTTATAGCGGCTTTTGTTCACTTATTTGCAGTTGTTTCGTATGTCGCCCGTTGTGTTTGTCGTCTGGTGAAAAAATTGAACAGGAAAACTCCTCGAATAAGGCGTTATTTAGAGAATCGCTCGTTGGCTTCCGTGGACGATTTTACGAGCACTGGCACAGAATTAGGCTGAACAAGAGGGACAAGAAAACGGTTGAATTTTATTATTAAGTGCCACTTCGACAACAGTAGGTTGTTGGAAGAACAGAAATGCCATCTACGGCGATCAGTGGGTGGGGATCTGCCGAAGAGAATAACTCAACAAACACCAACTCCCAAGCACAACACACCGGTCTAACATCCTTTGCACCCCCTAATCTCGGGGGCCTTGTGAATGCTTCGAAGAAACTATCCGTTCATCCCCAGACTAATGCAATTTTGAAACAGCTGTACACATCCAATGTTATTCCCCGAAAGAATGTCATGTCAAAGGCCAAGTTTGTGAATCTCTTTGTTAAGGTTGACAGGGCGGCAAACAGCAGGTTTGGAAACTCATGGCTTAGCAAGGGGTCGCACGACTTTTCAATACGTGAAAAGACGCCCGCTACGTTCCTTCTGAAGGAAGAGGAGAAACCTCGGACTGCTGATGGTGGTGAAGTGTTCTTGAATGATATCAAAGGTGCCGAGAAGGCTTGGGATTCATACTGCCAGGGTTTTGATTTTCTAGATTTTGGCAGGTTCTGCATCGCCTGGTACCAGCTCGCGTCCAAATGGCAAGCTACTGGTAGCGTTGAGGCATACGCCGAGTTTTCAGGGTCGATTTTGGAATTGATTGAGGAGGGAGTTGGCGCAGAAGGGGGCAGACCAGAGACTAGCGAGAGTAAAGCGTCAGGGCCTAGTACGGCGGGTGGAAGTAGGCCTAGTAGTAGTCGGCCGACGAGTCAGCAGCGAGTTCAAAGGCCGACTTCCAGGGGTCGTGCAGGATCACCAGTAACAGTTGCTGGGGCGGCAGGAACTGGGGCGGGGGCGAATGCCAATTCAGCGACGACGAAAGCCGCCGCAGCTCCCGCGGGAGAAAATGGAAATGTGGACAATGTGAACAACGTTATTGTGATTTCTCGTGGTAAAACTCCCAATTCAGCTGGCATGGAAGAGGGCGAGTTCGATGAACCTCGGTACAACATCGGGCAGTCTCGGGCTCTTTCCCCTCCTGCTCCTCCTTCAGGGGGTGAGTTTAGGGAGTACAGACTGGCAGAGAGCCCGAGTGGGGGTCCGTTCGTGCTTGAGGGAGAATTTGGGGAGGACGAGGAGGAAGAAGAGCAGGAAGTCAAACTGTCTGGCCCGCTGGAAATAGATAACAGGGGGAAAGGAGGGCAAATGCTCAGTGTAGAAGCGAGCATCAGGGAAGAGAGGGTGAGGACAAAACCGATTGTGAGAAAAAGGAAGGTCCCGCCGGAAATAAAGATGAGGAAGGATATAGAGGAGTGGCAGAAGTCAGAAGCGGTTGACATCATGCAGTGCATCAACTATGATACGGTACGAAAAATGGGAATTGCGGGGCGAAAGAGGGAGGATAGAGTCAAGGTGGCGAGCGACGTGAGTGAAAATGCTGGTGCGGCGGGCCCTAACGAAGTACCAATACTCGAGAAGGATAAAGATAAAGATAAAGATAAAGATAGAGATAGAGATAAAGAGAAGGGAAAGGAGGTGAAAGAGCGAGAGAAGGAGAAGGAGAAGGAGAAGGAGAAGGAGAAGGAGAAGGAGAAGGAGAGGGAATACGCACGTAAGCGATTCCAAGAGCAACAGTTGATGCTGCAACAGCAGCAACAGCAGCAACCCATCTTAGTTGTTGAGGACGATGATATAAGTATTCAACAGATGCAGTCCTTAGAAAACTACAACTTTGGGGATGAAATTGTCCCAACAACGGCAAATGCCATAGCTACGCCCAGCAATATCCTCACAACGGCGGCGAGCCAGGCCATAACCACGGCTAGCAGCATCGGTATCAGTGAGGGCGGACGGCACCGGACGATCAACACCGCCGATGCCGTTTGCAGCATCACCACCACGGCTGGGAGCGATCTCATTTTTGATTTTGATAGCTCTGCCCTCGCTCAGAGCGTCGCCATGGGGGCAGCCGCCAACTTCACCGTCCAAGCGGAGGCGATAGCGAGAGGGAGTGGTGGAAAGGGAGCCTCGAGCTTGAAGAGTATGTTGGCGAAAAACTCTACAATGGTGAATGCCAAGGGCGGCCCCGCGGCAGTCGGGAACCGCAATGCTAATGTGGAGAAAAAGGTTCAGTTGCTGAAATTCAGAGCTGGGGTGGATGGCAGGATGAACGTTCAAAAATACCTACAGGAGAAGACGGACATGCAGCGAAAATTGGTGGAGATGCACCAAGAGGAGAACTATAATTTGTATCAGGAGCAACAAAAGTCCTATGCTGATATGGCCGAGACTCCGGAGGCCAAGAGTCGGAGCAACAGGGAAGCTGCCGCTGCCGATCCTGCCACCGGCGGCGGTGGCCATGGTAACACTCCCGCCGTTCCGGACGTTTATATAAGGAAAACGAAGGCGAATAGTGATGTGCGTAGGTCGCCTGCAGCAGGTGACGACCTAGATCATTACCGAGATTTGAACCGGTCTCCTACTTTTAGCACTTCGGGGGAGAAAATCAACGTCAACCTTGCAGATTTGGATTACGGGCTTGCAATGAGCCCAATGAGCCCCAACGAGCAACAGAGCCATGAGGAAGGGGGTTTTGGTAGTGGTGAACGTGAACTGGGACAGAGTAAGAACAAGACCGAAGCTAATGCTAACCAGGAGTTCATTCTCTGTGACCACGAAATGTGTCGAGAGAAATTCGGAAAAGTCGAAGTGGCCTGTTTTTACAGCAAGACGGATAGAAAGACTTACTGTATGCACTGCTGGGGCTTGGTAGGGAATCACAGACCCCACAACATCGTCATGAGGGATAACTCAAAGAGGAAAGATGATGGTACGGCCGAAGAGGCGGCGGGGAGAGAAGGGGAGGAGGTAAAAACCTATGCCAACCCCGCTGTTGACGATATCAAATACGGTGGTAAGGATTTCGAGAAGCATCCTAAACAAATCGCCGCCGGGATGCACAAAGGAGCAGATCTGCTGGGTAACTTGAACGAAAAGTATATAGTTCGAGCCTTCGAGGGCTTGGGGATCAAGGATGGCAAGGGCGGCGGAGACGTTGGACGCGCTGGAGATAGTGTGGATGAAGAAGACGTCGTTGATGAGTATGAGTTGACGTGCAAGACCGCCCCCAGAACTAGAACTGGTTATAGAGATCTAGAGGGGGTCCCCTCAGGGGGCAGCAAAATTCTTATCGAAGAAAAGGATCGCTTCGGGCTGAGAGACTCGATTAAGAATGGGGTCCATGTGAATGTGTACAAGGGGAGGAATTACATGAACGATGGAAGCTGGCAGCCTCCCACCTTCCATCCGAGCGCAAAGGTCAAGATCAGCTACATGAACGAGGAGACCAACAGTGGTGTGGGAGGGCGCAAGCAGAAGTTTAGCACTCCCGTTCTGAAGGCAGCCGCGGCAACGAGAAAGAGGAATCGGGAAATCAGGGCCCTAGAGAAGCTGAAGAGGACCGGCGGGGCGGACAAGAAAAAGCTCGTTGGTGGCAGCAGCATCAAAAGCCAGGCGGGGAGGGGGAAAGACCCTTTGGTACTGGAGTGCAAAAGCATGTCCGCGACTGGTCTGAAGGCCGGCGGTGCCGGTTACGCGCCGCCTGACTTTGCTGTGCCAATGACAAATATCTGTAGAACCATGAGCTTAGATCTGGAGGGTGAAGATGTGGTTATCGACGAGCAGCTGAGTAAGATGCCTGTCAGTAAGGAAAAAATCGTCAAGATAGTTCATGGCGTGCCCGTAGTTTTCCGCGACTTGCAATCCTCTATGAGTGCAGCTGAGCTTAGATCCTTAAAGAGGGCAAACACGCCTAAAACACCGTCCTAAAACACCGTCCTAAAACACCGTCCTAAAACACCGTCACTGTCGGGCAGAATGTTGTATGTATGTGTGTGTTCTATGAAAAATAAATGGATGTATACTTTGGCGCTAAACTATTTCGTCGTCGCTTGTTTCCGCAATTATATTCCTAGTAATTTAAATACAAGCGGGGCAAAAAATGTCACCCCCATCCCATAACCTACGCAGTATTGCAGCAATTTTGATACAAAATCGCCAATGGCAAAATTGTACTCGTCCAAGTTCTTCTTCTTGGCCAACTGCGTTGTCCGCATGAAAGCTGTTTGCTTCTTTATTATTTCCTTCGAAGGAAGAACGACCGCAAACCCTATAATCACGCGGAGGAAGTAGTGAGGTAAGAGAGCAGAGGGGGGTGAGAGAATCGAGTTTGTGATGTTGTGCTCATCAGAAAGTTGCTTCCCAAGGAGGAACCCCATTGTGAATGCAACTATGCATACTGACTCCTCGTGCGTGTAATTCTGCGGATGCACTCGTGGATGTAAAGCACAGAGCAAGAGACCGCTAAGGATTATCATTGCCGTCGAAGCCTCATTTAGGAAAGATGAAACTTCATCGTGATACACTACCCAGAGCCTTAAGTGGATGCATCCGTACAACATCCCGGCATGTACATCCGCCGCGCTGTGAACTCCCAACACAAGGCGTGACAGGGGCACCGCAATTGCATAGAAAAATGCCACAGAATAGCACACAATCATGGAAGGTGTTATCGTTTCGATCGGCTGCCAGAGCGTCCCATAGAGAGTGCGGAGCACTGCAAAGGGGAGGGAAACAGCATTCGAGGAGTGGGTACTGTCAAAAAAAAAGAATTGAATTGTTGGTAGGTAGTGTTAGGAGAGTTGTGATATTAGAGTGGCAAGAGAAAGAATCGAGAACAATGAACATTGCGCACTGAAAGCTGCACTTTTTGTTTTGTTCATGATGGCAGTACCGAGCCACTTTTTGTTTTGTTCATAGCAGTACCGAGCCACTTTTTGTTTTGTTCAAGCACGTACCTCGGCCAACCAAAACCCAGTGCGTCCACGGCTAATTTCCTATCCTTCAGCCCCTTCTCCTCGAAAGTATTGTAACGGTACTTCAGGGGGGGCCTCGGTAGACAGAATGTATTCTTGCAACTGTTTCCGACCCATAAATTCGCGCACAGCAACAAAACAGTTGCAGCGCAGAGCTTATATGAAGCAAGGCACCAAGTCATCACTGGAATTACAAAGCAATAAAACTCCTCACTCCCCATGATACTGCAAATCTTCGCAAAAGATACCAGTAGAGGGGTGCGGGGAATGTATTTGAACAGATCACATGTGTACTCGACTTGGTTGAAGAGGTGCTGATGTGTGGAAGAGAGGGAACTTTGGATAAAGGAGAGGATGGGTATGGACACTGTGAAAGAATTAGAAAATCTTTTGAGCGAATCCCATACGGTCTTTGACATCGGTTGTGAATATGGTGATAAGATGCGGTAATTGGACAAAAATGTGTTTTTTTTGAGTTGGTTGTTGGATCACAGGATCGAAAAAAAGCAGCGAGCCGCGAGCAGCCACCCTAAGAAATATAGGTCGTCCAATTTAGTTTTGTTGCGTAAATTTTCGCTATCATGATGCAAAGAGTAGCGCCCGTGGCCCGATCTCAGCTTATGAGGTGAGTTATTGCTTTATTGCCCGAGCTTCGTTGTGGGATGCTTCACGGTCCTCCTCCTTTTCGCTCTGCATTTGCGGTGTGGGTGGGGGATGGAGGACTATCGATCATATTCAGGCGCACGGGACCGTGTAGGAAGGGCGACGACGTTGAAAAGGCCGTTTAGCATGCCTTCAGAAAATCCCAAACGACTATCTTGCAATCAGTTCATCCCTTCACACCCTTTGAAAGCTCCCCTTGGCTCTAACACTGTACTTCTCCCCATGCGCTCGTGTCTGCAGGCTCGGTGCTATCCGAGGAATGGCCACGGAGAAGCAGCTGGCAAACCAGATTACAAGTACAAAGAACATCATGAAGATTACCTCGAGTATGAAGATGGTTAGTGCGGCCAAGCTGAAGGGAGACGAGAACCGCCTTCACGCCGCTCGGCCCTTCAACAAGTGGTCCGCGGCACTATGCGATGAGCCCACGCCTTTGGATGACACCGCGACTTTTGAGAACATCCCCGACAACAGTCTGATTGTTCCTCTCACTAGTGACAAGGGATTGTGCGGTGGTGTCAACTCCTTTATTAGCAGGGGTGTAAGGGATATGATGGGCACTCTCAATAAGGACGGGAAGTCGAATTTCGATATTGTTGTCGTCGGGGAGAAGGTGAGAACGGCGGAACGGGCGAGTTTGTTTGTTTTGCTTAACACTACTACTCATATTAGTAGATATTTTGATTTTGCTGCCAAAAACACCGAGATTGATTCACTTGATTCACACTCACTCACGCTCACTCACACTCACTCACACATACACAAATACCAATACAAATGTTACCGCCACTTGTTACACTTAAAATCGGAACAAATCAACACAGGGCCGGTCCCAGATGCGCCGAACTGTCGGTGATAATTTCGTGAGCACGCACACTGAGGTGCAGCTCCCCGGAAGTTTCTCCCTTGCTAGTGCCCTGACAGCTGAAATTTTGGCTGCAGGAAAGGAATACGATAGTATTGTCATTGTCCACAACCGCTTCGTTAACATGGCGACTTACGTCCAGGAGTACAGGGTCATCACCCCCTTCAAGGCCACAGGAGAAGATGAGTCCCTTGGCGAGTACGAGTTTGAGCCTGATGTCAAGGACGAGGTGCTCGTTGACTTGGGAGAGTACGTGCTCTGCTCCCAGCTTTTCCAGGCCCTCATGGAGGGCAGTGCTAGCGAGCAGAGTGCCCGAATGGCAGCTATGGAGAACGCCACCAAAAACGCCGGAGAGATGGTTGATAAACTCACCCTCCAGTACAACAGGGCTAGGCAGAGCCGAATCACCACCGAGCTCATTGAGATTATCTCCGGAGCTTCCGCCCTCGAGGGTTAGAGATATGGGGTGGTTGTTCGTGGGTTTGGAGGACGTAATAATTGATGGTGGACGAGGGAGGTGGAGGAGGAGGTGGGTGAGATGCTGGAAAATGGAAGAAATGCTAAAGAATTCGATAACCAAGTGTCTTGTTTTGAGGGCAAAAAAAATGATGATTTGTGAATGTGATTGTGGTTGTGATTGTGATTGTGATTGTGATTGTGATTGTGGTATGTTGTGCGTGATATTTTTCGTCCACCAAATCTACAATCAGCGCTTCTCATTTTCTTCATTAATTTTGTTTGTCTGTTGTGCCCACAACCTTGCACCGTGCGTTTGCCGTTCGTCTATATTCTGTCTACACCCCGTCTTGTCAAATGTCTTGTCTGTCACCAATCTGTCACCAATCTGTCACCAATCTGTCACCAATCTGTCACCATCACCCATCAATCACCAACTGCTCCCCTTCACCTCTGTATTCTATGAAACTTTGGTAACTTATTCTAAGTCCTTCTTCGAACCCGACAACGGCATGCGGTCGCTGAGTGCAGAGCAACACGAGATCACCCGGTCCCACGCCAACATTCACACCTTGTCCCAAATGCTTCCGCAGACGGACCTGGCTTCGGGCATCTTGGGAGGCCAGACAGCGCGGCAGCTCGCCATTCTCCGCATTCCTGAAGTCGTCAGATGTCACGTCCACGTCCCATATCTGGAGGTGCCCCCTATTGTTATTGTCGCCGTCTTTCGCGCCCTCGATGCCGGTGCCGTTGCCGTTACTGGGCAATTGCAAGTACACATTCCCTGAAAATGTGCCACCCCTAACACTTAGCCCAGAGAAATCATCAACGTGGACAAAGCCGTCCTTCCAACGCGTCGGCCCTGGCATTACGCGCACTTGTCCGCTCGATTTACCTCGCTCATCTCCCCCCTCCTCCCTGCCCACGGCGCACCCTCGGGGCCACAAGTCATCGAGCTCCAACCGGAGCAAGTCGCTGGGATTCGGGCGACCACTGCTCCTCTCACGCAAAGCTGTCTTTCGAACCTCGTCGAAATAGGCGCCCGTGTCTGTCGAGATCGCAACGTTAAACGGCGTTCCGATCGTCAGGACATCGCTGCTCTCCATCCCAACGTTGTCGAGAGTGTTCACTCGCCAATTTGAGCACTCATTGTTCTTGTACTTCTGTGTTATTTCTGTTGCCATGTTCTCCGCAGCTTGGGAGGATAAAAATTCCCTCGCTACAATCGCAATCGATTCGTGGCTGAAAAGTGACTTCAGGTGGGCCCGGCAAAGGTTGCAGGCAGGAATTTCCAACACTCTATGCATGGGCAAAGGGAAGTGGAAATAAGGAGGCTGGGAAAAATTCTGGGTTCTCAATCGTTTTAGGCCGAATTATGTATGCAGTATCTATGTATGTTGTAGTAGTATGGCGATAGGTTCGTTTTATACGAGTGGAGCGATGGCGGGGAGATAATTATTTTGTTGGACAGTCGGAGCAGTCGGCACCAAAATCCGGACGAAATTCTGGTTAAACCCGTGAAAACTCAAGTAATAAATCAGGGGGATCTTCACAAAACCAAACGTGTTGGAGGACTCGTCGAACGTGCTTCCGCCCCTTTCTAAACTCTTGCCAACTCGGGGAACTTCCTGTTTGTAAGGTCAGTTGACAGTCCACATATATATATACTGTGTACCGGTAGGGCCCCCTAGGGGTTAGAAAATTCTGATTTGGGGCTGATTTTTTCCTTGTCCTTTCTGAAGAGCAGTATAGTTTTTATGCGTCGAGTTGCTCATACGGCGCCCGGGGACATTCCAGACCTGGAATGTGGAATAATGGATAATATGAAGGCGTCGGAGAGCCTACTACAGCTACTTGACTACGACAAGAAGGGCTTCATCTCAGTCGAGGATATCCTAAATACTTGTTTCGCAATAGGTCTCGACCTCTCCGTGCCCGATATGAGAGAAATTACAGACATCACACCCAAGCTTCGCGCCGATGCGTTCATGAGGTTGCTGGATGGTTACAATTTAACAATCGACGAGGTTGAGAAGCTGGTCCGTTACTTTACGCAGACGAGACGACAGCGCCGCCCTGATCGTTTCGAATACTTACCCAGGAGTTCATATCTTATTAAAAGGCTGCTGAGTCTCTGCACGCCTGGTTCGGCACTATTCATTGAAAAGTTTATCCCTAACTTTACCCCCTACGAAAAGGGGGTGTTCAGCATAACACGAAGCGTGTTGGGCTCCCTCTGCCAAGTTGTTTTGGTTTTCATTTACACTTGTCTTGTGTTGACCGGGACAGGCACTAGCAGCGTTTCGTGGAAGGAAGTGCTTTCGATCTGCTTAACCTCCCTTCCGACGGGTTGGGGTTCACAGGCAGCCCGCGATAGCTTTTCATGGTCGAAGGAAGGAACAGTTAGGCGGTTTTTGTGGCAAAGAAGGCTCTCGATCTTGCGACACACCAGAATTCATCTAAAGGGCGGGTCAATGATTGATGGAATGACTTGCATTTCGAGGATGTTTACATCATGTGAAACTTATGGCGAACTCAAATTACTTTGTCAAGATACGCCGCTTTCATTTGCCAACCGACTGAAGCATACAACTAGACAGAGACGACGGAGTTCTGCCTCAGACGACTTGAAAGAGCTCGAAAGGGGGGAAGAACTAAAGCAACGGGGCCAAATGGATGAAAAATATAATATTGGTGTGGCATCTTGGAACAAGATCTTGCCCTTGGTCACAGCTCTCCTTCTTGCGGGCCTTCCGACTGTCGTCAGGCATTTGAAAGGGGACTCCACCCTATTGGGCTATACCGATGGCTATGACTTTGCGGTTGACCTTATGCTCATGGTATTCATATTGCTGACGATATTTTTCGTTTCGTTGGTTATTCTGAAAGATGCGAGAACGGAGATTGCCTATTGCCGTGGGTGGTGTGAGTTTTTATTGAGATCCATCCAGGCAGAGGAATTTTCTCGTGAGTCCATACAGATTGGGGAGAGTATCTCGTTCAGGTTAGATTCTACCGATGCTGTTGAGGGTTTTGCCGCCTTGTATAAATTCATGTCATCATACATCTTCTTCAACCTAGACTTCCACATGGCTGCATTCGAGTCATTGGGCTTGGTTTGTCTTGCCTCGGTTATTCTAATCTTCATAGGCAGTGTTCTTGATATGGAAGTTGATGTGTGGAACACGTATCCTATGGCAAGTGCGATTCTTATTTGGCCAGTCGTTTTAATGGGCCTCCTCGACATTGTCAAAATCGACGTGCTGTTGACCGAGGATCTATCAAAGTATCTCCGACACCAAAGAAGAATGAACGAGAAGATTGCGAGGATGGGCGAAAAACAACTTAGCCCTGAAGAGCGAACAGAACTCAAGAAAGCATCTGAAGAAATTGATTTTCTCATCGAAGAAATTTCAGATACGCATGTAACGATCCGCTTGTTAGGCAAACTGAAATTAAACAGGGGCAACTGGTCAGGCTAGCGAGTGGCATGGCAGTCGCGATCTTCACAACCATCATGAGGTCTGCAGTAAAAATGTAGAATTATTTTAATAGGCAAAATAGCCCTCGAACCGGGTTGGCAGCCAGTCGAAGGGGAGCCGGACATCTGGATCCGTTATAATGAGACG